>Ga0247688_1000014_pt1 | contig 155324 bp, 103 predicted proteins | sample CNK29_metaG_FD_182718 | JGI IMG/M metagenome (GOLD analysis project Ga0247688, IMG submission 182718) | Soil microbial communities from Purdue University Martell Research Forest, Indiana, United States - CNK29 | ecosystem: Environmental > Terrestrial > Soil > Temperate forest > Bulk soil... | reverse complement strand
GCGCCGCATTCTTCTGGGGCACGGCCGGATTCTTCAATTTCCAGCGCACGCCGGACGGCTGGAGTTGCGACCAGACGATTGCGCCGCGCGACGAGACGAAAGCTGTGTGGCCGCTGTTCACCGCCAACGGCGTTACAAAAAAAGTCCGCTGTGACCAGCCCGACACGATGAACCTCACGACGAACTGCGTGACGATCATAAACGATCTGCCGCAGAATTTTTACGATGGCCGGGTGCGGTTCGTGCTGAACAAGAAAGTTTATGGTCAGGTGACGAACGGCACCATCCTCGCCCAGTATGATTGCAATAACGGAAGCAAGACGGCGGTGCTGGTCAAGGTCAACATTCCCGCCAACGGGTCCATTACGGTCCGGTTGCCGGAAGGCGCAGCGGGAACCTGAAAGGCAAGTCCCGGACTGATCGCGGGCCGGTTACCAGGATTGAGACTGCGACCGGCGGAAAAGAATCTTGGATGTCGGTATCATTTTAAAGAAGCATGTTAAAAGCAATCCGCTGTCTGCTCTACGGCCTCGCTATTTCATCAGGCGTGGCGGGGTTGTTTGCCGGCGGTGTCCCGCTGGTAAAATACGCGGCTTTCCAATGGTTTCATGGTCCCGAATCCGACGTCTATGATGACCCCAATTACCTTTTTTCGCCGGAGGTCATTTTTCTGCTTTCACTAATCGTGCTGATCGTGGCCCACGCCAGCCTCGTGCTGGGCATCCCTCCGGCCAGCCTCCCGAAGCCGGGTTCGTCCGGGAAATCAACGGAAGATTCACCCGCGCCGGCCAGCGAAATTTCCCGGCCGGCCAAGACCACCGGAACGACGGTGCAGACGGTGCAGGCGGTTCAAGAAGCCGCCGACGAAAAGCTGGCACAGCTGCTCAACCAGAAAAAGGATTGACCCGCAATTTAGCCGCCCACATGGATGCCAATCGCAAAACAGTGCCAGCAAGCCGACGCCGGCGCCGGTCCATGTGGCGTTCGCCGTCGCGCATTCCAAGCAGAGCGACGCCGATTGACCGGGCGGCGTCTGTCCAAAAGCAGTTCTAAAAAATTTATGAAAAAAACCACTCGTTTTACTCAATCCCGCATGCGGCGATGGCTCTTGCTCAGCTGTCTCAACGCCTGTGCCATTGCCTCGGCATGCCGGCTCTTGGCGGAGGTGCCCGGCGAATTTCGTCCCCAGCCGGTTTTGAATCCGGCGGAGCAGGTCAGGGCTACGGGCGATAAAATCCAGCCGCCGGATACAATCCCCGTGTCCCGCGCGCCACTGGTCAACACGGCTCAACGCAAACCGAAGCTGACCACGCCCGGCCAGCCAAGGTTGCGCGACCATGAGCTGGTTTTCAATGCCGGCTGGGAAATGATCGAAGCGCCGCGACTAAAGGTCACGACCGGCTCCGCACTCTCCGCGCCCGGCGTGGACACGCGCGACTGGTATGACGCGACGGTGCCCGGCACGGTGCTGACGACGCTGATGGACGAAGGTGTTTATCCCGATCCGTATTTTGGCCTGAACAATCTCCTTATTCCGGAGAGCTTGAACAAACAGGATTATTGGTATCGCACCGAGTTCGTTGTGCCGAAAAACTTTGCGGGCCGCGAACTGACTCTTCACTTCAACGGCATCAATTTTTACGCCGAAGTCTGGTTCAACGGCGAATACCTCGGCCACATCACCGGCGCGTTTATTCGCGGCAATTTCGATGTCACCAAGTTGGTCAAGCTTGATGGGACGAATGTGCTGGCGGTCATGGTCGTGCCGCCGCCAGATCCCGGCATTCCCCAGGAACAATCGGTCAAGTATGGCCCGCGCGACTGTGGCGGCAAGATGTGCCTGGACAGCCCCACGTTCGTATGCAGCGAAGGCTGGAATTGGATTCCGGCCATTCGCGATCGCGATACAGGAATTTGGCAGGATGTGATTTTGCGCGCGACGGGCCCGGTGACCATCGGCGACCCGCAAGTAATCACGACGCTGCCGTTGCCGGACACCGCGCGCGCTGACGTGACGATTCAAACCGAATTGCACAACGCCACCGACGCGGTCCAGCAAGGCACGCTGCAAGGCTCATTTGAAGGTGTGAAATTTAAACAGCTGGTGACGTTGCAGCCCGGTGAAACCAAAACCGTCGGGTTCAAGCCAAAAGATTTTCCCCAACTCACCGTCCAACATCCGCGCCTCTGGTGGCCGAATGGTTACGGCAAGCCGGAGCTTTATCATTTGCAACTTGACTTTACGGCCAGCGACGGGAAGAAGTCAGACACCGCAGCGATTAAATTTGGCATTCGTGAAATGAGTTACGAATTTGAAGTCAAGAAGCCCGACGCCACGAAGGAACGGATCGAATTCACTCCAAGCCTCCTGGCTCGTTCGGAAAATCCGGTCATAGACAATCGCCGCGACACCATGGTTTACGGGCAGGAAAACACGGAAAGACGCAATGCAGCAATTATCGCGGCAGGCGGAAAACCGCCCACCACTCCGTTTCATTGGGGGCAGGCCCAGCAGACGATTGTGGGCTTGTGGCCCGGCGCGGAAAATTCTCCTGCGTTGAAGCCGGCTCCAGACAAAGGCATGGGGGCGACTCTGGTATTGAAAGTCAACGGGCGGCGCATTGAATGCCTGGGCGGCGATTGGGGCATGGACGATGCGATGAAACGCATTTCGCGCGAGCGGCTGGAACCTTACATCCGCATGGAACATGACGCGCACTTGAACATGATCCGCAACTGGGCCGGCCAGAGCACGTCCGAGACCTTTTACGATCTATGCGACCAATACGGCATTCTAGTCTGGAATGATTTTTGGATGAATACCGAGACTCATGATTACCGGCCGGTGGATCACGCGCTTTTCCTGACCAATGTCGCCGACTCCTTGAAACAATATCGGAATCATCCCAGCATCGCGCTGTGGTGCGCCGGCAACGAGTGTGTTCCGCCGGAGGATTTGAATGAGGGCATGGACCGGCTCGTTTATGAACTGGATGGCACCCGCTATTATCAACCTGATTCGCGGCTGGTTAATTTGAACAACAGTGGTCCGTGGTCGAACTTGCCGCTGGAGTCATATTTCACCAACTTAAACAAGGGCTTCACGACCGAGTTGGGCGCCAGTTCCATTCCCTCGGCCGAAGTGCTTCGCACCATGATGCCCGAAGCCGACCTCTGGCCAACCGGTGACCAATGGGCCTATCACGATTTGCATAGTCAAGGAGAAGGCGGCCGCAGTTCAACCTTCGGGCGAATTACCAGCCGCTTTGGCGAACCTAAAAACGTCGAGGACCTCAGCCGCAAAGCGCAAATGATGAACTACGAGACTTATCGCGCCATTTATGAAGGCTTCAACAGCCGGCTCTGGGATTCCTGCAGCGGTGTGCTGGTTTGGATGAGTCATCCTTCCTGGCCGAGCATGATCTGGCAATTCTATACCTGGGATTATGACCCGAACGCTTCACTGTTCGGCGCCATGAAAGGGGCGGAACCCGTGCATATTCAGATGAACCTGCCGGGCTGTGATGTGGCCGTCGTCAACCGCCAATCCGCTCCGCTAGAACGCGCGACGGCCAGCGCCACCATCTACGATCTATCCGGCAAAGCTGTGCAGAGCCGCAAGGCAGCACTGGACGCCGCGCCCGATGCTTGCACACCGGCATTGACCCTGGATTGGCCGGCGACTGGCGCTTATCTGGCTCGCCTGGAATTACGCGACAAGCACGGGAAGCTGTTGTCGGAGAATTTTTACTGGCACGCCCGCAATGAAAGTCAATTGCAGCAATTGAACACGCTGCCGATGGTTGCCGTGGATGGCAAAACGCGCGTCAAGCGAAACGCGAAGGGGATCGCGGTTGAAGTCAAGGTGACAAATCCCAGTGACACTCCGGCGTTGCAAATCCGCCTGACGCTGCGCGACGCCAGAACCGGCCAGCGCATTTTGCCGGTTTATTACGCTGACAATTATTTTTCTCTATTGCCCGGCGAATCGCGAAAATTCCAAATCGAATCGCCTGATGCAGCGCACGAGGTGCGTGTGTCCGTGGATGGCTGGAATATCAAACCGATAAATTTCAAGTGATTAAGAGCATGCCTGAAAATGTGGCATCGGGCGCCCCGCCTGCTGTAGAGGCCGGCATCTTGCCGCTGGAAAAAACAATCGCTCTACGGAAACACGCTCATGTTGGAGGGTGGATTGCGGGGTGACGCTGTTTCCGCCGGGAGGGACGCCCCGGCTCCACGTCAGCCAGAATGGCCGACACTACAATTTTCAGACAGGCTCCAAGCCGGAACGGATGGCGGACTCCATTCATTAATGGAAGTCTATTCGGTTGGCGCAATCGGCGCCGGCCATGGCACAGAACAAGGATGGCGACCTGGAAGTTTTCGCCGTTGGCGCAACTGACAATAGCGTCATCCATCAGCGTGAAATCATTGAGGGGCAGCTTCCGCGTTCAGGTGCCGGCTCTTTTGCCTTCGGCATTTCCGGCCAAGGTCACCGCGTTTTTTGGCACTTCGGCACCTGATGCAACTACTGTTTCGGCGCGGCTCAATTCGCTGTTCATCAAGGTCACCTGTTCCGTTTTCGCTCCCTGCACTTCGAGGAAAGTCTTTGTTCCCTTCGGCGCAACACAGGCGCGCAACAATGCTTCCCTGGTTTGCACCAGTTTGATCACCGGCTGAGCCCCGTTGATGGGCGAACTTCTCAGACCATCAATCTCAACGTCCTTGACGTCGTCGCAAAAAATTGCCGGACGCTCTTCGCCTGTGGCCGCTTGGAATTCGACGTCACGGAGACGAAGGCCTTTCACATGACGACAATAAAGTCCGTAGGCCGGCAGGCGGCCAAACATGCTGGCTTCGGGATAGCCCTTCGGCAATTCCGGAATGGTGCGGCTTGCCCATGCGGCCTCGCCGCTTTCCTCGCTTTCAATTCGGATGCCGGACAGAGTTATGTCCTCCACATCAAACCCGGGCTGGCCAGTAATCGAACTCGTTAGAATCGAGCCGGTGGCATGGAGGTTTTCGATCCTTACACCGCGAAGAGTCCCCGTCGCCCCGTCGGCACGGGGATGACGATTGCCGATCCTTATAAAGATAGGCGTTCGCACCCGTTGCATCCGGATGTTCGAGATCAACACGCCTTCCAGCGAACCGCCATCCACCATTTCCAGGGCGATGCCGGAGAAGACGCGTGATTTGGGTTCAACATCCTCGCTGAAGATAATGGAATTGGAAAAGGTGATGTTCTCGAAGCTGCCGAATGTGGCCGTGCCAAATTTCAATCCATTGCAGCAACAGGTCAGCACGCAATTCGTGATGGTGATGTTCTTGGTGACCCGCACTTCGCCGCCATAAGGACTTTCGCTCTTGAGACAGATTGCGTCGTCGCCAGTGTCAATCACGCAGTCCGAAATAAGGACATTTTTGCAGCCAATCACGTCAATCCCATCCGTGTTGATCCCGTAAGGATTTTTGATGGTGACGCCGCGGATGAAAACGTTGTCACATTCGAGGGGGCGGATCGTCCAGCCGGGCGAATTTTCAATCCGCACGTCTTCAATGTGCACATTCTTGCAGTTGTAGAATTCCAACATCGGGGATGGGCGAGAGATCGCCATCCAGGCATGAGTCGCCGCTTCCCGCCAAGCCTCTTCAGGCGGCAAAAGCTTTTTGTCGCTTGGAACCCAAAACGATGGCCCCTGACCGTCTATCCTGCCCAAACCCGTTAGTCCGATATTTTCGGCGTCACGCGCGAAGATGAGATGCTTTTCAGTCGTATCCGCGGCGTCGCTCCCGAAGACGAATGGTTTTGCCACCGCGCCGGGTTTTGAGGAGACCTGCGGTTGCGGCGTGTAGTCGGAAATATTCTTGCTCCCCAACAATGTGGCGCCGGCCTCCAGATGAAGCGTGACGTTGCTTTTCAAAATCACCGTGCCGGACAAATAAACTCCGGGCGGCAGATAAACCACCCCTCCGCCGCTGGCATGGCAGGCGACAATGGCGCGATTAATGGACACAGTGTCGAGTGATTTGCCATCGCCGACCGCGCCGTAATTTTTGACATCAAAAAAGCGGGAGCCGGATAAGCTGCCGTTCTCCTGCGCAGAGACCGGCAATCGGGCGGCCACACCGGCCAACGCGATCACGCCCGTTGCTCTCAACAACTGCCGACGATTCATGGGATTCATCTTTTTTTAAACCTTTGATACGTTCGCCGGACAATTGCAGCAGCATGAAGGAACCTGCAAAAATCTATTTTTCACTCTATCCACCGCCAGTCCACAATCTGGTATCGTTGCACGCCGTGGCTGCCAGTTCGCTTTACGGAATGGGACTTTTGATCGCCGTGCAGTCGAAGCTGATCCTGTCTGCCTGCTTCAAATGCCATGGACACACCATCATCCTCGTAGAGGATAAAGTCTGCAGGCTTTGCCCCAAAACCATAAACGGTGATGTCAAAACAGGTGTTGGTTCCGATTGACTCCACGGGTTTGGCCAGCGGCAGAAGTGTTCCACTCTTTACAAATAATGGAATCTGCTGCTGATTATTTGTCGCCGAAATCGTCTGATCGCCGGCGTATTTTACATGCGTCCAAAAATCATACCAGTCACCCTTGGGCAAATAGACTGCGCGAGTCTTTTGCCCGGCGAACATGGGAGCCACCATGATCGCGGAGCCAAACATGTATTGATCATCGATTTCCCGCACCTTTGGCTCATCCGGCCAGTCCAAAACCAACGCGCGAATCGGCGGTGTGCCGTTTTGATGATATTCGTTGAAGGCGGAATACAAGTAGGGCACAAGGCTCATTCTCAACTCCAGCAGTCTGCGGACTCCCGCCGTGACTTCGTCTCGATTGGGCATGAATTCTCCCCGGTTGCTTTTGTCCTTGTCAATCTGCTCCCAGGGAGGATTTTTCATATACCAGCAATTGATCACCATGTCGGGCGAAAAGACCGCCGTTTCGATGCGCCGGTATAAATCTTCGACCGATTCGGCGTCCCGCACTTCCGGCACCCATAGCAATCCGGTAAAACCTTCATTCACCAGACCGCGAACATAACAGCGATGGTCATATGAATCGCTGTAAATACCATAGGGCAGGGGGGCCGCCAACGCGTGTGAGTTCCGCACCAACCCCCAGGTGCGGATTCCTTTTTCAGCGTAAGGTTCCAGCATGGTTTGTTGATAAAGCAATCCAAATAAAGAATGCATCTGTTCACCGTCCAACCCGGAAGGGAATTTGCTGGCCGTTGGAAATGACCATGGCGTTGCCGATTCTGGTTGGTAGTCACATTCATCCAGTTTTACGGCATCAACTCCCTTGCTAAACAATACCTTCTGGTTTTGATTTAAAAAAATGCGTTTGCCGGACGATGTGGCAAAGTCTGGCACCAAGCCGCCCCAAACCATGTAATTGCCGGACCAAGGCTTCAGGTCTCGATAAATAGGCGAACTGGGATGTGTAAAGGCATGTTCCCAGAAGTTGAGCCGGAAGCCCAAGTCATGCATTTTCCTGATGAAATCATCCGGATCGGCAAAACGATTCGTGTTCCAGACAAAAGAACAGGAATAGGTTTTGGTTTGCCAGCCAGGTTCGACCCCCCAGACATCGCATGGCATGTGTTCGGCCCGCAATCGGGCGGCCAGATTCAACGACTCTTCAGCGCCAAAAGAGCCAAGGCCGCGGTATTGAAGCCCCAACCCCCACAAGGGCGGCACGCAACCACCACCGGAAAAGAGATTGTAACGTTTGACGGCATCCAACATGGCCGGCCCGGCAAAGATATAAACATCGACCCCCTTTGCCGCCGGGATTTCCACCAGCATCGTTTTTGCGTTTTGCTTTCGCGCACGATATAAATTGGCCGCATTTGTTTCGGACGCATCAGCGCCATTGGCCGCCGATTCCTGGACGGGAGACACGTTGCCGGTGCAAAATGACGCAAACCGGGCGGTGTCAACAAACACCCCGTAGCCCCTGGATGAACAATAGAAAGGCACCGGCGCATGCGACTCCCCGAGTTCATTTTCGGGATGATCGGTCGGCTTGAGGAACACCAGCCGGCCAGTGTGACCGTCGGCAGTTTGGGTCATGTCAAATAATGCGGTGCTCAATCCAAAACCATAGATGTTTTCACCGGCCTCCATCGGCAACCGCACAACGCAGCCTTGGCTCGAAACCTCGAAACGGATTTTGTCCACTTCCAAGGAAGGACTGTCAGCGGCTGGCAAGACGTTCAACTTTTTTTTGTCCATCGGGAATGATTGAAAATGCGACGGGGTTAGCTCTTCAAGTTTCCCGAACCGGATTCGCCAAATACCCGGCGCAACAAGTTCAGCCTTTGGAGCGGGATAATTGGGTTCTGCACTGCAAACTGACAGTCTCAATCCCCCACATGTAATGGCGAGGGAAATACAAAGCATGGTGCCAAGGTTCTTCAAGGCATTTGCATAGCTAGCAGGCCTGATCCATGTCGGAGCAGAAAAGCCGGTAGTGAGTGCGGAGTTAAACCGTGAAATTGGAACCGGCTTCAAGAAATCATTGAGTGGCGTCATGGTCATAAATAACAAAGATGGCCTTTGAGTATCGCCGCATTCCAAATCAAAAAACAATCCCGTAATTGGAATCTTCGACCCATATAAACATCCGGTTACTTTGACTAGAAGCTTCTGTTAAGTTCTTGGAGCACTCCATGAAAACCAAAATTCCGGCCATGCTCGCATTTCTAGGTTGCCTGCCTTTAATGTCAATTGACGCATTGGGGCTCACCGCGACCCAGCTTGAAGCAAACATTCGTGCCGTAACCACCGGATGCCCGGATTTTACGATTACCCCTCCGGCGACGGGAGGCGCGACCGTGGACGCCGTCGTCACTTACGGAGTCTCAACCAATAACAGCGGTTTGCAGAACTATACGGCTTTTACGAACGCGATTGCCCATTGCAAGAGCCAAAACGCCTATAAACTGACCGTGCCAAAGGGGACCTATCATGTGGGCAATTATGGAACGCATTACGGCAATGGCATCTTCTATTTCAACGGCATTACCAATTTCATTTTTGATGGACAGGGCTCCACGTTCCTGATGGAGTCCAAGTCTTACTTTGTGCGCGTTGCGGGTTGCTCGCGCCTCGTGCTCCAGAACATGACGATCGGTTGGAATTGGAGCAAGGAGAACGTCCAGAGCCTGGCCCAGGTGCAGGCGATCGACCCCAGCGGTAACTACATTGACCTGCTATTCCCTTATGAGAACAATCCATCCACGAATGCCGTGATTGCGTCCGACTTTGCCGAGGTGGACGGCGTCAATTATAATTTTTCCCATCAAGGCTTTGGCACGGTGGGAGTCTGGCAAATGGACACCACCAAGACGGTGAAAGTGGCCACCAATGTAATACGATATTTTGACGATACCACGGTTGTGTCAACCGATTGGTTCCATCACAACGGAACCCAAGTCGGGCAGTATTGCCTCATCCGGCACTTTGAATACGATTACCACGGCTTCGAGACCTCCGGGAGCGACAATCTGATCTACAGCAATTTGACGGTGTATTCGACCTTGGGCATGGGATTCCACTTTCATGACAACCAGTATTGCGAAATCATTGATTCAAAGCTTATTCGCGAGCCCGGCTCGATTTATCATCTTTCAGGCTCGGCGGACGGCATCAACGTCGGCAATTCCCTTGGATATTTTAAAATCATAAACACCGAGGTTGGAAACACGGGGGACGACGCCATCAACATTCACGACACCTTGTCGCAGGGCGTGAAGGTCACCGGCACTTTTTCGCTGATCGCTTCCAATGTAATTAGCTGGCAAAATCCCTTTAGCGTCGGCCAAACCATCGAGTTGCGCGGGAAGGATTTTGCGCCCCTTTCGCCCGCGTGGTCTTCAACACTTACCGCAGTGGGCGCATACAGCGACGGCACCTCAAAGACGGTTGCCTTGACAAGCATGGCCGCCCTTCCCGGGAGCCTGGACATTAACAGCATCATTTTCAATGACCATTACAATTCGGGCAATTACATCGTGTCGGGTTGCAACATCCACGACAACAAAGTTCGGGGCATTATTGTCCATAATTCCAACGGGACGATCGAGAACAACCAGTTCATTCGCAATTACGACCCCGGCCTGTTTTTGGTGTGCCTGGCAACGAAGTATGCCGAAGGCTGCAACCCCAGTAATGTCGTGGTCAAGAACAATGTATTTGATGGAAACGACATTAGAAGGAATGCTTTTCCGAGCATGCCCAACAACGTGGTCATAGCCGGAGAGACGACGCCTTCCGGGATTGTGAGCTATCCAGTTTGCAAGAACGTCATTCTTGAATATAACCTTGTGAAAAACTGCTCATACGCGGGTCTGGAGATTGCTTCGGCGACGAACGTCCTCATAAAGAACAATACGTTTGAGAGCCCCAACCAAACCAATGATCTCTCTTCCGTATTGGGCTGCGTCATGATTCTCAAAAGCAGTGGCGTTGTATTCAACCACAATGACCTGGTGCTTGATGCCGGGGTAACGAGCTATAAAACCAATATTTATGTGGATACGGCTACAGCCACGAACAATATTTTTGTTGACCCTTTTATTCCCCGGACCTTGCCGGCCGTTTGGGACAGCTGGGACATTGGAAGTGTTGGCGTCGGCGGGTTCGCGGCCTTCACCAACGGAACTTATACCGTGAACGGCTCAGGGGCGGATATCTGGGGAACAGACGACAGTTTTCAGTTCGTCTATCAGCCATGGAGCGGAGACGGACAGATAGTGACGCGGGTTGCAGCGATTCAAAATACAGATCCGTGGGCCAAGGCGGGGATAATGTTCCGGGAAACATTGGATGCTGATTCACGCAATGAAGTTCTTTTCGTCTCTCCGGCAAGTGGCGTTTCGATGCAGGGACGAACCACTACCGACGGCCTTACCAGCACCATTAATACGGTCGCCGGTATTGCTGCGCCACGCTGGCTGTCGCTGGTCCGGTTGGGCACTTGTTTGTCTGGGTATCAGTCGGCGGATGGCATTAACTGGAGCTTGGTCGGCACGAATGTCAACGTCATGACCGGCAGCATTTATGTCGGGCTGGCTGTGACGTCCAAATCAAATTCTGTTTTGAATGCCTCCACGTTCGACCATGTCGCCGTCAGCGGCGCCTGGCAGTCTCAAGATATTGGCAGTGTTGGTGTGACGGGCGGTTCGCAAATCAATTATTCAAACGGGCTCTTCACCGTGCAGGGTTCGGGATCAGATATTTGGGCATCCGCTGACGCGTTCCGGTTTCTTTATCAGGGTTGCAGCGGAGATAGTGCGATTATCGCGCGCGTAACGGGTGTTCAGGGAACATCGCCCTGGGCCAAAGCTGCCGTGATGATGCGGGAAACGCTGGCCACAAATTCGCGCAACACCATTCTGTTCCTCTCTCCGTCCAACGGTATTTCATTCCAAGGCAGGACCACGACCGGAGGGTTGACTGTCACCATCGCGGGCATCACCAATCTTGTCGCGCCACAATGGATTCAGTTGGTCCGCAGCGGCGCCAACATGAATACTTACAAGTCGGCTGATGGAGTCAATTGGGCCTGGGTTGGAACCCAAAGCAACGGCATTGCCAGCAGTTATTACATCGGCCTTGCGGTCACTTCCAAATCCAACAACGTTCTCAACACTTCGACGTTTGATAATGTCAGTGTTCAGAGCGCGTGGACGGGTGGCGACATTGGTCCTGTGGGGGTGCCTGGCGGCGCGACGATTGATGATTCAACCGGCACCTTCTTGGTGAGCGGCTCGGGAACCGATATTTGGGGAACCGACGATGCCTTCCAGTATGTTGATCAGCCGCTCTACGGAAATGGTGAAATCGTTGCGCATGTCAATAATGTCGGGAATACGTCGGCCTGGGCTAAAAGCGGAGTGATGATCCGGGAGACGCTGTCATCCAGTTCGAAAAACGCCTTTCTCTCGGTTACGGCTACCAATGGCATTACATTCCAAGGTCGGGCCAGCACCGGCGGCCTTACCGCTACTTTTAACACGGTCGCCGGCATTAGTGCGCCCTGTTGGTTGAAGCTTAATCGCAGCGGCAGCAGTTTGACGGCTTCCCGGTCAGCCGATGGCGCAAGCTGGACATTGATCAGCGCTCAAACGGTTGCCATGTCCACCAACGCTTGCATTGGCCTGGCGGTTGGATCCAAAAACAACGTGATGCTGAACACCGCCACGTTTGACAAGGTCACGATCACCCCTGCGCCTTAATGCGTTGGGATAGAAAAGTGGAAGAATCAACCTGAGACTTTGTGATATGGCAAATGTCTTGGGTTGCCTCGACCGGTTTTAAATCGTCGTTTGCGGGTCAAGTAGAATTTCTAAATCCCTTACTGAATCCCAATAAAATTTATGAAAACCAAAACCTCGCCCGTTCGCGCATTCCAATTGATGGTTTTGTGGCCGGTAGCCCATGCCATAACGGTCTTTGGATTAAGCTTCAACGTGACACTGGCGTCCTTGACAAACCACAACACGTCGGCGTATGCCGTCTACAACCAGACGAATAATCTAGGGTCATCACCCCATATTAGCGCGAACTTTGGAACCACGAGCTGTATAAACACGAATGGCACGACCATTCCCGTTGATCCGACCAAAATGGATGAGTCATTGAATCCGGTCACGCCCGGACATGTTTCCAAAACGGACGTGCATACCTTGATTCCCAGCCGGCCCGACCTGCGCTGGTTCGCGCATTCGGTTCCGTGGTTTGGCCCGGGCCAGTCGCACATCAACAACGGCGAGACCAACAATTCGACCGCTTATGTGGCGGCAATGATCACCGACATGAAAAACCGCGGATTCAACGGCGTTATTGTTGACTGGTATGGCCAGGGCAGCTATGAGGATAGCGTGACTTTAAAGATACAAACTTACTTGCATGGTCTCGGCAATAATACTTTCAAGTATATGATCATGATGGATAAAGGGATGTCCGGAGGAGATCTAAGCACGAATAACTTCATAACCCAGGTTCAATACTGTCAGAGCCACTACTTCAATGATACCAACTACGAACTTCAGCCGACCAATGGGGGCAAGCCGATATTGCTATTTTTCAACGTGGAAGAAAATTGTCCCGGTGGTGCGGGCGAAATGGCTTACGTTAAAACCCAGACCGGCGGCCAGATGGTATGGGGGGAAGAACATACCCCACATTTAAACGACTCTTGGTCCGACACATGTTTTGATTGGATGCAAGCATATAATGATGGAATCCACGCCAGCGACCCTTTTAACACGAACGCCGTCAAGGGATTCTACACCACCATGAAGAGCAACCCTGGCAAACAGGCGATCGGCGCGATGTGCTCATCGTTCAATGGGACCTTGACGGGATCCGTGGGCTGGTCCAAGGGCAAATATCTTCCCGGCAGCAATGGCCTTTGCGAGGTAGAGTGGGCGGCCACCATCAACTCGGCGATTCCCACCAATGTCACCCGGATGCAGTGGACAACTTGGAGCGACTGGGAGGAAGGCTCGCAAGTCGAGTCTGGGGTCGAGAACAATTTCGCGCTGACCACGCAGCTTAACAACACCAACGTCCTTGCGTGGACCATCACCTCTGGCAACGAGCGGACGATTGACCATTACGAGGTCTATGCCCTGACAAACGGCGGGAATGCGGCGTTACTGTGTTCGGTGCCCAATGGGTTGCATCAAACCAATGTCAGCCAACTGGGCTTGACTTCCGGGAGCTATCAGATCTATGTGGATGCTGTCGGCAAACCTTGCATCCGGGATCACTTAAGCACGCCTGTGCCCTATTACACTTACGTTACCGGGTGGACGAATCCGACGAGCATTGTTTACGGGACGGCGCTGGGGGCGGGCCAGAACAACGCGATGTCGAGCGTGCCGGGCATCTTTGTTTACACCCCGCCCAACGGCACCATCTTGCCGGCGGGAACGAATGTGCTGACGACGGTGTTCACGCCGACGGACACGAACTATTTGGCGGCGAATCTGAATGTGACCTTGGTGGTCGCCAAAGCGCCCCTGACGATCACGGCCAATGCACGGAGCAAGGTCTATGGCACCGCCCAGTCCTCGCCAGTGACCGGCTCGACTGCGTTCACCCCCACTGGATTGCAAAATGGCGAGACGGTCGGTTCCGTGACGTTGACCTACGGCACGGGCGGATTGTTGACGGATTCTGCGGCGGGTTCGATCTCGACCATCACGCCGAGTGCGGCCACTGGCGGGTCGTTTGGCGCAGCCAACTACAACATCACCTACACCGCCGGCACACTGACGGTGACCACGGCGCCATTGACAATCACGGCCTATGCGCAGGGCAAATCCTATGGCACGACTCTGACCCTGGGAGCGGGGCAGACAGCGTTCACGAGCGCGGGATTGCAAAATGGCGAGACGGTGGGGAGCGTGACGCTCACCAGTTCCGGCGCGGTGAACACGGCACCGGTGGGCAGCTATTCCATCGTGCCGAGCCTGGCGACGGGCGGGACGTTCAATTCGGCGAACTATGGCATAACATATAGCAGCGGGGTGCTGACGGTTTTTCAACCTCAAAGCTTGCCGGCTCCATGGACCAATCAGGATATTGGAAGCGTCGGCGTTGGCGGCAGCGCAGATTATAGCAACGGAACTTTTATGGCGAGTGGTTCTGGGGCTGATATCTGGGGATTTAGCGACAGTTTTCAGTTTGTTTATCTGCCATGGACTGGAGACGGGCAGATAGTGGCGCGGGTTGCATCAATTCAAAATACGGCTCCGGTAGCCAAGGCGGGATTGATGTTCCGGGAGACGCTTAATCCGGGTTCGGCCCAAGGGGATCTTTTTGTATCTCCGACAAGTGGCGTTTCGTTGCAGGGACGAACCGTCGCCAATGGCATCACCAGCAATGTTAATACGACCAACGGTATTACTGCGCCATGCTGGCTGATGTTGAAGAGGGTGGGCAACATTCTGAGCGGCTATGAATCGCCTGATAGCGTCAATTGGACACTGGTCGGCACCAATGTCTATTCCATGACGAACAGCATTTATGTCGGATTATGTGTGACTTCGAAATCGAACACGGTCTTGAACACCTCCATGTTCGACAATGTTACCGTCGACGGCACCTGGCTGAACCAGGACATTGGCAGTGTCGGTCAGCAGGGCAGTTCGCTAATCAATTATTCAAACGGAGCTGTCACGGTCAGCGGTTCAGGATTTGATGTTTGGTGGACGGATGACCAGTTCCAGTATCTTTACCAGGCTAATAGCGGGGATTGCGCGATTATCGCGCGGGTGACAGGCATTCAGGGAACGGCGCCGTGGGCAAAAGCAGGCGTGATGTTCCGGGAAACAGTGGCCACAAATTCGCGCAACACCATTCTGTTCCTCTCTCCGTCCAACGGTGTTTCGTTCCAAGGCAGGACCACGACCGGAGGATTGACTGTCACCGCCGGGGGCGTCACCAATCTTGTCGCGCCACAATGGATTCAGTTGGTCCGCAGCAGCCAAAACATGAACGCCTACATGTCGACTAACGGGGTCAACTGGTCCTGGATCGCAACGCAAACCAATCCTATGTCCACTAGTAGCTACGACATTGGCCTTGTGGTCTGTTCCAGATCCAACACCGTTCTCAACACTTCGACATTTGACAATGTCAGTGTTCAGAGCGCGTGGACAAGCGGCGATATTGGCCCCGTGGGTGTGCTTGGCGGCGCGACGATTGATGATTCAACCGGCACGTTCACCGTCAGCGGGTCGGGGCCAGACATTTGGAGCTCGAACGACGCCTTTCAATTTGTGGATCAGCCGCTCTATGGAAATGGCCAGATCGTCGCGCGAGTTGTCAGCGTTCAGAACACGGCACCCTGGGCCAAAGCCGGTGTGATGGTCCGGGACACGGAATCGGCTAATTCAATCAACGCCCTTTTATTTGTTTCACCCACGAATGGCGTTTCGTTCCAGGGCCGGTCTATCACCGGCGGCAGCAGCAGCACTTTTCAGACTACCACCGGCTTTGGCGCGCCACGCTGGTTGAAGCTCATCCGCAGTGGCAGCAGTTTGTCGGCTTACCAATCGAGCAACGGCTCGAGCTGGACAGCGGTTGGCACTACGCAGACGATTACCATGTCCACCAATGCCTGGATCGGCCTCGCTGTTGGATCTAGGACCAACTCTGTTCTCAACACATCCACCTTTGATAACGTCACTGTCACACCAACGCCTTAAAACGTCCGCAAAAAAGCCTTGGAATCGGAGCGGATGCAAATCGATGGGGTTATGCACATGACAAACAATGGGGCAAAACTGGTAGGGCGGGCAGTCCTCTGCCCGCCGAAGGCGTGGGTTGACAAGGGGCGGCGCGCACGGAGTGACGCGCCCCACCCGAACTGCCGCCTCAAGGAAGGTTTATTTTTTGTTTGGATGATTGGCTTGGTTTTTTTGGGGGGAGGGTGTGCTGATTCCGGCGGGGATGCGAGTTGCGCCTCATTAATTTTTCACTTCCTCTGCATTTTGAGACCGTTCGCGCGCCCATTGCATGACGTTGGCTGGCGGACGGGCAGAGGATAATTCCTGCGCCATAAAACACATGTAAGGATCAATATGCCGGAAGAAAAGTTTGTAGCCGGCACAGAGATGGTTTAATCCCGGCTCGCCATCCGGTGTTCGCAGAAAGCGGTGTTTGGGACATTCTCCGTTGCACGCGAATAAGACCTCACATTCGCGGCATTGACGCGGCAACTTGTCGCGTTTGTCCTGTCCGAACTTCTGCTGCCGGGAGGAGTTGACCAGTGATGAAACAGATTCCTGCAATATATTTCCCAGCCGATGATCCGGATACACATAATGATCGCAGGAGTATAGATCGCCATTGTGCTCCATCGCAGTCGCGGCCCCGCACGTCTCGCGGAACACGCATAAGCTCTGCGGCACGCCCACCCAGCCTTCCAGCGCCACATCAAAGATCTGGATAAAGTGGCGGCCGACATCCAGACGCACCCACTCATCGAAAATGGCGCACAAGAACCTGCCATATTGCAAAGGTTCGACCGACCATGGCGAGACATGCGCCTCGTCGCACGCATCCGGACCGACCAGGCTCAAGCCATCGCGGTTTGGAGTTTCGGCGATCCGTTCAACGATGGGGATGAATTGCATGAATCCGCTGCCGACCTGTTTGAGGAAATTATAAATCTCCAGCGGGGGCCGTCAATTGAGATACCCACCAGGAACTGGTTCTCCGCCAGGAATTCCCCTCACTGGTCATCCAGCAGGACGCCGTTGGTCTGAAACACGTTGATGATCTGTTTGCCGGCAGCGAAGCGTTTTTGCAGGGCAATGGCTTTCCGGAAGAAGTCAACACCCAGCAAAGTGGGCTCGCCTCCTTGCCAGGCGAACTGAACCACAGGCACGTGCTGGGCTTCGATATATTGCCGAACATAGCTCTCCAGCACGCTGTCGGACATGATCCAGTTGGAGCGTCCTGGATAAAGCTTTTCCTTTTCGAGATAGAAACAATATTTGCAGTCCAGGTTGCAGATGGGTCCCATCGGCTTTGCCATCACCTTAAACGCCTTCAGCCAAGGTTGGGCCGGGGAACCGTCATTTCGGCTGGGATTCGATTCCGGGCTTGCCATTCGACCTGCGGCAAGAGGATCAAGCATCGGTCGTGTCTCCGGTTTCTTTCCGCAACTCACCAATCCGGTCTAGCAACTGTTGGATCAGGGCCGCGTAACCGGGCTTTCCGTATAGGTTATCGAGTTCGCCCGGATCCTTCTGAATATCGTAAAGTTCATATTCCTCCGGCTCGTCAGGGTAGGCCGGCAATTTGTAATAGTGAATCAGTTTGTATCGCTCGGTGCGAACGCCGCGGTGGGGACGCACGTGTTCCCATTGCGGATATTCGTAGTATTCATAAAGCCAATCCTTCCGCCAGTCTTCAGCTTGTTCCCCTTTTAGAAGCGGAACCAGACTCCGGCCCTGAATGGATGCAGGCACTCGAACGCCCGGCAGCTCCAACATGGTCGGCGCAATATCCACGTTTAACACCATCTTATCACTGGAAGTTCCTGCCTTTACCATTTTCGGATACCGGACCATGAAGGGAACCCGAATCGAAGGTTCATGCATGAACCGTTTGTCATACATCCCCCACTCACCCAGAAAAAAACCATGGTCGGAAGTAAGGATTATTGCCGTGTCGCCCAGCTTGCCGGAGCGCTCCAGCAATTCAATCACGCGTCCCAGATTATCGTCGTTGTCCACCACCCCGGCGTAATGATTCTTGACCACTTCTTCCAATGTCCGGGGATCATCGTCTCCCAGCATGGTGCTGCCGATTTTGTTGTTGGCTTTTGAAAAAGCGCCCGGCTTTCCCGGATAACCCTTCAAGTCATCGTCGAACGTGGCCGGCTTGGGGATTTTGATTCCGTTGTAAAGATCCAAATGGCGGCGTGGCCGGTAAAACGGAGCATGCGGCGCAAAGGGGTTGAGCAGAAGGCAAAAGGGTTTTTCCCGCTTTTGTTCCATCCATTTCAATGCCCGATCAGTAACCACGTCATCCAAGTAACCCTCGTAAAGCTTCGGCTCGGAAAATTTTCCGGCGATTCCTTCGGTCAAAACCGGATTGTAATATTCGGCCCGTCCGTTGAAGCCGAAATAATAATCCCAGTATTGATCTTTAAGCCCTCCGTTAATATGCGCCTTGCCAAAAAAGCCGGCTTCATAACCGGCCTGGTGCAGGAGTTCGGAAAAGAACGGGATATTGTGCGGGACCGGTCCGTTCCCTTTTCCATTGTGGCCGGGTTCGTTGCCTGTGGCACCGGTGCCATGCGAATAAAGCCCGGTCAACATGGTGGCCCGTGATGGCAGGCAAAGCGCATTCGTTACGAAAGAGTTCTTGAACGTCATGCCTTCCCGCGCGATCCGGTCCATGTTCGGGGTCTGAATGATCGAGTTGCCCATGCAACTCAACTCGTCGTATCGCAGTCCCTCGCCGAGAAACACCACCAAATTGGGTTTATGATCCACCGAATCACCCTGCGCGGCAAGAACCTCAAGCGAGCCCTGGCCCAGCGCCAGGCCGCTCAACCGCCCGCGCTCAACTTGAAAAAGGAACGTCGAGACTGCTTCAAATCATTCGTGTCTTCTATTTTTTCGGTGGTCATGATTCAGCTTCCAGATTCCTGCGAATTTGTTTTGTATTTCTACCCCGGAAAATCAACGGTGTTGCTTGACATGATTTTTCGGGACAATGAATTCTTGTTTGTCACAATGACTCTTTGAATCCAAATTGTTCGCCCAACTCCAGACATTTTTTCCATGGCAACAAACCGTCGGAAGCCGTCGGTGATTGCAGGCAGGCTGCGGCGGCACAGACGCCAAGTTTCAAAGCCTCCGGCCAGGACATTTCGTGATGTCGCGCCAGCAACACGCCCGCCGCCAGGGCGTCGCCGGCGCCGACGGTTCCTTGAATTTTATCCTTTGGCAAATTCACTGACCCTTGAACCAAAAATTCGTTGGCTCCGATGGCGGCAACCACACCTTCGGGAAAATGAAGCACAACCGCTCCCTGCACTCCACACTGACGGACTGCTTGGGCCAAGTCTTTTGCTTTATCCGCAGTGAAGATTTCAGCTGCGTCCGCTTTTAGCAATTGTGCGGCTTCCCATTCGTTCAAGAAAAGAATGTCCAGATGCGGCAAACATGGCGACAGATGCAGGTGCAAATGCGGATTGGGCGCGCTGACCAGATCCGCGGCAGTCGTCATTCCCGCTGCACGCGCATCCCGCAGCAAGCGTGCGGAAGCATTCAGCCCGTCGGCGGCAATGGCATCCAGTCGGGGCAAAAATCCCAGGTAGCCCAGACAAAAAATCTTTGCGGACGGAATCACAGGCCGCAGATCGTTTTCACTCAGTTGATCATTAGTGCCGGGGTAATGAAAAAAAGTCCGCCGCCCGGTGTCTTTTTCCGTCATCACGTCCGTGAAGCTGGTGGAAAAACCCGTCGTTGTGCGGAGCATGGCATCGTCGATGTTCATCTGACGGCACCGTTCGCGGATGAAACGCCCGTTCGCGTCCTCGCCAATCAGGCCGGCGGCGAACAGCGGGCACTCAGCGTCCATTGCGGCGAGGTCGGCCAGCAGGTTGAAGGCAAATCCGCCGTTGGACATTTGTTGTTGCTCAATGCGCGCCAGCGTGGCCGGCTCCGGCCAGCGGTCAATCCGTTTGACATGATCAACCACCCAGTGGCCGGAGGCGACGATTCCGCGGCGGGCATCAGGCGACATGGCCGTTGGAGCAGACATGGTTTTGCGATTCCCAAAGCAGGCGCGCAACTGGCGGTTCATCCTCTTCAATTGAAGGAAAGCGACCGATGGCTGGATTCACATAAAAATTGTCGTTCGCATCGTCATTGGCCATCGAAACTTCACCAATGATCGCCTCTTTGCTTTCCGGCCAGAAGGCGTGGTAAACGCCCGGGATGATCGTCACCCGTTCACCGGCTTCCAAAATCAGCGGCTCACCGGAGCGAACTTCAACTTCCTTGCCGTTGCGGTGGAGCGAAAAAACCTCTCCCTTCGCCGTCCGTTCCGGATGACGTTTCCAGAGTTCCACGGCCAATCGTCCGTTGCGGCAGATGATGTCCTCTTTCTTTTGGCGATGTGCGTGCATCGGCGTCACCTGCCGGTATTTTGAATACATGAGTTTTTCACAGTATTCGGGCTGTTCAGCCAGATTTAACAAGACCAGTCCAACCTGGTCGAACTGTCCCAGGCCGCAATCGGTGACATCCCAGCGCGGTTGCGGCGGCAGCACCCAGTTGGCGGTTTTAAAGCATGTGATGGCGTCGTTCAGCGCCTTGTTGATTTGCGAGCGTTTCATAAGGTTGAAAGTTTTTAGAAAGTTAAGGCGAAATCAATCCGGGTTCGGGATTTTGCGCACGGTGTAAAATCTGCCGGTAAATTCCACCACCGATGAAACGCGCGCGGCCGGAAAGTTCGCGTTCGATGCGGATCACTTCATTCCACTTGGCCATGCGTTCGCCGCGGGAAAACGATCCGACCTTGAGCTGTCCCGCGTTGGTGGCCACGGCCAGGTGCGCGATGAACCCGTCCTCAGTTTCGCCGGATCGAGCGGAGACAACCGGCAGCCAGCCGGCCTGTTGCGTCAATTGAATCGCCTTGATTGTTTCCGTGACCGTGCCGATTTGATTGAGCTTGATCAGCACCGCGTTGGCGACGCCTTTCTCAATGCCATTCTGGATGCGCTGGAGATTTGTCGTGAAAAGATCGTCGCCGATGATTTGCACGCGTTGACCGAGCGATTGGTAAATCATGCCCCAGCCGTCCCAATCGGTGTCCGCCATCGGGTCTTCGATGGAAATAATTGGATAACGCGTGCACCAATCCGTCAGCAGCGCGGCGAACTCCGCCGTTGCAAAATTTCGTTTCTCCAGCGCGAAACGGTAGGTGCCGGTCGCCGCGTCAAACAAATCGCTCGCGGCAATGTCCAGCGAAATGGCCGCGTCCCGTCCCGGCTGATAGCCCGCCGCCTGAATCGCCTCCACCAGCAACTGCAACGGCTCTTCGTTGGTTTTAAATTCGGGCCAATAGCCGCCCTCATCGGCGACGCCAAAATATTCCCCGCGCTGTTTCAAGATATCCCCCGCCGCGTGATAAATATTATGCGTCATCTCCATCACATCGGCGTAGCTGCGCGCGCCGTTGGCGATCAGCAGAAAATCCTGCACGTCCGTCCGCCAGTTGGCGTGCGCGCCGCCGCCGATGATTTGGATTTCCGGCAGTGGCAGCAGATTCCCGCGTCCGCCGCCGAGATGGACGAAAAGCGGTTCACCCCGCGCCGTCGCCGCCGTGTTTGCCGCCGCCATCGAGACAGACAAAATTGCATTCGCGCCGAGCCGGCTTTTGTCCGGCGTGCCGTCCAAAGCAATCATCGCCTCGTCCAGTCCACTTTGATCCAAAACGTCGCGTCCGCGCAAAGCCGGACCAATCGTTTCCTGCACATTGGCAATGGCCTTGAAAACCGATTTGCCGCCAAACTTTTTCAGGTCGCGGTCTCGCAGTTCCACTGCCTCGAACTGGCCGGTGGACGCGCCGGACGGCACCGTTCCGCGACCCCGCACGCCATTGGCAAGCGTGACTTCCGCCTCGATCGTCGGATTGCCGCGCGAGTCAAAAATCTGCCAGGCTGAAATGGAGTGGATTTTCAATTGGCGAATTGGGTTAGCCGGGTGAACCAGTCGCTGGTGATGGCGGTCAGGGAAAAATTTCCGGCGGGGAGTTTTTCGCGGACAAATCCTCGGACGAAATCCTGGCGGACTGAATCCAGATACTCGACGGGCGATTTGCCGTCCACGCGCGCCAGCAGCAACATCAGGAGCAGCCGGGCCGTGCGGGTTTCCAACTCGGGTGACGGGTGGACCGCTTGATAGGCCGGCCAAAATTGTTCGATCATCGGCCGCACCTCGGTTTCGCGCGGCGCGTGCAGCAGCGCTTTTAAAAAAAAATGATTCAGCAAAAAGGCCAGATCGAAAGCCGGATCACCATACCACGCGACTTCACAATCCAAAATCACCATGCGGTCGCGACTGATCAGAATGTTTTTCGGGCTGAAATCGCCATGCACCAGGCATTCACGCGTGGCTTCCAGTCGTGCGGCCTCCGCCACGAACAACGGACGCAGCGACGGGTTTTTTTCTCCCGTGGCCAGAAGATACGGCTCGGTTCGCAACTGGTGAAAATTCCCCGTGCTGTTGAAGATGCGTTTCGCTTCGGCTTCTCCGGCTGAATGGCGATGAATTTGCGCCAACAGTTCCGCCGCGCGAACGGCCTGCGCCGCAGTTCCCTGTCCGGCCAGCAGCAATTGTTTCCAGTTTAAAAATTCACCGTTCAAATGCTCCATCACGAAATATCCGTCCGCCGCCGAACAATGTCGCAGCGCCGGAACCGCCGCCGGCAAAAAGCGCGCGACATAGGCGATGAATTCCCATTCGTGCCGGTTGCGGCCCACATCGGCGAACCAATCCGCCTGGACTTTTAATTTGGCCAGCGCGCGTTTGACCACCAACCGGCCGGCGCTGTCTTCGATGAGATAAATTTCGCTCGACACACCACCGGTCAACGGCGTGAGCCGGACATCGGGCGCGAATGTGATTCCGTCCCGCTCCAGCAATTCCAAAATGTCACCGGTCTCATTCATCTCAAGCCAGGGGCCGCGCGATGGTTTGCGAACGTAAATAATCGTGAAATGTCTCGGGACTGTTCACGCCGCCGCCCAAACCGCTCAAATTGACACCGCCATAGGGCAGGCCGTAAGCGAACACGTTGTGCGCGTTGATCCAACTGTTGCCGGCGACCATCTGCTCCGCGACACGTCCGGCGCGTTTAAGATCGGTGCTCCAAACACTGTTGGCCAGCCCGTAGGCAAGTTGATTGACCAGTCCGACGCCGGCGGCTTCATCCTTGAATTTCAGCAGAAACGCGCTCGGCCCGAAAACCTCCTCGCGGCAACAAATGTTTTCCGGCGAGCCCGCCAGCAAACTCGGCTGCACATAAAAACCCTGTTCGCTTCCGCGCGGCGCAGTGACGCCGCCGGCCAGAATAAGTTCCGCACCCTGCTTCACGCCATTTTCCACATATCGCAAAATGCGCTGCCGCTGCGTTTCGCTCACCACCGGACCCATTTGTGTTTCACGATCAAGACCGGGGCCGATTTTCGTCTGATTGAGCGCGCCGGTGACTTTGTCCACGAAGCGGTCATAAATTGTTTCGTGCACCAGCCAGCGCGTGGCTGTGCAACAAACCTGTCCGGTGTTCAATGTGATGGCGTCGGCGAGCTTTTGTGCGGTCGCGTCCACGTCCACGTCGTCAAAAATCATCGCGGCGCCCTTGCCGCCGAGTTCCAGTTTGCACGGCACGAGGTTGCACCCGCAAACCCCGCCGATTTTTTTGCCGACTTCCGGCGAGCCGGTGAAGGACATGCGTTTGATCCGCGGGTTTGCGGCCAGGGCCGCGCCCGCTGTCGGTCCGTCGCCAATCACCAAATTGAGCACGCCATCGGGCAGTCCGGCTTCCGCCGCCAGTTTGGCCACGAACAGTGAACTCAGCGGCGTGACCTCCGAGGGTTTGACGACCACAGTGTTGCCTGCTGCCAGCGCCGGTGCGATGCCCCAGAGCAGCAACGTGAACGGAAAATTCCACGGAAAAATAAAACCGCACACTCCATGCGGCGCGCGATGCGTGCGCGCCTCAATGTTTTTTATCGCCAATGGAACATCGTAATGCGTGCGGGTGGAAAGGTCGGCAAAGTAGCGCAGGCACTCGATGCCAAACGGAACGTCGAAACCTTCGGCCGCGGTGATCGCCTTGCCAACATCAAGCGATTCGAGCAGTGCGAGGTCCGCGGAATGTTTTTCCAAATGCTCCGCGAACCGGTGCAGCTTGGCCGCGCGTTCATTGGGTGACAGGCTTGACCATGCGGGGAATGCCTTCCACGCCGCGGACACGGCCTCGTCAACTTCTGCCGCGCCGCCCAACGGGACGGTTGTGAGCAACGAACCGTCCGATGGATTCAAAACTTGCGCGACGGTGTCGCTGGCGCCCGGCTTCCAATGCCCCCCGATGAAATGCCGGGCAGGTGCGTGCAAAAAATCAGCGACATTTTTTGTGAGTTCAATATTCATAATCTTTCATCGGCTCTCGCCGTTACTTATGGTTGCCATGGTCCATTTCAAATCGTCGGTTGGCGACTCAAGTATTTCACCACCGCTTCAGTGCGGGAATGGACTTGCAGTTTCTCATACACATTACAAATGTAGCCATTGAGCGTCCCGGGGCTGATGCCGAGGTTGTCCACAATCTCCTTGTAACGAAATCCCCTGGCCAGCTGGTCCAGCACGTCCTTCTCCCGCGGCGTCAGTTTTTTAAAACCCGGGGCCGGTTCGGGCATTTGCGGGAAATACTTGACAGGCATACACAATAAATCGACAGCATTTTTTGTGAGTTGAACCTTCATAATCTTTCATCAGGTTTCGCCGTAATCAATGGTTGCCGTGGTCAATTTCAAATCATCGGCCAGCGAACGCCGGGGCGGGATGTGTTTTACCTGCAACTCGCCATGATATGCTTTGACCGCTTCTTCAGGAGAAACCGCGCCGTCCACGATGCGGCGCAGAAATTTGATGAACGTCAGCGGATCTTCGGTATCTTTGATTTTGCGACCGAGCAGCGCCACCCGCGCGCCGTATTTTTGCGCGTCCGCCAGAAGTTTGAAGGCGTCATAAGTTGTGCCGCTGCTGCCGCCAAGCACGCCGACCACGACCGATGGATCGTAGGCGACAAGCTCCTCGAGTGCGCGTGGACCGAAGTAGGGAATTTTCAGAAACACCGGCCGTGCCGCCATCGGAACGCCCGCGAGCATCCGGCAGATGTTGTCGTTGACGAATGCGGGGATTTGTTCAGGACGCAAACCGGCGTCCACGTTCGGCGCAAAAATTTCCAGAAAATAATCGAAGCTCTTGCGCTGTGCCTCCGTGCGAAATTCCTTGAAGGCGAGCAGCGCCTCGCGGTCAACGGGTGCCTGATTGTTGAAGGTAATCGAATAGAGCCCGAGGTTGACGGCGGGTTCGCCCTTGCGTTCGGCGGTGAGGCTGCCGTATTGCGCCTCCTCAATTTGACCGCTGGCGAACGACAGGGACGGATGTTCGCGATAACGACCACCGCGCGGACACCACACGTCGCTTGTGTCATTGATCCGCACCGCCGGCGTGACTTCGCGAGAATCAAAAACCCGCTCGCGATGCGCCAGCAAACTCATCGTGGAAATGGACGCGAGCATGATGTCCACAATGCCCTGATGCGCAATCGCACGAATCTGTTCGTGAAATTCCGGCATCGTGCGGAAGCGCGTAACGTCGCCGGATGGCGGATAAATTTCGCCCGGACTGGGCACACCCCAAGCCATGTCCGCATCCTTGGCATCCGCGATGATGAATTCACGGCTGGAAGGGTTTTCGCGGATGTCATTCAACTTTTTTACCAGACGGGATTTCATGTGGGTTCGTTGAATAAAGCAATGACTTATTCCGGGTGACTAAAGAATAACGCCGCTTTCATGTTGGACAATTATGACTTGCAACGGCAAAAACACTTCTGCCGGTTTTGTTGTTGAATCACGGAATTGATTCTCAAGCCAGACGCGCTGATAAGCCACTATCACATTGCAAATTGCACATACGGAATTAACACAACGCATCGCTGCCCGAAAACATTGCCGAACCTTTCGCTGCCCCGCCCCGGCTTTCTGGTGAGGATCAGGATTCAAAGGCTCCTGCGGGAGAGTTGTCAGGAATAGCCGGTAACCTTACGGAAACTTGAAGGCATTGAACGCCGGCTGATGTCCCGCCGGATTTGGTTTCCGCGCACGAATTTCAAACGGTGCTTGTCAAGCACACACGGGTTAAACACCATCGTGCGGTAAATTTATGCCCACTATTCGCGGACTTAACGTCGGTGAACATCCTCAATTGGTTCCGCTGCCCGAAGCGGGAACCCATGCCTTCATGGTCAGCCAATATAGCAACGAACCGGTTTTTCATTTCTTGTGGCATTACCATGCCGAGGTGGAACTGGTCTGGATCCGCAAAGGCAGCGGATTGCGTTACGTTGGGAGGTCGGTGGAGCGATTCGAATCCGGTGACTTGGTTTTGCTCGGCAGCCGCCTGCCGCACACCTGGGCATCCGCTCCCAATCAATCCACCAAAGCCGCCTGGTCGGTGATCCAATTTTTGCCGAAACACTGGAGCATTGAATTCTGGCGGCTGCCAGAGGTTCATAAACTGAACAAACTATTCGCACAGGCTGGACGCGGCATTCAATTTACCGGCCCGACGATATGGCAAATCGGCCAGCAGATTGAAGAACTGGCCGCGTTGCCGGCGCATTCGCTTGAAGGTCTTATTCAATTTCTCACCATTTTCGAACGGCTGCTCCATGCACCCATCCGCATTCTAAACACCGTCCACGCGGGCGTTGACTCGATGGAATCGGATCCGCGCGTGGAGCAGTTGTTGGAATGGGTTCAAACTCATTTTGCAGAGCCGATCACCCAGGCGCAAGCCGCCGCCGAGGTTAAAATGTCGCCCGCCGCCTTCAGCCGCTGGTTTAAAGTGCGCGTGGGCCGGGTCTTTCAACGTTATCTGAACGAATTGCGAGTCGCCAAAGTTTGCGGCCAGCTCACGGACAGCGAGGAAGGCATCACCCAGGCGGCATTTAAATGCGGTTACAATAATCTGGCCAACTTTAACCGCCGGTTTCGAGAAATCACCGGATTGACTCCAACGAAATTTCGGAGTCAAACACAGCAAATGCAGGAGCAGAATGCGCGTAATTTCCTCATTCGTCTTGGGGCCAACAGTGCCGTCCGAATTTCGCCGAAGGCCCACATTGGCCGGCATTCAGCCATTTGAAAAATTCAGCAAGGCCTGAAAGAGGCATACTAACATTATTCTTGATTTCCGCCGCCAATTATCCACACCCCACCTGATCCGCGCCCAAAAAACTTGGGACGATGCCATTTCTTATTTTCGCCTTTCGAGGTTACTTGCGCACTTTATGAATCCGCGCTTCATCTGACTATCAGGTTCCATCGGTGCGGTTTGGTTTCGCCGGCATCATGGACGTTTGCAGCATGGATCCACCCCGCGTCTCCACCTTGACTGCGCTCGCTTCGCCAAAACGGCAGCCCGCTGCTGGCGATCCCGAATTACGCGCGGGAAAACCGGGGCGCGGAAAAGTCGGCGGTGGGGTTGCAGGCGGACTGACCGCGAGTTCACGGTGCATAGCGGGTGCGGTAGAAGACGGGTGATTGGGCGGTCACGTTGGTGAAGATGAGCCAGCCGTTGGGGCCGGCGGGGTTGGTAAACTGCGGCTGCCAGTTGATCGGGTGCGTGAGATTGGTGGCGAGTTCCAATGCGTATTTGAAGCCGGGGGTGCCGAGGAAGGTGAGGACGTTGGAGCCGCCCCCAAGGGATTGCGGGGCGAGCTGGTTGTAGCCGGGGCCGGCGGCGGCGATGGTCACGCTGACAGTCTGGCTGGCGGTGCCGCCCTGGCCATCGCTGACGGTGTAGGTGAAGCTGTCGGTGGTGCCGCCGGTGGCAGCGTAGGTGATGTTGGTGCCGTCGGTGGTGACGATGCCGTTGGTCGCGCCGGAGACGTTGGTGAGGGTGAGCGGGTCATTATCGGGATCGGTGGGCGAATGGCTGCCGCCGATGATCTGGACGGTGGAGGGGACGCCGAGCGTGACGCCGAGCGTGAAAGTGGCACCGGCCACGGGCGGATGGTTGACATGCACCGTGAAATTTGCCGCCGTGACGACGGCGTACGGGTTGCCGAGGGCGTCCTGATAATAGAGTTCCACGGTGTACGTACCGTTTAAAATGGGGTTACCAAAGCGGATGTTCGCACTTGAGTTCGGACTGGCCGGATTAATGGTGAAACTGTGGGTGCCGACGGTGCTCTGCGCCGGGGCAATTTGCAGGAAGCTCGACTGGCTGCCAATGAAGGCAAGTTCAACGGAGCCGGCGAGCGCGGCTTCGGGCAGGTTGTAGGTGATGGTGATGGGATTCCCGTTCGTGGTGTTGGCGGCCGGGGCGGTCAACGTGGGAACAGCCGTGGTTACGTCCATCGTATAGCTCTGCCCGGTGAACGGCAGATTGGTGAGGGTTTGCGTCAGGCCGGTGCCATTGGCGAGGGTGAGGGTGAGGGTGCCGTTTTCGAAGTCGCTAGTGGAGACGGGGATGTTCCAAGTGAGGCCGCTGTTGGTGGTCGTGGGCACACCGATGTAGGCAAGGATAGTGGCCGTGCCGGAGAGCGAGAAGTTGTTCGCGGTCACGCCGGTGGTCGCGGAGGCGAAGGTGAGCAGCCAGTTGACGGTCGCGCCGTTGGTGGGCGAGGGATCGGTGATGTTCAAAGTCGAGACCATGGCGAACGGCGGCGGCAGCAAGTGGGTGTGCGCAGGGAGGTTGGCGGTGACGAGCGCCGGGAACGTTTCCGCGCCAAACAAGTCGCCGATATTGCGAGTGGCGAGTCCGGTGCCCGAGCCGGTGTGGGCCACGGCGCGTCCGCGGAGGTCGGGAAGGCCGACGCTGTTATTGCCATCACCGCCCCAAGTGGCGCCGACCGTGGTAGAGTAGGTATCCAAGCTGCCGTCGCCGCCGCCGGTTGACGTGAGGCTCACCGATCCATCACACACCCTCCAATCGGCGGAGAGATCAAGCGCCATCGCCGTGGATGAATCGGCGAAAAAGCGGACTTCAGCAGTGGTCGGAAAACCTGTGCTCGGTCCGTAAGATCCCTCCACCGCTACTCCGGGAGTCAGGACAAGATATGGTGCCATGACATTGTGCGAGGCAACGATGCCGCCCGTACTGCCGGTGGTGCCGCCCGGGTAGGTGTGCGTATGGGCGGGTATGTCGGAGGCCAGCAGGGTGTAAGTTTCCACGCCGCCAGATTGGCCCAACGTGCGCGCCGTCAAGCCCGGCCCGGTGCCGGCACCGATGGCCAGGCGTCCGCGCAAATCCGGGATGTTGAACGAGCCGCCGCTGCCGCCAAAGGTGTACCCGATCGCGGTAAAGAGCTGGTTGTTCGCGCTGGTGGTCAGGGACCGTCCGTCACAGATCAGCCCGGGAATGCTGTTCGATTGTGCCATCCAGCGAATGGTGCCGATTTCATAGTTATCGGTGTTGTTGTCATCAATCCACGGCTGAAGCACGATGAACGCCGGCATGGTGCCGACTGCCGCCCCGCCGCCGGCCGAAAAGGTGTTGGTGCCGGGGATGCCGTGGATGTGCGCGGGAAGATTGTTCGAAGCGAGCACCACGCTGTCGCCACCACCGGTCTGGCCGATGGTCCGCGGGGTCAGACCCGGCCCGGAGCCGGCACCGATGGGAACGCGTCCGCGCAGGTCGGGCAGATTGAAGGTGGTGGTGCCATTGCCGCCATAGGTGGTGTTGAGCAAAAAAAACAACGCGCTATGTTGGGCGATCGACAGCGGCTGGCCGTTGCAGGGCACCCAAGTTGAAGTGTTGAACGAGGCCTCATAGCTGGAAACACCGGAAAACAGGCGAATCTCACTTATATATGGCGAGTCCATCGTGCCGGTGTTCTCACCGCTGGTGGGGAAAATGCCGCTGATGCAGATCATCCAGGTCATGGTGGTGGCCGGCTTGGCCGTGGCCGCTCCGGTCGGCGGAGCGCCACCCGTGGAGCCGGTCTGCACCGCCAACAATGACGAGGGCTGGCCCAGGCCGAGCAGGACGAAAGCCACAGCGAGGGCGCGAAAAAAGAATTTATTCATGAATGGGATTGGTTTGAATGCGGCACAATTCCCTGACGATGCTTCAACAAGCCATCTAAGGTCTCCTTGTCGGCCGGAAGAACAAAGCGGTGCGACTATGATTAGTGTTTAAAATTAAGGCAAGACAATAGCGTAAAACTTGACCGGAACACGGCAAGTTTTGACTGCCAGGCGTGGCGGAAAACCGTCAGCCGAAATCCCGGTCCCGGCGCGCCGGCGAGTTTTACTGTGCCTCGGAACTTTTGGCTTCCTCGATGAGCTGCCAGAATTTCGGGTTTTGCTGGAGGGCCTCGTCTTCGCCGGTCTCGATGCTGGAGCGGAAGAGGAAATTGTTCAAGGTGTTCTTGCTCAGGATGCGATGGACGAGGACGCCGGGCGGATGGCGTTGAAAATAGACGCGGCAACACCACTCGCATCACTATTTCGGTTTCGCCGAAACTCAGTGGAAATTATTCCTCAAGGAATTTGCAGGGGTTGATGATCATCAGTGTCCGTTTGAGCGAACCGGATCTGATGCCGATGATCTACATCGAGCTGGTGTCAACCGCACCGTGGAACCGCCCGGAGATTGAAAAGCCGGCGCGCTTTCGCGGCGTCAGCAAAGCGAGGATCAAGGCCGCCATTGAATTGAGCCGGGCACAAGAATATAAAGGGAGAATCGGACTGCATTCGCTGTCCGCCTCGGAAAAATTTTACCGGGACAAATGCGGGATGACGGACATGGGCATGGATGAGGAAAAGGAAATGGTCTGTTTCGAGATGACCGAAGCGCAGGCGAAGGAGTTTCTTCTGAAAAACCCATAGCGATGCCGAACTTCATCTCCGAGGATCAAATTGAGCGGGCGCTGGTGCAGAAGCTTCAGCATCTTCACGGCTTTGACGTGCTCGAATGTCACACGGAAGATCCGGAGGATTTGAACGACAGTTCCGGCCGCGCCAACCAGCGCGACGTCATCTTGGTGGACCGCGTTCGTGAAACATGCGCGCCGGTCTGAAGAACGCGCAGTATCTCGCCTCGGCACGCCGCTGCCCGGCAGCGAGCGCAAAACGAATCAGTGGTTCGGCGATTTCGTCTCGGAATACAACTTCCAACTCGCCCGCATTGGAATCAAATTCGCCGATCACCTTCAGCTTGAAACTGCCGCACTTGAGGCAGGCCACCATAAACCGCCGGAACGGGCTGTCGGCCGGCGTTTGGGGCGGCTGATAATGTTCACGGCGCATGAAAGCGCGGGCGGCATTCATGGCCGGACTTTACGCGAACAGATAGGACAACAGCGATCTAGCTAAAAACCCTCAGAAAATAAACAATGATGGGGTTGACGATTTAACAGAGTGATGTTGTCCTCAGTCCGATTTCAAAGTAATTTGCGCTGCAGCGTTCAGGCGTGCTTTGGTGCAGCCAAATTCAACAGGCAAATCAACAACACGGCAGCAGATGATTTAAAATGATCCAAGTTCAGGCCATCAAAGAGCCGGAAGTTTCCGAGTCAAAGCAGCAGGTGTTTGGTCAGTTTCCAACCCCCGCGCCGCTGGCGGATTTCATGGCTTCGATGTTCACGGCGGACTGGCAAACCGTGCGGTTGTTGGATGCAGGCGCAGGTGTCGGATCTCTGTCTGTCGCTATGATTAAACGCTTGTGGGCTCAGAAGGTTAAGCCAAAGGTCATCGAGGTTTCTGCCTACGAAGTGGATTCATCACTCACTTCGCAGTTGCGGGCCAACCTCGACAAATGCGGCCACTCTTGCGCCGCACTCGGCATCCAGTTTTCCGCAACGGTTCACAATCAGGATTTCATCGAAGCAGTGGTTCCGTTGGTTCGCAATGACATGTTTGTCCCACCGCTTCGCCGTTTCAACGTCGCCATCGTCAATCCGCCTTATCGGAAAATTCACAGTGACTCAGCCCATCGTTTGCTGCTCCGTTCCGCCGGCATTGAGACGACCAATCTTTACACCGCATTTCTGTCACTGATTGTTCGTCTGCTCGATGACGGTGGCCAGATGGTGGCCATCACTCCCCGCAGTTTTTGCAACGGACCTTATTTTCGGCCCTTCCGCGAAGACCTGCTTCAGCAGATGGCCATTCATCGCATTCACTCTTTCGAATCGCGCTCGGCAGCTTTTAGTGCTGAAGATGTGTTGCAGGAAAATATTATTTTCCACGCCACCAAGTCGGCGCAAGACCCCGAAACCGTAATCATTTCGACCAGCACAGGGGAATCAAGCAGCCCCGTTCAGGAACACATCGTTAACTTTTCCCAGGTCGTAAATCCGGCTGATCCTGAGCGGTTCATCCATCTCATATCGGACACCCGTCAGGCCGAAGTGAAGACAACCGTCGGCCAGTTCAGCACGAAACTAGATACCTTGGGCCTGACGGTTTCCACCGGAAAGGTTGTGGATTTTCGCGCGGTATCATTTCTGCGTGAACAGCCAGCGACCAACACCGTGCCGTTGATATATCCGTGTCACTTCAACGGCAGTTTCATCCGTTGGCCCAAGTCAAACACCCGCAAACCTAACGCCATCGTAGCGAACGAGCAGACCAATAATCTTCTCATACCGGCGGGCATCTATGTCTTGGTCAAAAGATTCACGTCAAAAGAAGAACCACGCCGCATCGTTGCGTGTATTTTTGATCCGGCACAGCTCCCTCCATATGCCACCGTGGGTTTTGAGAATCATCTAAACTATTTCCATGCCGGGGGCCGCGCCTTGCCGATGGATTTGGCGCAGGGATTGGCGATGTTCCTCAACTCAACCTTGATCGACCAATATTTTCGCCAGTTTAACGGCCACACCCAGGTCAACGCCACCGATCTGCGTAATATTCATTATCCAACCAAGCAACAACTTGTCCGCTTGGGGCGTCGGGTAAAGATCGTGCCCGAGTCGCAACCGGAGCTGGATGCTTTGTTGGAGGAAGAACTTTATGCCTGATGCTAAGAATCGGTGGTCGGCGGCGGCAGCCAAAAATAAACTTAGGGATTCGATGGATGCACTCGCGGCCGTCGGCTTCGGCCCAAGGCAACGAAATCCGGTTGCCGCTTACACGCTGCTCGCCTTACTTGATTTACAACCCGATTGGGCAGCGGCTGCCAATCCGCTGCGCGGCATAACACCCATCATTGATTTTGTCGCCAAGGCTTATCGGCTTCGTTACGCACCAAACACCCGCGAAACGATTCGTGATGAGGCGGTCAAACATTTCGTTGAATCAGGCATGGTCCTGCGCAATCCCGACAACCCGGGTCGGCCGACCAACAGCGGCAACACGGTTTATCAGATTGAGCCAACGGCACTGTTGCTGTTTCGCGCTTACGGCACGCTGGATTGGGCCATTCGCCTTAAGGCTTATCAACAAACCCGGGTTGGCATCCGTCAGGAAATTCACCGTGGTCGCCAGCTTGCCCGTGTTCCCGTGCTGTTGCCCGATGGTGAAATCGTGCGCCTTTCTCCTGGTGGCCAGAACCCGCTGATCAAAGCCATCATCGAAGAATTTTGTTCCCGCTTTGTGCATGGGGCAACGGTGGTTTACATCGGCGACACAGAAAACAAATCTGAACATTTGCACGCCGACTACCTTGCGAAACTTGGCGTCACCGTGGGCGCGGCAGCCAAAATGCCCGACGTCGTTATTCACGACAAGGTGCGGAATTGGTTGTTACTCATCGAAGCGGTCACCAGCGCCGGTCCGGTCGATGGTAAACGGCGAAAAGAGTTGAAGGACCTTTTCCGGCGCAGTAGGGCTGGCTTGGTATTTGTATCTGCGTTCGAGACGCGCCGCGTAATGCAAAGTTTTCTAACTCAAATCTCATGGGAGACAGAAGTGTGGATTGCTGAAGACCCTGAGCACCTGATTCATTTCAATGGCGAACGTTTTCTGGGCCCGTATCCAGATGTCATTCCGTAGCCCGACAACTGCTATGAAAAAACCAACGCCAGAGGAACAAAAATATTTGAATGATTTGCGCGAGTCGGAATTTCACGCCATTGATCAGTTTGATAAAACTCTCTTGATGTTGGCGGGGGGGGCATTTGGTGTTTCGTTTGCCTTTTTGAAGGACATCATCAAAACCGATAAGATAAACAATCCAGATCTACTCACATGGGCTTGGATGTTTTGGTGTCTGGTATTGGCATTAAATTTGACCTCGTTTTATTTTAGCCATCTTGCCATGCGGAAAGCACAGCGCGATTTCAGACCTGGCGCATACAATGAGGAAGCAAATTTGGGTGGGTTTTATAACAAAGCGGTTGTTTGGCTAAATCCAATGGCTGGCGTAATGTTCATCGCTGGCTTGATTTGCATGTCCATTTTCGTTACAAACAATTTACATGGCACTAAGTCATCCCCACCAGACGCTGTCGGCACCTCGTCCAACCCCGCAACCAACGCCCCGGCCGTCACCACAACCGAGGCCTCGGCCAATTCCGCACGGACCACCTCAGCCAAAGGATACACCACGCCGTGATGCGCCCAGCCACCCGGGAAGACCAATTCCACCTCCCCCAATAAAACGATAACTATGAGCGACCCAAATGAGTCAGAAAAGCCGGAGATAATTATTCCAAAACAATCCCGGGACCAGAAAGCTCTAAATGGGGGGGCATGTCCGCCTGGTGATATTGTAATCGCGAACGAAAAATCTTCAGGTATAGATGTTGGAATTAGGGCGCGGATAGTTCCAGTCCCACCCAATCCCAATCCGCCAGAGAAACCGCCAAAAAAGTAATCGCTGAAAACTCTAAATTCTGACTGCGGCGATTTTGAATCTGACGGATATCAGATCCGAAATACATCCTGAACCTGCTCAAAAGCATCATCACCGTGAGCGTGGAGACGATGAAGGTGGTGAACAGGCATTCGCCCTTTCACAATTGAATTATCAAAATCAAATGGATTATTTGTTTCAGGGAGAGGATCAACAAAAACATCCAAGATTTCGGACAGGTCAAAATTTTCCGCATTTCTATTTCGAAAAGGACGTTTTCCAAAAAGCTTGGACAATGCTTTCATAAGACATTTAATTAAAACTGTATATGGGGTTTAGAATTTAATGAAGCTTAACGATTGATTTAAACCCGTCAAGGTTAGGAAGATATTTATTTGTCATTTGACGCGTCCTTCTTCATGCAGGGGGATGAATGAAGCCTTAACGCATCGACGGTTGTTTTAATGAATAGTGTGGGACGAATTGGAACGAAGTAAAATCTTGATGATGGAATTTTCAATTCTGCCTCATATCACTGATTGCATCGGCACCTTTTATCTGATCCGCCAAGTCGTAGGATAATGCTGGCAGTGTTGCTCGATTCGCAGCTTCCTAACCGCGAAAAGTCAGAGCGGCCGCATGGGTGCCTTCGGCGACTCTACGAGGCTAGAGTTCTTTTGGTTGGTGTTTTTACACGGCGCGTTTTTAGAGGTGCCATCCCGCACTCTCCGTAGTCCGCTTGCTGCTCCGCCATCTTCTTCAAACTTCCGATTCCCGCGTCACGGGGCATTTTATTTCCGGCGACGAAGGGCATGGGTTTCCGGCTGAATTAATCTGGAAACAGCAGTTGAAACCACACCAAACACACAAAAGGAAAGCCAAGGCCCGAGAGGACCAACACCACGCTTGCAGGTTTCAAATCCGAGTTCACCGATTGGTGCCGGTTGCTTCCGCGCCATACCGAGCCATTCGTTCCGGTTTTCGTGTGTTTCGTGTGTTTCGTGGTTCCTCCCTGCTGCGGATTTTAGGATTCATTGACCGTTGGAAATGAAGGCTGCATGAACGGCTCCTTAAAATCGGACGCGCGGGCGGATCCAGGCTTTCTGAATGAATTTTAATCAAGCGTTTACGACCTTTTAATAAACATCTGGTCTATTTCTGTGTCGAAGTTAATACCGTTTATGAGAATCCTGCTTGCGGAAGACGAAAAGAAAGTGGCCGACTTCATTGTGCGCGGCCTCAAGGCGGAGCGCTTCGCCGTGGACGTTTACCATGACGGCCAAAGCGCCTGGGAAGCCGTGGCGGTTTATGATTACGACCTCCTCATCCTGGATTTGATGCTGCCCGGACTGACCGGCACGGAAATCCTGGAGCGAGTCCGCCGCAAAAACCAGCAGGTGCCCATCTTGATTCTCACCGCGCGGGACGGCATGGCCGACAAGATCAAGAACTTTGAAACCGGCGCGGACGATTATTTAACCAAGCCCTTCGCGTTCGCCGAACTCCAGCTGCGCATCAAGGCATTGTTGCGGCGCGGACCGGTCAACCGCTCCAGCGTGCTGCGGGTGGGCGATTTGGAAATCGACCGGCTGTCGCAGCAGGTGCGACGGGCCGGAAAGAAAATCGAGCTGACCTCCAAGGAATACTCGTTGCTCGAATATCTGGCCACGCATCCGGGCCGGGTCTTTTCACGCACCATGATCATCGAGCATGTCTGGGATCAAAGCTTTGAGGGGTTGACCAATATTGTCGATGTCTATGTGCGGCATTTGCGGGAAAAAGTGGATGCCGCGTATCCCGTCAAAATGCTGCGCACCGTGCGCGGGGTCGGTTACAGCTTGAACGACGGAACGCCGACATGAACCCCCGCTCCATCAGCTTCCGCCTGGTCGCCTGGTATGCCAGTCTGCTCACCGGTATTTTCTTGCTGTTGGGCGGTTTGATGCTGCTCGACTTGCGCCATTTTTTGGAGAACGACCTGCGCCAGGCGCAAGCGCGGCGCGCGCGCCAGATTGCCGATGCCTTGCTGGCACATGTCAACCAAACCGGCGAAAGTTACGTCGCCACCCAGACGAAAGACTGGTATGAGCCGGAAATCAACGACCGGTTCATCCGGATCACCCGCGCCGATGGCACGCGGGTTTACGCTTCCGACCAGCCCAAAGACGGCAGTTTTGATCCCCAGGAAATTCCCAGCCTGTCGCCGCCGCCGCCGAAGGAATACTCCCGAAAGCTGAAATTGTCGGGCGGCAAAACCATGGTGGTGGCCGCGCTCACGGTCACCTCCTCCGGCAATCCGGCCTACCTGGTGGAGTTCGGTGAACTGCTGGATCCCATGGAGACCATGCTGGATCGTATGTTTTTGCAACTCACGTTGGGTCTGCCGCTGGCCATTGTCATCATTGCGGGAGGCGGATATCTGCTGGTCCGAAAGGCATTGTCACCCGTTGAGCAGATCACGCGCGCGGCCGAGCGGATCACCCAGCACAACCTGAGCGAACGCCTGCCCGTCGCCAACACCGGGGATGAACTGGAGCGGCTCTCGGTTTCGCTCAACCGCATGATTGCCCGGCTCGATGACGCGTTTCAAAACTCGAAACGGTTTGTCGCCGATGCGTCGCATGACCTGCGCACGCCGGTCACGATTCTGCGGGGCGAATTGGAAAGCTTTGCCAGCGATGTCCGCCTCGATCCGGAAACGCGCGAACAGGCGGCCAGCCTGCTGGAGGAGGTCGTGCATCTGGGCAAGATCGTGGAGCAATTGTTCACGCTCTCGCGGCTGGACGCCGGCGAGGCTCAAACCGAATGGACACGCTTTGACTTGACCGAACTCGCCAGGACGGCTTCGGACCAGATGACCTTGCTGGCGGAAGACAAGGGCATTGCCATTTCGTGCGAAGCCCGCCAGCCGGCCACGGTGGAGGGCAATCGCGTGCGACTCAAACAGGTGGTGGTCAACCTGCTCGACAATGCCATCAAATACACCCCGGCAAAAGGGAGGATTCAACTCCGGGTCCTCCCCATCAACGGCCAGGCCGTGCTGGAAGTGGAGGACAACGGCATCGGCATTCCCCCCGAGGCCTTGCCGCACATCTTCGAGCGTTTTTATCGCGTGGACCAGGCTCGTTCCGCCGATTCCGAGAGCGCGGGACTTGGGCTTTCCATCGTTAAATCCATTTGCATCGCACACCGTGCGGAGGTGGAGGCGCGAAGCGCCCCCGGCCACGGCAGTTGTTTTTGCGTCAAAATTCCCCTGTCGAAAAGCTAAAAAATATTTCCCTCATGAAATTCAATGTGTCCAACGTCCGGTTCAATCGGAAATCCTGTGTGCTGGGTTGTTTCGGCCTCCTGCTCGGCCTCGGCTGCGTATGGATGGCTCATCGGGCATTGGCACAAACCGCCGGCGTCACTGTTCCGGCAGACCCGCCGACGGCGGGCGTGGCGGCAGTGACGCGCGAAGACCTGGCCAAAGAAGTGACGATGGCGGCGGAGTTTCGTCCTTATGCGGAAGTCTCCCTGCACGCCAAGGTTTCCGGCTACGTCAGCAAAATAAACGTGGACTTTGGCGACAAGGTCAAGGCCGGCCAGTTGATGGCCACGATCGAGGTGCCGGAATTATCGGACCAGTTGAACAGCGCCCAAGCCGCGCAGCAAAAGGCCGAGGCCGATTACGCCAACGCGCACCTGGTTTACTCGCGCCTGCTTTCGGTCAACAAAGACCATCCCAATCTCGTGGCCCAGCAGGATCTGGACACGGCGCAGGCCAGTGACCTCGCCACGGCGGCCACCATCGCCGCCGCCAGGGCCGAGGTTGAAAAATATAAGACCATGGTCAGTTACACGCAGATCACCGCGCCGTTCGACGGCGTGGTCACGCATCGTTACGCCGATCCGGGCACTCTCATCCAGGCCGGCACGGCGTCGGACACGCAAGCCCTGCCGCTCGTGCGCGTCTCGGACAATTACCACCTGCGCCTCGATTTTCCCGTCACGGTGGATTACGTGAAAGACATTCAACTCGGCGATCCGGTGGCGGTGCGGGTGGATTCGCTCAACGGCAAAACCTTCACCGGCAAGATTTCGCGCTTCACCCGCCAGGTGGATGACAACACCCGCACGATGATCACGGAAATTGAGGTGCCCAATCCGGATCTGGAATTGATGCCGGGCATGTATGCCAACGTCGTTTTGAAAGTGGAGAAGCATCTGCAAGCGCTGGCCGTGCCCACCGAAGCCGTCAGCGGTGAAAAGACGCCCACGGTTTATGTGGTGAACCCGGATCATCAGATCGAGGAACGCGCCGTCAAGCTGGGCTTGGAAACGCCAGACCGGTTTGAAGTGCTCGCCGGCCTGCAGGAGGGCGATTTGGTGGTGGTCGGCAACCGCGCGGGATTTCAGGCCGGTGAAAAAGTTGAACCCAAACTGCCCGTGGTTGCCCTGCGCCATGAAAATTAAGCTCACAATTTTTGACGGCGACGTGCGTTTTACGCCGGTCATTATTTTCAGCCGGGTGGACCCGCGCCGTCGCGCCAGCCGGCGCAACCGCGGTTTTGCGGTGGCGGACGCCCGCCGGAAAATCCTGCCGCTGTGAGAATCCATTGAATCCATGAATGCCATCCTGACTTCCGAACAATGGGAAATTTTGCGCCGGCTGGACGCCTGCACCGTGGCCAACGCCATTGAAACCTTTGACGAACGGCTGCGGAATGAAGGCTTCACTGACAGCTCGGTGCATTGCCAGTTTCCACAATTGCCACCGATGCTGGGCTACGCGGCGACGGTCAAGGTTCGCGGTTCCGCGCCGCCCACGGCGGACAGCCGCTTTCCTGACCGCACCGACTGGTGGGATTACATCCTTGCCTTGCCCGCGCCGCGCGTGGTGGTGGTGCAAGATGTCGCGACGAAGGTTGGGCTGGGCTCGTTGCTGGGCGCGGTGCATGTCAACATTCTGCGCGCGCTCGGTTGCGTGGGGGCGGTGACCAATGGCGCGGTGCGCGATCTGCCGGCGGCGGAAAAGCTGGGCTTCCAGCTTTTCTCCGGGAGTGTTTCCGTTTCGCATGCCTATGTTCACATCGTGGAATTTGGCACGCCGGTCGAAATCGGCGGTTTGAAGATTGAATCCGGTGATTTGGTTCACGGCGATTTGCATGGCGTGCAAACCATCCCCGCCAGTCTCGCCGGAAAAATTCCCAAGGCGGCGGCAGAAATCATCGCGCGCGAACAGGAGTTGATCACGTTCTGCCAGTCCAAAGATTTCTCGGTTGAAAAACTGCGCGACGTCATCGCCAACGGCCGTTCCTAACCCCGCTTCATTTCCATGTCACGCTTTGCCATCCGCCTGCCGTATCTCATCATCGTCATCTGCCTGATCACCTGCGTCGTCGGGGTGACCAGCCTGGTGCGGATGCCGGTGGATTTGTTTCCGCCGATCAAAATCCCGGTGGTGGTCGTCGCCACGTTTTTCAACGGGATGCCGCCCGAGCAGATTGAAACCGACATCACCGGGCGCTTTGAACGGTTCTTCACGCTCGCCAGCGGCGTGGATCACATCGAATCGCGCTCGCTGCCGGGGGTGAGCCTGATCAAGATTTATTTTCAGCCGGGCTACAATGCCGACTCCGCCGTGACCAGCATTGGCAATCTGGCGATGGCCGATTTGCGCAAGCTGCCGCCTGGCACCCTGCCGCCGGTGGTTTTGCAATTCGACGCGTCGAGCCTGCCGGTGTGCCTGATCACGTTGAAAGGCGAAGGCTTGAACGAAGCGAAGCTCCGCGACCTCGGCCAGTTCGACGTGCGCAATCAAGTCGCCAATGTGCCGGGCGCGTCCGTGCCGCAGCCGTTCGGCGGACGTTACCGCCAGATCATGGTTTATGTGGACCCGCTCAAACTGGAGGCGCATCAGTTGAGTGTGATGGACGTGGTCCGCACGGTGAACAACGCCAATCTGATCCTGCCCGCCGGCGACGTGAAGATCGGCCCTTATGATTACAACCTGTATGTGAACAGCCAGATTGACGACCTGAAGGACATCAACCGGGTGCCGCTGAAAACCATCGGCAACGCCTCCGTGCTCGTCGGCGATGTCGGCCAGGTGATGGACGGTTCGCAAATCCAATACAACGTTGTGCGCGTGGACGGCCAGCCATCGGTTTATCTGCCGGTGCTCAAACAAGGCGGCGACGCGAACACCATTGCGGTGGTGGATGGCATCAAGGCGGCGGTCGCCAACCTGTTCGACGTGCCGAAACAACTCGTGTCCAAAGTCGTCTTTGACCAGTCCGTGTTCGTGCGCAACGCCATTGAAAATCTGATCCACGAAGGCTTGATCGGCCTCGTGTTGACGGGCCTGATGATCCTGGTTTTCCTCGGCAGCATGCGGGCCACCGTCGCGGTATTTCTCTCGATCCCGCTGTCCGCGCTCGCAGCGTTCATCGCGCTCTCGATGGGCAACGGCACGATCAACGTGATGATTCTCGGCGGGCTCGCGCTGGCCTTTTCGCGGCTGATTGACAATTCGGTCGTCGTGCTCGAAAACATTTTCCGGCACATGGAAATGGGCGAGTCGCCCGAAGTCGCCGCCGAACGGGGCGGGCGCGAAGTCGCGCTGCCCGTGCTCGCGGCCACGCTGACGACCGTCATCGTTTTTTTTCCGGTCACCTTTCTTTACGGCGTGAGCAAATTCCTGTTCATGGCGCTGGCGTCGTCGGTGATCCTGTCCTTGTTCGCCTCGTATGTGGTCGCGATGACGGTGGTGCCGTTGTTCTGCGCCAAGCTCATCAAAGGCCAGCACGGCCACGATGAAAGCGCGACGACCGCGCCCAAAGGCTGGGGTGCGCGTTTCAATCATTGGTTCAATCAAAAGTTCAACCAGATGCTCGACCGCTACGAATGTTATTTGAATGTCGCGCTGCTGCGTCCGCTGGCGACGGTGCTCGGCATCACGGGCATTTTCATTTTGAGCCTCGCGCTGTATCCGCTCATCGGGGAGGCGTATTTTCCGCGCACCGATCCGGGCCAGTTCGTCATCAATGTCAAAGCCGCCACCGGCACGCGCATCGAACTCACCGACCAGTTGGTGCAGCAGGTGGAGCAGGTCGTCCGCGAAACCGTGTCAACCAACGATTTGAAAATCATTGTGTCGAACATCGGCGTCACACCCGGCTTCTCCTCGATTTACACGCCCAACTCCGGCCCGCACACGGCGTTCGTGCAGGTGGGGCTGAATGCCGGGCACAAGTCGAGCAGTTTTCAATACATGGATCGGGTGCGCGCGCGGCTGAAGAAAGAGGTGCCGCAGGTCGCCGCCTATTTCCAGACCGGCGGACTGGTGGACGCGATCCTGAATCTAGGCATGCCCGCGCCGTTGGACATTCAAGTCGCCGGCAACAACCTGGAAGCCACCCATAAGATCGCGGCGGAAATCGCCCGCCAGGCCTCGGCGCTACCGGACGTCAGCGACGTGCTCGTGCCGCAGGACATTGATTATCCCGCGCTGCAACTGGACATTGACCGGCTCCGCACCTCCGAATTGGGGTTGAACGAAAAGGAAGTCGTCGGCGACGTCATCACCGCGCTGACGTCCGACCAGATGATCGCGCCGAGCTTCTGGGTGGATCCGAAAAGCGGCAATGATTACATGCTCACGGTCCAATACCCCGAAGGCTTCGTGAAAAATTTTGCCGACCTGTCATCCATCCCGGTGCGCGGCGAAAATTTCACGCATCCGACACGACTCGACACCTTGAGCGCCATCACCCATCGCCTGGCGCCGACCGAGGTGGATCATTACCAGTTGCGGCGGGAGATGGACGTGTATGTTTCGCCCAAGGGTGAGGATCTCGGCCAGGTTTTGAAAGGGGTCCAAAAAATCGTGGCTGACTTGAAGGCGCCGTCGAACGTCCACCTCACCGTGCGCGGTTCGGCGCACGCGATGCAGGTTTCGTTCCGCAGCTTCGGCCTCGGTTTGATTCTGGCGACGGTGCTGGTTTATTTGATTCTCGTGGCGCAGTTCAAATCGTTCATGGATCCGCTGCTGATTTTGCTGGCCGTGCCGACGGGTTTGACCGGCGTGCTGCTCATGCTGTTTGCCACCGGCACCACGCTCAACGTCATGTCGCTGATGGGAATCGTGATGATGGTCGGCATCGTGGTCTCGAACAGCATCCTCATCGTGGAATTCACCAACCGGCTGCGCGAAGAAGGCCGGCCGTTGCGTGAAGCGGTTTCGCTGGCGTGCCGAGTGCGGTTGCGCCCGGTGCTGATGACCTCGCTGGCCACGTTGATCGGCTTGATCCCGATGGCGGCGAAATTAGGCACAGGCAGTGAAGCTTATGCGCCGCTGGCCCGCGCCATCATTGGCGGCCTCGCGGTGTCCGTGGTGCTGACGGTGTTCATCGTGCCGGCGGCGTATTTCATTCTGTATCGCAGAAAAGCTCCAAGCTCCAACATCCAAGCACCAGAGAAATTCCAAGCACCAAATTTTAATGAATAATCCTCGTTCAAAAAAAATGTTCGCGCCCGTCGGTTTGGAGCTTGGAAATTGGAGCTTCTCTGGAGGTTGGACGGTTGGAGGTTGGATATTTTGCCTTGGTCTTTTCAGCGCAAATATGATTTTCGCCGCCGAAACGAACGTCTGGCCGGTTTTGACTCTGGCCGAAGCGCAGCAACTGGCGCTGCAAAATCATCCGCAGATCGCCGCCGCCGATTATCGCGCGCTCGCCGCGCAGGAGGCGGTGAAGGAAGCGCGCGCCGGCTACTTCCCGACGTTAAATCTGTATGGTGCCGCGGTAGGGACGGGTTCGGATGACAACACCCGCATCCTAGCCGGGGGCTTGAACAATCCGAGCGTGTTTGACCGGGTCGCCGGCGGACTGGCGCTCAACCAATTGATCACCGATTTTGGACGCACGGCCAATCTCACCGCCAGTTCCAAATTCCAGGCCCAGGCCGAAAATCAAAACGCCGCCGCCACGCGCGAGCAGGTGTTGTTGCAGGTGGACGTCTGTTATTTCCGATCATTGGAAGCGCAGGCGGTGCTGCGGGTCGCCCAAGCCGCCTTTAAAACCCGCCAGTTGTTGCTCGACCAGGTCAGCGCCCTCGCCACCAACAAACTGAAATCCGAATTGGACGTAAGCTTCGCGCACGTCGCATTGGAAGAAGGCCGGCTGCTGCGGCAAAAAGCCCGGAACAACACGGACGCGGCGATGTCCTCCCTTTCCACGGCGCTGGGCTATCATGGCCTGAAATCCTTTCAGCTGGTCGAGCAGGCATTGCCAACGGACGCCGCCACCAATGACGTCGAGGAATACATCCAAACCGCGTTGGGCAACCGCCCGGAATTATTGAGTCTCCGTTCGCAGCACGACGCGGCCACGCGGTTTGCCAGGTCGGAACGCGATGCGCGACTGCCGACGGTTTCCGCGGTTGGCGTCGTGGGTGATTCTCCGGCCCATGATGGCCGGCTGCCCGATAATTACGCGGTTGGAGGCATTGAATTAAGCCTGCCCATCTTTGCCGGCGGTCTTTACACCGCACGGCAGCATCAGGCGGAATTGAAAGCGCAGGCCGATGACGAACTGTTGCGGTCCGCCGAAAACAACGTGGTCCGCGATGTGCGGATTGCCTGGCTGAACGTCAATAATGCAGCGGAACAGCTTCGAACCACCGAAGAATTGGCCCAGCACGCCGCCGAGGCGTTCGATCTGGCTGAGGCACGTTACCAAACGGGCATCAGTTCCATCGTTGAACTTAGCCAGGCCCAGCTCAGTTTGATTTCCGCCCAATTGGCCCATGCCGATGCCCGTTATGACGTTTTGATTCAGGAAGCCGATCTGCACTTTGAAACCGGCGAACTGCGATAAGCCTGGCAATTGTTACAATTGGGTGACCGGATTTTAATTTGGCATTCAAGACGCCTTAATGGATGGGGGATAGGTTGCCTCATTATGAAAGCACCAAGATTTTGGTTGATTGGCCCGGCAACGGTTTTGATGTTGGCGGGGTGCTCCTCGACACCAGTCGTTCTTGAGCCGGTGGGACCCGCTCCCGCCAAACATGCGGTTTATGTTCCGACGGGACGGCTGCGGGTTTTGACGGCCACGGAAACCCACGAGATCGGGGACAATACCTACTATTATCCACATTCTGGTTACCGGATCTATGACCCGAACGGCAAGCTTTGGAAATTTATTCCCAATCACATCGGCCTGATGGATCAGTCGGCGGCCTTGGTGAAAATACCGGCCGGCAGATATCGGATCGGCGCGGAGTCGGAAAGTTACGGAGTCGTTACGGTTCCGGTGCTGATCGAAGCCGGGAAAACCACCGTCGTTCACCTGGAATCACGCTGGCCAATTCCTTCCAGCGCTTCGAGCAATCAACTGGTGTTCCTGCCAAACGGAGATCCGGTGGGCTGGCGCGATTCAGCGGCGTTGGTTTCGAAGTAATGGCCCGCTTAAGCAGATCAAAAGCGCAACCTGAATCATCAACCCACATGGCTGCCAACGCGAATTCATTGCCAATGCAGAGTCACCACCCCAAAACCTGAAAGGCACTTAGGATTATGAACTACATGAAATTGACCCTTGGTATCAGCGCGGCAATCCTGCTGGCAGGCGGCGCAACGATGACGGTTTTTTCGAGCCAAGCAGCCGGCGACACTCTTTCCCCGGACGAAATCTTCAAAAAAGCGCAGGAGAATTATGCCGCGTTGACCAGTTATAGCGATGAGGGAAAAACCGTGGCGATCATGGGGGGCGCCACCAACATCACCACCTTTACAATCCGGCTGGCCCGGACCAACTTTTACCAAATCGAATGGCAAAACACCGAATCCTCTGATTCCACCGCTGACCCGGATATTCAAGCGGTCTGGTCGTCAGGCGCAGGTGATTTTTTGGAGAAGGGACTCGGAGCGCAAAAGCAAGCAGACCGGGATATTGCCCTGGCCAGAGCGGCCGAACTTTCGGGTGGCGCGGCCGGAACAATTCCCCGGACATTTTTCAATATGGAATGGGGAAACCCGCTTGGCGGTTCGGGGTTTGGCGAAAGCCGGCAAACCGACGAGCCAGCGGGAGGCGTTGATTGTTACGTTTTAAGCAAGGAATCACCAGGTCGGACGACGACGCTTTGGATTGGCAAGCGGGACTTTCTGATTCATCAAGTCAGAACGGTGACGAGGGTTGAAGCCATGCAAGGAGTGGAGAATTGGGATCCGGAAATGATTTCCCATCTTCATGGGTTCACTTCGACCGAAACCCATGCCAACATCGTCCTGAACAAACAATTTTTGCGGTCGGATTTCGTTCCTTTAAACGGTGAATGATCAGATATGGCCGAGGCAGGCTGCAATAAAACCAATGGCTTGGGAAAGATCCTTAAACATGTTGGCTTGGTGCCGTTGCGCGACATTCCGCTTTTGCGGCGGCCCAAACGAGGCTAGCTTTTCTCCATGCCAGTTCCGGTCATCAATCTGGCCCAGATGCGCGAATGGGAACGCGCCACCTGGGCCACCGGCCAGCCCGAAGCCGAAGTCATCCGTCGCGTCGGCCAAAACGTCGCCGCCCGGGCCCTCACGCTCACGTGCTCCGGTGATTTGCTTTTGCTCCTCGCCGGCAAAGGTCACAACGGCGACGACGTTCGCGCTGCCGAAAAATTTCTTGAAGACCGCAAAGTCATTTTGCTGAACGTGACGGATCCCAAGGCGGCACTGGCAAAATTTCAAAGTTGTGCCAGCATCCCGCCTGCTTTGATCATCGATGGCTTGTTTGGCATCGGTCTTTCCCGGGCGTTGGATGACGACTGGAAAAAACTCATCGCCGCCGTCAACGCAATGCAAATTCCCGTGCTGGCGGTGGATGTTCCCTCCGGGCTCAATGCGGACAATGGAGAACATTTCGGCGCCGCCATCGAAGCCTCCGTCACCCTCACCGTCGGCGCGCCTAAACTCGGAATGCTTGCTGCGCAGGCCTGGCCGTTCGTCGGACGGCTCGAAGTGGCGGAAGGCGTCGGCTTGATTCCGTGCCCGCACCCATCAGATCTGAACTGGACGCTGCCGGACGATTTTAAAAATGTTCCACCGGCGCGTCCGGTGGCGGGTCACAAAGGTGATTTTGGATCGCTGGTGATGATTGCCGGCAGTCCCGGCTTTCACGGTGCGGCAGTCTTGGCCGCGCGCGCCGCGCAACGCGCCCAACCCGGCCGCCTCACGCTGTTCACGGATAAACCGGTGTATGGCGCGGTCGCCGCGCAATTGCAGGCCGTCATGGTCCATGCTTGGAAACCAAAACTGAAATTGCCCGATGCGACCAGTGGCATCTTGATCGGTCCGGGACTGGCGGCGCCGGGGATCGCCGGGAAATTAAAAGCGCTCACGCAAAAACTGTGGCGCGATTCGGATTTGCCGATGGTTGTGGACGCCAGTGCGCTCGACTGGCTGCCGCCGGGAGAATTCCAGAAGAATGCCGTCCGCCTGGTCACGCCGCATCCCGGCGAAGCGGCGCGGTTGTTGAAAACGTCGGCGCAAAAGGTGCAGTCTGATCGCGTGAAATCGTTGCATGAAATTTCACGACGCCTGGGCAATTGCTGGGTGGTTTTGAAGGGGCATCAAACACTGGTTGGCCGGAGCCAGGGGGAAATTTTTGTGAACCCGTCCGGCAATCCGCATCTCGCGCAAGGCGGCAGCGGCGATGTGCTGGCGGGTTTTATCGCGGGACTGCTTGCGCAACCGGGTTTGCAAGCGGACGCCGGGAAAACCGTTCGCTACGCTGTCTGGCAACACGGCGCGGCGGCGGATGCACTGCAGGCGCACCAACCCAACTGGATCATCGAAGACCTTGCCGGCAAGATCGGCAACGCCCGCTAAATCCGATCACGGGAACAGCAGCCGGTAAAACCGCAACGGATCCACGCTGTTGGTCTCGCTAAAGCTGATCTTGCCATCCGCACCAATGACGTTGGTCTGGATCGGCACCCACACGGCGGGCGCAGCCAGGTTGGTCGTCATCTGGACGATGAAGCGGTTGCTCACCGCGCCGTTGTCCGCACCCAGGACGAGCCCCTTTCCGGAATTGGTGAGCGTGAGGGCGGGGACGGGGACGACATTCAACAACGCCACGCCGCTGGTGACGCCACCGCCGAGATGGGTGACGATGACCGAGTAACTGCCGGTGTGATTTGTTGCCGCCGGGACAAAACTCAACGCGTTCGTTTGGGTGCCGGAGATCGCACCGCCGTTAGTGATGGGAGCGCCGCCCTTGAGCCATTGATAATTGAGCGGAGCGCTGCCGGTGGCCGTGACGCTGAAGCCGGCACTATTTCCGGCAAAAACATTCGTCGGCGACGGCGGGACGGTGATGACCGGCGTCGGCGTTGAAGCCGGTTGAACTGGCAGCTTGCTTCTCCGGGATTGCGAACTTGCGTTTGTCACCAGCTTGACCGGAATATTCGAGCCGTTGAAGCGAGGTGGGCGGAGTCGGATTAAAATCGTCAGGCGGGGTAATATTTTCCGCGCTCACGCGGCGCGTCACGGCGGAGAATCAAATCTCAGCGGAGTGACCAGCGAGAAGCGTTCAGTCATCCGGGTTGGTCTCGGCGGAGTCTGGATGCAGGCCAAGCTGCTTGAGTTTTTCGCGCATGGTAAATCGGGACAACCCCAGCCAGCGTGCGGCTTTCGCTTGATTGCCTTCGGCCAGGGTGATGGCTTGCGTCAGGATTTCGCGTTCGGCTTCGGCCAGCATGCGGGCATGAGCGTCCGACAGCCCGTCTTTCTGTGCCCGCGCCAGCAGATCACTTGCGAAGGCCGTGAAGGAGAGGCCCGTTGGAGCCGCTTCGGCATTGCGGGCAGCAAGGGTTTGGCGAACCGCCTCGGCGTTGATGGAGAGTCCGCGTGCGGCCAGCAGCAGGCGGCGCGTCATGTTTTCCAATTCGCGGACGTTGCCCGGCCATGAATCCGATTGCAGCACCGCCACGGCGTCGGAAGAGATCGTCGGATTTTCAACGCCGAAGTCGCCGGCGTATTTGCGGAGAAAGTGCTGCACCAGCACGGGAATGTCGTCGCGCCGTTCACGCAAGGGCGGGAGTTGGAGACACACCACGTTTAGCCGGTGGAAGAGGTCCTCGCGGAATTTTCCATCGCGAATCATCGCTTCCAAATTGCGGTGGGTGGCGGCGATGACGCGCACATCCACGGAAATCGCCTCGGTTCCGCCGATGCGCTGGAAGGTTTGTTGCTGGAGCACGCGCAGGAGTTTCACCTGCGTGCCGGGTGGCAGGTCGCCGATTTCATCGAGGAAGAGCGTGCCCTTGTTCGCCTGCTCAAAGCGACCGATGCGCCGCTGGTCCGCGCCGGTGAACGCGCCGCGTTCGTGGCCGAACAGTTCGCTTTCGAGCAGATTCTCCGGAATGGCGGCGCAATTGATCGCGATGAACGACGCCTTGGCGCGCAGGCTGTGTTGGTAGAGGGCGCGGGCGATCAGTTCCTTGCCGGTCCCCGTTTCGCCCCGGATGAGGACGGTGACGGGCTTCGCGGCGACACGACCAATTTCCTTGCACAGGTCCTGCATGGCGCGGCCCGTGCCGACGAGCGCGGTACGGCTCTCGACCGGGGCGTCGGGCAGCGTCACGGGTTCCCGCATGAGGCGGCTGGCATCCACCGCGCGATGGAGAACGCCGATCAGCCCCGCCATCTCGAACGGCTTTTGGAGGTAATCGTAAGCCCCGAGCTTGGTGGCCTCGATGGCGGTCTCAATCGTGCCGTGTGCGGTCATCAGCACGACCGGCAGGCGCGGTTGAGTTTCGTGAAGTTGCTTCACGAGTTCCAGACCGCCGAGTCCGGGCAGGCGCAAGTCGGTCAACACCACATCGCACTCGTCGTGGTTGGCGCGGCGCAGCCCCTCGTCGCCGCGATTGCACACGGTGACGTTGAAACCGTCCTCCTGCAGCACGTCGCACAGATTTGCGGCCAGACTGGGGTCGTCATCGATGAGCAGAATATGAGCGGCTTGGGGCATGAGGATGGCTATCGCGGTGAAACAAAATCGGGGAGCGCCCGGCGATTCGTCCGGCGAGCCGGGATGGCAGCAGCGGCCGGATTAAACGGCGCCGGATTCGATGTTCGCAAGGTGTTTCGCACTCCCGGCACTGTCGTTGATTTCGCGCGGCAAAACAATGCCGAAGGTCGTGCCGTGGCCGGGTTGGGTTTGATACTGGAGAATGCCTCCGTGTTTTTCCACGATGCGGGCGGCAATCGTCAGGCCGAGGCCGGTGCCGGTTTCCTTCGTGCTGAAGAACGGGTCGAACAGGCGCTTCTCGACTTCGGGCGGGATGCCCTTGCCGGTGTCACTCACTTCAAGAATCACCGCTTCAGTTTCCCGCCCGCCGAGCTGCGTGCGGGCGGAGCGGGCGCGCAGCGTGACCGTGCCTTTGCCGTCAATGGCGTCCGCGGCATTGCGGGCGAGGTTGATCAACACCTGCTTCAAATGGCCGCTGTCCGCGCGCACGAACAGTTCCGGACGGGCGTCAACCACCAGTTGCACGGCGCGGCTCTCCAGGTTTGGGGACATCAAACCCTGAACCTCGCGGAGCAGCGTGTCGGCGGCGAGGCGTTCCAGCTTGGGATCAGCCGGGCGCGCAAAGCTCAAGACGTCCTGGACAATGCGTTCCAGCCGGGAAATCTCGGCGCCAATGATGTCCGTATCCTTGCGCGCGGCGGGCACGACCAGCAGATGTTTTTCCAAGGTGTAGAGACGCGCCTTGAGCGAGGTGAGCGGGTTGCGAATCTCATGGGCGATGCCGGCGGCCAGCGTGCCGAGCGTGGCGAGTTTCTCCTGTCGTTCGAGCAGGTTCTGGCTGTGGACCAGCTTGGTCCGCAGCGGGGCGATCATGTCGCGGTAAATCACCCAGCCCAGGGCCGCGACCAGGGCCAGCAACAACACGACACTCAGCATGAGAATTTTCCGCAGCCCGTCGAGCGAAGCCGTGGCGTTCGCCAGAAACCCGGCTTGCGCGGCGCGGTGCGCTTCGGACAATCCCCGCACCAGCTCGTGCATTTGCCGGGCCCGGACATTGAATTCGTCGAGTTGGGCGAGCCGTCCGGAATTCACCAAGGCGGGCTGGGCGTTGGTATGCACGGCGCGGGCGGCGCTTAAATAATCATCGTAGGCGACATTGATTTGCTTGAGCAACTGCCGTTCATTTTCCGTGGTCAACACCGAACGCGGGTTGACGCTGGGGTCATGGTCGTCAATCCATCGGTCCAGCCGGCCGCTCGCCTCCTCAAACTGCGCCCATTGCTGGGGTTCACGCGCCAGGGCGTAATGAAGCATGGAATCGTTCAGGCTCTGCAATTCGCTGCGGACTTCGCCCGCCAGTTGAAAGCTCTCCATTTGCGAACTGGTGAGCTTGGATTCCAGCTGCCGGACCCGGTGCCAGGCGGAGGAAAGGCCGCAAATTGTGCCGCCCGCCACCAGGACGAGGGCGGCGATCACAATCCAAAGACGGATGCCGAAGGGAGATTTCATAATTATCCAGTGTGCTGCGGGGACGTGGCCGTTTGCGTGACCACGGCTTTGGCCATACGCTACGCAATTGCCGTGCCGGGAGGATGGCACGATTCGGTCGTTGCCACACGTTGAAAAAACCGGGCGGGTTGCCGAAGCTCCGCGGGTTTGCCAGTCAAAGCCGGTCAGCCGTTTATCTCCGACGTGGTCAGCCGGTTCTCCATCGATCACCGGCAACTTCCGCCGTCCGCTCAAAATCCCTGTGAATCTGCATCCGCAATCCGTGGCATGGCACATGCAAAAGACCTTGCCCGTTGACCGGAAATCAGGTCACACCCATTAAAAATCAATACGAAATAAATATGAATCTTCAAAATCCCACACCCGCCCTATCGCGCAACGGCTCAGGCACGGCTGGCTTTTCGAAGCCGCTTGACCCGGACCAGGTGCCAAAAGTTCTCGTTGCGGACGATGATAAAAACGTCCTCTACGCGGCCACCTCTTTGCTCGCCCGCGCTGGTTTCTCCGTGACCGCCGTTTTCGGCGGTGAACAAGCCTGGGAGATGCTGGATCACGAGAACTACGATCTGCTCGTAACCGACAACGATATGCCGGGGCTGGCGGGAATAAATCTGGTCGGGCGGATTCGCGAGGCGGGCATGAGTCTGCCGGTCATCATGATTTCCGGCTCGCTCTCTTGCGAGACACTTCAAAACTATCCGCAACTGCAAATCGCAGCGTTAATGCCGAAGCCCTTCAACACCGGGGATTTTTTGAACATCGTCAGAAATGTCCTGCAGGTGCCGGATCAAGCAGAGCCCCTCGACCAGCGAAGACTTTTTGACACGCCACCGCCGCCGGCAAAGGCTTCCAAGCCCCTTCACAAACATGTGTTGATTGCCGACGACGACACGGTCGTGCGCGGCAGTCTTGCCGCCGTGCTCGAATCCGAAGGCTACGAGGTGGCCGAGGCGAGCAACGGCGTCGAAGCGGTCACCTGCGCCATCCGGCACAAGCCGGACTTGGTCTTGCTCGACCTGAACATGCCGCACGCCGATGGCTGGACCGCTTTCAGTCAGTTGAACCAGGTCACTCCGCTGCTGCCGGTCATCGTCATCACCGCGCGCCCCAACCAATACCCGGAGGCCGTGCGCGTGGGCGTGGACGCCTTTATGGAGAAGCCGTTGAACATCCCGATTCTGGTGCAGGCCGTGAAACGCCTGACCCAGGAAGACGAGGGCCGCCACGTGCGTCGCATCACCGACCGCGCTTTTGTCACGCGGTTGCTTGGCAAAACCGATTCCTGACCACCCGCAACCAGCACCATCATTTTCCCAATGACCAAAATATGAATGATGCCCTCCAGATCAGTTTGCCCTTCGCTGTTTTGGCCAATGCGCGAAGCTGGCGGGAATCACGATGGCCCGGTTTCGCTCGCCGGGTGTTGAGCCGGCCAAAGCCGGGCATCGCAGCGCGGCTCCTTGGACTGGCTGTCACCGTGGGTTGGGTTGACTATGTCACCCGGAGTCTCAAATTGAACCTCCAAGCTGTGGCGGGTGACGCAGTGCTCACGGAAAACGATGCCGCCCGCGCCCTGGCTGCGGCCCGCGACTGCCACCCTCATTTGATGCTCCTCGATGTGTTGATGCCTCATCTGGACAGCCGTGATGTTTCCGCCCAAATCCACGCCGACGCCGGTCTGAAAGAAACACCCATCGTGTTTCTGACTGCGCTCGCACACAACGAAGACACCGGCGGCCACGCCGTTGCTGCCGGCGCGACCATCCATCTTGCCAAGCCGGTGGATGCCGAAGAACGAATCAAGGGCATAGCGCAAACTCTTTCGCCGACATTACAACCACAATGCCACGCCCACGCTCCTCACCTATGAAATCATTCACTGCTCCAAAAATCGCGGCCACCCACGGCCGCCAAACAGGTCGCTCCGGGCAAACCATTTCGCATCGCAAATCCGCCATCCATCATTCAACCAGGCGCTCCCGCACCGGCCAGCGCATCCTGCTCGTGGATGACGACCCGACCGTGCGCGATTCCCTGAAAGAAGTGCTCGCGGGTGAAGGTTACTGCGTCATTCCCGCCGAGAATGGGCAGGAAGCGTTGGATCTCGCGGCTCGCTTGCCGGTTGACCTGGCAGTGCTTGACTTGAATATGCCGGTCAAGAACGGGTGGGACACATTTCAGCAACTCACTCTCGAATATCCGCTCATTCCCATCATCATCGCCACCGCCCGCCCGAACCAACTCTTCGCGGCGCTCGGAGCCGGGGCCGGGGCGTTGCTCGAAAAACCAATGGACATCCCGATGCTGTTGCGAACGATGGAAAAACTTCTGGCCGAAACACCCGGGCAACGCCTGGCGCGCCTGGCGGGCGTGGAGGCTGAATTCCGCTACCAGGCCGCAACGGAGGCCCGTGAGCACATCCTCCCTGCAAAGCATCGCTGACGCGCTGACGAATGAAGCGGTCATGAATTGGGTGTCACTCAAAAAACGGGCTTGTTTATGGCCCAACGGATCCGTATGCCCCCCCACCGTACAGGTCAGTCGCTTATCATCTGCGCGATAAAGGGATTCTCCGTTGATCGCCGGTTTATTGGGCGGCGCTTTCTCAAAGTGCTGGCAATCAACCAAACTGAACCGTGGTATGGCAGGTGCGATAAGAATTTCAGCGGCAGGAGAACCGGCCGCGGAACAAACAAAATCTCAACGAAAGACCGAATATGAAAACCAAACAAATCATCACCCTGCTGGCAGTTGCCATGTTGAAGCTGGCGGCGGGCAACGCGCAAACCGTCCCTGCCACAGCGGCGTCACAAATGATTGCCAGCCTGTCTCCGGGCGCGGCCGAAGTGGCCAGGCTCGCTCAATCAGGTGTTGGGGACGATGTGATCCTGGCTTACATCGGACAATCGCAAGGCTTCTATAATCTTGCCGCTGCCGACATCACAGTTCTCAAAAATGACGGGGTTTCTTCCCAAGCTGTGACCGCGATGCTCAACCATGACGGTTCGTTACGCACCCGGCAGGCTGCCTCTACGGTTTCGTCGCCAGTGTCAATGCCGGCAGTCGCACCACCATCAACCACCACACAATCCGCCGCAGTCACCCCGCCGACAACCGCCAATACGACCGTGGTCGTGCAATCAACGCCGCCGCCGCCGCAAGTGGAAGTTGTTCCAGTTTCCCCGGTCCAGACTATCTGTGGGCACCCGGTTATTGGTCTTGGAACGGCGGCGTCTGGATTTGGATTGGCGGACACTGGCACTATCCATCACAACCCGGCCATATCTGGATCGGCGGGTATTGGGGTGGTCACGGACGGGACCATTATTGGATTGGTGGCCATTGGCGGTAATGACCGAAGCGCTGCTTTTGTTGGCCAGACTCAACCCTTGAAATTATGAAGGGGGACAAAAATTTCGCAAGATTCGCGATGCCGTCAGCCGTCGCCGTCCGTGATGGTTGCGCCAGCACCCATCACCCGGTGGCGGCCCCGGTGGATGCGACGAATCATCCGCCAGGCACCACCACTCCAGCCGTAACGGCATTCCCGCCGACGGTATTTCCAGTTGAGCGCGCCTTTCAAAAATTGGATGTCAATACCGACGGCGTCGTCACCCTCGACGAATGGCGGCAGTTCGACACGACCATCCTGGCAGCGAATCATTTCAACACGCTTGACGAAGACGGCAACGGCCAGATCAGCGCTGCCGAGTTCCAAAAACCGGCACCGAAACACCCGGTTCACCACCCAGTTTTCGGCGGCACAAATTCAACCGACCAAGCCGGCTTTCCGCCGGATTCAAAAGACCCGCCGCTGCAAGGCTGGGAGTTGTTCTCGATTCATTTCTAAAACCAAGGCCGGGAAAACCACCCCGGCGGGTAACCCGTGGCCCTTTCAAAATATGAGACTCGATCATGAGAAATCCAGCGCGCATCTTGCCGGCAACGGCCAACCCGCGGAAGCCAAACCTCGCGTTGAAGCGAATCCCCGCGCCCCCCGGCCATCAATCGTGTCAAAAAAGCCCCTCGTCTTTCTCGTCCTGCTGGTCGTTGCGACCCTGGCCGGCTGGACGGTTTATCATCGTTCACATTCCGTCGCCGCTTCGCCTTTGGGCGCGGCGCGCGGTGGAAACTTTCCCGTTCCCGTGGTGACCGGCCGCGCGCGGCAAAAGGATGTTCCAATTTATCTGGATGGCCTCGGCACGGTGCAGGCGTTCAACACCGTCACGGTGCATACGCGGGTGGATGGCCAGCTGGTCAAAGTCGGCTTCACGGAAGGTCAGGAGGTGAAGACCGGCGACCGGCTCGCGCAAATTGACCCCGCGCCGTATCAGGCCGCGCTGGATCAGACGGTGGCGAAAAAGGCACAGGACGCGGCGCAACTCGCCAATGCCCGCGTGGATTTGCAGCGTTACGCCGACCTGTTGAAAACGGACAGCATCAATCAGCAAATTTACGACACTCAAAAAGCGCTCGTGGACCAGCTCGAAGCCACGCTCAAAGCGGATGATGCCGCGATTGCCAGCGCGCAGGTGAACCTCGACTACACCGACATCCGTTCGCCGATTGACGGGCGCACCGGCATCCGGCAGGTGGATCAAGGCAACATCGTTCACGCTGCCGATGCCGGCGGCCTGGTCGTGCTGACCCAGCTGAAACCGATTTCCATTGTGTTCACTTTGCCGGAAACGGCGCTGTCGAAACTCCAGGATAACCAGGGCGAAACCAATTTCACCGTGCTGGCCGTGGCGCGCGACAACACCAATGTTCTCGCCACCGGACAACTGGCCGTGATTGACAACCAGATTGATTCCACCACCGGCACGCTCAAGCTCAAGGCGAATTTTGCGAACGAAAATTTGCGCCTCTGGCCCGGTCAGTTTGTCAACACGCGGCTGCTGCTGGACACGCGCGAAAGCAGCGTGGTCGTGCCGGCGTCCGTCGTGCAACGCGGGCCGGACGGCGCATTCGCGTTTGTGGTGGCGGGCGACCCGGCCAATCAGACCGTGAAGATGCGCCCGTTGAAAGTGGCGCAAATGGACGGCGGCGAAGCGTTGATCGAAGACGGGCTGAAAGCCGGCGAAGTCGTGGTGGTGGACGGCCAGTATAAATTGCAGGACGGCTCTTCTGTGAAAGCGGTTGAACCGGCCGGTGGCCCTGGCGCTTCGCCGCGGAAAAAATATCAGCACCAGAAGCAGGACCAGAAGCCGTGAACATTTCCGAGCCATTCATCCAACGACCGGTGGCCACGTCGCTGCTGATGGCAGGCGTGATTTTGATGGGCGCCCTGGGTTACCTGTTGCTGCCCATTTCCGCGCTGCCGCCCGTGGATTTTCCAACCATTCAAGTCGTGGCGCAGTATCCCGGCGCAAGTCCCGACGTGATGGCTTCATCCGTCACCACGCCACTCGAACGGCAATTCGGCCAGATCAGCGGACTCGGCACGATGACTTCCGTCAGTTCTTTCGGCAATACCGCCATCACGTTGCAATTCGTTTTGGATCGTGACATTGACGCCGCATCGCAGGACGTGCAGGCCGCCATCAATGCCGCGCGCGGGGTGCTGCCCGCCGGGATGCCGAACCCGCCGACTTACAATAAAGTCAATCCCGCCGACACGCCCGTTCTCACGCTGGAACTTACGTCCGACAGTTTGCCGCTCGAAAAAGTCAACGACCTCGCGGACACCACGCTGGCGCAAAAACTTTCCGAAGTCAGCGGCGTCGGCCTCGTGACAATCGAGGGAAATCAGAAACCCGCCGTGCGTGTGCAGGTGAATCCCGCCGCCATCGCGTCGCTCGGCTTGAGCCTGGAAGATGTGCGCAGTGCCATCATCGCCAGCAGCGTGAACGCGCCCAAGGGCAGTTTCGACGGCGCACGCCAGTCCTACGCCATCAACGCGAACGACCAGATTTTTTCCGCCGCCGATTACAAGAACGTCATCATCGCCTACAAAAACGGCTCGCCCATCCGCGTCAGCGACCTCGGCGAAGCCGTGGACAACGTGGAAAATGTCCGGCTCGCCGGCTGGGTCGGCGGCCAGCCGGCCGTGTTGCTCGACGTCCAGCGCCAGCCCGGTGCGAACATCATTCAAACGGTGGACCGTGTGAAAGCGTTGCTGCCGCGGCTGCGCGCCTCGCTGCCGCCGTCGGTGAAGCTCGCCATCTTCGGCGACCGCACGGAAACCATTCGCGCCTCGATTTCGGACGTGCAATTCACTTTGCTGCTCACCGTCGCGCTGGTGGTGATGGTCATTTTTCTTTTCCTGCGAAAATTCTGGGCCACAGTCATTCCAAGCGTTGCGCTGCCGTTGACCTTGATCGGCACGTTCGGCGTGATGAAACTGCTCGGCTTCAGTCTCGACAATCTTTCGCTGATGGCGCTGACGATTTCCACCGGCTTCGTCGTGGATGACGCGATTGTGATGATTGAGAACATCGTCCGCTACATTGAGGCGGGCGAAACACCGATGGCGGCGGCGTTGAAAGGCGCAAAGCAAATCGGCTTCACCATCGTGTCGTTGAGCGTGTCGCTCATCGCGGTGTTCATTCCACTGCTGTTCATGACCGGCATCGTGGGGCGGTTGTTCCGCGAATTTGCCATCACCTTGAGCGTCGCGGTCGCGGTGTCGGCGGTCGTGTCGCTCTCGCTCACGCCGATGATGTGTTCCCGGCTGCTGCGCAGCGAGCACGAGGAAAAGCAGGGAAGATTTTTCCGCGCCACAGAAGGGTTCTTTCGCGGAATGTTGAACGCCTACGACCGCAGCCTGCAATGGGTTTTGCGTCATCAACGGCTCACGCTCAGCGTGGCCGTCGTGACGGCGGTGGCGACCGTGTTGCTTTACGTTTTCGTGCCGAAGGGATTGTTGCCGGAGCAGGACACGGGCTTGATCAACGGTGTCACGGACGCGGCGCAATCCATTTCATTCAAGGCCATGTCGGCGCGCCAGCATGAAATCGCCGAAATCGTCGGGCGCGATCCCGACGTGGCGGGCGTGGCGTCGTTCGTCGGCGCGGGCACGGTGAATTCCACGGTCAATTCCGGCCGGCTCTACATCAACCTCAAACCACGCAACCAGCGCCAGGCGGACGCGCAGCAGATCATCCGGCGGTTGAGCGACGCCACCGCGTCCGTGCAGGGAATTTCGCTCTTCATGCAGGCCGCACAGGACGTGCAGATCGACAGCCGCGTCAGCCGCACGCAATATCAATACACGCTGGAAGATTCCGATGGTGACGAACTCGCCGCGTGGTCGGGAAAGCTCCTGGCGAAATTGCGCGGGCAGCCTGAACTCGCCGATGTCGCCAGCGACCAGCAGGCCGGCGGCTTGCAGGTCAGCGTGTCGGTGGATCGCGAGCAGGCCGCGCGTTACAACGTGCTGCCGCAGGCGATTGACGACACGCTTTACGACGCCTTCGGCCAACGGCAGATCGCCACGATTTTCACACAGCTCAACCAGTATCGCGTCATCTTGGAAGTGAATCCGCAGTTCCAGCAAACGCCCGGTTCGCTGGATAAAATTTACGTGAAGTCCACGACCGGCGGAATGATTCCGCTGACATCCTTCGCCACGGTCAAAATCGGCACTGCCCCGCTGACCATCGCGCATGAAAGTCAATTTCCCGCCGTCACGCTTTCGTTCAACCTTGCGGCGAACGCGTCGCTCGGCGCGGCGATGGATGCCATCAATCGTGCGGCGAAAGCAATCGGCCTGCCCGACACGGTGGCGACTTCGTTCTCCGGCAGCGCGGAGGAATTCCGCACTTCGCTGACCAGCGAGCCATTTCTCATTCTCGCCGCGATTCTGGTCATCTACATCGTGCTGGGGGTGCTGTATGAAAGTTACATTCACCCGCTGACGATTTTGTCGAGCCTGCCGTCAGCGGGCGTCGGCGCGCTGCTGGCGATGATGCTTTGCGGCACGCCGATGACGTTGATTTCGCTCATCGGCATCATCCTGCTCATCGGCATCGTGAAGAAGAACGCCATCATGATGATTGATTTCGCGCTGGACGCGGAGCGCACGCAGGGACTGTCGCCGGAGCAATCCATTTATCAGGCGTGCCTGCTGCGGTTCCGCCCGATCATGATGACGACAATGGCCGCGCTGCTCGGTGCGTTGCCGCTCGCCTTGCAAGGAGGCAACGGCGCGGAACTGCGCCGTCCCATGGGCATCTCGATTGTCGGCGGGCTGCTGCTCTCGCAATTCATCACGCTCTATACCACGCCGGTGATTTATCTTTATCTCGACCGCTTCGCCGCGAAAGCGCGCCGCTGGCGGTTGTCGAACGCGGAAAAACTTGCGCCGGAAACTCTGGCGCAACCGTCACCGGAATCGCCATGAACCTTTCCGCGCCATTCATCCGCCGTCCGGTCGCCACTTCGCTGCTGGCGCTCGGACTTTTTTTGAGCGGGGTGCTGGCGTTTCACTTCATGCCGGTCGCTCCGCTGCCGCGCGTCGATTTTCCCGTGATTTCGGTTTCCGCCAGTCTGCCCGGCGCGGACCCGGCAACCGTCGCGTCCTCACTCGCCACGCCCTTGGAACGTCATCTTGGCCAGATCGCGGGCGTCAACGAAATGACTTCGGTCAGCACGCTCGGCGGTTGCAGCGTGTCGCTGCAATTCGACTTGAGCCGGAAGATTGACGCCGCCGCCCACGACGTCCAGGCCGCCATCAACGCCGCCGGGACGGATTTGCCGATCAATCTGCCCAACCAGCCAACGTATCGGAAAGTGAATCCCGCCGATGCGCCCATCATGATTCTGGCGCTGACGTCGGACCGGCTGCCGCAGTCGGAGGTGTTCGAGTTCGCCGATGAAATTCTTGGCCAGAAGCTGAACCAGGTTGAAGGCGTCAGCCAGGCAACCATCAGCGGCGCGGAAAAATCCGCCGTGCGCGTGCAGATGAATCCCGGCGCGCTCGCCGCCGCGAATGTCAGCCTGGAAGATGTCCGCTCGCTGTTGAGCCAGGCCAACGTGAACCTGCCGGTCGGCAGTTTCGACGGCGCGGCCGTTTCGCACACCATTGTCATCAACGGGCAGATGACCGACCCGCAGCCGTATCAAAAACTCATTCTCACGCAGCGCGGCAACACCCCGGTGCGTTTGGATGCGTTTGGCAAGGCGGTCGAAGGCGTGGAAAACAACCGGCTGGCCGGCTGGTCGGGCACGAATCGCGCGGTTCTCGTCATTATCCAAAAGCAGGCCGGGGCGAATGTCATCGAGACGGTTGACCGCATCCGCGCCGTGCTGCCGCAGCTGGAACGCTGGATGCCCGTCGGCATCCAGCTCACCGTTTTGAACGACCGCACGCAGACGATTCGCGCGGCGGTTCACGATGTTGAAACGTCCCTGCTGGTGAGCATCGCGCTGGTGGTGATGGTCATCTTTCTTTTTCTGCGGCGGTTCTGGCCGACGTTCATCGCCAACATCACCGTGCCCCTCGCGCTCTCCGGCACGGTCGGCATCATGTATCTGCTGGGTTACAGCCTCGATAATCTGTCGCTGATGGCCATCACCATCTCGGTCGGCTTTGTGGTGGACGACGCCATTGTGGTGATCGAGAACATCCACCGTTTCATCGAACACGGCGAGAAGCCGGTGCCGGCGGCGTTCAATGGCGCGCGGCAGATCGGCTTCACCGTGGTTTCGATGAGCCTCTCGCTGATCGCCGTGTTCATTCCGCTGCTGTTCATGGGCGGTCTGGTCGGACGGCTGTTTCATGAATTCGCCGTGACCGTGTGCCTGGCCATTTTGGTTTCCGGCATCCTGTCGCTGACGCTCACGCCGATGCTGTGCTCGCGCTTTCTGCGCGCGGAGGCGGATCTGCCGCCGCCCAATCAATTCAGCCGCGTCTGTGAAAAAGCGTTTCAATGGCTGCTCCGCCACTATGAAGCCGGATTGAAATGGGTGTTGCGGCATCACGCGTTCACGCTCGGCGTGGCGTTGCTCACCATGATCGCAACCGTCTGGCTTTATGTGATCGTGCCGAAAGGATTTTTCCCGCAACAGGACACCGGCGGACTGATGGGAACGACCGAGGCGGCGCAGGATATTTCGTTCGCGGCGATGGCGCAGCTCCAGCAAAAAGTTTCCGCCCTCGTTCAGGCGGATCCGGCCGTGGCGACCATCGGCTCATTCATCGGCGCGGGCGCGGGCAGCGCCACCATCAACAACGGTCGCATGTTCATCACCCTCAAACCGCGCAATCAGCGCGACGCCACCGCCGGCGAGGTGATCGCCCGGCTGCGCAAAAAAATGTCGCAGGTCCCCGGCATCAACTTGTTTCTTCAGGCGAACCAGGACATCCGCGTGGGCGGCCGGATGAGCAAGGCGCAGTTTCAATACGCGCTGCAAGCGTCCGACCTCAACGATCTCGGGGAATGGTCGGCCAAGCTCGTCGCCAGACTGCGTGAATCGCCGTTGCTCAAGGACGTGACGAGCGACCAGCAAATGCTCGGCCTGCAAATGAACGTCGTGGTGGATCGCGACACCGCTTCGCGGCTTGGCGTGTCCTTGTCGGCGATTGACAACACGCTCTATGACGCCTTCGGCCAGCGACAGGTCTCGACCATTTACACGCCCTACAACCAGCATCACGTCGTGCTGGAAGCCGATCCCAAACTGCAGCTGGATCCATCTTCACTGGACAAAATGTATGTGCGTTCCGCCAACGGCCAGCAAGTGCCGTTGAGCAGCGTCACGCAGTTCAAGCCTTCCAACACCAGTCTTTCGGTGAATCATCAGGGCGAGTTTCCGGCAGTCACCATTTCATTCAACCTGGCCCCCGGCGTCGCGCTCGGACAGGCGACCGAAATCATGCGGCAAGCGGTGAATGATTTGCATCTGCCCGCCAGCGTGTCGGGCAGTTTTCAGGGAACGGCGCAGCAATTCCAGGCTTCGTTGACCACCATGCCGCTGCTGGTGCTCGCCGCGATCCTCGCCATCTACATTGTTTTGGGCATGCTTTACGAAAGCCTCATTCATCCGCTTTCCATTCTTTCCACCCTGCCATCGGCGGGCGTGGGCGCGCTGCTGGCGATGATCGTCAGCGGCAACGAACTGACCCTGGTGTCGTTCATCGGCATCATCCTGCTCATGGGCATCGTGAAAAAAAACGCCATCATGATGATTGATTTCGCGCTCGACGCGGAGCGCCGGCTCGGCCTGCCGCCGGAAGAAGCCATTTATCGGGCCGGCGTCATCCGTTTCCGTCCCATCATGATGACGACGATGGCTGCGCTGCTCGGCGCGGTGCCGCTCGCGCTCAATCTCGGCACGGGTTCGGAATTGCGCCAGCCGCTCGGCATCGCGGTCGTGGGCGGACTGATTCTTTCGCAAACCCTGACCCTGTTCACGACGCCGGTGATTTATCTGACGATGGAAAAACTGCGCCTGCACGCCGCGGTTTGGAAGCGACAATTACTTTCGCCCGGAGCCGCGACCGTTGGCGGCGCGCCGGTGAACCTCACGCCATGAAAACGCATTTGGAAACTCGAATTCTGAAACCGGCAAATTGCCTGGTTGCGATGGCGGCCCTGGCCCTGGCCGCCGGTTGCGCGGTCGGCCCGGATTATCATCGCCCGGCGGCGCTGGGCACGAATGCGGTGCCGGCCCAATTTGGTGACGTTTCCATCACGAATGAATGGAAAACCGCCGAGCCGGCGGCGCAACTGCCGCGCGGCGCGTGGTGGAACATTTACGCCGACGCGGAACTCGATCGTCTGGAAACGTTGTCCGCCTCGAACAACCAGCAGGTTGCCGTTGGCGTCGCCAATTTCGATCAGGCGCGGGCGGCCGTTAAAGTGGCGCAGGCGGATTTCTTTCCGCAGATTTCCGCCAATCCGGCCGCCACCCGGCAACGCACCAGCGCGAACGTATCATCCGGTGGCGGCAGCCGCACGAACTCGGCGTTCAGCAACAGCAGCCGCACTTTCAACACGTTCAACGTCTCGGCGGATGCGAGTTGGGAGCTGGATGTTTTTGGCCGCATCCGCCGCCTGACTGAAGCCGCCCGCACCCAATTCGAGGCTTCCGCGGACGATTTGGAGTCGTTGAAACTTTCGATTCAGGCCGAGGTTGCCATTGATTACTTCACGCTGCGCGCGCTCGACGACCAATCGGCCGCGCTCAACCAGATGGCCGACGCCTATGAAACGTCGCTGCGGCTCACCCAAAACCGCAAAAAGAGCGGCATTGCCGATGATCTCGACATGGCCCAGGCTGAAACCCTGCTCAACAGCACACGGGCGCAGATTCCCGCCGTGGACTTGCAACGCGCCCAAACCCGGCATGCGCTGGCCGTGCTGTGCGGTCAGGCGGCGACCACGTTTGCGCTGCAACCGGCCTCCCCTGGCTCATCCAATCCGCCCGCCATTCCTTTGTCTGTGCCGAGTGAATGGCTGGAAAGCCGTCCGGACATTTCCGCCGCCGAACGCCAGATGGCCGCCGCCAACGCCAACGTCGGCGTGGCGACCGCGGCATTTTATCCGCGCATTTTCTTGAACGGCTCGGGCGGTTTTCAATCCGTCAGCGCCAGTGATTTGTTCGCCTGGCCGAGTCATGTATGGGCGGTTGGTCCTTCGTTGCAACTGCCGCTCTTCACCGGCGGAGCCAACCGGGCTCAACTGGCGTCAGCCAAGGCAGCTTATAATGGCGCGGTTGCCACTTACCGGCAGACCGTGCTGACGGCATTCCAGGATGTGGAGGACCAGCTCGCCGCGCAGCATTATCTGGCGAACCAGCTTGACGAAGAAGTGGCTGCGTTGGCCTCCGCCCGCCGTGCGCTCGCCATTGCCAACAACCGCTACAAAGCCGGCGTGGAGCAATATCTCGATGTCATCGTTGCCCAAACTTCCGAGCTGACACACGAACAAACCGTCATCCAGCTTCGCGGCCAGCGGCTGGCCACGAGCGTCGCTTTAATCAAGTCGCTGGGGGCAGGCTGGAAACCCGCTTTCACGGCGAGCCTGGAAAGGTGAATGGCCGTGCGGTGGGAATGTTGGAAAGCCAGGCCAAAGCGCATTTTTTAAACGTTGAGTTGCCGTGTCACCATCGGTCCCCGGTTTGAAGGCCATCAAAGCTGGCAAAACCGTTGGAAACATCGACGGAAATCATGGTGCGTCATCCATTGTCACCGTCAGTCACGAAATTGAAACTGGCGGAGAGAGTGAGATTTGAACTCACGGTAGTGTTACCTACGCACGCTTTCCAGGCGTGTGCCTTAAACCACTCAGCCATCTCTCCACCAAGGTCCACACTGTGACTGAGCGCGCCGCGCTTTTCAATTCAAAACTCCGGCGATTCGGGAAAGGCTGGCACGGAATGGATCCCGGCCCGACGGAGCGCGACCGGTCCCCGGTCGCAGCGGGTGGAAAGCACCGAACGGCTGGGAAAATCCGGACCTTGGCTTGCCGGCGTGACCGCTGCGGGCGGGGGACCGCCCGCGCTCCGCGGCAGTATCAAGATGCGCCCAGCCCGTCCAGTTTCCGATTTCCCCCTTGATACACCAGTGCGGATGGGTTACGCGTGTGCGGGTTCATGAAATTCGGCATCAACACGTTCCTGTTCGCCTCGCCGTTCACCCGCGCGAGCACCAGGCTTTTCCGGCAGTTCAAGGCGTGGGGCTTTGACGGCGTGGAGATCGCCGTGGAAGACCCGAAGAACTTCGATGCCCGATTCGTGCGCACGGAACTAAATCGCCACGGTTTGATTTGCACCTCGGTTTGCGCGTGCTTCCCACCCTCGCGGGATTTGCGCGGCACGCCGGCACAGCAGCGGGCCACGATCGCCTATTTGAAACAGTTGGTGCAGATCGCCGGCGTGCTGGGCACGGACGTCGTGATCGGCCCGCTCTATTCGGCGACCGGTCGCGCGGACGCCGTGCCAGCCGCGGAATATAAAAAGCAATGGCGCACCGTCCGTGGTCATCTCAAAACCATCTGCGACCACGCCGGGGCGCACGGGAAAATCATCTGCCTGGAGCCGCTCAACCGGTTCGAGACGGATTTTCTGAACACCGTGGAGCAAGGTTTGCAGATGATCGCGGAAGTGAACCGTCCGGCGTTGAAACTTCTGCTCGACACGTTCCATATGAACATCGAGGAGAAAGATCCCGCCGCCGCCATCCGCCGCGCCGGGAGACACGTCGGGCATTTCCATGCGAGCGCCAGCGATCGCGGCACGCCCGGCAACGACCACGTGGATTGGCACGCCGCGGCCCAGTCGTTGCGCGACATCAACTATCAAGGCGCGGTGGTCATCGAATCGTTCACCACCGATGTGAAGGTCATCGCCCGTGCCGCCGCCATCTGGCGGAAGATTGAACCGAACCGCGACGACATCGCCCGCGATGGCGTGAAGTTCTTGAAGAAAACCTTCGCCGCCGTAACCTCCAAACGCACCTTATGAAAAAACTGTTCCTCGCCCTCACCTTGCTGGCGTTGTTCACGACCGAACCCACTTTCGCCGCCGACAAAAAGATTGTCCTCATTGCCGGCAAACCGAGCCACGGGCCGGGCGAGCACGAATACAACGCCGGCTTGTTGTTGTTCCAGAAATGTCTGGCGTCCGTTCCCGGCATCAACGTGGTGGAAATTTCCGGCGGCTGGCCGACCAATGACGCGATGCTCAACGATGCCGCGGCGATCGTGATCTATGGCGACGGTGGCGGCGGCCATCCGGCCTTGCAGGGCGACCATCTCAAAACCCTGGGCGCGCTGATGGAAAAAGGCGCTGGGTTTGCGTGCATTCATTACGCGGTGGAGCCGACGCGGGACCGCGGCGAAAAGGAATTTCTCTCCTGGCTCGGGGGTTGTTTCGAGATCAACTGGTCGGTGAATCCCGTCTGGCAGGCGGAGTTTAAATCCCTGCCCGCGCATCCCATCACGCGCGGCGTGCAACCGTTCGCGCTGCAGGATGAATGGTATTTTCACATGCGCTTTGTGGACGGCATGAAAGGTGTGACGCCCATCCTCACCGCCGTTGCGCCGCCGGCAACGATGAGTCGTGCCGACGGCCCGCACGAGGGCAATCCTGCCGTGCGCGCGGCGGTGGCGGCCGGCGAACCGCAGACGGTGGCCTGGGCGTTTGAGAATGCGTATGGCGGGCGCGGCTTCGGTTTCACCGGCGGCCATTATCACAAGAACTGGGCTGACGCGAACATGCGCAAGCTGTTGCTGAACGGAATTCTTTGGACCGCCAAAGTCGAAGTGCCCAAAGACGGCGTGGCTTCCGAAGTGACAGCCGACGATCTCAAAGCCAATCTCGACGCGAAAACGCCGGGGGCGAAGCGGTGACTTTTATTTCGCCGCGCAGCCCGGCCTGGGCTTGCCGGTGGTGGTCAACAACAAATTCAACCGCCTGCGACTTGCTGACATTCCCGCTTTCCGGCAGACTCTCCGTCCGATGAAAAAGAAACGCGCCGGTGCACTCAACGCTCAACCATCAACTCTCAACTCGCTCCGTCCCCACTCCAGCATTCTCGTGGACGGACCGGAACGCGCCGCCGCCCGCGCCATGCTTTATCCTGTCGGTTTCACGGAGGAAGATTTCAAGAAGCCCATCATCGGCATCGCGTCCACCTGGAGCAACGTCACGCCGTGCAACATGCACATTGACAAGCTCGCGCTCGAAGCCGAGAAAGGCACGAACGCCGGCGGCGGCAAGGCGATCGTCTTCAACACCATCACCATCTCCGACGGCATCTCGATGGGCAGCGAAGGCATGAAGTATTCGCTCGTCTCGCGCGAAGTCATCGCCGACTCGATTGAAACCGTCGTGGGTTGCGGCGGCATGGACGGCTACGTCGCCATCGGTGGCTGCGACAAAAACATGCCCGGCTGCCTGATCGTTATGGCGCGCATGAATCGCCCTGCCGTGTTCGTCTATGGCGGAACGATTCTTCCCGGCTGCCTCACCGCGGCCACTGCGCCCGCCAACTCACCGAACAAAGGGAAAGACCTCGACGTCGTCTCCGTGTTTGAAGCCATCGGCCAGCACGCTGCCGGCAAGATCAGCGACGAAGAATTGCACGCCGTGGAATCTTGCGCGATTCCCGGCCCGGGTTCATGCGGCGGCATGTATACCGCCAATACCATGGCCAGCGCGATCGAAGCGCTCGGCATGAGTTTGCCCAACAGCTCCGCGCAAAACGCCATTTCTCCCGCGAAGCTCGACGATTGCCGCCGCGCCGGCGCTGCCGTTGTGGAAATGCTTCGGAAAGGCATCAAGCCCCTCGACATCCTCACGAAGAAAGCGTTTGAGAACGCCATCACCGTCGTCATCGCGCTCGGCGGTTCGACCAATGCCGTGTTGCACCTGCTCGCCATCGCGCACGCCGCGAAGGTGAAGCTCACCATCGACGACTTCACGCGCATCGGCAAACGCGTGCCCGTGCTCGCCGACCTCAAGCCCAGCGGCAAGTTCAGCATGAGCGCGCTCGTCGCCATCGGCGGCATTCGTCCGCTCATGAAGACGCTGCTCGACGCCGGATTGCTCCACGGCGATTGCCTCACCGTCACCGGCGAGACCATGGCCGAAACGCTCGCCAGCGTGAAACCGTATCTGCCGGGCCAGACCATCATCCGTCCGCTCGATCAACCGATCAAAAAGGACAGCCACCTCGTGATCTTCTACGGCAACCTCGCTCCCGAAGGCGCGGTCGGAAAAATTTCCGGCAAGGAAGGTCTGCGCTTTGAAGGCAAGGCCATCGTGTTCGAGGGCGAAGAAAAGGCGTTGCAAGCCATCCTCAAAGGCACGGTCAAGAAAGGCCACGTCGTTGTCATCCGCAGTGAAGGACCGAAAGGCGGACCGGGCATGCGCGAAATGCTTTCACCCACCAGCGCCATCATGGGCCGCGGCCTCGGCAAAGACGTCGCGCTCATCACCGACGGACGTTTCAGCGGCGGCAGCCACGGTTTCGTGGTCGGCCATGTGACGCCCGAAGCCTACGTGGGCGGCCCGATTGCCCTCGTGAAGAACGGTGACCCCATCATCATTGACGCCGAGAAACGGGAGATGACTCTCCAGGTCACCAGCAAAGAAATGGTGACCCGCCGCAAGGCGTGGAAGAAACCCGCGCCCCGCTACACCCGTGGCGTGCTGGCGAAATACGCCGCCCACGTCACGAGCGCCTCGCTCGGCGCGGTGACGGATGCGGATTTGAAACTTTAAAAAATTTGAAATGTAAATTTTGTCAGAACGAATTTGAGAAGCTTGCGGATGCACACATCATCCCAAGAAGTTTTTTCAAATTGACTAGAGGAAAAGGTAAACACTCCATTCTTGTAGGCGTTGATCAAAAAGAGTTAGACAAAAAGCACAAGCAAGCTGGGCTCTCCGACAAATTCATACTTTGTCAGGAATGCGACAACCATCGCTTTGGCCCTTATGACAAGCATGGGATTGAAGCAGTTCTGGATCTTCTCAATACAAAAAAAATTTATCGAGACGATTTTGGAAATCCGTGTGCGTATTTGGCAAACAAAGCTGACTACGCAACATTTAAGCTGTTTCTATTGTCTGTTCTTTGGCGCGCTTCAGTCTCATCTGTTGAGTTCTACGAACACATAGACTTGGGCAGCTCACATGTTGAGCGCATAAAAGAAATGCTCAAAAACCAAGACCCTGGCAAAGAAACTGATTACCCATTCATCTGCTTTTACCAAACCGGACATCATTATCCGAGCACCGTCTTGCCTTCGTTTCAACAGCGCATCGAAGGTGTGAACTTCTACAGACTTTATCTGCCGTCGAATCTGATTTTTCTACTCAAGATGGACTCTCGGCCTCTTCCAAATTGTTTCCTTCCTACCGCCGCAAAGCCAAATTCGCCGATTCCATTTTGTTTGTTTCCTTACCTTGGAAGCCCTGAAATGACCTACATAGAAAACGCAAAAATTCTGACTAAAAAACATCTGGGAATTCCTTTGCGCACTAGAACTATTTTCAGAATTGAAAAACCAAATAACGGATGAATTGCAGCGTTGACCGTTTTGAATCCCAACAGGATTCCATCCCTCAGCCCCGGATTGATCCGGGCCGGACTGGCGAGGAGCTACCTTGGTCGTAGCGGCGTCTCGGCAGAGCGCCGCATTATTTTTCCAATTTGCGGCTCTCTGCCGAGGAGCCGCTACGGTCAAACAGAGCGCCGCACTCTGAATTTTCCTGAAAGCTTGCGGCAGTCTGCCGACGTGCCGCTACGGGGAAAAATGTTTGCGGCTTTCTGCCGAAAACCGCTACGCTCCGAACATGAAACCTGCGCCGCTCACGGAGCAGCCGGACATGCATCATCTGCCGCGCCTCGCGCCGGAGTTTTATCGCGGGTTCGCCGTGGTGCAATGGACCGTCACCTTGGAACGCCGCGCCACCGGCTGGCTGGACGACTTGTTTCATCTCCATTTCCGCGAACTACTGCTCCACACGGCCGCGCGCGAAGGTTTGTTCTGCCCCGTCTATGTCCTCATGCCCGATCATCTGCATCTGCTCTGGATGGGCTTGCGCGCGGACAGCGACCAGCGTAATGCGATGAAGTTCCTCCGCAAACATCTGGCGGCAGAACTGACGCGGCGTTCGCCGGCCGGCGTTGAATTTGAACTGCAAAAACAATCGCATGACAGCGTGCTGCGGGAAAAGGACCGGTTGCACGGCGCGTTTGAAAAATCCTGCTTCTACATTCTCAACAATCCATGCCGCAAGAAACTCGTGAGTCATCCGCGTGAATGGTCGTATCTGGGAGCGGTCGTGCCGGGCTATCCGTTTCTGCATCCGCTGGGCGAAGATTTCTGGGAACAGTTCTGGAAGATTTACATGGAGAAGCGGGAAGCGTCGCCGGCGTAGCGGCTTTCGGTAGAAAGCCGCCATCTAAAATACAAAAATGCGGCGCTCTGCCGAGACGCCGCTACGCGGGTTCACTTCGCCGCTGGAGCGGCGGTCACAACCTTGCCGAGGTCGGCGAGGCCTTGCTCGAATTGCGGGCCGACCATCTTGTCGCAGTCCATGAACAGGCTGACGAGCTTGCCCATGAAACCGTTCTTGCCATACATGGCCCAGGTGACGACGGTCTGGTCGCCGTCGGGCTTGAAGGTGAAGTCCACGGTGGCCACGCCGGCCATCGGGCGTATCCAGTCCATGCGCATGCGGACGAGTTCGCCGGGTTTGCTCTCGGTGATGGTGGCCGAACCCGCGCCGATGTCCTTGTTGCCGTCCCAAGCGCACACCGCGCCGACGCCGGAATCCGGCCCGCTGTAGGTGTTCTTCACGTTGGGATCGAGCTTCATGAACGGATTCCAGACGGCGAATTTGTGATGGTCGTTCACCTGCTCGAACAGCGCCAGCGCCGGGGCGGCAATGCTGGCGCTGCGTTCCACACGGAAATCAGGGGGGCGCGTGACGACGATGAGAAGGAAGATGACGATGACGGCGACGAGGCCGAGAAGGATTTTCTTGATCATGGTTGATGGCAGTTATGATTTCTCAGACTTCGGTGTGACTGGAGGGAGCATACACCGCGGGTTTTTTTGCTCAATCGTTTTTTGGGATGACCACCGGCCGGATACCAAACAGGATTCCATTCCTCAGCCCAGGGTTGGTCCGCGCCGGACTGGCGGGGAGCTTGCTCATTCGGCTGATGCAATTTGCTTTCTAAAGTGATTTCTTCGGTTACTGTGCGTTCACTATTTTGAAGCCATACCTTGCCCCTCGCCTGCGCGCCTTCGCTTCCAGCCTCATCGTCAGCGCGGCGGTTCAACTCCAAGCCCAAAATTTTATCCTGACCTCCACGAATCTGGCACCCGGCAGTCCCAACTGCCTCACGGTGGCGGATGTGAACGGCGATGGCCGGTTGGATTTGATCAGCCCGAACGCCAGTGCCAACACGCTGCTGGTGTTCACGAACAAGGGCAACGGCAGTTTCGCCCCGGCGACGAATTATCCGGTGGGCAGCGCGCCGTTTTGGATCACGGCGGCGGATGTGAACCGCGACGGCAAAGTGGATCTGATCAGCGCCAATGCGAATGCCAGCACGCTGACGGTATTGACGAACAACGGTAGCGGCGGGTTGGGTTCCAATGCCACTTACTCGGTGGGCAGCGGTCCGCGCTCGGTCATCGCGGCGGATATAGACGGCAGCGGCCGGCTGGCTCTGATCTGCGCGAATTACTACGGCGGCACGCTCTCGGTGCTGACAAATAATGGCAACGGCGTTTTCGGTTCCAACGCGACCTACACGGTGGGTGTCAATCCGGTATCGGTCATCGCGGCAGACATCAACGGCAGCGGCCGGCCGGCGCTGGTCTGCGCCAACGCCAATCCGGCGAATACGCTTTCGATTTATACCAACAACGGCTTCGGCGGCTTCGGTTCCAATGCCACGGTCAATGCCGGTGGCGGGACGAGTTCGGTCACGACGGCGGATATCTACGGAAACGGCAAGCTCGCCCTGGTCTGTGCCGATTATTATGACCACACGCTTTTGGTGCTCACGAACAATGGCAATGGCCGCTTTTTCTCGAACACCGTGGTCAATGCCGGCTTCACGGTCACCTGGGGTGCGGCGGCGGATTTGAATGGTGATGGCAAGGCGGATTTGATCGCGGTGCTGAACTACGGCGAATCGTTGGTTGTCTTCACCAACAACGGCGGCGGGATTTTCGTCTCGAACGCCAATTACTCGATTGGCAGCCATCCGGGGAACAATTATCCGGTGGACGTCGTCGCGGCGGATTTGAACAACGATGGCAAGCCGGACTTGATCAGTGCGAACTTTTTCGACAACACGCTTTCGGTGTTGACCAACGCCACGGTTTTCCCGGTGCCGGTTTCCACACCAACACTGGTCATCAAAAGTTCGAACATCGGTTTGCTGGTGTCCTGGCCATCGGCTTCGGCGGGCTGGTCATTGCAACAGAACCAGGATCTGGCAAACAAAATTTGGTTGCCCAGTGGTCAGGTCGGTTACGGCATTGCGGACGATGGAACGAACAAAAGTCTCGCCATTGCGTCGCCAGCCGGAAATTCATTCTTCCGCCTCTTGCATCCGTGAAATTCGGGAATCAGCACTGCGTGCTCGTGTCACAAAGTTGAGCAGACTGTTTCACAATGACAAGGGTCTGTCTTGTATCTGGCTGGTTTTTCCAGATTTCCCACCGCCAAGCGCTGGCACGCAATTTGCCATCCGCCCCGCAAATATGAAGGACAACTCATTTGCATTGGCCATGGAAAAAATCGTCGGCCAGGCCGAGGCCGAAAAAGAGCGGGAAATCCACGCGCAAAAGCGCGCCGTGAAGGTGGCGCGCGCGCGCAGCATCTTTGTTTTCATGCTGCTCTTGACGGTCGCCGTGTTTGCGTTCTGCCACCGCGAAAAGATTCAGAGCCTGGTGTTCGCCAAGCCGGGCAAGGATACGGGTGGTCAGACCTCCGCCTCTTTGGCTGCCGCCAATAAAAACGCCGCCACGCGTGACAGTGTGATCAACGAAATCGCGAAATAATCACCGTCTCGATTGACCCCGCCCGCCGCGAGCCGCGGTCCAATCGGCGTTGCGCCCGGGCGACTGGGGTTCGTGTCTAAAAATTGACCGAACATGGGGTAATCCCGCCGGATTTTGTCCGGGATTGAGCCGCCGAGGTGCGCTTTCCTGCATGGAAACCGCTGGCACGCTAACTGCGGAGGTTCACGGCATGAGACAGAGTGTTTTTGCCACGGGTGGGATCAGGTTCGTCGGGGAAAGGGAGCCGGCTCGAAAAGTGGAACGCCGCCGGCGGGATCGCGGTGATGTGATTGACCGGCTGCTGGGCCGGGTTCGGAGCTTGTTCGTCTTTCTCTTTGTTGCGACGGTTTTTGTCTTTGCCTTTTGCCACAGCACGGACTTGCAGAATTTTATCGTTTCCAAGCTCTACAAGTGGTCGCAGGCGGAGTTGAAATCCAGCGCGCTCCGTCAAGGCGCTCTCGATCACGAAAACGAAGTAAACCAAGTGGTGCAATAAATCTCCGCGTCAGGCGGAGACGCCGCCGGCGATATATTGTTCCATCTGTTCAATGGCGGAGTTTTGCGACGAGATGATCCAGTTCACGAGGTCGCCGATGGAGATGATGCCGAGAAGTTTTCCTTGTTCAACCACCGGCAGGTGGCGCACGCGGTTTTCCGTCATCAACCGCATGCATTCCTCGATGGATTCTTCCGGGGAGACGCACACGACCTGACTGGACATGATCTCCCGAACCTGGGTGTCTTTGGAGGATTTTCCCTGCAACGCGACTTTGCGCGTGTAATCGCGTTCCGTGATGATCCCCACCAATGAGCCGCCGGACAGCACGGGCAGGGCGCCGATATTTCTGTCGGCCAGGAGTTTGATGGCGTCGAAGACGGTGGTATCGGGTGAAACCGACCAGACGGCCGAACCTTTATGATGCAGCAGGGAGCTGACGGGGATGTAGTTTTTCATAGGCTTTATACTGTTATCCGCCCGTTGGCCGAATCTTGCAAGGGAAATTTTCCATGAAAATGAAAAAACGGATTAGCTTTCCGCCCGCTGGGATTTGTGGTTTCATGCGCACCGCTTGGTCCTGTTTTTCAACGGCGCCCGAAGCGTGGAAAACCAAACTGTTTACAAACTATGGAATCATTGACGACTGTCTTGTTGAAACCGGGCGAGGGCGACCGCATTGTCGCCGGCCATCCGTGGATCTATCACGGCGAAATCCTCCGCCTCACCGCGCCCGTCGTGGACGGCGCGCTCGTCCAGGTCAAAGACCATCGCCAGCGGCTGCTCGGCGTGGGGTTCTACAACTCCCGCTCGAAGATCAACGTCCGCCTCCTCGCGCCCGAACGCGTGGAGGTGACGGAAAAGTTTTTTGAGGACAGCATCCGGGTCGCCCTCGCCGTGCGGCAGAAGCACATGCCCGGGGCCACGTCCTTCCGCGTGGTGAATGCCGAGAGTGATTTCCTGAGCGGCCTGATCGTGGACAAATACGAGGACGTGCTGGTGGTGCAGATCTCGGCGCTCGGCATGGACCAGCGCAAGGCGCTGATCGTCGCCGCGCTGCAAAAGATCTTTTCCCCGCGCGTCATCATGGAGCGCAGCGACGTGTCGTCGCGCAAGTTTGAAGGATTGCAGGAATCCAACGGCGTGCTGTTCGGCGAATTGACCGGCCCGGTTTCCGTGAATCTGAACGGGTTGAAATTTGAAACCGATCTGGTCGGCGGCCATAAAACCGGCATGTATCTGGACCAGCAGGCGAATTACGAGGCCGTTTCACACTTTGCAAAGTATGGAAATGTGCTCGACTGTTTCAGCTTTCTCGGCGGGTTCGGTTTGCACGCGGCCCGGGCCGGAGCGGCGCACGTCCATCTGCTCGACCAGAGCGCCGATGCGATTGAAGCCTCCAAACGTAACGCCGTCACCAACGGGCTCGCGGACAAATGTTCCTTCGACGCGATCAATGTGTTCGACTGGCTCAAGAACAACACCGCCGTCAAGCCGCACGAACGCGTCATTCCTCGCTTCGATCTCATCATCCTCGATCCGCCGTCGTTCACGCGCAACCGGGCGTCCGTGCCGGATGCGTTGCGCGGTTACAAGGAGATTCATCTGCGGGCCTTGAAGCTGTTGAAACCCGGCGGCACGCTGGCGAGTTTCTGCTGTTCGCATCACGTCAACGCCGAACTGTTCCTGGACTCGCTGCTGTCGGCGGCGTATGACACGCGCCACATTTTGCGCCGCGTGGCGACCTATGCGCAAAGCCCCGACCATCCGATCATCCCGATGATTCCCGAGACGGAATACCTGAAGGGGTTTGCATTTGAGAAGGTGCGTTAGAAAAGCTCCAAGCACCAACATCCAAGCTCAAGAGAAACTTCAACCTCCAAGCGCCAATTAGGTGCGGGGCGTTTTTTAGCTTGGATGTTGGCGCTTCTCTGGAGCTTGGTGATTGGAATTTGGTGATTCTGACTTACTGCACGCCGACGCGGTAGAAGAACGGGCCGCCGTTTGTGGCCGTGAGGTCGGTAAAGGTGGTCGAGCCAGCCTGGCCGACGAGGTTGCTCTGGATGGGAACAAACGCCGGCAGATTGGTGCTGCGCTGCAAATAATACGTCACGCCGCCCACGCTCTGCCACTTCACCTTCATGCCGGAAACGCTATTGGATGGTGAAGACAGTTGCAGCACGGAAGCCGCGTTGGTCGGAATCGTGCCAGACTTCCATTCCTTCCAGTTGTTCAGGCCGTCGCCGTCGGAATCCAAATCATCCGCCGAGCCGTCCATGGGCAGGCCGTATTGCTGCAACCAAGCGTAGGAGATAATGGAAGCGGGCGATTGAAATTCATACGCGCCAATGTCCACCGTGCCGCCAGCGATGCGCGGATTGCCGTCGAGGTCTGGAGCGCCGGGCGCGTAGGCGTTCCTGCCGGTATTGATGCAGGGAGAGTTCGATTGGAGACGAAGGTTTCCACCTGATCGGTCAGCAAAAATAGGCGGGTTGGTAACATTAGAATTCCCAAACACTGGCGGGGTCGTGCAGCAATATTCCATCTTGGCTCCCGAAAGATCGGCCCCGGCGGGCGCAGAATTGTAGTAGGCAATGGAGTTGTATAACGATGCGCTGCCATAGACGCCACCACCGCTGTTGGTCGCAACATTGTCCGCGATGGTGCAATTAAAAAACTGCCCGCCATAACTTCCGCCACCTTGGTTGGCGCGGTTTCGCGTAATAACGCAGTTGGTGGAAATCCCAAACTGGGTGCCGCCGCCGGTGCCGGCGGTATTTCCAGTCAGCAGGCAATTGTTCAGCGTCCCCTCGAATGTCCCGCCGCCGGCCCACATGGCCGTATTGCTCACAACCGTGCATTGCACCAGCGTGGATTGATATGCCCCGCCGCCGTAAGAGAACGCCACATTGCAACCGATGAAAGACTGCTTGATCAATGAGTTCCAAGCCCCGCCGCCCCAGCCCCGGCCACCGGTGACAAAGTTGGAACTGATCTGGCAATTGATGAGTGTGCCGGAATAGACACCGCCTGCGCCGTAGGCCGCAGCATCGCCGGCAATGATGCAATTCGAAATTACCACCGACTGCGAACCGCACCAGACGCCGCCACCGGCTGAATCCGAACTTCCGTCAGTGACCGGCCGGGTGGCTCCGCCCGCCAGCGTGAAGCCGCTGAGCGAGGCGCCATTCGCCAGAGACGCACTGCGCACAGCACCGTTGCTGTTGGTGGTTCCGGGCATTCGATATCCCAGTATGAATGTCGTTGCCGGACCATTTACGCTCCGAACCGCCAGCGAATTTGTCACGGTGATCCGGTTGGTGAGCAGCGTGTTCACCGCCGGCCGGCCCCCGCTCTCGTAAATTCCATTCGTTACCAACACTAAATCACCCGCACTCGCCGCATCAATCGCATCCTGGATGTTCGCAGCCGCCGTCAGCCAGTTGGTGTAAGGCGGCGTGGGACCGGGGCTGTTCAAGTCCACGTAGAGTGTCACGGCGGTGGCATTGAAGATAAACAGCATCAAGCAGACTGAGGCGAAGAGTTTTTGATGCCTGTTCATAATTCCGGATGGGAAATTGATTAAGCCCATTTGCGTTCCGGATAGCAATGGCAAATCCAACCCTTTTCTGGCCTGATTATGGCTTGCTTTGTCTTTTTGCAAGCGGTGCGGTAACATCCCGCGCAAATGAAATTTCTTCGACGCTCGTTCAGCCGTTGGCTTGGCCTTTTCATCGTGACGTTTCAACTGGCGGCGGTCGCGGCGGAATCGCCCTGGCAGCGCGTGGTGGTGATCGGGGCCAGCGCTTCAGCCGGATTTGTTTTGTCCGAGCCGTTTGGCGGAACGAACACGGACCGGTGCCGGTTGAACCGCTATCTGGATGCCGCCATCACCGTTCCCCATTCGCCGGTGGAAAATCTGGCGAGCCCGTTGCTGTTCATGAACCCCGAAGGGTTTGCACCGGTGCAGATCGCCGCGGCAAAGAACGGCCAGCCCACCCTGGTCGTCGGTTTGGATTTTCTATTCTGGTTTTGCTACGGCGACGCCGCTTCCGATGCGGAACGTGCCCAGCGCTTCGAAGGCGGCCTTAAATTACTGGAACAGATTCGATGCCCGTTGGTGGTCGGCGATATTCCTGATGTGTCCTTCGCGACGAACACCGGGATCATCCGCATCGGACAGGTTCCGGGCGAAGCGGCGCGTCAGGCCGCCAATAGACGCCTGCAGGCCTGGGCAGCCGGCCGCCCGCAAGTCACCGTCATGCCGCTCGCGGCATTCATGCGCAACACGATTGCCAATCGGGCCATTGCGATGCGCGGCCAGAAAATGCCCGCCGGGCAAACCCGCTCGTTGCTGCAAGGCGACCAGTTGCATCCGAATCCGCGCGGGGCGGCCGTGCTGGCCCTGGGCGCTCTGGAGGCATTGAGCGCCAGGCAATCTGAATTCCCAGCCAGCGCCGTCCGTTGGAATCTCGACGAAGTTTTGCGCGCCAGCGGCCAGCTTCCGGACTAAACCCGAACTCCGAAGTTGGATTTCCAAACCGTCGGAGTGCGCCCGTCTCGGGCGCTGCAATATTCAAGCACACGCTGGCGGGAAATTTTAAACGGCTTGGCAAATATCATGTTGCAGCGCCCGAGACAGGCGCACTCCGACGGTGGACGATCCGCCGCGCTGGCCCGGCTACTTCGGAATTCGGGTTAAAAGTTGTTTCGTGAATGCCGGTGGCGGGATATTGGGACCGGCTTCGGTTTCAAGGTTGCGCCTGCAACAATCCCCGCTGCCAGTTCATCAACTCCGCCGCGTGCTTGTCCCAGTCGCGGGCCAGGTCGCCGATGACGCTCTTGCTGGCGATGAGTGTGGGGTCAATGCCCAGTTCGTGCGCGTGGGCGTTGCGGCGCTTCTCGATTTCGCGGAAGCGACGGAATTCCGCCTCACTCGGGCGGCGGAATTCGTGCCGGAGGATTTCCGGATGCTGCGCGGGGGGGGCGGCGAGCCCGGCCTTGACGGCGGCCAGCAACGTTTCCCGGCGGCGCGGGGAAATCTTGGGCGGCAGGATTGGCTCGTATGGCTGCTGCGCGGCGGCGGCATCCGCGATGTCCACCATGCGCTCGTGGCTCAACACAAAGAACGGCGGGCGGCAATAGGCGATGGCCTCCTGCTCGCGCCATTGCCACAACTCGCGCAACACGGCGAGCCCGGCGCGGCTCAAGATGGAACTGCCCTTCACGCGCCAGACGGCATCGGCGTCCAAGACGGCCGGCCGCGAACAATCCTCAATCAGGCGCGCGCAGGATTCCTGATGCCAGGCCAGGCGGCCTTTGGCTTCGAGCGCGGATTTTAGTTTGTCCGCGAGCGGCTTGAGATAGTGCGTGTCGTTGCGCGCATAGATCTCCATTTTCTCGGTGAGCGGCCGCTGCGCCCAGTCGGCTTTCTGCGAACCCTTGTCCAGTTTGACGCCGAGAAAATTTTCCACGAGCGCGCTCAAACCAAATTGCCGTTCGCCCAGCAGCCGCGCGGCCAGCATGGTGTCGAAAATAGCCGAGGGCCGGAATTGATGATGTTTTTCCAGCAGCCGCAGATCGTAATCCGCCGCATGAAAAATCAGCTCGCGGCCGTTGAAGACATCGAACAGGGAATCGAGATCAATGGGCGCGAGCGGATCCACGAGTTCGTCACCGTCGGTGGTGCTGATCTGGATGAGGCAGACTTTTTCGGGATAGGCGTGAAGGCTGTCGGCTTCGGTATCGAGGGCGAGCCATTGGGCGGCGCGGAGTTTCGGCAGCAAGGCCGCAAGTTTTGCATCGGTATCAATCACGTCGGGCGGGAGTCTGGCAAACCGGCGGCCAAAAGAAAAGACTTCAAGAATTGGAACGCGGGCCATCCTCCTCGTCCTCGTCCTCGTCCTCCTTCTCGATCAATAATTGCAAGGGATTTCGACGACGAGAACGAGGACGAGGACGAACCGATAATCGGGGATTTCCACGCAGGCTCGTCTTTCCGCGCACCGCCGGCCAATAACCGACTTTGCCCGCTTGCCAACCGGCGGTCGTCGCTTCTAACATCCGTTTATGAACCTGGCCGGCGCCTTTACCGATTGCGCACGTCAACATGCGCAGAAAATCGCCATTTTTTATGGCGAACAGGAGATTTCCTTTGCGGAACTGGAAGCGCAGTCCCGCAAATTTGCGGCGCACCTGCAAAACCATTTTGCCGTGAAACCGGGCGACCGGGTGGGCTTGTGGCTGAAAAACTGTCCGGAATTCGTGGTGGCGGTGTTCGGCATCTTGCACGTCGGCGCCGTGGTGGTGCCGATCAATAATTTTCTCAAGCCGGCCGAGCTGGCTTACCAGATGAACGATGCCGGGATTGAAGTCGTGATCACCGACGCGGAACTGGGCGTCCATTCCGAGGAACTGAAGAAGGCCCGGCCGTCACTCAAGTTTTTCCAGATCGAAGAACTGTCCAGGCTCTCAACTCTCAACCCCGTAAAGGGCGTGGTCCCAACGGGGCTTTACGCTCCTCAACCCTCAACTCTGTCGGCTCGCGGCGAGTCGGACCTGGCCGTCATCATCTACACCTCCGGCACCACCGGCCGGCCGAAGGGCGCGATGCTCTCGCACGGCAACCTGCTGCATAATGTCAACAGCTGCCGCATCGTGCTGGAAACGGTGGAGGACGATTGCCTGGCGGTGTTGCTGCCGATGTTTCATACCTACATGCTGACGGTGGGGATTTTTCTGCCGTTCACCATCGGCGGCTCGATTGTGCTGATAAAATCGTTGAACCCGCCGCGCGCGTTGTTGCAGGAGATCCTGGCGCGGAAGCCGACGATACTGCCCGCTGTGCCGACCTTTTACCGCATGCTGCTGGGCGTGCAGATCCCCGTGCCGCTCCCGCTGCGCTTGTTTGTGAGCGGTTCCGCGCCGCTGCCGATGCAGACATTGAAGGAGTTCGAGGAAAAATTCAAAGTGCCGCTCATCGAGGGCTATGGCCTGAGCGAGGCCAGTCCGGTGGTTGCCAAGAATCCGCTGCATGGCGTGCACAAGGCGGGCTCCATCGGCCTGCCGGTCGCCAACGTGGAGATGAGCGTTCAGGACGACGCGGGCAAAATGCTCGGCGCGAACGATACGGGCGAAATCTGTGTGCGGGGCGGCAATGTGATGATGGGCTATTGGAACCAGCCGGAGGAAACCGCCAAGGCGATGCGCGGCGACTGGCTGTTGACCGGCGACATCGGCTATCGCGACGCCGATGGCTATTATTTCATCACCGACCGCAAGAAGGACATGTTGATCGTCAATGGCATCAATGTTTATCCGCGCGAGATCGAGGAAGTGATCCACCAGTTTCCGGGCGTGAAAGAGGCGGCGGTCATCGGCGTGCCGGACGCGCGCCGGGGCGAGCAGGGCCTGGCGTTTGTCGTGGCGGCGGAAGGGCAGACGCTGGATGAAAAGGTGCTGCACGAATTCATCCGCAGCCGGCTGGCGGATTTCAAGGTGCCGAAACAAATTGTTTTTCTCCCCGCACTGCCGCGCACGGCGCTGGGGAAAATCCTGAAGACGGAGTTGCGGAAACAGGCGGCCGGGAAATGATTTTTTCAAAAGCAATCGACCGCGAACCATGCGAAAGACACGAAGGGGGCGCAGCGTTCACGCCGCTTCAACGCACAATTGGAAGGCAGGCCAGCCATTCGTGACCCTCCTCCGTTATGGACGTTGAAGCGGGCGTTCACGCCGCTTCAATGTTCTGATTCACGAAACGCGTAAAACCTCCACCCTGCTTGGTCGGTTCACGCTGAAGCGGCATAAATGCCGCGCTCCACTCCCTCTAATTTACGAGCCTCAATAAATCACTCCTGATCATCATTTCAACTAAAACTAAAAAACAACAAAACCAAACACGAATATGCCAACAAGCTCGACAAGGGTGGTCACTTTACGGCCTGGGAACAGCCGGAACTTTTCACCGCTGAACTTCGCACGGCGTTCAGGTCGCTGCGTTCCGATGTTTCAGCCATTGCCAACGCGAAGAAGTGGGCACAACTTTCTTCGTCGACGTCGAACAGCGGGGGAAACGTATCCACCATTCGCTGATCGCAAACGAATATAAACAACCATCAAAGCAAAAAAATAAAATTATGAATACAATCGAAACATCCAAAGAAACCAATCCGACCCAGCCCAATAAGAAAGTGTTGTATACCGCGAAAACCCACACGACGGGTGGCCGGGAAGGAGGCGCGTCCCGGACCTCGGACGGCCGGCTGGACGTAAAGTTATCCGTTCCTGGCACCCCCGGTGACGGCACCAACCCGGAGCAGTTGTTCGCCGCTGGCTGGTCGGCCTGTTTCACCAGTGCGATAAAGCTTGTCGCCGCGAAAATGAAAGTGAAGCTCCCGCCGGACTTGGCCATTGACGCCGAAGTGGACCTGTGCGCGGGCGATGACGGCTACTCGCTGCAAGCCCGCCTCAACGTCAGCCTGCCGGGCCTGGCGCCCGAAGTCGCCCGAGCTCTGGTGGACGCTGCGCACCAGACGTGTCCGTATTCCAAAGCCACCCGGGGGAACATCAACGTTGCCATCAACCTGGTCTGACCTTTTCGAAAATCCGGCCTGCCGGTGTGGTGCGGGCAGGCCGGACTGATCACTGAATAGTCACCAGAGGTCACCTATGAAATCGATTAAATTGATGGAAATGCTCGAAGAGGTGGATTATAGCCGCCGCGACTTTTTGAGCGGTGGCAATCTGGTCTAGAACTGGCTCGGCAATGGCAGATTGCTTGAAGCGACCAATCTGGCTGGCCCCTGGACCACCAATGACTTATCGTCGCCAGCTTCCATCACGCCGAATTGATCGCAAAAATTCTATCGCATCCAGACACAATAGACCTGACTGATGGAAAGGGTGCTATAATGTTTCGGCGTATTTTTATGAATCCGAAAGTAATGTCCCTGTCCAACAACTTGCGAACCTCATGCTTGAGTTTGTTCATGTGCATTTTAATCCCGCTGTGCAAGCTCGTTGCCGCCGGGGAACCGTCAAGCGGTGGGGCGCTTTCGCTGGCTGAGTTGCAGCAGTCCGTTTCTGAACGTGGCCGGATAATCCAATCCTTCCGTCTGGAGGGGTTGGTTTGCGCGGTGGTTCCGAACCGGCGGCTGGTCGCCTTGCAGGATGAGTCGGCCACGACTTTGTTGGAGCTGCCGGCGGTGGATGCGGAATTGCAAGTCGGCGACCGGGTGGCGATTGAAGGGAAAAACTGTTCGCTCATACGCGGCGACGTCAGCATTCAAATCAGCGCGGCACCGGTCGTGGACAACGACGGTCATCATCCAGCGCTTTTGCAGGCTGGGAAAGTCTATCTGCCGGGAGGGTTTCAACCCATCCGGCTTGGCTGGTATAATCGCATTGCGGATGCGGTCTTGAAGCTGGAGTGGGAAGGCCCGGGACTCCGGCGGCAAAAAGTTCCGGAGGCGGTGCTTTGGAGAAAAGTTTCCGGCTCGACGAATTCAAACGGCCGGGAACCGGGACTTGATTATGTTGCCCGCAATGGGGATGGAACTTTTCTGGCGGATTTTGAAAATCAAGAAATTGCCGGCCAGGGCGTTGCCACCAATTTTGATGTTTCGTATCGCGCCCGCCCCGAACACACCGCGCTCAATTTTACCGGTTATCTTGAGGTTCCCCGGCCGGGACTCTACACGTTTTATCTGACGTCGGATGATGGCGCTCAACTGCGGGTCGGCGAATCGTCGGTTTCCGTCACGCGTCTCCCGAAAGATCACGCAAATGTTTTCACGACCCGAACCTTGAAGCAGGCGCGGGCCGGGCGCGGCAACTCATCGTGGGTCGAGCTGGAAGGCGAAGTGACGTTTGCCGGGGTCAATTTGAACCATTTGAAAATGGAGCTGGTGGTGGACGGCAACCGGATTCCGGTGACCGTGGCGGGTGGCGCGGCGCTCCTGGCCACCAATCTGCTGCATGACCGTGTTCGCGTGCGGGGGATTTGCGAATTTTCATTGGAAGAGGAAAAAATGGCGCGCATTGTGGTTCCCGGTTTGGAACAGGTGGAAATTTTGGAATCCGGAAATGAAATCTCCGATGCTGCCTCCACCAACCTGCTGCTGACGTCGGTGGCACAGGTTCGGCAATTGAGTTCGGATCAAGTGGCGCGCAAAATTCCAGTCAGGATCAGCGGTGTTTTGGTGGGGGTGCGGGATATTGCCTTGATGGTGCAGGATTCCACCGGGGGAGTTTCCGTCCGCTTTCGGGCGCTCGATTGGACGCATCAGCCCCGCGTCGGGGAAATGCTGGAGGTGGAAGGCGTCACCGGTCAGGGGGCATTCGCCCCGGTCATCATGGCTCAAAAGGTAAGGCGATTAGGGAACGGCCCGATGCCAGAACCCATCCGCCCGCGTTGGGACCAGCTCATGAGCGGGAGTTTGGATTGCGTTTATGTGGAGGTGCAGGGAATTCTCACCGCCGTTTCCGAGCAGGAACTGACTTTGCTTTCGGCTGATGGAAGAGTGACCGTTGTGGTGGATGGAAATGGAACCGACAGTCTTCGTTCCCTGCTGCCGGGGTTCGCTTCAAACGACACTTCGATTGTGGGCAGCTTGGTTCGCTTGCGCGGATGCTGCATGCCGGATACGGACCAGCAGGCGCGCCATGTGATTCGCGGGCGGATTCATTTGAACGCGACGCTAATCACCGTGGAAGAACTGGCGCCGAGCGATCCATTTTCCCTGCCGACCAAAAAAATTGCCGGACTGCTCTGGTTCGATCCGCGTGCCAGCGCACTGCAACGCACCAAATTGAAAGGACAAGTCCTGTATGCGCAATCCGGGGTATGTCTGGCATTGGAAGAACGGCGCGGATTCCGAATTCTGAGTTCAACGACCACCGACTTGCGAGCGGGCGATTTGATCGAAGCGGTTGGTTTCCCCAAACTGGATGGTCCGTCGCCGGTATTGCAGGAAGCTCAAATCTTGAAAACAGGACAAGCTCCGCTGCCGGCCCCGGTTCCCGTCTCCGCCGAAGAACTTCTTGATGGCAGCCACGATTCCACGCTCATTCAAGTCGAGGCAAAGTTGATCGGGGAGACGGTTCGTTCGCAGGGACGCGTATTGGAAATGCAGGCGGGCGCGCACCATTTTCTGGCCGTGCAAAAATCCGGGTTGGACTCGACAACCAGTCTGGCCGCCGGCAGCCGGTTGAAATTGGTCGGGGTCTATGCCAGCGCCAACCTGGTCGAGGCCAGCACGGATCCATTTTCATTGTTGCTGATAGATGGTGCCGGGGCGATTGAGGTGTTGGAACGGCCGTCCTGGTGGACGGCGAGACACGCCTTGATTCTGTCCGCCATTCTCGCGGGCATCCTTGGGCTGGCTTTTGTTTGGATCACCTTGCTGCACCGGAAAGTCGAGCTGCGAACCGCGCAGTTGCGAAATGAAATTCTGGAACGGCAGCGTGTTGAACAGGCGCAGGCCATCGAACAGGAGCGGACGCGCGTGGCGCAAGACCTGCACGATGAACTCGGTTCCGGTCTCACGACGATGGGGCTGCTCGGAGCGTTGGTGAACAATCCCGCCACGCCGTCGGAGAGGAAGGCCGGTTATCTCGAACAGATCACTCACTCGGCTCATTCGCTGGTGACGGCCTTGGATGAAATTGTCTGGGCGGTCAATCCACAGCATGATTCCATCGCGTCTTCGGCGAATTATTATGCTTACTTTGCCCAGCCGTTTCTCAATGCGGCGGGCATCGACTGCCGCCTGGAAATCGCAGATCATTTTGCCGAACACCCGCTGGACCCGCATTTGCGCCACGGCGTTTTTCTTGCCTTTAAGGAAGCGTTGAATAATGTAGTCCGCCATTCAGGTGCGACCGAAGTAATCATCAAGATACTCATGGCGTCCGACCAGTTGATCATCGCCATCAACGATAATGGACACGGCATGGATCCAGCCGCGAACCCGCCCGGGCAGAGTCATGACGGATTGGCCGGGATGCGCGATCGCCTCACGCAGTTGGGCGGCGCATGTTTGGTCACCAGTCAGGTGGGGTTGGGCACGACGGTTGAATTTCGTATTCCGCTGCCGCGCTCCGACCGTGAGGCGGATGTTTTCCAGGAATCGCCGGTTGAAAAATTCAAAAACACGCCATGACCAAAGTTGCCATTGTGGAGGACAGCCAATCAACGCGCGCGAGCCTGGAAGCGGTCGTCAACTTGTCGCCCGACTACCGTTGCGTTTGTGCCTGTGCGAGCGCAGAGGAGGCATTGCGCGAACTGCCCAAACATCAGCCGGAAATTGTGCTGATGGACATTCACATGCCGGGCATGACCGGGGTGAAATGCGTGCCGCTGCTCAAACATCTGCTGCCGCAAGTGCGGGTGATCATGATTACCGTGTATCGCAACCCCGATCTGATTTTTGGCGCGTTGCGCGCAGGCGCCTGCGGCTACCTGCTCAAACGCTCCAGCCCGGAACAGGTCTTGAGCGCCATCCGCGAAGCACAGGAGGGCGGCGCGCCGATGACGGGAGAAATCGCGCGGCAGGTGATCGCTTATTTTCAGAGCCAGACCCTCGTGGCGGATGAGGTGGAAAAACTGACCTCCCGCGAACGGGAAGTGCTGGAGTTCCTGGCCAAGGGCTATTCCAACAAGGAGATTGCCGCGCGTCTTTCCGTCAGTGTGCCGGCGATCCGCTGGCATCTGACCCACATCTACCAGAAGCTTCACGTCCAATCCCGCACCCAGGCGGTCAGTAAGTTTCGGGCGCAAGCCTGAAACCGGGCGGGCAAAAAACTATCGCTTTGGCTAGCTATCGGCGGGCACGCGGGGATGATACTTTTTGTTATCCCGATGCAACATTCGCGCCGACAACCACAGCTTGCTGATCACAATCAGCCCCGCTAAAACCAACCATCAAAGCAAAAAGTAAAAAACCGCCACGAATCCTATGAAAAACCCAAAAGCAGATTCATCAAACAACCCGGCCCAGTTGGCGATGAACGGAGCGCGGATATTTCCCGCCACGTTTTTACTCTGCTGCCTGGCTTTGCTTTTCAGTTTTCAAACCGTTCACGCGGCGTCTTATCTGACCACCACCAACATTCAGGGTGCCGGGACAAGCTGGACGGCTGCAATTTGGAAGACGAACACCGCTGTAAGCCGACCGGGCATCAGCGCCAACCAAACCGGCGCAGCTGTTGCGGCCGCTGCTGGAAACGATTATGAAATCATCTCCAATGGAGTTGCGATTACCAGCGGCACGGTCGGCCCAACGGTTTCTTTGGTCAGAACTCCCACCACGGCGAACAATACCTTCCCCGGCCTGTCTTTGACGGTGGATACGAACACGGTTTTGATGTATAAGGCGGCGAATGGATCCGTTGACATCTATACCAACCTGATCCTCAAGGGGGGCGTGGTGTGCAAGGGGAATGGTGGCGCCGCTTCCACGGCTACCATAACTGGCGCAGTTCAAGTAGTGAGTCAGAGTTATATTTCCGCCGCCACGGATGGCAACCGCGTTAACGGCATTGATGGCAGTGTTGAAACTTTCAATTTTTCCGCCGTTCTTTCCGGTTCCGGCAATTTGTTCTTTTTGGGTTTTCCGACCAATTCGCCCAACATCATTTCCGGTGGCGCGAATAATCTGGGCTATCACGGGACATTTGTCATTCAGGCTGCCACGCTGTTGGGCACCAACGCGGGATCTTTGGGCACCAACACCAGTGTCATCCTCGACCCCCTCAGCACGCTTTACAAGGCTGATATGCCCGGGGTAACCATCACAAACCTTGCTGCGAAGGCGCTCTTCGATGTCGGCTATGCCTACAACACGTCGGGCACACTGATCATCACGAACGGCGGTCAGATGAATTTGCATCAACATTGCGCCTTTTCCTCGGTGATCATCAATGGCACGGCCTTGAGCGCGGGCGACCATCTCTATTCGGAATTGGCCGCTAATTTTCCGAATAATTTCCTGCCCGGCGGTTCTGACACCACCGGCTCCCTGACGGTTCAATCCTATAACCCCAATTGGGTTTTCGGTTCTCCGGTCATCACCAAACAGCCGGAATCGCTGTCGCTTTATTCCGGTGGCATGGTTCATTTTGCAGGCACCGCAAACTTCACCACCGCCTATCAATGGTTGAGCAACAGCGTGCCGTTGACCGGTGCCACGAACACCACGCTGGTCTATGGTCCCGGCAGCGCCAACTTGGTGGCCGGAGCGAATTATCAAGTTGTTGCCTCAAGTATCAATGGCTCGGTCACCAGTTCCGTGGCCACCGTCAGCATTCGGACGCCGACGGAACCTTATGAAACCGCCGTGGCCAATCTTGGCCCGTATGGGTTCTATCAGTTGAATGAAACGGCCAATCCCGCAACCACCATCGGGGGGGCAACGGTCTTTGATAATGCCAATTCTCTAAATGGCATCTATGGCATTGATGCCCAGAACGGGGGCAACAACGTGGTTGGTCCGACGTCTTCGGTTGGATTCCCGGGTTTCGACAACGCCAACACCGCGTTCAATTCCCTCAACAACGATGCCAATTCGACCGTGACCCTGCCTTCGTTGAATCTCAACACCAACACGGTAACCATGATGGCCTGGATCTATCCAACCATCCATGAGGGGGCCAATGTAGCGCTGGTTTTCTGCCGGGGCGGCAACAGCGGTGTCGTCGCGGGCTTGAACTGTAGTCCCAATTTCAATGGATCCGACTATTCGCTCGGTTACACCTGGAACAGCGATCAAAATACCTACAATTGGGATTCGCAACTTTACGTTCCGTTAAATCAGTGGTCCTTGGTGGCGCTGACGGTGACGCCGACCAATGCCACGATTTATCTGCTCAATGCCAATGGCATTGCTTCGTCCCGGCATGACTATCCACACATAGTTCAATCCTTCAATGGAACTACGTTGATCGGTGGCGATTCTGTCGCCGCCAACCGGACCTTCTTGGGAACCATTGACGACGTGGCGGTGTTCAACAAGGCACTGACGCGCGACCAGTTGTCGGGAGTGTTTTATGCGGCGTCGGGAATTACGAATTATCCGCCCATCATCGTGACGCAGCCGGCCAGTAAGTCGGTTTATGCCGGGCAGCCGGCCACGTTCACGGGGGTCGGCGGCGGCAGCGAGCCGCTGACGTATCAATGGCAGGCGGACACCGGCACTGGTTTCACCAACATCATCAATGGTGGCCAATTTTCCGGCGCCAACAGCGCGACGCTCGCCATAAATGGCACAACGAGCGGCAATGCCGGAAATTATCAGCTCGTCTTGTCGAATACATGGGACAATATCACGAGCAGTGCGGCCAGCTTGACGGTCAATGCGACCAGCCCGGCCATGAACATCACCCTGTCGGTGCAGCAGGCGGTTGGGGCGAACTGGGAAACACCGGCCAACTGGAACGATGGTCGGGGCGGTTTGCCCGCCTCCGTTTCTGCCGCGCAATTTCCAGGCAGCACTTATGAACTGCTGGCGGGTTCGCGGCTGCGCACGCCGGCCACGAATTCGATGTCCACCTTTCCTGGCAATCAACTAACCGTGGATGGCAACGGTGTTTGGATTAACAACCCCGGCGCCGGTTCGCTCATGGGTGAAATCCGGCTGAAAACACAAGTGATGCCGGTCAACACCACCTGGACGGTGAATTTCACAAAACTTGTCATGAATGGCGGCCAGATTGACAACGGCCCGGACGGGACACCGGTGGGCTACGTCACGATTGGCGGTGAGGTGGACATTCTCTCCAACACGCCGGTCTATAACGATGGCGCGGGTGGCGACAACTGTGGATATAACATCACGGCATTGCTGACTGGAAATGGCACGGTGGAATACCACGGCGACACCACTGGCAGCATTCCCTTCAGCGCGCTCACCAACAATCTGAACATTGCCAACGCGGCCAACACGTTCAGGGGTACATGGAATGTAGTGAGCGGAATTTTGCTGGGCAGCGCTCCTGGCTCGCTGGGCACAAACGCGATTGTAATTGGTTCGACGACCCAGACGAACGCCGCACTGGAGACGACTTACGACATTAACAACCCCAACGGCAACCTGATTCTATACGGAAAAATGTTCCTGCATCAGAACGACACTTTTAGAAGTGTGTTCATCAATGGCACTCCCCTGGCGGCGGGGACTTATTCTTTTGCCACGTTGAACAGCACTTATCCGGCAAACTTCCCGTCATCATGGGCGCAGCAAAACGGTTCCCCGGTCGGTGCCGGTTCGGGACAAATCATAGTGTTGGTAAGCCCGGCGCCCATAATTGTCACGCAGCCGCAATCATTGACGCTCTATCCCGGACAGTCGGCGGCAACCTTCAGCATCACGGCCGTCGGCAATACGCCGCTGGTTTTCCAATGGTTCACAAATGGCACGGTTGCCCTGAGTGACAATGGCAACCGCATTGGCTCGACTTCAAATGTCCTGACGATTCCCAATCCGGCCATGGTCGACAGTGGAAATTACACCATCGTCGTGACCAACGTTTTCGGTGCGGTGACCAGCAGTGTGGCCACACTGACGGTTTTGACCTCCGGCCCGGCGATGAATTTCACGCTGGATTTTGGCGGCACGCCGATTGCCCAACCAATCGGCGCGTATTGGGATACTATTACCAATTGGAATCCAAACGGGCAACCCGCGTCAGTTTCGAAGTATTCCAACCCTGGCAGCACCTACGAAGTGGTGGTGGGAGCGCGCCTGCGCACGCCGGATACGACTAATTATGGCACCTTCCCCGGCGACCAGTTGACGATTGACGGCAGCGGGGTGTTTGAAAATGCCACACTTAACAATGTCGGCGAGCTCAGGTTGAAGCACAATCCGTTGGTGGGAACTAATTACTTCAAGAAATTAGTCATGAATGGAGGGCAAATTAACAACTCGGGAGTGGATGCGCCCAATGTGGATACTTCGGCCGACATAGCGGTCATACAGGGGGAAATGGACGTTCTTGCCCCAACGCCGATTTATATTGAGAGCACCGCCGGAAACGACCGCAGCATTCAGATTGATTCATTACTCACCGGCGCCGGAACGATTTTTTGGCACAGTTTTGGCGGCGCGCTGGCAGGCACCGATCTGCGAATCACCGGCACGAGCAATACATTCACCGGCCAATGGATTGTCGATCAAGGCGCCTTGCTGGGTATGGGGGCCGGTTCATTGGGAACGAATACTATTGTGGTTGGCACGAGCGGCCTGACGGCGGCGGTTGAAACACTCTATGACATCAATAATGCCAGTGGCGGCCTCGTCCTTGGTGCGAATGGGATGATGCTCCTGCACCAGAATGATCAGTTTGCCAGCGTGACTGTCAATGGAACATCGCTTGCCAACGGGACATATTCATTCGCCACGCTGAACAGCACTTATCCGGCTAACTTCCCGGCTTCATGGACCCTACAAAATGGTTCTGCTGTTGCAACGGGTTCAGGTCAAATCGTCGTAGGCAACGTGCCGCCATCATCGCCGCACATCACGAACATTGGCGTGAGCGGCACAACGCTGTCCGTCTCGGCAGCGAACGGAGCGGCGGGCGGTCCGTGGATGCTGTTGCAATCCTCCGACCTCACGCTGCCCTTGAGTCAGTGGCTGACCAATTCCTCCGGAGTCTTTGATGGCGGCGGCAATCTGTCCACCAATATTCTCAACACCGCAACCAATACGCAGGAGTTTTACATCCTGAAGGTGCAATAAATTCATAGGCAATTCAGTGAATGAATTATACAGCGGAAATTTGTTTGTGTCGGGATTGGGGGGGCTGGCGGCGACGTCGCGTTTGCGGCGCCCCCCATTCAGCAAGGCGAGGCGACTGTATGAATTTCTGTCTCCTGCGGTGTCTCGGCAAAGCTGGGTGATGATTGCCACGGCCTGCAACTGAAATAGCCAAACATAACAAATTAGTCTATGAACAGGTGTTTTTTTAGTGCTGACTCAAACTTGGATAATCTGGCTGCCAGCAAGCGCGGGTTCACTCTCATCGAATTGCTGGTGGTCATTGCCATTATCGCCATCCTGGCGGCGATGTTACTGCCTGCATTATCGGCGGCAAAAAACCGGGCGCAGCAGACGGCCTGTCTCAATAATCAAAAACAGCTGGCCTTGGGAATGATGCTGTATGTGGTGGATGGCAGTGACTATCTTCCCGGCGCGGCGTCCGATGGGCAGGGTTTTCACCTGGAAGATTGGATTTACTGGCGGCCGGCAGGATACTCAATTGCGGGCAGTCCTCCCGGGGTTACTACTCTTGCATTGGAGAAGAGTCCGATTGTTTCCCTCCTGCGCACCGGCTCCAGCACCAATTTGTTTCGCTGTCCAATGGATATGGTTGACACTTATAGACAGGGCGTCACACCTTATAAATATTATGCCAGTTATAGTTTTAATGGGATAAAGCCCGGCATGAGCCTGGAATGGGATGGTTCGGGACAAAACCCGGTCAACTTCAGGCTGACCGCGGTTCGTTCGCCTTCATCCAAAATCATGCTGGCGGAGGAGGCTTCCGATTTGAACAACCCAAAGGACAATCCCATTCCGGGAAATGTAAAAGGGGTGATTGTGGACGGGCGGTGGGCGCCTTCCTTTACTGGCGCGCTTGGAACGGGCGACGTTCTGACCAAACGTCACAGTGGAAGGGCTGACGTGGCGTTTGCTGATGGTCACGTTGAAGCCGTGCTGTGTGGCGTATGCACGAACCAGAGCTACATAGACCCAACTTTTTAAGAGAAATGCGCAATGCCATTTTACACCACAAACTCACGCCGAGTGGGTTCAAATCAACCTCGGAGATGCCCAAGCATAAAGACAAAACTGATTATCGCAGTTTGTTTCGCGCTGCTTTGCCTTGATGCGCGGGCGGAAACCGTCGTTGTCACCAATGCCGTGGGTCTGTCCGTTACGGTGGAGGCGAATGGAAATTACACGGTGCAATCTTCTGCGCCGGCGTGGACGCTTGGCGGCGAAATGGGTTGTCCGCTCAAACACGCGGTGGTGAGTTCAGGCAAGGATTTGATTGGCCGGTATCAGCGGATTTCCTTCGAGTGGATGGCCGTCACGTCGCCGATGAGCGGCGAAATCCGGCTCTACCAGGAAAAGCCGCTCGTGTTGTTTTCGGACACGCGCCAGAGCGCCGGAGAGACGCCGCCCGCGCCATTCCCATCGTTCACGAAAATCCCGAATGATCTTCACGTCTTCAGTTACCGCCAGGAAGCATTCGCTCCGCCACAATTTGCAGCCAACGCCTGTTCCACGCCCTGGTTGCTGTTTGATGACGAGGCCAATGCGCTGGTCATATCCCCGGCGGCGCATTTCATGGTTGCCAGCATGATGGGTGATGGAAAGAAACAGATTGCCAGCGGTTTCAATCCGCATCTGCGGAATCTTCCAGCCGGTTTTTCCCAGCAAACCCTGCTGGCATTCGATCACGGAATCAACCGGACCTGGGATTTGTGGGGTCAATCCCTGTGTGAACTGGAAGGTGTCAAGACACTTCATAACGACGCGGATGCCATTCTGAAATACCTGGGCTATTGGACAGATAACGGGGCTTCACTTTACTATAACTTTGATGCAGACAAAGGTTACGCAGGCACCTTGGAGTCGCTGGTTGAGCACTATCGGCAACAGCAAATTCCGATACGTTATCTGCAACTGGACAGTTGGTGGTATTACAAGGCGGCCACCGGGGCAGACGACCGGACGGTTGCCGGAAAGAAGGATCCAAACGGGAAAAAAAATCCAAATCTGCCGGACGGCGAATGGAATCGTTACGGCGGCCTGATGGAATACAAGGCGCATCCCTTTGTTTTCCCCCATGGGCTTGCAGCTTTTCAGAAATCCATCGGCCTTCCACTTGTGACGCACAATCGTTGGATTGATCAGGCGAGCCCTTATCATCAAAAATATTTGATCTCCGGCGTGGCGGCGGTGGATCCGAAATGGTGGAATGACACGGCTGACTATCTTCACAATGCGGGCGTCCAAACTTACGAGCAGGACTGGCTCTACAGTATTTATCAACGCTCGCCGGCTTTCAGCAGCAATCTCGATACGGCCGCGTGCTTTTTGGATAACATGGCCCGCGCCTGTAAAGAGCGGGAAATGACCATGCAGTATTGCATGCCTTATCCCGCTCATTTCCTGCAGGGCAGCCGGTATGACAACCTCAGCACCATTCGCACCAGTGCGGACAGGTTTGGCCGCAATCAATGGTTCAGCTTTCTTTACACGTCGCGCCTGGCTTATTCCATGGGCATCCGGCCCTGGTCGGACGTGTTCAACAGCACTGAAAACGACAATCTGCTCCTGTCCACTTTGTCCTCCGGACCGGTGGGAATCGGGGATGCCATCGGCTCCGAAAGTAAAAACAATCTGTTCAATGTTGTCCGCACGGATGGTGTGATTGTCAAACCCGATGTGCCGGCGCTGCCATTGGATTGCTGTTATCTTGCCGCTGCACATGGCGATCAATCACCGTTGATTGCCGCTGCCTATACGGATCATGGAGACATAACGACGGCCTATGTATTCGTTTTCAACCGTGCGTCCAGGGAAACCAACGAAGTTCACATCACTCCGGCCGATTTGGGTTTTGCCGCGCCAGTATATGTGTATGACTACTTTGCCCGCACCGGTCAGCGCTTGGAATCCGGACAAACAGTTGCAACTTTGTTAAAACAAAAAACGGTGGCCTATTACATCGTCACGTCCATTGGTAAGAATGGGATGGCCTTTCTCGGCGATGAAGGCAAGTTCGTGTCCAACGGCAAACAGCGCATTGCGTCTTTGAAAGATTATCCCGGTGAAATGAGTGCTGAAGTGCAGTTTGCTCCGACTGAAAAGACGGTCATGCTGCGTGGCTACTCGGCCACTGCGCCGAAGCTGGCAATCCAATCGGGTGAAGCCGGGCCGGTGCAATTCGACCCGGCAACGGGGCAGTTTGCCTTTGAATTACGCGCAGATTTGCAAGCGCCCCTCGATAAATCCCGAGCTGATCCAGTCAGAACGGTGAAGGTGGTTATGAAAAATCAATCCGAAAAAATGGCCATAAAGTTGAATGATCGTTTTGGGCGTTAGGAATTTTTACCCCGCATTTTAATGAATTTTACCTTCCTTGATGGAATTCGCAGGACAATAAAGAAACATGGATTATTACAATTGGCTGGCTGCCTGTTGATTTTCAGTGGTCATGCAAGCGCGGCGACGATCACCAATTTGACCGGGGTGTCTGTTGCGCTGGACACCGGCGGCAATTACACCGTGCAATCTTCCGCGCCGGTGTGGACGTTTGGCGGAAGCCTGGGCGCGACGCCAACGGGTGTCGCAACCAATTCCAGTTCAGACAACATCGGCGCGTATTCGGAACTGACTTTTAATTTTGTCAGTGGAGTCAACCGGACGGCCGCCATCCGATTGTATGACAATTCGCCGATTGTTTTATTCACGCATACCTATCTCGCAGGTTCGACCAATGATTTGGCCTTTCCAAAACTGACGACCTATCCCGGCGGGCTGAACTTTGTCAACTATCAGGATGTCGGTTTCTTTACCTATGACTTTGGCGCATTGCATGGGGACAGTCCGTGGCTCTTCTTTGACACGAACTATGATTCTTTTGTCATATCGCCAGCCGCCAATTTCATGATCGCCAATGATTCCAGGAATGGCAGCGGCGTGATTTCCTGTGGTATCAACTCCGGCATTGCCAGTCTGCCGCCGGGTTTTACCCATCGCACAATCCTGGTGGTTCAAAACGGAATCAATCGCACTTTCGAGACTTGGGGCAATGCCTTGACCAGCCTTTCCGGCAAAGTGAGGCCGGCAAATGATGCCGCCGTGGAACTGAACAAGCTGGGTTATTGGACGGATAACGGCGCGGTCTATTATTATAATTACGTCAGTAATAGTTACCCGGCCACGCTGCTGGCAGTCCGGGATGAATTTGCCGGCAAAGGTTTGAACTTGGGCTATATGCAATTGGATAGTTGGTGGTATCCAAAAGGCACGGCGGATACCTGGCAGGGCAGTGGCGTCCTCCGTGGCGGCATCTATCAATACATCGCCGCACCTGAGTTATTCACCAACGGCCTGGCCTCGTTTCAACAGCAGCTCGCACTGCCGCTGGTGGTTCATTCCCGATGGATTGACCCGGCCAGTCCGTATAACTCGCAGTATCTGATGTCAACTAACACTTCAGGAGATATCGTTTCCGTTGATCCAGCGTTTTGGACGAACCGGATGGCTTACTTGCAATCTGGCGGAGTGGTCACCTACGAACAGGATTGGCTGAATGGAAATGCTTTGACGGCGATGAACCTGAACGATCCTCCGGCTTTCATGAATTACATGGCGTCGTCCGCAAGTTCAAACAGCATCAATATGCAGTATTGTCTCCCTTTGCCGCGTCATATGCTTCAAGGTTCGCTGTATGACAACCTGCTCACCGCCCGCGTGAGCGATGACATCTTCATTCCCGCCCGGTGGAACCAATTTATTTACGACTCCCGTTTGGCCAGCGCCTTGGGAACGTGGCCGTGGACGGATGTTTATTTCAGTTCCGCCATTCGCAGCCTCCTGATCAGTACGCTGTCCGCCGGGCCGGTCGGTGTGGGCGATGCCCTGGGAGCGGTCAATGTCACCAATCTGGCCTGTACGGTTCGCGCGGATTCGGTGATCGTTAAACCGGACACGGCGCTGGTGCCGTTGGATTTTAACTATGTCAACGATGCGCAGGGCAGGAATCTCCCGATGGTTTCATCCGCGTATACTGACCACAACGGCCTTCGGAATTATTATGTATTTGCCTATGCCCGCACGTCGGCAAATTTGAATGCCGGCTTCTCGCCCGCACAGTTAGGCATGTCAAGCAACGCCTATGTGTATGATTATTTCAACCAAACCGGGATGGTGGTTGCGGCCAGCAGCGCCTTTAACTTTACCACGACCACTCCTGACGCCGTGATCGGCGGTTCGTATTTCATTGTTTCACCCATCGGAGCATCAGGACTCGCTTTTATTGGCGATGCAAACAAATTTGTGACGGCGGGCAAAAAGCGGATTTCAGCAGTGTCGGATTCCGGCAGTCTTCAAGTGACGGTTGCCTTCGCTGCTGGCGAAAGCAATGCGACTTTGTTGGGATATACGCCGGCGTATGCGCCAACAGTCACAGCTAGTAATGGTTCCGCCGGACCGGTCTATCTGAATGGCGGTCGCCTATTCATGGTCTCCGTGTCGCCGGATAGTTCCGGCACTGCCTCCATCACGCTGAACATCGTTTCCAATAACCTGCCGCAGGTCACCACACCCATCGTTTCACCCGTAAATACCGTGGCGATTGGAACTGGGACCAATGTCACCATCGCTGAAACCTTGTTGCCGCCGCTGAACAATCCGCCCTTCACCTATCAATGGCTCTCAAATAATGTCAACATTGGTTCTGCCATCACTTCCAGCAGCGGCAGCGTTTCATTCTCAATAGATACCACAGGTTTTGCGGCCGGCGTTTACAACTACAGCATCATCGTTTCTAACATCACCGGTTCCGTGACGAGCGCCCCGGCCAGATTAACCGTTTATATCCCTGGACCGACGACGAATTTTACGCTGAATTATGGCGGCGCGCCCATTGCACAGCCGGTCGGTTCCGACTGGAACACACCCAATAACTGGAGCGACGGCAACCCGGCCAATGTTTCCGAATTTTCCAATCCGCACAGCAGCTATGAAGTGGTGGTTGGCTCGCGCTTGCGGACGCCGGCCGGGACGACTGGTAATATTTTTCCGGGTGATATTTTCGTCATTGACGGCGGCGGCGTTTTTGAGAACAACACCTTGAATGCAGTGGGCGAGCTTCGTTTCAAGAACACCAGCGCGGCCTCGACCAATTATTTCAACAAGCTGGTGTTGAACGGTGGTCAACTCGACCTCGGCGACAACACGGCGCTGGTCGTCCAAGGACAATTGAATGTTTCCAATGGTTCGTCCATCTATATTGATTCCACTGCGGTTAATGATCGGAGCATGCAAATTGATTCGTGGCTGACTGGTTCGGGCACTTTGTTATGGCATGAATGGAGTGGCGGACTGGGTGGCAATGATCTGCAAATCACCGGCACGAGCAACACCTTCAACGGCCAGTGGCTGGTGGATCAGGGCGCACTGGTGGGTGTCGGAACCAATTCGCTTGGGACGAACAACATTATTGTTGGTATGAATGGTTTGAATGCGGCAGTCGAAACCCTATACGACATCCACAATATCAATGGCAGCCTCATCTGTGGGGCGAATGGCAAAATGTATCTCCACCAAAACGACACATTCAAAAGCGTGCTGATCAATGGCGTTCCGCTGGCTGCGGGCACTTACTCATTTGTCGCATTGAACAGCGGCTATCCGGCGAACTTTCCATCCTCATGGACGTTGCAAAGCGGCTCCTCGATTAATACCGGATCCGGCAGCATCACTGTGTTGGCAAACCCGGCTCCGATCATTGTGACCCAGCCGCAGCCAGTGTCGCTGTATCTAGGACAGGCGGCGGCAATTTTTAGCGTGACCGCAATGGGCGCCGCGCCACTTGGCTACCGTTGGTTCACGAATGGCACCGTTGCCTTGATCGACAACGCGAACCGCATCGGCACGACCTCAAATGTGCTGATCATTCCCAATCCAACGATGGCTGATAACGGCATTTATACGGTTGTGGTGACAAATAATTACGGCTCCATAACCAGCGCGCCGGTGGCCTTGACAGTTTCTTTGCCCGGCACAACCGTGATAACCTTGCAGGATGGTCCGGTGGGCATCACCAACAGTCCGACGACATCAACCAATCTCAGCATGCCGTTCACGGTCACTGCAGGGGCAAAGGTGCTGGTGGTCACGCTGCTGGATAAGGTTTCGACTTCGGGGGGAGTTGCGCCAGCCACCTTGAACTGGAACGGCCAGACTCTGACCCGGGCGGTTAATACTTTTGACACGGCTTCCATCTATCGCGAGGCATCGGTCTATTACCTTTTCAACCCCACCACGGATGGTCTTTCGCACAACATCACCGGCTCATTGAAGCCAACCACGGTGACCGTAAGTTTGCTACAGGCCTTCACTTTTAATGGGGTTGACACCGACGTCCCTCCCGTGACCGGAGCCGCCAATTCGACCAGCGGCACCAGCAGTTTTCTCTCGTTTAATGTGACGGTTGCGGCCGGTTCTTGGGCGGCAGTGGGCGGCGTTCTAGGCTCAACGATTCCGGCGGGCAGCGCTGTCAGCGGGACGGGAGGCACGGCGGTCATATCGACGACAAACGCCGCCGCCAACACCGCCTTTTCGTTTGGTTACATATCGGGACTCGGCGCCGGCTCGGACACCATCTCATACTCATGGACATTGCCGGGGAATCCAAACCCGACCGCCAACGCCTTTGTCGCAGCCGTCTTCGCGCCGCTATTGTCGCAGCCTCACCTCACGGGCGTCAATTTGAGCGGAACAACGCTGTCCATTTCCGCCAGCAACGGCACGGCTGGTGGTAGTTGGATTTTATTACAAAGCTCGGACCTTACATTGCCTTTGAGCCAATGGCAGACCAATTTGACTGGTAATTTCGATGGCAACGGCCATATGTCCACCAACATCACAAATACCGCCACCAATCATCAACAGTTCTACATACTGAAGGTGCAATAAATAGTCAGCTGATAGCGAAAAACTCTATTCCGTGTGGACGCACAAAGTGGGGGGCATTTCATTTAACGATCAGTTGTCGGAAAGTGATTTAAAAGCGATCCCGGTGTCATTTCAGGGAGACATCAATCGGAAAAACATGTTTTGATCACCCGGTTGGATGGTCACGCTGGAAACGTTGTTCGAGGTTGTTATCAGGTTGTCCGTCGAAACCCAGCCGATGGGCGGAGTCAGATTTGTTGTGCTGCAAAGCTTGAAATCCGTCGCCGTCTGGGGCCAGGCCAAAATCAATTGACCGCCGGAACAGCTCGTCGTCAAAAGCGGCAGCGGTGCGGCGGCGGCTACCTGGCTTGAATTCCCGCTTTCACCGTTCCAGTTCCGTGACGTGACGACATAGTAATAAGTCACGCCATTGGTGATCGCCGTGTCCAGGTAATTTGTCCCCGTCGGAACCGTGGCAATCATCGAATAAGGTCCGCCGTCGGAAGTCGCCCGCCACAGGGTGTAACCGGTTGCTCCGGCAACGGCAGCCCAATTGAGTTTGATTCGGGCTCCGTCTGAAGTGATCCCCAAACCGGCGGGAGGCGCGGGCAATTGAAAGATCATGTTGAAAGCTCCAAACGTCGCGGTGTTCGACATGATGTTATTGTGCGCGGTCACAGCGAGTCCCACAAACGCGTTGGCCGCCATGGGGAAATTGATTGAGCCCGCCTGATTCCAGCTGATGCCATCCGCGGAACTGAAGCCAGTGAACAGATTGCCGATCCTAACGAGCTTTAGCCAATATGGGGCCGCGCCCGAACCGGCACTGCTGCTGCTCGCAACTCCGGAGTTGGTTCGATAGGAAAAGAGCGCGCCATTTTGCGAAGTGATGGCGATGAAGGCGTTCATTGAATTTTGGCTGAGATTTTCGCGGATCATCAACCCGGCCTTGGCCCACGGATCGCTGTTTTGAAGACTCATGACGCGCACGATGTTGGTGCAGTCTCCCGAAATGCCGCGATAGAGATAATGAAACGAGTCCGTATTATTCCAAATGTCCACACCCGAACCAACGACGGTATAGATGCCGCCGGAATACGTTGCGCCACCGGGCCAGCCGACATCGCCGGCGTCTCCGGTCCATAAAGTCGTCACGCCAACATCAGCGTCCATCAAGGGCGGCGGCAAGTTGTTTGCATGAGGAGTCGCGCTCACTTCGGTCGAGTTGGTGCTTTCGCCGTTCGCATTCACGGCTGATACGACGCAGTAATAATTCACTCCGTTGGTCAGGCCTTTGTCGAGATAGCTCAAGTTCAAACCGCTGGCCACTGTCGGATAAGGTCCTCCCTGAACTGTGCTTCGTTTGACATTGTAACTGGTTGCGCCTTCACACATGACCCAGTTCAACGACACTTCGGAATTGCCCGCCATCGCCTGGATTCCAGCGGCCAGGCCCTTTGGAACTCCCGGTTGCGCACCAACAATTGTTTCGCCAACCGGCGGTAATGGAGCGCCGCCGGCTGGAACAAATTCGACCCAGAGCAAATCATAACCCGGATTGGCGCAATTGATCTGAACGATTGACGGGCCCGAATTGGTGATCGTCAAACCCGGGACAAGATACGTTGCGTATGTTGCATAGCCACCGGTGGACGGCAGGGTGACCGTTCCAGAAACGTTATTGCTGTTGAGCATCACATTGAGCTGGCCGCCCGCCGCGCCACCGGCATAGCGGATGTAGAGATCAAAAGTTCCCGGAGTGCAAATGACCGAGTGCCGCTGCCATTCGCCGGCATCATTCCAGCCGACTTTCAAGAGCGTGCCCGGATCCGTGCAGGTGGTGGTGTCCACTCCGTCATTGCGGCCAAACGAACCGCTGTTCCAACTCGTTCCATTCGGTCCGCTGTTGGCTTCATCTTCGGTGACGGCGTCCGCGTAGGCTATGTTGGAATCACCCATGTCATAATCCACGGCAAAAATTTTACCGGGAATGGTGACGCCAGATTTATAGGGCAAATTGGTTTGGGCAAATCCGGTGCCGAGGCTGTTCGTGTTTGGTCGTATCAAACTGTCGGCCATTTCCACGCGGACGACGCAATTGGTGAAGTTCGCCGCCTGTGCATAGCTCATGAGCCAGTTGAAAGCATTGTCGACGGATGGCTTGAGGCCGGGGTTGTTGCCGGATGACCAGTAGGCTTTCAACGCGATCCATCCCGGCGGCTGCGGGTTTTGCACCAGCACGTCCCACAAGCAGGCCTTGTAAGCCCAATAACAATGTCCTTCCCGGATGGTCTTGCCGGATTGGGTGAACGGCGCCTCGTAAGTGTTGGCGATGATCCGGTTGTTCCAGCGCGTGGAGTTCAAGCCATATTCGCCCGCCCAGTCCGGAATATTAAGACTGATGCACGTCGAACGATTGCCTGTGCCCAGCGGCAAAGAACTTCCATAATCGTGGTCGGAAAAACTCAGGTTGGAATTTGGGTCAGTCCACGGCGGGATTTCCATGTTGCTGAAAGTGCTGGCATAAGCGTCGCCTTCGCACAACAGCATGTGATTGGTGTCCACCAGCCGCAGGGCGTGAACCAGATTGGAGAACGTGTTGGCCAGATACGGGCTTCCCACCCGGCCGGGACTGTGGGCGGTGTCGCTGGTGTTTACCGGCTCATTCAGCAGGTCGTAACCGCCAATCCATTGGTTCGTCAAGTAGCGCGCGGCAATCCGCTGCCAGATGTGCGCGCACAAGGCCAGGTTTGGGCCGTTGACAAATACGCTGGCGGTGTTGGTGTTCAGGGTGCCGCCATAATTGACCACGGCAAAATTATTCGGGCCGCCGGGCGGGCAATGAAAATCAGGAATGACATACACGCCATTGGTGGAGCACCAGACCAATAGATTGTCGAAATACTTGAAGCCGGTGTCGATGTCATAGCCGTTGGTCGGGTAGTTGTTGGCCCAGTTGGTGACGCAGAAGAACTCTTCAAAATCGAAAGGCACGCGAACGGAATTGAAGCCTTGACGGTGAAGATAGGTGATGTCCGCCGCGGTGATGAAATTGCTCCAGTAAGCGTCCAATACCTGCGCCGTCAGGTTTGTGTCGCCGCCGAGCACATCGGTTATCGCCGCCACGAGGGCATCGTAGTAGTTGCTGATATGGCCGCTGCCCGTGCCGGCGTTCGCATAGTTCGGCAGGCTCAAATTGCCCATCATGTAGAACTCCGGCCAGAGCCAGGAACCCAGATTCACGCCGCGCAAAATGACCGGCTGATTGCCATTATCCAGATTGGTCACGCCGACGGCATGCAGATAACCCGCACGCGAAGAGATGGGGAGAAGACTCAGCCCGATTAAAACCAGCCAGCACGCAAATTGTCCACGCAAAAAAAAGGAATATCCGGAACGCACGATGGAAAATTTGCGGCGGATGTATGGAGACGGGCGGGGATGGCGGGCGGTTAAAAACACTTGATGATTTTGATTGGTTACAGTCTCGCACAGAAATAATTGAGCGTCACCCCCCTCCAAAGAGGGGTGGTTGGTTGCGTGGGGATTTGTTCAACTGCCGCAAGACATGTTTAAACGCAAACTTTCATCCCACTCAACTCACCAGCCCCACTGCCATGGTGCAATGTTCATTTTAGCGATGAGCATGGCCTTGGCGGCGTGCGCCGCCGACAGCAAGGCCGAAGCCGTGGATGTCTCCAGCCCGGTTGACGCGCTGCTGTCGCAGATGACGCTGGATGAGAAGATCGGCCAGATGGTGCAGGTGGATTCCGGTGCGTTGAAGGACAAGGCCGACGTGCGGAAATATTTTCTCGGTTCCGTCTTGAGCGGCGGTTCCTCCGATCCTGCCGCCGGCAACACGGCGCAGGACTGGTTGAATCTTGTCACCGAGTTTCAAAATCAAGCGTTGCAAACACGGCTGAAAATCCCGTTGCTCTACGGCATTGATGCCGTTCACGGCCATAATAACATTGATGGCGCGGTGATTTTTCCGCATCACATCGGCATGGGCGCGACGCAGGATGCGGAGCTGGTCGAACGCGCCGAACGCGTCACCGCCGAGGAGGTCGCCGGCACCGGCATCCGCTGGGCCTTCGCGCCGTGCATCACGGTTCCCCAAAATCCGCGTTGGGGCCGCACTTACGAAGGCTACAGCGATGACACCGCGCTGGTTTCCAAACTGGGCGCAGCGGCGGTCATCGGATTGCAGGGCTCAAAAATTTCCGCGAAGCCCGCCTCCGTGCTCGCCTGCGCGAAGCATTTCATCGGCGACGGCGGCACGACCAACGGCATTGACCAGGGCGACATGATCTGCGACGAGGCGACGTTGCGGAAACTTTACCTGCCGCCCTATGTTGCCGCCATCAAAGCCGGCGTCGGTTCCATCATGGTTTCCTACAGCAGCTGGAACGGCGTGAAGATGCACGGCAACAAATATCTCCTGACCGACGTGTTGAAAGGCGAGCTCGGCTTCCAGGGTTTTCTCGTCTCCGACTGGGCGGCGATTGACCAGATTTCGCCCGACTTCAAGCACGATGTCGAGCAATCCATCAATGCTGGATTGGATATGATCATGATTCCCAACGGCCCGGGCAAAGCGAATAACTATGTTGAATTCATCACCGACTTGAAGCAATTGGTCGCCGAGGGAAAAGTTTCACCGGCGCGGATTGATGACGCGGTGCGCCGGATCTTGCGGATCAAATCCCAGCTTGGGATCTTTGAAAGCACCGCCACGGATCCGCAACTGACCGCCGCCATTGGTTCGCCGGCGCATCGGGCGGTCGCGCGCGAATGCGTCCGCGAATCGCTGGTGTTGCTCAAGAACGACAAACATATTTTACCGCTCGCCAAGACCATCAAGCACCTCGCCGTCGTGGGCGCTGCGGGGGATGATTTGGGAATGCAATGCGGAGGCTGGACGATTGGCTGGCAAGGCGGGCGCGGCAAGGTGACCCACGGCGGCACGACGCTGCTCGCGGCGGTCCGCCAGTCGGTCTCGCCGGAAACCCAAGTCACGTTCTCGCCCGATGCCAGTGATTTGAAAGATGCGGATGCCGTCATCGCCGTCGTGGGTGAAACGCCCTATGCCGAAATGAAAGGCGACCGCCGCGAACTGAAATTATCGCCGGAGGATCTGTCGTTGATCGCCAAAGCGAAAACCAGCGGGGCGCCGGTCATCACGATTTTATTCTCCGGCCGGCCGCTGATCTTGAATTCCGCGCTCCCCGATAGCGCCGCATTTGTCGCCGCGTGGTTGCCCGGCACCGAAGGGCGGGGCATGACGGACGTGTTGTTCGGCGACAATAAATTCACCGGCAGATCCCCGCGCAACTGGCCGGCCGGCGCCGGCCGATCCGCCGAACCGTTGTTTCCATTTGGCTTCGTCCTCACCGACTGACGCCGGCTTAACCTATGGACCGGAGAAATTTCATAAGAAAAACGCTGGGCGGCGCCGTTGCCGTGGCGGCTGCCAACCTGTCGGGAATCAGTTTTGCCCAGAACGCTTCCGGTTTGCGGACGGCAGACAAGACCCGGCCGGACGCTTTGACATTTTCAAAATGGCGCGGCGTGAATCTGGGCGCGTGGCTGGTGCTGGAAAAATGGATGGTGCCGGACATTTATCGCGGCACCGAGGCGCCGGATGAATACAGCCTTTGCCTGGCCTTGGGTGACCAGGCGAAGAGCCGGTTGGATCATCATCGGGAAACGTTCATCACCGCCGAAGATTTTCGCTGGATCAGGGATAGGGGACTGAATGCCGTCCGCCTGCCGGTGGGCTATTGGGCGTTGGAAGCGCCAAAACCTTATGTCAACACGTCGCAATTCATCGGTTTTGCCCTGGACCAGTGTCATCAAAATGGCCTGAAACTGCTGCTGGATTTGCACGCGGCTCCCGGCAGCCAGAATGGTTGGGATCACAGCGGGCGGAGCGGTGCGATTGACTGGCCGAAAGATCAAAATGTCCAGGAGACGCTGCGTGTCCTGGAAAGCTTCGCGCAAAAATACGGAAAACATCCGGCGCTGTGCGGGATCGAATTGTTGAATGAGCCGCGCGATGTCGTGCCGCTGGAGATCCTTCAGCAGTTTTATCAGGACGCTTACACGCGGCTGCGCAAACATCTTGATCCGCAGGCGGCCATTGTCTTTCACGATGCCTTCCGTCCCTTCGCCTGGAAAAAGTTCATGCAGGAACCCGCGTTCACCAATGTGATCCTGGACACGCATCTGTATCAGTGTTTCAGCGATGCGGACCGGGACCGCCCCGTGCGCGGACAGCTCGCGTTCGCCCTCAGCCGCAAAGAGGCGCTGGACGACATGCAACGGGAGGAATTGCCGACGATGGTAGGCGAATGGTCGCTGGCATTGCCAGGGCAGGCGATGGATGGCCTGTCGCCGTTCCAGATCTCGTCGGTCAAGCGTGCCTATGCGGACACGCAACTGTTGAACTACGAGGGGACCCGCGGCTGGTTTTTCTGGAGCTACAAGCTTCAGCACGCCTCCGAATGGAACTTCCGCCACTGCGTGGAGCGTGGCTGGCTGCCCGGCAATTATGCGGTTTGAAATTTCCGCGGCCGTTCAAAGGTGAATCAAGCCGCGCTGAATCGCCACCGTCACCGCTTCGGTCCGGTCGGCCACATGCAGTTTGGTCAGGATGTTTTTCAGATAGCCCTTGGTCGTGTGCATGGAAATGTTCATGACGTCGGCGATTTGTTTGTTGGCCAGCCCTTTGGCCAGTTCATGAAGCACCTCCAATTCGCGCGGGGTCAGCGCTTCGAAACCGCTGCGTCGGGCGAGCCGGTCGGCGACTTCGGCGGGAATCCAGCTTTGGCCCGCCGCCACGGCGCGGAGGGCGGGAATGAGTTGTTCGCCCGTGGAACTTTTTAAAATGTAACCCCGGGCTCCGGCGGCGATCGCTTTGTGAATGTCCTCGTCGCCGTCAAACGCCGTCAGCATCACTATGCGGGCGGCGCTGTGCTGCTGCCGGATTTCCTGCGCCGCTTGAATCCCGCTTTTGAGCGGCATCCGCGAGTCCAGCAAAACCAGGTCCGGCTGATGCTGGTTGAATAATTCAATCGCCTGGGTTCCGTTCGCGGCTTCGGCCACCACTTCCATATCCTGCTCGTTGTTGATGATGGCAATCACGCCCATGCGAACCACGTAGTGATCGTCGGCGACGAGGATGCGGATTTTAGCTTCGTTCTTCATGATTGTCCGTGGCGGGCGGCAACGCCGGATGGCCATTCGTTGAGACGCTGGGAATTTCGACGCGGATCGAAGTGCCCTTGCGCGATGAACTCGTAATCAGAACCCGGCCGCCCAGCCGCTCCGACCTTTCCCGGATGCCCAGCAATCCAAAATGGCCGTCCTTGGGCCCGGCACAGGTTTCCAGATCAAAACCTTTGCCGTTGTCCACGATCACCAGAACCACCGTTTCCAGGCTGAATCGCAATTCGATTTTCACCAGCTGGGCGCCCGAGTGTTTCACGACATTCGTGACGGCTTCCTGGCCGATGCGCAACAGATTTTCCTCAATGATTTCTGACAAGGCGCCGGGCTCGCCCACCGTTTCGATTTCGATGCGGATGCCGGTGTTGCCGGTCATTTGCCGGACGCTGGTGAGCAACGCCGTGGTCAGGTTGAACTGCTCCTCAGCCCGGGTGCGCAGACCCCAGACGGAACGGCGCAAGTCCACCTGGCTTTGGCGCATCAAGTTTCGCGCCAGTTTCAAATGGTGCGAGGCGCTTTCAGGATTCTTTTCAAACTGGCTGGCCACCATGTCTTGTTGCAGCGCAATGCCCGTCATGGTCTGCTCCAACGTATCATGCAATTCCTGCGCCAGCCGCGTTCGTTCGGTCAACACGGCGCGAAACTGGAGTTCGGATTCTTTGCGTGCGGTCATTTCGACTTTCAACTGCGCCGTCCGCTCCTGGACCCGGCCTTCGAGATGGTCGTGGGCCAGTTGGAGTTCGTGCTGGGCGGCCTCCCTTTCCTGCACCAACGATTTTAAAATGAGATTTTTTTTCGCCACCAGGATGCTCCAGCCGATGGCCACCAGCAGAACGACTAAAACCCCCGCCAGGCACGCTAGCGAATGCTGCGGCGTCAGCCAGTTCGGCCTGGCAATGACCCGGACATCGTGCGACGTCGGAAGCAGCAGGCGGACCGATTTGATTTTTCCATCATCGCTGCTTTCGAGCAGGCAAATGCCGCTGACCTCGACGAGGCTGCCGATCGGGATCGAGGTCAGAAAGCGGCTTGGCTCGGACGTGTCTTTCACGGCCACAAAGATGAAATTGGTGGCCTGTAGCACCAAGGTGGTTTGCGTATTAGGTTTGTCTGCGTCCTGGCCGATTCCTTTGACCAGCCGGTCAATCAGGCGGCCGCGCAGAGTGACAAAATCCGCATGATGTAATCCTCTCTGCAAATCCGCCACGGCCGTTGCCTTCGGTTCCAAATTGACCCTGGGTTCGGTCGTTTTGCGAAACACCGCGTCTTCCAGCACAGGAAGATAATTCTCGACAGCCGGAAAACCAACCACCTCCACCACGGCACCCGGGGCTACTGCCTCGGCCACCTTGGTCTTGACCTGCAAGCCGCCGGTTTCATCGTGCAGAAATATGTCCTCGCCTTTCCGCTGGTAGGTCACGACACCTTTGACATGGACTTGGTGATCCGGCGAGAGGTCCTTGCGAAATTGCGCGATGCCATTCAGCGGCATGATTGGATCTTCAAACGGGTTGCTCGGCGCCGCTCCGTCAACGATGATATCGGCGAGTTGGGGGACAAATAACGTCACGGTCACAAAATGCCGCAAATCGGCATTGGCGGCGGCGGCGGCGGTTCCGCGCAGGCGGACCTTGGCTCCGATCAGCGATTGCAAGTCGGTATCCGGAGGGATGGGGGCAAAGGCGCGCACACGGTAGCCGCCTGAAACCAGTTCGATCCAAAGCCGGCTGCCGCTCAACTGCGCGCTACGCACGATGCCTGAGATTTCGACGCGCTGGCTGTCTTCAGCCCCGGACATCAGGCGGTCAATCGTAATGGGTTTGGCCTCCGGCAGCGGTGCGTTTCCAAGCTTTTTCCAATGAGGTTTGGTGATGACCGGGGCGTATCCGCCCGGATGACTGATGCCGGACACCTCGAGCACGTCACCGGGACACGGCTGCGGCTGGGTGTGGCTGTCCACGTAAACGCCCCCGCTGGCATCCTGCATGAAAAATTTTCCATTCCAGTTCGTTTCGGCATAGGTGACCACGCCCTTCACCGAAACCGGAACACCGGATCGAGCCGCTTCCATAGTTAACGCGAGCACATCGGCAGCATTGGTCAGTGTTTCAGTTCCCCGCGCCACCGGCGTCCAATTTCCGCCAAGCAACAGGAGAAAAAAGACAAATGACCACCCAGGGTTGGACACCGGTATTCGCCGCCGCAGATTGTTCATCATGACTGGTGGTATTCAGATCAACGTTAACTTATTCCCGCGGTTCAGCCACCCCCTCCAAAGAGGGGTGGTTGAAATTAAAACAAATGTTATAGTGACTGCAATCCAACCCGCCTACCCCGAAGGGGAGGTGGTTGAAATCAAACCAAATGCTACCGTTTCAGAAGTCAGCCGGTAATCGTTTAATTATGAAACCACAATCCTGCCCAACCTCCACGTTTCGGACAACTCATTTAATCGCCACCTTAAGACTTATCGCGATTCTGGCGATGCTTGCCATTCCCATGCTGCTGGGGACGGCTGCCGCCCAAACCCTCCAGTTGCAATATACATTTGAAGACGGTCCGGGAACGACAACGACGAGCAGTGGCGCCCTTCCTATCACCTTGAACATGTTGAGTTCTAGCAGTTCGGCGGTGGATCTTCACGGCCCGGCCGGTTCGGGGGTGCAAAACCAGGGTGCATCATTGAACCTTTCTACAAATCCAATAGCAGGTAATCTTGGTGGAGCTTTTGCCATGGTTCAAAACAGTTCAGCCTTGGGAGCCTTGGGCATCATCAGCAATTTCACGGCAACTATCTGGATGAAAATGCCGATCATTGAGACGAACATGAACAATCAAGGGTCACGCATTTATGGTTTGATGGGAACCGGACTTACGGACTTTGGCGGCGTCAACAGCATCGGATTCCAGCCCCAACTCGCCAACGTGGTTGGAACACCACTTTCGCCCAAAATTTCGATGCGAGGAGTAGTTGGGAATACTTTTATTAATCCCGCGATCTATTATGATGCTCCGACCAATGTGTGGCTGTTCTTCGCCCTGACCTATGACAGTGTCAGTGGCAATGCGTGCATGTATTATGGCACGGAAGCCAGTCCCGCAAAAATGTATATGGTGAGAAACATCGGGGCTGGAACTAATTTTAACTTTTCCGGCACGCCGAGCTTCTCTTTGGGTGACAGGCCCAGCAAGGGCCGGTCCTTTCCGGGGTGGATTGATGACGCACGCTTTTATACCGGAAGCGCAGATATTAATTCCATTGAAAATATCCGCAAATCTTCAACATTGGTCCTGATTACCGGGCTGGTTCCGGACGGCTCGCTTTTGCAAAGCGGCACCAATACGCTTTCATTTACAGCTATTTCTCCCAATGGAGTTAATGCCAGTGGCATTAAAGTGGCGGTGAATGGCGCGGATGTTTCTTCAAGCTTGACCTTTACTCCAACCGCCGGTGGCCAAGTCGTGACTTACACCAATCTGCCGGTCAATCCAACCCTGATTCAGCAATCCTATCTCGATGGTGTCAATGTCAGAATTCTGGTAACGGACATCGGAGGCATTGTCACCTCTAATTCATACGTGTATGATGCTTTCAGCCAAAACAACTTCAGTTTTGAAGCCGAAGACTATGATTTCAATGGAGGCATGTTCATTGATAATCCGGTGTATTCATTTGTCGGTCCGGACGTCAATACTTACTATCAACAGATAAATGGTTACATAAACCTGACGGATGCCAATGATGATGGTGGCGGCACTCTTCGCCTATATCGAGATCCCCTTGAAAACGTGGAGACGGAGTATTCCATTGGGGGTGGCGGTCCCACTGCTGGCGGGCAGAATCTTGGCGAATTAATGAGGCAGAAAGTGTTGGATGCTTATACGGTTACTAACATAGCGCGCGACGTGAATGTTGGATTTTTTGACGGTGGCACTGGAAGCGGACATCCAAATTGGATGAATTACACCAGAACCTACCCGTCCGGAACCTATAATGCCTATGTGCGGGTGGCGGACGGTGCAGGCGCACTGAGCTCATCGCTCGATCAGGTCACCAGTGGTTTTGGCACTTCATCACAAACGACCACTAACATTGGCACGTTTAATTTCGTCAATAGCGGCGGCTGGGATAATTTTGTGTATGTGCCCCTTCGGGACGGCAACGGCAATCTCATCCGGGTGACCGTGTCCGGTGTGAATACACTTCGCCTGACGGCTGGGCCTAATGGTGGCGGCAATGTGAACTTCATCATGCTGACCCCGGCGAACACCAATTTGCCGGTCATCAACGGCATTTATCCCAATGGCACAAACATGTTCCAGTCTGCCAGTGCGCTTACGTTCACGGCCAGCTCTCCAGCGGGTGTCACCATCAATCCTGCAGGCATTTCAGTGAAGTTGACGATTACAACTCTATTGGGGCAGACTACCGTTACAAATATAACAACTGCAAACGGTCTGGTGGTGACCGGCACCGCTGCGAGCCGAAATGTCAGCGCTCCGTTGACGACCAATCTGATCTATACCGCTGTCATTAGTGTAACCGATGTGAATGGCAGTCCGGCAGCCTCCACCGTTTCATTTGATACGCTCAATCCGAATTATACTTGGGAGGCAGAAGATTATGATTACAATGATGGGACAAGCAGCGGTAAATTCATTGATAATCCGCAGGTTGATGCTTATGCCGGTTTGGCTGGTGTCGAGGGAGTTGACACTCATAATATTTCAGACGCCCCCAATGAAACTTTTGTCTATCGCAATCCGCAATCCCCGCCCACGACGCCCGGTGTCGGTAATGCGGACCAGGTTAACGGCGATGCTCCGAGGTTGCAATATATCACGTCTGGTCTCAGTGACTACAATCTGGGCTGGTATGACACCGGGGAATGGGAAAATTATACCAGAACTTATCCTGCCGGTTCATATAACGTGTATTTGCGCGCCGCCAATGGCAGCTCCGGCAATGGTGGTGCGACCCTGGCTTTGGTGACCAGCGGAGTTGGCACAAGCACCCAGACAACCACGAATTTGGGCACCTTTACCCTGCTTCCTACCAGTACTACCGGTAATTGGCAAGCGTATAGCTGGACCCCATTAAGAGACGCGGGTGGCAATCTGGTGAAATTCACCGGCGGTTCCGTGGCAACTTTGCGGGCAACCAGTCTCGGTGCCAATAATCCAAACTTTTACGCATTGTTTCCGGCAAATACCAACCTGCCGTCTTTAAATAATGTTTATCCGAACGGCACGACCATGTTCCAAGCCACCAACAAGCTGGCTTTCACCGTGTCATCCAGCGTCGGTGTTAGCACTGGCAGCATTGTGGTTACAACAAATGGCGTGGCTGCGACCAATCTTGTATTCAGTGGATCGTCATTGAACTGGAATGTCAGCTTTCCGAACTTGCTGCCAAATACGCCGTATGCTGTCACCATTTCTGTGACGGATATCAATGGCAATGTCGCCAGCACCAGCGTGTCCTTCGACACGTTTAGTTCATCCTATTACACTTGGGAGGCAGAGGACTTTGACTACAACAATGGTCAATTCATTGACAATCCGCAGACCAATGCCTATCTGGGCTTTGCCGCCGGCACGGATGTGGATACGCATCAGGTTAACTTTGCTGCCGCAGCCCCTTATCTCTATCGCACTAATTCACTGGGGACGCCAGGCCTGGGTAATGGCATGGCTACTGAAATCAATGGCGATATCAAGAGGAACGCGTATCAAGGCGCAGGCAATCCCAACTTAAATTTAGATTACACCATGGGATACTTCAGTGGTGGTGCAAATACCAGTCCTTCATGGGCGAACTATACGAGACACTATCCTGCGGGCAGCTATAACGTCTACGGACGTCTGGCTTCGGGAGGCGGAGCCACCACGGCCACGCTTTCTCAAGTGACCAGCGGCTGGGGAACAACCACGCAAACGACCAACTTCCTCGGTAACTTTAACGTGGCCAACACAGGTTGGGAAAGCTATAACTTCGTCCCGTTGCGGGATGGTTCTGGCAACTTGGTGGCATTGACGTTCGATGGTTCCACCAACACCTTGCAAGTGGGCAACCCGCTTGGTTCGGGTTCGGATGTCAATGTGAACTTCTTCATGCTGGTTCCGGCGAGCAGCGGCTTGATTACGCTGACCGCCACGATCAGCAGCGGAAACATCAACATCTCGTTCCCGACGCAAAACGGGTCGTCATATCAACTGCTCTGGAAAAATAACCTGACTGATCCAACTTGGACTCCGATTGGCAGTCCAGTCTCCGGTAATGGCTCAGTCCAGTCGGTCGGTGATACGATCAGCTTAAGCAAGCGATTCTATCGGGTGCAGGTTCAATGACCCTCGTGTAAATGGGTGAATACTCCAGCAGCAGGCATGGCTTGCTGCTGGAGTGGGTTTGGAAAATATTTTTTTCGAATATGAATAGATTATCATGCACTTCTACGGATCGGTTTCGGCGGGAATCCCAGGCTAAAAGAACCGGTTTTACGTTGATTGAACTGCTGGTCGTTATTGCGATCATAGCCATCCTTGCCGCCATGTTGTTGCCGGCATTGTCCAAGGCAAAAGCAAAAGCGCAGGGTATACAATGCATGAGCAATCTGAAACAGATACAACTGGGCTGGATCATGTATAGCGGAGACAATAACGACCGGATCGCGCCTACAGTTGGACAAGGGTCGCTTCAGGTCAGTCTATTACCCAACCCCTATACCGACCCGGGAGATATACATAATCAGTGGGTTTATGGTGATGTAACAAAGCCCTCTGCGACCGATCCCAATTTGCTCAAGCTGGGACTGATATTTCCATATTCTCCAAATGTCGCGATCTTCAAATGTCCAGCCGATGTTAGAACCGTGTTTGGTTGGGGAATTGCACAGCAGGGAAGTGCCAATCCACTGACCATCCGCAGCATGTCCATGAACGGATATATGAACCCGATTTTGATTCCGAACGTGACGTCCATTGCGCCGCTTAGTCCGACTTACAGAATATTCACGAAGCAAAGTGATCTTGCTGCGATTGGAGCGGTTAATTGCTTTGTCATGATTGATGAAAATCCATATAGCATCAATGATGGCTGGTTTTGCACAAATCCAGGCACTTGGACGGATAAGCCGGCCACCTACCACAATAATGCTGGTGGATTATCTTTTGCCGACGGCCATTGTGAGGTTCATAAATGGAGAGATCCGTCCCTTATCAATTACAAAGTTATCGGGGGTGGGGCTGCAAACGCTCCCGTGGCCGGAGTGGGCGATATAGACTGGCTGATGCAAAGAGCTTCAGTCCTCAAGTAGGATTTTATAATGTTGATTGATGGCGTATTCGCGCGTCACCACATTGGCAGTATCCGGGTTTGACTAGCTTATGGAGTGGACATGATTCATTCAAAATTCCTCGGTTCACTTCTCGCTGCAGGCTGCACTGGAAGTATTGAAGACAGCCTTTCAACTGATGATTCCGAATGTTTTGGCGGTTGAATCCATTCCGCCAACTTGCTTTACTTGGAGCGAACCCATTTGAAGCCAAATAAGCATTCTCCAAAAAAGCCGCGCTCTGCGAACGAAAAGAATTTATCGCGTGAAAAGGTGACGTCCAAAATTCCGGCTCGCCGCCTGTGGTTTTTTCGGATCTTTGCCGCCGTTGCGATCCCGCTGCTCATTTTTGGCGGGCTTGAGTTGGGTTTGCGATTATGCGGATACGGTTATCCCACAAGTTTTTTTCTAAAAGAAAAAATTGATGGAAAAGACTATTATGTTTCCAATGCCCGGTTTGGCTACAGATTCTTCCCGCCGGCTTTGGCTCGCACGCCGATTCCTCTGCGCATGGCCGTGACCAAGCCGGCCAATACCTGTCGCATTTTTGTGTTCGGCGAATCGGCGGCAATGGGGGACCCCGATCCGAGCTTTGGCGCCTGGCGTTATCTGCAGGTCCTGCTGCGCGAGCGTTTTCCCGGAACAGACTTTGAAGTGGTTTGCGTGGCGATGACGGCAATCAATTCGCACGTGATTCTGCCCATCGCGCAAGAGTGTGCGAAGCGGGATGGCGATCTATGGATTGTTTACATGGGCAACAATGAAATGGTCGGCCCTTTCGGAGCGGCCACTGTATTCGGCTCGCGCGCGCCGGGAGTAAATCAAATTCGCACTGAGCTCGCCGTAAAATCAACCAAGATCGGCCAGTTGCTCGATAGTCTGACGCAACGATGGGGCGGTCGTCCCCCAACTCCGAAAATATGGAGTGGCCTGAACATGTTCAAAGACCATCAACTCCGGTATGATGATCCAAGCCGGCTGCGTGCTTATGAAAATTTCAAAAAAAATCTAAACGATATTTTGCACGCGGGACAGGCAGCCGGTGTGCCGGTCCTGGTGAGCACCGTCGGGAGCAATTTCAAGGACTGTGCTCCGTTCGGCTCGCTGCACCCGGCCGGTTTGAATTCAGCCCGGCAAGCCCAATGGGATGACCTTTATCGGGAGGGCATCGCACTTGAATCGGCAAATGATTACTCAAACGCGCTCAAAACGTATGCGCAAGCCGCCGCGATTGATCCGCAATATGCCGAGTTGCATTTTCGCGCCGGGCATTGCCAGTTTGCGCTGACGAATTCAGAAGCGGCAGCGCATGAGTTTGAACTGGCCAGGGATCAGGACACGCTGGCTTTTCGCGCCGATGGCCGTATCAATCAAATCATAAAAGACGCGGCGGAAGCGAAGGCGGACCTTGGCGTTCATTTTTTGGACGCTCCAGAGACACTGGCGCAGAATTCGCCGGGGAAAATTCCAGGCAACGAATTGTTTTATGAACATGTGCATTTGAATTTCGACGGCAACTATTTGTTGGGGCGTGCATTTGCGGAACAAACTTTGAAGTTGCTCCCCAAATCCGTTCTTGCCCGAGGCAAAGACGAATGGGCCTCCGCGGAATTTTGCAACCAACGGCTGGCCGTCTCGCCGTGGGATCGTTTCCGCGTCTGGCAGGAAAATTACAGCCGCGTATCCCAGCCGCCCTTTACCGAGCAATTGAATGATGTTCCGCGTGCAAAATTTTACATGGCAAAACTGCAGGAACTAAACTCGCAATTGAATGATGAAGCCCGCGAACAATCGCGCGCCATGTATAAGGCGGGATTGGCGCTAAGTCCCGACGATTATTTTTTACACGAAAACTTCGCGCAATTTTCCGATCAAACCGGGGATCTTGCCGAAGCCGTCAGCCAGGAGCAGCATGTCAGCGAACTGCTCCCCCAAAATCCAGTGGCCTACTATAAAACCGGCACGCTATTGGTCCGCGAAGGGAAGACCAGCGACGCCGCAGATTATTTTTCCCGCGCCCTGGCCATTCGCAGTGATTTTGAACCGGCGTTGAACGATCTGGGACTGATCTTGGCAAACCAGCAGAAATCAGCCCAAGCCGCCGGATTGTTCAACCGTGTGATCGAGATAAACCCCGGCTATGTTGAAACTTATCTGAATTGGGGGTTTATGGAGCAATGCGCGGGTAAATTGGATCAAGCCATGGCCCACTATAAAACGGCTGCCGATCTTCATCCAAATGGGCCGGCGGCTCATTTCTATCAAGCTGTCAAGCTGGCGGCGGGGCATCACCGGGATGAATCCACCACTTATTTTCGTAATGCCATCTGGATGAACCCCAAATTCTGGCAGGCCCGATATTTATTGGGAGGTGAACTGGCGGCCGCTGGAAAAATTGATGAAGCGCAGCAGCAGTTTTCCGAAGTGGTCCGCATTCGGCCGGACTTTGCGCGCGCGCATCTGAATTCTGGAGTCGCCCTCGCGAAGCTGGGAAAACTGGAGGAAGCGCTCAAGGAATTTCAGATTACCTTGCGCCTGAATCCTACGAACACCGTGGCGCAGCAAAACCTTGAAGCGGTTCAAATGAATATTCAGGCGCTGAAGGCTCATAATCAATGAATTCTCCCCTGACCCATTGTTTATCAAAACCAGGCATTTTAATCTTGCCTGTATTCTGGGCGACACTGTTTATTTATTCAATTCAGGCTCAAGTCATCAATTTTGACGTGCCAGGTGGTGCCGGGGCCGTCAACTATTCGGGTCAGGGAGCTTTTCCGGATCCGGACAACAATTTCTGGAATCCGGTCGTGGGTGGAGGCACTACCGGTGTCACCAACCGCTTGTCCAATGGAGTTACCCCCAGTCCGATTACCCTTACATCCCAATTGGGCGGCACCTATGGCACACAAGGGACGCAGGGAACTCCGGCTGCGTTGCAGCAACCTTATCAGTATAACAACGCTGTGCTTCGGACCGACACGCTCAATAATGTTCCCGCCGGCACCTATAATCTGTATCTATACGGGATCAACAACACCGGCACGCGAGGAACCACATTTACTGTGTCCACCGCGGCCATGTCTCCCGTCACGAAGAGCACCTTCAACACCCCGGCGAGTTTAAATACGTTCGCCCTTGGCGCCGACTATGTTGTTTTCAGCAATGTTGTTTTAGCGCTGACAGGGACGATCAGCTTCACTTGGACAGCCAACCCCAACGTGATTGTCGTTGGGAATAACGAAGGCGACTTTAATGGCTTGCAGCTTGTGTTTGTGTCAACCAACACCATGGTCACCAATTCGGTGCCAAATTTCGGCCCGAATGTTTTCATTTTTGATCCGACCATGCCGATGACGACGATTCAAAGCCAGCTTGATTCCATATTTGCAACGCAGAGAAATAGTGAGTTCGGGTCAGGTCGCTATGCCTGCTTGTTCAAACCCGGCCAATACACCAATCTGGATGTTAATCTTGGCTATTATATGCAGGTGGTCGGATTGGGGCAAATGCCCGATGGTGTTACAATCACTGGCAATGTTCATTCTGAAGGGGTGTTGGCCAATAACAACGCCACCACCACCTTCTGGAGGTCCTGCGAAAACCTGGCTGTGGTTCCAACCGGAACCGCGACCAGTTCTCTGGAAGCCGGCAATACCATGACTTGGGCCGTGTCGCAAGGCACCTCCCTCCGCCGGATGCATATCAAGGGAAATTTGAATCTGGCGAACACAAATAGCTCGGCCTGGTCAAGCGGAGGCTTTCTGGCGGATTCCGCCATCGATTCCAAGGTCAATTCCAAAACCCAGCAACAGTGGCTGTCCCGAAATGACGTTTGGCAAACGTGGTCGGGACAAAATTGGGACATGGTCTTTGTCGGGGTTTCAAACCCGCCTTCCGGAAGCTGGCCCGGCTCAAAATACACGATCATCACCAATACGCCCTTAATCCGGGAAAAACCTTATCTGGCCATTGATACTAACGGCAGCTTCGTCGTAATGGTTCCCAATCTGAGGGCCAACAGCATCGGAACCACCTGGGCAGCCGGGCCAACGCCCGGAGTGCCTGTGCCGATTGGTGAATTTTATCTGGCTCAACCCGGGGTGGACAATGCCGGAAGCATCAACGCCGCCTTGAACGCGGGAATGAACCTGATGCTCACCCCCGGTGTGTATCGACTGACAAACAGCATTCTCGTGACGCGAGCGGATACGATTGTCATGGGGCTCGGATACCCAACACTGATCCCAACAAACAGAAATCCCGCCATGATTGTTTCCGATGTTGATGGTGTGAAAGTTTCAGGAATCATGTTCGATGCCGGAACCACGGCGTCACCATCTTTGTTGCAGGTCGGGACTGCGAACGGTTCGACGAATCATTCAGCAGATCCGATCTGTCTATACGACATTTGCTGCCGAGTGGGAGGAGAGTTCAAGGGAACCACGACCAATTGCGTGACCATCAATGCCAACGATGTCCTGGGCGAAAATCTCTGGCTTTGGCGGGCGGATCATGGCGCCGGCTCCAGCCCGATTTGGACCGGGAATCCAAGCGACAGCGGGCTTGTGGTGAATGGCGATAATGTGACCATCTACGGTCTCTTCTGCGAGCATCATCAAAAATTTCAGACATTGTGGAACGGCAATTGGGGGCGCGTATATTTTTACCAGTCCGAGTTGCCCTATGACGCGCCGTCTCAAGCCGCATGGTCGCACGATGGTGTGAATGGCTATGCGTCTTACAAAATAGCGGACAGTGTTACCAGCCATCAGGCCTATGGTCTTGGAATCTATGGGGTGTTTATCAGCTCGACCACTGCATGCTTTAATGTCATAGAGACTCCGACCAATGCTCCACAGGTCAACTTGCATCACATGATCATGGTTTACATCACCGGACAGAGTGGCAGCGAAATGACCCATGTCATCAATGGCACTGGCAATACGCTAAACTCGGGCGTTACCACGACCACCGCCGATTATCTGTGGTTAAATCCTCCCTTTGGCATGGGTATCATCAATATGTGGACTAACATCATCCTGTCCTTTCCCACCGAATCCTGGCATACGTATCAGCTGCAATATAAAGGTGCCGTCACCGATCCAATTTGGTTGACGCTTGGAAACCCGGTTGGCGGAAATGACACACTCAAGAGCATCACCAACTCAACTTCAACGGGCAATCGAGTTTACCGCATCAAGGCTTATTGATGCGGTGGAAGTCAAATCATAGTCAGATCATATCACCTTCTTGACGATTGATCGTGAATTTTAAACCGGCTCCGCCGGGATGGCATTCATAGACTAAATCAGCTTTTAGTGAGGCTTGCATCATTGGGTGACGGAGCGCGGGCTTCGGCCGGCTTCAACGTTCTGATTCACGAAACGCGTAAAACCTCCACCCTGCTTGGTCGGTTCACGCTGAAGCGGCATAAATGCCGCGCTCCGCTCCAGAACTCCCCATGTCACTCAAATTTACGAGCTTCAATAGTTCGAGCATCTGCCGCCCGCCAATCCGGTCCGCTTCATCCACTACCACGACCGCGACGGCATCGGGTTCACTCTTGGCCAGAAAGCTTGCGACCGTTGACGGTGAGAAAATCCGGCATTTTCCATGTCCACGACTTGTTGGTGTAGCGGCGTGAGCACGACCACGCGACGACCGGCTTGCTCCGCTTGCTCGACCCGTGCGACCGAAACAACGGATGTCGACAAGCGTATGAACCCGCAATGGAACACACCCAAGTTCCTGGTTCGGAATGCAGGCAGGTCACTTTTTCAGCTCCGCTATTGAAAGTTGCTGGTGCTTCTGCAACCATTCTTGACGGCGGCGGGCCTGTAGCTCAATGGTTAGAGCAGAGCACTCATAATGCTTTGGTTCTCGGTTCGAGTCCGAGCAGGCCCACCAATCCGTTCGTTGAATTCTGGCTGGTGCCACTTCCCCCCGCGACTTCATCCCCCGCGCAATTTCGAATGTCAGACGCGAGGACATGGAACGGCGCGATAAATATATCGTTTGGTAAAAGCTGGCGGCGGCCCAAGCTGCCCGGCAGGCTGGCGGGTTTCCGGCTACAGGCTATGCCATCAAAGGGATCAATCTGTTGGCGGACGCATGAGAGCAATAAAAGTTTTCAAGTGAAGAAACCCGGCCTTGTGTCAGCAGGCCGGGTTTTTCATTGCCATTTGTTATTCAATTTCTGAGGGGATTGAATTTTCAAAACCGCCAGGTCAAGGCGCCATGAATGCGGTAATCCGGCACGAGCTGGTTGCCGGTAGTGGCGATGCTCACGGGCAGATCCACGCCGGCCTGCGCGCTCACGGTATCCGACCAGGTGAAGTTGATTTCCGGCCCGAGAAAAACACTCGTCACCGATGAATCATCCGTTGCCACGCCTTGTGCCGTGTCCGCCCCCTTTGACTCTCCGGAGACAACGGCCTGCAAGGTCAGCGTGTGCCGTTCATTCAGGAGGAGATACACCCCGGGGCCGCCGCTCCAGATCCAGTCGTTGGCGTATTGATAATCGAAGGCGCCGGAAGTGCGGATGGCGTATTGCATGTCGGCGGCCAGAAAGATCCGTTTCCAGCGCGTGGAGAACCCGGTGCCCACCAGGCCGTCCACCGAGCCGGTTCCGAAGGTCAGGTCGTGCCCGCCAATGCCCGTGGCGAAGTCCGGATTTCTGGGATTCAACTGGCCGGTGCCGCCGCTGGGTAATTTGATTCCACCCAGCAGCGTCCAGTTGAACGTGAGTTGCCCGCCTGAATACTGATAGGCGCGGACATTGCCGATCACCGACAGGTCGCCGATGCCCGTCTCGTTGTGGCTCTCCGGCGAATAGACATGACCATCCTCAACGGAAGTGAATTGCCGGCTGTATTCGCGGAAGATGACCGGGAGGTTCAGCTGCACACCGAACCGCTCGTTGAAGTTGTAGCCGAGAAACAACTGCGAATTGAGGCTGTTGATGTGTTCGCCGTCGTTTGCCACCGACTGGCCGTCCGCCTGAAGAGAACCGAAGTAGGTGAACTGCTCGGCTACCCCGCCGAAAAACCCCTTGCCATCACCGCCGTTCGCTTCCGACGCGGCATAAATGGAACACAGATCACACGCCGACACGGACTGCGCACCCGCGCCCGCCAGGACCATCCAAAATAAGACCCTTTTCATTTTATAAATATCAAAGTTACGAGACACCGCGACCGCGGGTCTCAAGTTAAGGAAAAAACCAAAAGCTCACGCCAATACGGCGTGGGCAACCAAGCTGCGATGGATTAAACGAAGAAAGCGCGCGGCGGGGGCACCGGCGGCTCATGGGGGAGTGCTTCAGCGGAAAAATTTACCTGTGGTAAAAGTCGAAATTGTGCCGGTGTGACGAAGACGAAGCGGGCGGGGGCGGGTGGGTATTCCAGCTTCTTCAACTCCACCGTAAAATCTGATTTCTGCTCCGCCGCTTTCCCCGCAGCCACAGATTTGCAGAGCGGACAGGGATGCTTGCCGTCGAAGGTTTTTACCAAGGCCTGCGATAAGGAAGTGGACTGAAGGTTTTCCGCGAGCATCGTTGTCCACGCGACGGATTGGAGGGCGGCCCAATGCGCGCCGCTGGCTGCGAGCAGCGCGACAATCATCAGGACATGGCCGAAGCGGACGAACACGCGGACAAGCTAAGCCATCAATCCCAATCGGCAAGTGCAGAAACGATTTGGTGGGGCGAGCGTCCTTGCGCACCCGAACGAAGCGGGCGTAGCGGCGTCCCGGCAGAGCGCCGCCAGTGGATTAGTTGAAAAAATGCGGCAGTCTGCCGACGTGCCGCTACGCCGCGAAAATAATGAGCCTCCTCACGTCGGCTCCTGCAAATTACCGCTCGGCGATCCAGACCAGCGTGCCGCTGGGCAACCGAGCGAACAGCTCAATCAAGTCAGGGTCGGCGAAATGGATGCAGCCGTGCGAGTCGGGCCGGCCGATGCTTTCCTGATCGCCGGTGCCGTGGATGTAAATGTAACGGTCATGCGTGTCCACGTTGCCGCCCTGATTGAACCCCGGTTCCAGCCCTTCCAGCCACATGATCCGCGTGGTGATCCGGCCCGCCTTTACGCCGAGTTCGGAAACCGTGCCGACGATTTCGCGGTTCTTGAAAATGGTTCCCGCCGGCTCGCCATCGCCGATTTTTTCGGCGATGCGATGCAGGCCGCGCGGCGTGCACTTGGAATCCCTCACTTCGCCGATGCCGAAACGTGAGGTGGAGCAGCGATAGGTTTTGATGAAGGTGCCGCTCTCGAACAGCGAGACGGTCTGTCCGGAAATGTTGACCGTCAAAAGATAGTTTGTCGGGGTGACCTGCAATCGCCAGGCGGTGGCCAGGCAGGCTTCGGGTATTTTAGTTTGGGAATTCATCCGATGCAGGTTCGCGCAGCCGCAATGGAAAAGGAATATCGAACTCGTTACGAGGCTGGGGACGAACCGGCTCCCCGGCTCATGTCTTGACCAGCTTCTTGACCAGCACCTTGGAATTTCTTCCGCTCTGGTCATACTTCTCGCGGCGGGCCGACGGCAGATCGTCGGGCGTGCCTTCGGCGAAGCCGCCTTTGGATTGAAAATAGGTGAACGCCTGCGTCGAGAGCGTGAGCAGTTCGCCCAGGTTCAGTTCTTTCGCCTTGTTTTCGACGAACTGGAGCAGCTTGCGCCCGATCCCCTGGTTCTCGTGCGACGAACTCACATAGAGGCACGCGAGTTCTCCCTTCTTCTGTTCGGGATAAACGTGCAGCGCCACGCACGCGACCGGATTCTTGTCTATCTCGAAGATGTAGTAGTCACTGAGGCTTTTCTCGATCGTCGCCCGGCTGCGCTTGACGAGTTCGTCCGATTCGACCCCCGACTTGGTGAGCAACTGGATCGCCCGGATGTCCTTCTTTTTCGCCGGCCGGATCTGCTGGTATTCGTTCGCGTAAATGAGGGTGCCGATGCCTTCGTTGGAAAACACCTCCGCGAGCAAGCCTTCGTCCACCCGGCCGTTGATGACGTGGACGCGCGGGACGCCCGCCTTGCAGGCGGCCGCGGCGTGCTGCGCCTTCGACAGGATTTCCGGCGCGAACCCGGCGCTGTTTGTCTGCAACAGCTTTTCCAGTTCCGCCACGAGCAATTGCCGGACAAGCTGGCCGTTGCAGATCAAGCCGTCGCTCGACGTGATGAAAATCAACTTGATCGCCTTCAGCGCCTCGGCCACCGCGAGCGCGACGCCGTCGGAATTCACGCGATACGTTTTGCCGTCGCCGTCGAAACCGAGCGGGGGAATGACCGGCACCACGCCCTGCGCGAGCAGCGTCTGGAGCAGTTCCGTGTCCACGCGCTCGACCTTGCCGGTGAACTGATGGTCCACGCCGCCGATGATGCCCATCGGATGCGCGATGATGACGTTCGTGCTGGCGGCGCGGAGGTCGTTCGCGGAAAGCCCCTCGAGGATTTCGTGCGTGAGCCGGTTCGCCGCCGTGAGCGCGAGCTTGAGCGTGGCGGCATCCGTGATGCCCGTGCCCTCGAGGTCGGAGGTTTTCACGTTCTGCTCTTCGCTCAAGGATTTGATCTGCGCGGAAGCGCCATGCACCAGCACCACGCGGATGCTCAACGACCGCAGCACCGCCACGTCCAGCAGGAGCGTGGTGAAGTTTTCGTCCGTGACGATGGCGCCGTCAATCGCGAGAATGAACGTCTTCTCGCGGAATTGCGGAATGTATTGCAGGATGCCCCGCAGGTCGGTTGGTTTCACTTTGGCTTGTCAGTGTTGTTTCAGCGCAGAATAAGTAATCAGTTTCCAGCGCGATTCAAACAATTATTTCTTGCCGACAATAAGTAAATAACTGCTCGCATTGGAACTTTTCATTAAATCCACTAAAGTTTCCGGTTTTTTGAATCGAATCGTCGTAGCAACCCTCCGAAGAAAATGAAACAAATGATAAAAGGAGCGCATATGAAAATGGCCATTTTAATGTAACTCGTAAAATTTCGGAGACTTTTATGCTGATAGTCTGAAAGAAATTGGAGGCCACACACTCCCAACCCAACAAAAAATCCAACTGCACATATCATCGCCGCACTCTCTAGAAAGCGAATCGGACCATTTCCATTTCGTTTCATGGTTTTCAACAGTTTTCAAATCGCAATTGGCGAGTTTAAAGAACTTCTTTCAAAACATTCAATCCCCGCTCGTTTTCCCGGGGTGTGCCGACGGAAATGCGGATCCATTCCCCCATTTGATAGCCGCCCATCGGACGCACGATCACGCCCTGCTTCTGCATCGCCTCAAACACGCGCTGTCCTTCGCCGACGCGGACCAAAATAAAATTCGCGGCGGACTGGACGTATTCCAGCTTCATGGCGCGAAACGCACGTTGAAAAAATTCCAGTCCCGCAAAATTATTCTGCCGCGTCTTGCGGATGTGTTCCTCGTCGCCCAGCGCGGCGAGGGCGCCGGCCTGCGCGATGGAATTGATGTTGAACGGTTGCCGGATTTTTTCGAGGGCGGCGACCAGATCGGGATGGCCGATGCCGTAACCGATGCGCAGGCCGGCCAGGCCGAAAATTTTTGAGAACGTCCGCATCAGCAATAGATTCGGCCGGACGCCGAGGCGCACGAGCGAGGCCAGATCCAGCGGGTCGTCCAGGAACTCGATGTAAGCCTCGTCCATCACGAGCAGCACGTGGTCAGGAACCGTGTTGACGAACCGGATGACTTCCTCGCGCGGCACGAGCGTGCCGGTGGGATTGTTCGGATTCGCCACGAAAATGACGCGCGTTTGCGGCGTGATGGCCTGGAGCATCGCGGGCAGATCATGGCCGTGATTTTTTGCCGGAACGGTGATGACGTTCGCGTTGAATAGTTTTGCGACGAGCGGGTAGATGGCGAAGCAGAATTGCGAGACGACCACGTCCACGCCCGGCGCGAAATACGTGTGGCCGACGAATTCGATGATCTCGTTCGAGCCGTTGCCGAGAACGAGATTGGCCGGTTCCACACCAAGTTTGGCAGCGAGTTTTTGCTTCAGGTAAAACGCGTTGCCGTCGGGATACAGATTCAGATTCGCCAGGACTTTTTGCATCGCGGCGAGCGCGAAGGGCGAGGGGCCGAGCGGATTTTCGTTGGACGCGAGCTTGATGATTTCGCTCGCGGGCAGGTTCAGTTCGCGCGCGACTTCCTCAATCGGGCGGCCCGGTTGATACGTCGGCAGGGTTTTGAGCGCGGTGTTGACGGGCGTGGGGATCACAAGGCTTGCAGGATTTTCTTGAGGTTGACGTTTTTGGCGACGATGTCGCGGATGAGGGAAATTTTTTCGGAATCGTTCGGGCGCGTTTTGACCGTCAGGTTGTGAACTTTGGAGGCGACCTGATAGCTGTCCTTTTGCGCCAGCAGCACCGGAATCGGCATGGCCTGGATGACTTTCAGCACACTGGGGCTGGGACGCAGTCCGCCGGTCAGGACGATGCCCGCCATCTTTTCCGTGCTCTGGGCGTCAATGGCCGTGCAGGCGGCGAGCACGATGTCCTCGCGGTCGCCGGGTGTGATGAGCAGGACGCCGGGCTGGAAAAATTTCATCGCGTTCTGCGCGCTCATTGCGCCCACGATCACGTCGTTGACGAGCGCACTCAACGTCGGCGCGGTGTTCAGCATTTCCGCATGGAGTTCTTCGCGGATCAAATCCACGGACGGATTGCAGAGAATCTGTTCGTAAGGCAGCACGCCGAGCAGTTCCAATCCTTTGCGCTTGAGCCCGCGCCGCGCGAAATCGGTGACGTAGTCCACCTTTTCGCCGATGACTTTGTTGAGGATGACCCCGATGATCTCGACCCCTTCCTTTTCAAACAGCGCCTGGTTCAAACAAACCTCGTCGATCGGCTTGCCGATGCCGCCCTGCGAGACGATGATGACTTTCGCGCCGAGAATCTTCGCCACCTGCGCGTTGGACAGGTCGAACACCGAGCCGACGCCCGCGTGCCCGCTGCCTTCGCACAGCACAAAATCCTTTTCCCACGCGACGCGGTCGAAGGCTTTCTGGATTTTTTTGACGAGCGCCTCGTTGTTGGCCGCCAGCAGATATTTCCGTGTGAAATCCGGTTCCACGGCGATGGGGCTCATGTCCACGAGCGGACAATCCAGTTGATACACCGAGTCCATCAGCACCGTGTCCTCGTCGATTTTCTGCTCCTCGATTTCGACGAAGCGCTGGCCGACGGGCTTGATGTAGCCGACGCGCGGGAAATGTTTTTGGAGCGCGGCGATGAGGCCGAGGGATGTGGTGGTCTTGCCGTCGTTCTGACGGGTGGCGGCGATGAAAACGCGCGGGGTGGCGGAGTTCATTTCAATTTTTCATTCCCCCGGCAGTTTGGAGTCCGCGCCCGGATACAGTTTTTGGTAGCCGGTCGCTTGCACGGCGATGATCGCCGCGACACCAAGTATGTCGTGCGCGCTCGAACCGCGCGAGACGTCCGCCGCCGGACGGTTGAGGCCGAGCAGAATCTGGCCGTAAGCGTTCGCACCGCTGACGGTGCGGACCAGTTTGCTGGCGATGTTGCCGGAGTTGAGGTCGGGAAAAATCAGCACGTTCGCGCGGCCGGCCACCTTGCTGTCGGCCAGTTTCCGTTCGGCAATCTCCGGCACGAGCGCGGCGTCCGCCTGCATTTCGCCGTCGAAGTCCGCCTCCAAAAACAATTGTTCCGCCTTGCGCCGGGCCATCGCGGTCGCGGCCTGCATCTTGCCGATGGACGGATGGGTCGCGCTGCCCTTGGTTGAAAACGAGAGGAACGCCACGCGCGGTTTGATGCCGAGCAGATGCCGGGCAAGCCGCGCCGTCGCCACGGCGATGTCCGCGAGTTCGTCCACCGTCGGGTCGGGGATGACGCCGCAATCGGCCATGAACAGGACGCCGTTTTCTCCGACGCGCGTGTCTTCGACTTCCATGACCATGCAGCTCGACGCGGTTTTGATGTCCGGCGCGACCTTGATGATCTGGAACAGCGGGCGCAAAACGCTGCCGGAGATGTGCGACGCGCCGGAGATGCAGCCGTCCGCCTGGTGCATCGCCAGCATCATCGCGCCGTAATAGTTCGGTTGCAGCATCGCCTCGCGCGCTTCCGTGGCGCGCAGGCCCTTCTCGCGGCGCAACGAATGGAAACGCCGGGCGAAATTGTCCGTGTCCTCGCTCGTGGCGGGATTGATGATGCGGAGGCCATCGAGCGGAATGTTCATGCCTTCCGCGACGTCTTTGATTTTATCAGTGTCGCCCAGGACGATGGGAGCCCCGAGCCGGAGCGCCGAAAACTGCCGGGCCGCCTGCAGGATGCGCGGTTCTTCGCCTTCAGGAAACACGACCCGCTTGGGGTGCCGCTGCAATTTTTCGATGATGTTGCCGATGAAACGCATGACGCCAGATTAACGGCCAAATGCGAAACTGCAAAATCAATTTGCCATCGAAAGTGACCAGTGACGCGTGACCAGTGACGGTCATGTCACCCGGCACCTGTCACGTGCCACCCGCCCTGTGCCGTCGCCGCCGGTCACCTTTCCATCCCGCGCATTGACTTGGATGCGAGCGCTCGTTAGCTTCCGTCCGACAATGCTGGATTCAATCGAAAAACTTCTGATTCTACAGGATCGCGACCGCAAGATTCATCGCGTGCACCAAGAACTGGCCCAGATCGCGCCCGAGCGCGAAGCCTTGCGTTCCCGCACCATCTCCACCCAGTCGCAGCTCGACGCCGCCAAGACCCGCCTCAAACAGATCGAGTCCGAACGCAAGCAGCGCGATCTGGAAGTCGAGGCCAAGAAATCGCAGATCGAACGCTACGCCAACCAGCAGTTGCAGACGCGCAAGAATGAGGAATACAAGGCGCTCGCCCACGAGATCGAGATGGCCAAGGCGGCCATCTTTAAAATTGAGGACCAGGAGATCGTTTTGATGGAACAGGCCGAGGCCGTGGCGAAGGAGGTCGTGCGCGCCACCGGCGAGGCGAACGAGGCGAAAAAACTGGCCGACAGCCTGATCGCCGAACTCGGCCAGCGCGAGGAAAATTTCAAGAAGGAACTCGCCACCTTGCAGCAGGGCCGCGCGGAACTGGCGTCCGCCGTGGACGAGTCCACGCGCAACCGCTACGAACGCCTGCTCAAGAGCAAGGGCGACAACGCGGTGGTGGGCATCCAACACGGCGTGTGCGGCGGCTGCCACATGAAATTGCAGCAGCAGTTGATCGTGACCGCCCAGTCGCAGAAGGAGATCGTGACCTGCTCGAGCTGCGGCCGGATTTTGTATTACACGCGCGACATGGATTTGACCGGCGGGGATTAAGGCATTAACCACCAATAAACTGGGCACCAAGGCAAAAACCTTTGTGCCTTTTTCCTTTTGTAGTGTATGCTTCCGCTGGTTTTGGAAGGGCGGAGAATCGCTCCCGGCGCAAGCCGGGGGAGGAAAGTCCGAACACCGCAGGGCGTGATGCCGCGTAACTCAAGTCCGTTTGATTGAGATATACGCGGGCGGAGAGTTGGAAGACTCTCCGACGGAAAGTGCCACAGAAAATCAGACCGCCGCCGTCTGTTTGAGGCGGTAAGGGTGAAAAGGTGGTGTAAGAGACCACCGCGCGAAGCGCAAGCGACGCGGCACGGAAAACCCCATCGGGTGCAAGGCCAAATAGGAAACCGAGGAGCTGCCCGCTCCGCGTTTCGTGAAAGCGAAACAGGTTTCGGGTATCGGTCGCTCAGACAAATGATTCTCTCCGTTCGCAAGAACGAAGACAGAATTCGGCTTACAGCCCTTCCAAAACCATCTTCACTTTTCATTTCCCTCTACCCTCCGGGGGGAGAGGGTCTGGGGTGGGCTTCGTTCCTTGCCGCGTGCCCCCTCACCCCGGCCCTCTCCCCAAAGGGGCGAGGGAGTTGAGTCTCCTTACGTCGTCTGCTACTTGGGATTATTCACGTTCCTTGCTGGCGCGGGCGTCCAAACGGCCGGACTGCTCAAGTTGCCCGTGCGGTCCACGGCGCGGATGACGATGGCATCCGGCTGGAAGTTTTCTCCGTAACGGCTGGATACATTGGCCGGGAAAATTTCCGTCGTCCAGACGCCGAAGCCCCGGCACTGCAACACCCACCAGCGCGCAGGTTCAGCTCCTCCATTTTCCCAGCGAATGGTCATGGTTTTTTTCCACGGGCTCACGTTCAATTTGGGCTTGGCTGGTGGCGTGGAATCGAGCCAGGGTGAGGCGGGAATGAGCGCGGGTTGCTGGTAGACTTCGCGTGCCAGGGCCGCATCCAGTGGGGCGTTTTTCATCAGCGCCATGGAACTCCAATGGATGTGGCCGGGAGCCGGATAGCGTCGCGTGGCCTTGATTTGATTGACGATTTCCGATGGCTGCCATTTCTCGCCGACATTCAACGAGTTCAACCCGGGCCAGACGTGGCGATGGCGGACGTTTTCGCTGTTCCACCAGTCGAGCAGTGTGGTGAAGCTCGTCTGCGGCGGGCTGATGCCCCAGTAAAGCTGCGGCGCAAAATAATCGCACCAGCCTTCGCGCAGCCATTTGCGCGCGTCGGCATAGAGTTCGGCGTAGGAATCAAAGCCGGCGATGCTTGGCGGAGTTTTCGGCCGCCAGATGCCAAAGGGGCTGATGCCGAATTTTACCCACGGCTTCTCGGCCTTGATGGCGTGGTAAACCTGTTCCATGAACATGTCCACGTTGCGCCGCCGCCAGTCATCGCGCGACAGCCCGCTGCCGGCGCCGAATTTCTTCCAACTCGCATCGTCAGGGAAATCAAGCTCCCTGCCCGCGGAATTTTTTTCATGATACGGATAAAAGTAATCGTCAAAGTGGATGCCATCCAGGTCGTAGCGTTTCAGCACATCGATCACCACACGCAAGGAATAGGCGCGCACGGCGGGATCGCCGGGATCAAGCCAGAGATACCGGCCGTAGCTGCGGACGAGTTGCGGCTGGGTGCGGCTGATGTGACTGGGCGCAATGGGCGAAACGGATTGGAAATGATGCGCGCGGAATGGATTGAACCACGCGTGCAGTTCCAGCCCGCGTTTGTGCGCCTCGGTGATGGCGAAGGCGAGCGGATCATAATACGGCGAAGGCGCGCGGCCTTGCACACCGGTGAGATATTCCGACCATGGCTCGAGACTGGACTGGTAAAGCGCGTCGCACGCTGGACGGATCTGGAAGATGACGGCATTCATCTTCAGCGACACAGCACGATCCAGCAACGCGACGAGTTCGACCTTTTGTTGGGCGGTGGTGAGACCGGGCTTGGACGGCCAGCAGGAATTGCCGACCGTGGCGATCCACATGGCGCGAAATTCGCGGTTGGGCGGCGGCGGAACGACGTTGTTTACGGAAGCTGTTTCATCCGCAGCGACCAGGGCAGGGGGCAACAGAAACAAAACCGCCGCGATGAGTGCGATGATTTGACGCATGGCCATTTCAGATGAGACGCGGCCAAAAGGATTTTGGCAACGGATTTCTGCGGGAGAGTGCGCGGGAGAGTGCGCGATTTGACAAGGCAAGACGGTTGTGATTTAATCCTGCGCGTTGCAACCTAAGTGTGGCGTTCTTCCTGAAGCCGGATGCGGGAGACCCAAATTCCCCGGCGATGAGGACGGAGCGAACGAGACCGGGCGACCGGTTTCCAGGCCACTTTCCAGGCCAATCCCGTCAGCTAATCTCGCAGGCAATTGGAGGGGCGACACTCTGAAGATGCATGTGCGATTCTTCACATTTACCCAAAACAAGACGCAGAAACTGGCATTATTATGAATGTGTTTCGTTTGGTGAAAGACGTGGTGATCGGGCGTGCCCGTAATCTCTCCGACAAAAATTTATTTCATCACCTGTCGCTGGTCGCTCTGCTGGCCTGGGTTGGGCTGGGTGCCGACGGATTGTCCTCGTCGTGCTACGGTCCGGAAGCGGCGTTTTTGGCGCTGGGCGGCCACCAGCACTTGAGCCTGTTTGTCGCGGCGGCATCGGTGCTGACCATCGTGGTCATTTGCGCGAGCTATTCGCAGATCATCGAATTGTTTCCGACCGGCGGCGGCGGCTATCTCGTCGCCAGCAAATTGCTTTCGCCGACGGCGGGCGTGGTGTCCGGCTGCGCGCTCATCGGTGACTACGTGCTGACCATCGCCATCAGCGTAGCCAGCGGCGCGGATGCCGTGTTCAGCATGCTGCCGCTGGAATGGCAGATCTGGAAACTGAAGTTCTCTCTCGGTATCATCGTGTTTCTCTCGCTGCTGAACCTGCGTGGGGCCAAGGAGTCCGTGGTGCTTTGGGTGCCGATTTTTTTTGTGTTCGTGCTGACTTACACGTTCGCGATCATCTGGTCGGTCACGGCGCACTTCGGCGATCTGCCCGGCATTGTGCATGGGGTGGTGCTGGATGTGAAAACGGATACCGCGGAGGTCGGCTGGTTCGGGCTGCTGGCGGTTTTGCTGCGCGCCTACAGTCTCGGGGCCGGAACTTATACGGGGATTGAGGCGGTCAGCAACGGTCTCAACACCCTGCGCGAGCCGCGCGTGCAGACCGGCAAACGCACCATGGTCTACATGGGCGTATCCCTGTCGTTTGTCGTCGGCGGATTGTTGCTGGCGTATCTGCTTTACAACGTCGCTCCCGTGGAGGGTCAAACGTTGAATGCCGTGCTCTTCGAAAAAATCACCGCTGCCTGGCCGCCGCTGCTCTCACGCGGATTTGTCATCGCCGCCATGGCCTCCTCCGCCGCACTGCTGTTGATCGCCGCGCAAACGGGTTTCTTCGGCGGCCCGCGCGTGCTGGCCAACATGGCCGTGGACCGCTGGATGCCCACACGCTTTGCCACCTTGAGCGACCGGCTGGTGACCCAGAACGGCGTGCTGCTCATGGGCGGTGCGGCCTTGATCGTCACCTGGGTGGTCAGCATTTTTTCCGCGCACGGGGCGGTCAGTGTTCTGGTGGTGCTCTACAGCATCAACGTGTTCATCACCTTCAGCCTTTCCCAGCTCGGCATGGTGCGGCATTGGTGGAGTGAACGCTCGAAACAACCCAACTGGAAAAACAAAATCCTGGTCAACGGGTTCGGCTTTCTGCTCACCAGCGGCATTCTGATTTCCCTCTGCATCGCCAAATTTTTCGAGGGTGGCTGGGCCACCTTGCTCGTCACCGGCGGATTGATCGGGGCGGCGTTCTGGGTGAAGAATCATTATCGCCAGACGCAGAAAAAATTATTCCGCCTCAACGAACTGGTCGCGGCCGCGCTGGCGGATGAGGCCGTCACCGCCGTTGAAAAATCGCCGTCTCCGTGCAATCCCAATGCCCGCACCGCCGTTTTCATGGTGAACGGTTTCAACGGTCTTGGCCTGCACACCTTGCTCGCCGTCGTGCGGATGTTCCCCAAGGTTTATGATAATTTTATTTTCCTGCAAGTCGGCGTGCTGGATGCAGGCAATTTCAAAGGTGCATCCGAAGTGGAAAATCTGCGTGAACATGCCCAGAAGGACGTCCAGCGTTATGTGGCTTACATGAGCAAACGCGGGTTTCATACCGAAGCCCATTTTGCACTCGGCACGGACATCGTGGAGGAAGCCGCCACGTTGTGCGACCAGGTCGCCGAACGGTTTCCGCTGGCGCAGTTTTTTGCCGGGCAGCTGGTGTTCCAGGACGAGAATTTCCTCACGGGCTGGCTGCACAACCACACCGTGTTTGAACTGCAACGCCGGCTGTATCAGCGCGGCCGCGCGATGCTGATCCTGCCGATTCAGGTGTGAAAAGCCGCAAACTAGAATGATCCACTGAATCGGAGCGCGATAGAACTATTCAGGCGAACGGATCACAATTTCACAGTTTCAAGTTTCCTTAGGCTGCGCCTTTTTTGCGACTGAGACGATCCCATCCAGCTTGGTGATGATTTCGGGGTCAATTTTTTCCTTGGGCACGAGCCGTGCCAGAACGTGATAATCAGTTTTTCGGAGCAGATTGGGCAATTGCAGTTTGTCGAAGAACAATTGAAAGAGCGGATCAAGAAAATCATCCGTCGCTTTGATGTCAGCTGACCAAGGTTCAATCCTGCGTAAAGTGCGGAGGGCGTTGCCAATTTCCTGAATGCATTCGTGCATAATTTGCTCACGATGTTCGGATTCTGCGTGTCCGAATAAATCATCCGGCTGGTCATGCCGGGCGTAGTTGAGCAGCACGGATTCCAGACAAAGATAATTTTCTATCTCTCGCTTCTGCCACATGGTCTCCATCAGTGGTGTGCCGCTAACCAGAGGCTTGTCAATCCGGTCGAATAGAGCGAAGCCGACCAGATCCGGTTTCGCTTCTTGAATCCCGAAGAAATGTTCACGTGCTCGGTTTGGGAGATTCGTCGTGAGGTAGTGGACGAAGGGACGTTCCAAAACCTGTGCGGCGGGATGTCCCAAAATTTCGGCAAAGGCTTGGAGGATGGCAAGGTCAGTCGAACCTTCAAGATAGAGTGCCCAACCCTTAAGTTCCGCCTGATAATATTGGTCGAATCCGATGTCGGTAAGCGCCTTGAGAACCTGCTGACCACGGTCATCCATGCGATGTGGTTGGCCGACGAAGGCGATGACTACATCTCGGTTAGCCGCTTCATTGAGGACAACTTCAGAATGGCTGGCGGCAATGATCTGCGAACCTTGTTTGGCTGCCACGCCGGTCAATAGCTGATAAATCTGACGTTGCCGCAAAACTTCAAGATGCGCGTCCGGCTCATCGAGCAAAAGCACGGTCTTTGGATTGGCGTAAAGCCGGGCAAGCAGGAGTAGGGTTTGCTGCAAACCTCGACCGGCGGAAGAAAGATCAAGCAGGCAATCTTCCGAATCCTGATAGGCCATCGTGATTTCGGAACGCTCCAGAAGTTTCGGTGGTTGGAGTTGCACGCCGAAAAGAGACCGAATGTGTGAGCAGACTTCCGACCAGGCGGTCTGGTCTTTCGACTGGTTAAAAAGCTGATAACAGAGGTTGCGGAGCACTTGGGCAGTTTCCCCCTGGCCAATTAGAAAACCAATCTCACCGGGCTGTTTGAGAAATTCCCGATCTGTCAGGCCGGACATTGGCGGCAGGAAGGCAATCAAAGTTTCCGCCGCTTCCGGCGGGACGGCCATGCGCTGCAAATCTTTTTCGTTGTTCAAGCGCAGCGGACGACAATAGAACGATTCATCATTGGCATAATCAAACTCCAGTCCACAAGTCCAAGCCCTGCCGTCTTTGACTCCGTCCACAATGATGTCAATGCGGATGTTTTGTGTCTGCTGTTTGCCATTCTGTTTTTTTACATCTCGAACATGAAGATTCCGCCACAGCAGATTCGCACCTGGCACGGGAATGGCAACTAGATCACGCCGGTTAATGGTGACACCTGGACGTTGCGGAGGAACTAATTTCCCTCTGTATTCTTCGTTCCATTTGCGCAGACCAACGTCCCAAAGCGCGAGTGCCTGTAACGCTGTGGTTTTGCCGGAGTTGTTCTGACCGATGAAGACTACTGCCTGCCCCAACTCAATGTCAGCATCGGGAAAGCGTTTGAAATTTTTTATTCGCAGTCGTGTCAACATGGACCTGAGTTTATACAGCTTTCTATTTCAACGCATCCAGAATTTCCGTCTTGGCTTTTCTAGTCCCTAAATACCAGGGACTGCCCATCCAATGCCGAAAAACAAAACCGCCCACGACTTTAAAATCGCGGGCGGTTTATTGAATTTCAAATGGCTTAGGCCACTTCGGCCGTTTCGAGAAAGCCTTGCAGATGGCGCACGCGCGTGGGGTGACGCAGCTTGCGCAACGCCTTCGCCTCGATCTGGCGGATGCGTTCGCGCGTGACGTTATACATCTTGCCGATCTCTTCGAGCGTGCGTTCGTAGCCGTCGAGCAGGCCGAAACGCATCTCGAGAATCTTTCGTTCGCGTTCGGTCAGGGTCGTCAATACGTCGCTCAACTTCTCGCGGAGCAGGCTGTAGCTCGTCACTTCGGACGGATTTTCCGCCGACTTGTCCTCGATGAAATCACCGACGCTCACATCACCGTCGTCACCGACGGGTGCGTGCAACGAGACGGGCTGCTGTGCCATCTTGAGCAGCGCGTGGATGCGCGAGACGGGCATGTGCATTTCGTCAGCCAGTTCTTCCGGCGTGGGTTCGCGGCCCAACTCCTGGGTGAGCTGCTTCTGCGCGCGCCAGAGCTTGTTCATGATTTCAATCATGTGGACCGGGATGCGGATGGTGCGCGCTTGATCCGCGATGGAACGCGTGATGGCTTGCCGGATCCACCAGATGGCGTAGGTCGAAAACTTGTAGCCCCGGCGGTATTCAAACTTCTCGACGCCCTTCATCAAGCCGATGTTGCCTTCCTGGATCAGATCCAGGAATGACTGGCCGCGGTTGGTGTATTTTTTGGCGACGGAAACGACGAGGCGCAGATTCGCCTCGGCCATGTGCGTCTTGGCCTTGAGGCCGCGGTCGGCGGCGGCTTTCAACGCCGTGAACGCAGCAACGAACTCTTCGCGCGGCATCCGCACGAACTGTTCGAGCGTCGAGATCTTGGCGTGTTCGGCCTCGATGGCGGTGCGCCGTTCGGCGGTCGTCCGTTGCGCTTCCAGTTCCGCAATGTGCCGCGTGCTGGCCTGGAATTTTTCGTAAACGTTGCCGGCGACGACAATCATCTCCTCGACAACTTTCTGTTTGTAATAAAACTTGATGAACATCTCCTGCAGCTTCGTGCTCATCTTCTTGAGCTCGCGCTGCATCGATTCCTTGCGGCTCTTCTGCTGGGCTTTCTGCCAGGCGAAATATTTCTCGTCCACCTTCTGGTCGAACGCGCGCAGTTTCTTGATGAACTTGCGGAGATCCTTCAGGTGGCCTTCGCGATTGGCGACTTTTTTGTCAACAATGACGCGGTCGAAACGTTCCTTCGGCGGCTCGGACAACAGTTTTTCCGCGATGGCGATGTGTTCCTTGGCCGTGAAACCGAGTCCGTAGATGATGCTTTTCATCGCAACTTCGGCTTCCTCGATCTTTTTGCAGATCTCGACTTCCTGTTCGCGGGTGAGCAAGGGAACCTTGCCCATCTGGTTCATATACATCCGGACCGGGTCGTCGAGAATTTCGAGACGGGAATCGTCTTCCGCTTCCTCGGGCTGTTGCGGCTGCTTGGTGCGATCGGCGCGTTCGGCCTCGGCCTGATCCATGACGATTTCCACGTCGAGGCTGCGCAGCTTGCTCAACAACGCGTCGAGATCGTCGGGGCTCAGATTGTCCGGCAGCACATCGTTGATGTCGTCGTAAGTGACGTAGCCGTGTTCCTGGCCGAGATGGACGAGCGTCTTGATCGTTTCGGTCAAATCCACCGTGGAGCCGGTCGGGGCGGAAACCGGCGCACTGGGATGACCGTTGGTGGGCGCTTTTTGCGTGGCGACACTGACGGTCGGGGCTGGCGTCTTCGCCGGTTTGGCCGGTTTGGCCTTGGAACTGGTTTCCGCCGGTTTGGAAGCTTCGTGCTTCGCCTTTGAAGAAATCACAAAACGCCGCCGCGCGGGAGTGGATTTGGCTTCCGTTTTTTTTGCGCCACCGGTCGGACGACTATGCGACGCCTTGCCAGCCGCCGATGCTTTTCGTTTCAACATAATAAATTATAAGACCCAAATGATTCGCTTCAGTTCAGAGATATATGGGCGATTGTGCCCTGCGAATGCCGCCGCTCCCGACAAATATGCCTTCACCCACTGAACTTCGGGAGATTGCCTATACCAGAAGACCAACGCTCAGCGAGCCTAGCTGCTTTTGTGACAAATTCAAGCATAATCGCAACTTCACAAAGTTGTGGCAAACCCCGATTAATTAGGTAAAAGACTGTGTTTTTGAGGGTTAAATCCTCGAAAATCGTGAAATCAGACCTGTTCCCGGACCTTGGCGATGTCGCGGGCGATTTGCTCGCGCAATTCCGCTACGGAGGCGAATTTTTGCTCGTCGCGCAGCTTCCCGCCCATCTCAACCTCCAGCTCCGCTCCATAGAGAGTGCCGTCGAAATCCAGCAGGTGCGCTTCCACGCGCAGTTGCGGCACGGCAGACGCGACGGTTGGTCGCAAACCGACGTTCAGGGCGGTGTGGTAGAGTTGCCCCGCCAGTCTGGTGCAGCCGGAATAAACGCCATTTGGCGGCAAGACCAATCCGGTTACATCAAGGTTGGCGGTGGGAAAGCCGAGCTTGCGTCCGAGCCGGTCGCCTTCGACCACGCGCCCGGCAATGGCGTAAGGCCGGCCCAGCATCTGGCTCGCGTCGTCAAAATCGCCGGCACGGATGGTTTCGCGAATGCGTGTGCTGCTGACCGTTTGATTGTCCAGTGCCACCGCTGCCAAGCCATGAACCGTGAAGCCAAGTTCGCCACCGAGTTGTTTGAGCAGCGTGACATTTCCACTGCGTTTCCGGCCAAAGACAAAATCCGACCCGACACAGATGCTTTGGATTTTTCCAAGGTCGCGCGCCAGGCTGCGGATGAATTCCTCACCCGTCTGCTGGCTGAATGACTGGTCGAAGCGAATGATGAACAGCACATCCGTGCCGAGCGATTCGATGGCCCGGAGTTTTTGTGACGGTGAATAGATCAGTGGCGGAACGCGGTCCGGCGCGACGATGGTGCTGGGGTGCCGGTCAAAAGTGATGACCACCGCAACGGCGTCATGCTGCCGGGCGTCGGCGATGGTCTGCCGGATGATCTGTTGATGGCCGAGATGCACGCCGTCGAACACGCCGATGGCCAGGCAGACTTTCCGTCCGCCGGCAGCCAGTTCGGTTGCGGTGTGGATGAGTTTCACTTGTGAAAATTGTAGCGGCACCTCGGCAGAGTGCCGCATTATTTTTGCGGCGCCCTGCCGGACCGCCGCTACGAGGTCAGCTGCCGGCGGCAAGTTTCAAAAATGGGAGAACCCTTTTCTCCAATTCCGCCACCGTCAATTTCAGCACGTCATCCAGCTTGGTGGCGTCCGCCACGTCGAACTTGCCGGAAACGCTCCGGCGCAACGCGGCCAGATGTGCGCCACAGCCGAGTTTCTGGCCGAGGTCGTGCGCGATGCTGCGGACATAGGTGCCCTTGGTGCAGGCCACGCGGAATTCACCGAGCGGCTCTTCATATTTTGTGAACCGGAAATTGTAGATGTGGATGAGGCGGGGCTCGCGTTCCACCTCGATGCCTTTGCGCGCGAGTTTGTAGAGCGGCACGCCGTTCTTTTTGATCGCGGAGACCATCGGTGGAACCTGCATCTGGTCGCCGATGAACTTGGCGGCTTCCTCGTTCAATTGCTCCAGCGTCATCGGCGGGACGGGCAGGGAAGCGGTGAGTTCGCCGTCGGCGTCGTAGCTGTCCGTGGTTTCACCGAACTTGATCGTGCCCTCATACACCTTGTCATCGCCCATGAGTTTTTCGGAGAGCTTCGTGCCGCGACCGAGCACGATGATGAGCAGGCCGGTGGCGTTCGGATCCAGCGTGCCGCAGTGGCCGACCTTCTTGATCTGAAAACGCCGGCGGATGGCGTCCACCACATCGTGTGACGTCGGACCGGCAGGTTTATCAATCAGAATCGCGCCGTCAAGCGAGGAGAAATCTTGCATATCAAATCAATTCTTGAATCCGATTAAATTCCATTTTGCTGCAAATGGCGTCAACTCCGGCATGAAGCAAGGCAGCATTTCCTTCTTCACGAGCTGAAACTCCAACAATACGAATTTTGTTTCCAGCTATGCGTAATTCGCGGACAAGTTCTTCGCCCTTTCCATCATCCAAATCATAATCAACTAGCAGCAGGTCGAATTGATCAGAGGATAAACTGGAACGTGCCATTGATAAACTTGGTACAACTGTTACTTGATGGGCTGATAAAAAATGGATTATGGCTTGCTGTGCAAAAACAGAATGATTCTCAACAAAAAGAATCTTCATGTTTATTCATTTCGCGGCCTTCAGCGCCCGTTTGATGGCGGCGATGACCTTGTGCTGCACGGAAAGCGGTTTGCCGGGAATCCGCGCGCCAGCGGCCGCCGAATGTCCGCCTCCGCCAAATTGCTGCGCGATCTCGTTCACGTTGATGTTCCCGTTTTTGGACCGGAGGCTAATGCGGGTCATTTCGGGCTCGAGTTCTTCAAAGATGCAGGCGATCACGACCGGATCGATGGCGCGGATGTGGTCAATCAATCCCTCGGAATCGTTGCTCTCGGCACCCGTGCGGGTGAAGTCCGCCTTCTTCAGCCACAGGTAGGCAATCTTGTCGTCCTGTGCGAGGCGGAATTTGCTGTAAACGTGCTTGAGCAATCGCGCGCGGGAAAGCGGATAGCTTTGGTAAACCTCGTCGCCGATTTTGGCGAGATTCGCGCCGCGCGTGACGAGTTCCGCGCCGATGTGAAACGTGCCGGGCCGCGTGGTCGGATATTGAAACGAGCCGGTGTCGGTCGAGACGGCGGTGAACAGATTGTCGGCGATGAGCTTCGTGATCGGCCAGCGGGCGGCCTTGAGCAGGCGGAAAATCAATTCGCCAGTCGAAGGTTCGCGGGCGGAAACCCAGTTCACGTCGGCGTAGCGGGTGTTGCTTTCGTGATGGTCAATGTTGATGAAAACCTTGCGGTCGGCGATGCACTCGCCAGCTTTGCCGAGCCGTTGAAAGCTCGCGCAATCGGTCGCAATGACGCAGTCAAATTTCTGGCCGCGTCTGGGTTTCTGAAACAACCCGTCAGGATCGAGAAATTTCAATTTCTGCGGGACGGCATCCTCGTTCCAGACGGTGACTTTTTTCCCTTCGTTGATGAGCGCCAGCGCGAGGCCGAGTTCGGAGCCGATGCAATCCCCGTCCGGCCGGACGTGGCCGACGATGCAAAAGGTTTTATGTTCACGGAGGATTTCAATGATCCGATCGATGATTTTGGGATAACTTTTCACTATTTTTTAGAGGGGCCGTCGTCCGGGGGTGCGGCCTTTTCCAGTTCATCAAGGATCTGCAGGACCCGGTTGCCGCGCACAATGGAGTCGTCGAAAACAAATTTCAGCGTGGGCGTGTATTTCAAAACGACCGAGCGTCCGATCATGCCCTGGATCCGGATGCGGTTTTCGGTGAGCAGCTGGAAGCCGCGCTTCTGCTGGTCGGCGTTGCCGAGGATGCTGATGAACACGACGGCGGAACGCACGTCGCCCGCCACATCCACATCGTTGACGGTGATCAGGCCGGCTTCGTTGACGTGAAACTCGCGGCGGATGGCCTCGCCGATCTCCTGCTTCAGCAGTTCGCGGACTCGTTGGATTCGCAGGCTGGCCATAAAATTTAGCGTCTCGGATCTGGGGTCTGGGGCTGGATTTTCCCTGAAACCCAGACCCTGGAACCCAAACCCTAGTTCATAGTTTTGCCGCGACCTTTTCAATCGCGTAACATTCAATCGTATCACCGACTTGAAACTCGCTGTAGCCTTCGATGCGGATGCCGCACTCCATGCCCGCCCGGACCTCGTTGACCTCATCCTGAAAACGGCGGAGCGACTGGGCGATGCCCTCGTAAATGACGTCTTTGCGGCGGCGCACGCGGACCTTGCCCCGCGCGATGCGGCCGCTGGAGACCATGCAGCCGGCGACCGGCACGCCCTTGGACAATTCAAACACCTGGCGCACTTCGGCCACGCCGGTGACGGTTTCGCGGGCCTCGGGATCGAGCAATCCGGCCATGGCTTCCTTCACCTGGTCGATCAATTCGTAAATGATCGCATAAAGTTTGATCTGCACGCCCGCGTGCTTCGCTTTTTCGGCGGCGGTGCTGTCCACACGCGTGTGAAAACCGAGGATGATCGCGCTCGAGGCGGAAGCGAGGGCGACGTCGTTCTCGCTGATCGCGCCGACATCGCTGTGCATGATTTCGAGTGAAACCTTTTCCGCCTCGATTTTATTGAGCGCCTCGACAATCGCCTCGACCGAGCCCTGGGTGTCGGCCTTGACAACCACCTTGAGCGCCTTGCTCTGATTCGCGGCCAGAGTGGCGAACAGATTCTCCAGCGTGACTTTTTTGCTTTCGTGACCTTCGGCGCGGTCCTTGAGAAAACGTTCCTCGGCTTTGTCGCGCGCGGCTTTTTCGTCCTCGACCACGATGAATTCCCGGCCCGCGTCCGGCACGCCGTTCAACCCGAGCACGCGCACGGCGACCGACGGCCCGGCTTCCTTGAGCCGCTGGCCTTCCTCGTTGATCAAGGCGCGGACGCGCCCGTAAAATTCGCCGCACAAGATGATGTCACCGACGCGCAGCGTGCCTTTGCGGACCAGCACCGTCGCGGTCGGGCCGCCGGGTTCGACGCCGGACTCGATGACATTGCCCTTGGCGTTGCGGTCGGGATTCGCCTTGAGTTCGAGCAACTCGGCCTGAAGCAAAATCATCTCCAGCAATTTATCCACGCCCACCTTGGTCAGCGCGGAGACATCCACGAAAATGGTTTCGCCGCCCCAGTCGTCCGGCACGAGGCCTTTTTCCTGCAACTGCTGGCGGACCTTCATCGGGTTCGCGTTCGGATGGTCGATCTTGTTAACCGCGACGAGGATCGGCACCTTGGCCGCCTTCGCATGGCTCAAGGCTTCGAGCGTCTGCGGCATGACGCCGTCGTTCGCCGCGACCACGAGCACAACGATGTCCGTGACGTTGGCGCCGCGGGCGCGCATGGAGCTGAACGCCGCGTGGCCGGGCGTGTCGAGAAACGTGATTTGCGCGAGACCTTTTTTGCTGTCGGGATGGGGGACGGAAATCGTGTAAGCGCCGATGTGCTGCGTGATGCCGCCGGATTCGCCCGCCGCGACGTTCGCCTTGCGGATGACGTCCAGCAGGGACGTTTTGCCATGGTCAACGTGGCCCATGATGGTGACGACCGGCGCGCGCGTCTTGAGATCCTCTGGCTTGTCCTCGGTGTCGTGTTCAACTTCCAGAACGGGCTTGTGAACCACGCCTTCGCCCTTGGCGCGCTTTTCCATTTCAAAACGAAAACCGTATTTCGCGCAAAGTTGCTGGGCAATTTTTTCTTCCACCGACTGGTTCACCGTGGCGAAGACGCCCAGGCCCATCAGGTCGGCGATGATTTTAAAAGGCTTCTGCTTCAGCTGCGTCGCAAGTTCGCGCACGATGATCGGCGGCTTGATGACGATGACTTCGCCGGTCGTAGGCGCGACAAATTTGGGCTGGGCCGGCGTGACGGGCTTGGAGGGTTCGCGGGAAACTGGTCCGGACGAACGACCGCCGAACTGCTGGCGTTGGCCGTGGCCGCCCGGGCGGAAATCGCCCCGTTGCGGCGGACCACCACGCTGCGGCGGTGCTCCAGGCCGTGGCGGTGGTGTCACCGTTTTGGCCGGACCGGGCTTTTCACTGCCACGCGGCTGCGGGCGTGGAGATAATTGAATGAATCCGACTTTCTCACCGATTTTCGGCACATACGGAGCCGGGGGTGCGGGCGGAGCCGGCGGGAGCGGGGGTGCTTCGGCAACGGGTACTGCAGCAGGTTCTGCCGGCGCCTCGGGTTCGACCGCGACCGGTTCGGGGATGACTTCGGGCTCGGGTTCCGGCGGCGGGGCGGTGATCAGGATGATCTTCTCTTCGACCGGCGCGGGCTTGGGTGGTTCCGGTGCGGCTTTTGGCGCCAGCCGGGCGGCGACTTCGGGGTAATCCTTGATCAGTTCTTCTTCGAGCCACTCGGCGCTGATTTTATCGAGCGAGCTGGACGCCACCTTGGCGGCAGCAATGCCCAATGCCTTGGCCTTGGAGATGATGTCCTTGTTCTCCAGGCCGAGCTTCTTCGAGATGTCGTAAATCCGAACGGGCATAATTTTTTTCCACCGTCACCGACCGAAATATGCAATTGGCCCTCATGGCTCAAATCGCGCGAATCAACGCTGTTCCGGTCGGCGTCATAAAATCAACTGTTCACGGGCGTTTCCCCGACGCTCAACGTGCGGCGTCCGGCTTCGACGCGCGCGGCTTCCAAAATCGCCGCCGCGTTTTCACCAATCTGCGGGATGTCTGAAATGTCGCTGGCTTCCGCCGACAATAAATCCTCGATGCGAGTCAACCCCGCATGGACGAGTGCGTCAGCCTGTTCACGCGTCACCCCCGGGATGGACGCGAGCAATTCAACGGCTTCCGCCACTTTCTCGTCGAAGCCTTTGGTGACGATGTGTTCCGCGTCAATGTCCACTTCCCAGCCGGTCAGCCGGGCCGTCAAACGTGCGTTCTGCCCGCGTTTGCCGATGGCCAAAGACAACTGGTCTTCGCCGACCAAAATTTTGACCCGCTTCCGCGTTTCATCCAGCGTGATGCTTTTCAACTGCGCCGGCTCCAGCGCCTTGGTGATGAAGGTTTTGACATCCGCCGACCACGGGATCACGTCCACCTTTTCGTTGTTCAGCTCGCGGACAATATTTTTTACGCGCTGCCCGCGCATGCCGACGCACGCACCGACCGGGTCCACCTTCGGATCACGCGAATAAACCGCCATCTTTGTGCGGAAACCGGGTTCACGCGCGATGCCTTTGATCTCAATCGTGCCGTCGTTGATTTCCGAAACTTCCAACTGAAACAGTTTGATGATGAAGCGCGGATCCGCGCGGGACAAAATGATTTCCGGGCCGTGCGAGCCTTCTTCGACCGCCTTGACGTAGCAGCGGATGCGTTCGCCGACCTGATATTCCTCGGTCGGCACGCGTTCGCGGTTCGGCAGCAAGGCTTCGTATTTGCCCAGATCCAGAATCACGTCGGAGCGTTCGAAGCGGCGGACGGTGCCGCTGATGATGTCACCCACGCGGTCCTTGAATTCCGTGAAAATGAGCGCTTTTTCCGCCTGACGGATTTTTTGCATCAACGCCTGCTTGGCGAATTGCGAGGCGACCCGGCCAAAGCCCGTGGGCGTGACTTCTTTTTCGATTTCGTCGCCGACCTGCGCGTCCGCCTTGATGCGGCGTGCGTCGAACACGGAAATCTGATCGTGCTGGGAAATGACCTTTTCGGAGACGATCAGCTTGGCGAAAGCCTTGATATCGCCGGTCTTGGGATCGGTCTCGACGCGCAATTCACGCGCCGGGCCGACCGCTTTCTTGGCGGCAGACAACAGGGCTTCCTGCACCGCTGCGACGAGGACGTCGCGGCTGATGCCTTTTTCCCGCTCATAAAATTCCAAACCAGCTAAAATTTCAGCATTCATAGCTCAACATGCCTTCCGCATCTGGCGAACAAAAAAGCCGGAGATGTGGTATCATCCGACTTTCGCGCTGGCCAAACCAGCAAACTTTACCGTTCTTGGCAGCAAAGATAATTTTTTGGGAGGCAAGCGTCAAGCCCAAAGGCAGCCCGCCAATTCAAGGCCTGGATCAAGTCACGCTCATGCCCAGCAGGAATTCGATGTTGCTCCGATGCTTCTTGAGCTTGCCCAGCAGCAGTTCCATCGCTTCGACCGGCGGCACGCCGGTGAGCGCCCGGCGCAGCAGCACCACGCGACTGTATTCGTCGGGGTGATAGAGCAACTCTTCTTTGCGCGTGCCGGAACGTTCGACGTTGATGGACGGGAAAATACGCCGGTCCACCAGGCCGCGATCCAGATGGGCCTCCATGTTGCCCGTGCCCTTGAATTCTTCAAAAATCACTTCATCCATGCGGCTGCCAGTGTCCACGAGCGCCGTCGCGATGATGGTGAGCGAGCCGCCTTCCTCAATATTACGCGCCGCGCCAAAGAACCGCTTCGGCTTGTGCAGTGCGTTCGCATCCACACCGCCGGACAAAATCTTGCCGGAATGCGGCTGAACCGTGTTGTAGGCGCGGGCCAGGCGTGTAATGGAATCAAGCAAAATGACGACATCGCGCTTGTGTTCGATCATGCGTTTGGCTTTCTCAATGACCATTTCGGCCACCTGCACATGGCGCTCCGGCGGTTCGTCGAACGTCGAACTGATGACTTCCGCGCCTTTGCAGGAGCGTTCCATGTCAGTCACTTCTTCCGGCCGCTCGTCAATGAGCAGGATGAAGAGATACGTCTCCGGGTTGTTCTTCAGGATGGCGTTGGCCATTTTCTGCATCAAAACCGTTTTACCTGTGCGCGGCGGTGCGACAATCAATCCGCGCGTACCTTTGCCGATCGGGCAGACCAGGTCCAGAACGCGCGTGCTCAACTCGTCCGACGCTGTTTCGAGGATCAGGCGCTTGTTCGGGAACAGGGGCGTGAGATTTTCAAAATGCGTCTTATCCTTCGCCTTGTCCGGTTCCTCGCCGTCCACGGCCTCAACCTTGAGCAGGGCGAAGAATTTTTCCTTTTCCTTGGGCGGACGGATCTGGCCGGCAATCAGGTTGCCGGTTTGCAGGTCAAACCGGCGGATTTGCGACGGTGAAATGTAAATGTCCTCGGGGCAGGGCAGGTAATTGAAGCTTTGCGAACGCAGAAAGCCGAAGCCTTCCGGCAGCACTTCCAGCACGCCTTCGGAGAACAGCACGCCCGCGCGTTCCGCGTTCTTTTGCAGGATGTGGAAGATGACCTCGTGCTTGCGCATCGTGCCGAAATTTTCCACGCCCAGTTCGCGGGCCATGTTGTTCAACTCCGTCATCTGCATCGCCTGGAGCTTGGCGATGTTGATGGATGCGGCGATCTTGTCGCGCTGATGTCCGCGCCGTTCCTCAGCAAAACGGGGTTCCTCGCGGTCATGGGTTGGTTCGACCGGGGTGGACGGCGGCCGCAGCGAGTCGGAATCCTGCTCAGCGACGGGGGCTTCGATCACGACGGAAACGGGTGCTGGGGCCGGCGGTTCAGGCGCCACCGCGACGGGTGTTTCCACCAGGGCAGCCGCTTTGGGAGCGGCTTTTGCCTTGGGTTTTTTGGTTGGGGCTTTGGCCATAAAATTAAATAAATGATTAAATTGTCAGATAAACTGGCTGGGATTTCGGATGCCTCCCGGCGTCAATGTTCGTTTTGGCGGTCACGCATTGGACGCCAAACGACTGGATTGGTTCAAAATGGAATGGTTACCGCCGTAGCTACCGAGATTTTCCTCAATCAACCGGGGGAAATCTTGCAGTCAGTTCGCAGACACACTGGCGCACTGGGACCGTTGTGTCAAACCTGATTTTTCTTGTGCGGTTTTCAATCTGGCGGGTGCTATAACTTGAAAATGACGACCGATGCCGAACTGCTCCACGAATTTGCCGCAACGCATTCCGAGCCAGCCTTCGCCGAACTGGTGCAACGCCACGTCAACCTCGTTTATTCCGCCGCGCTCCGGCAGGTCAACGGCGACGCGCATCTCGCGCAGGACGTGGCGCAGACCGTTTTCACCGACCTTGCGCGCAAGGCAGGTTCGCTTGCCAGCCGCGAAACTTTGACCGGATGGCTTTACACCAGCGCACATTTTGCCGCCACGAATAAGGTGCGTGGGGAAAATCGCCGTCGCGACCGCGAGGAAGAATTTATGCGCGAACCAATCAACGAATCCGCGCCCGAACCCGACTGGGAAAAACTTCGTCCCGTGCTGGATGACGCCATGCACGAACTCAAGGAAGCTGACCGCGAAGCTGTTTTGCTGCGCTATTTTGAAAACCGGCAGTTTGTTGAGGTCGGCGCGAAACTTGGCCTCAACGAAAACGCCGCACGGATGCGCGTTGAGCGGGCGCTGGAAAAACTCCGCGACATTTTCACCAAGCGCGGCATTACGCCGGTGACGGCGCTGGCGTCCGTGATTTCCGCGAACGCCGTGCAGCTCGCGCCCGCCGGTCTCGCGGCGACGCTGACGACCTCTTCAATTATCTCGGCTGGCACGGGAACTATTACCCTTATGAAAATCCTGACTGCAACCAAACTCAAACTCGCTGCAAGCGTGCTTGTCGTGGTCGGCGCGACGACGGCGCTGGTGTTGCAACATCAAACGCAGGAGAACCTGCGCGCGGACAACACAACAATGACGCAACAACTCGCGCAATTGCAGACTGACAATGAAAGCCTGTCCAACCGGCTGGCGGCAGCGGGTGATGCCAAATCGCTTTCAGACGACAAGATGAGGGAACTGCTGAAATTACGTGGGGAAGTCGGTGTGCTGCGTCGGCAAGTGGGCGAACTTGGAAAATTGCAGGAACAAAATCAAGAGCTGCGCAATGAAGTTTTGGCCGCACATCAGGAACAGATTCGATTGCCGCCTGAAGGCCAATACGAATGGCACCAAACCAATACGATCAATGCGGCAAGATTTGTCTTGCTTGGAATGATCATATTTTCGGGTGATAACCATGACCGATTTCCTACAAATTTCAGTCAGATTTCCACATTAACAGAGGGGATGACAAACCAAACGAGTGGTGTCGGAACAGAGGCTTTTGAACTTGTAAACGCTGGTTCGGCAAACAACCAGGAATCTTTCAAAAAAATAGTTATTCGTGAACAGGCTCCATTCCAAACTACGGATGGAAAGTGGGCTCGAACATACGGCTTTGCTGATGGCCACGTAGAAGTTCCAATTTCAGCTGATGGAAATTTTGGCGCTTACGAAACGCAGCACAAGGTTGCGTCCCCCAATCAGTAGGGCAGCGGAAACTTCGCCGTCAGCTCGCGCACACGGGCGCGGACCTTGTGCGCGGCCTCCACGTTTTTGATGTCCATCAACACTTCCGAGATCATGTCGGCGATGGCGGCCATCTCCGCTTCCTTCATCCCGCGCGTGGTGCAGGCGGGCGAGCCGAGGCGGATGCCGCTGGCCTGGAACGGCGAGCGCGTCTCGAACGGGATCGTGTTCTTGTTGACCGTGATGCCCGCTTCGTCCAGCGCGATCTGGCTGTCCTTGCCGGTGATGTTTTTCACGCCCACGTCCACGAGCATGAGATGATTGTCCGTGCCGCCGCTGACGAGCCGGTAGCCGTTGCGCGTCATTCCGTCGGCCAGCGCGGCGGCGTTCTTCACGAGCTGTTGTTGATACGCCTGGAACGCCGGCTGCAGCGCTTCATGGAAGCAAACCGCCTTGCCCGCGATGACGTGTTCCAATGGTCCGCCCTGGATGCCGGGGAAAACAATGGAATCTATCTCCTTCGCGTATTTTTCGCGCGTCAAAATCAAGCCGCCGCGCGGGCCGCGCAGCGTTTTGTGCGTGGTGGTCGTCACGAAATCCGCGTGCTCCATCGGGCTCGGATGGATGCCGGCCGCGACCAGGCCGGCGATGTGCGCGATGTCCGCGAGCAGATAGGCGCCGACTTCGCGGGCGATCCCGCCCATGCGCTTGAAGTCAATGATGCGCGGATAGGCGCTCGCGCCGATGGTGATCATCTTTGGCTTGTGTTCACGCGCCATCGCGGCGATCTGGTCGTAATCAATCCGCTCGGTTTCCTTGTTCACGCCGTAGTGGACGATCTCGAAAAACTTGCCGGAGAAATTCGCCTTGTTGCCATGCGTCAAATGTCCGCCGTGGCTCAAATCCATCGTCAGCATCTTGTCGCCGGGTTTCAGGAACGCGAAATACACCGCCATGTTCGCGCCGGAGCCGGAATGCGGCTGAACGTTGGCGTGCTCCGCCCCGAAAAGCTTTTTCGCGCGGTCAATCGCCAGTTGCTCAATGGTGTCAATGTTTTCACAACCGCCATACCAGCGTTTCTTCGGATAACCCTCGGCGTATTTGTTGGTCAGCACCGACCCTTGCGCCTCCATCACGGCGGGGCTGGTGAAATTTTCCGAGGCAATCAGCTCGATGTTTTCCTGCTGGCGCCGGCGTTCGTGGTCAATCGCCGTGGCGATTTCAGGATCCACATTGCGCAAACGCAGATTCGCCGGGGCGAACTTGGAGTCCAGCTTCAGCACACGACGTTCGTGGCGCCCGCCTTCGAATTTCGCGGCGATGAACGCGTCGAGAATTTTCTTCGCCGCTTCGATGGACGTTTTATGGCCGCTCAAACAAAGGACATTGGCGTCGTTGTGCTGGCGCATCAACGTCGCATCATGCTCATCCTCGGCCTGGCCGGCCCGCACGCCGGCGACCTTGTTGGCGACGATGCAGATGCCGACGCCGCTGGTGCAGAACAGCACGCCCAGCTCGGCGCTGCCATCGGCGACCGCCTGCGCCGCCGGTTGCGCGAAGTCCGGATAATCGTCCGCCGGATCTTTCGTGTGCGCACCGAAGTCTTTCACGGTGAGGCCACGCGCGAGCAGATGGGTCTTGAGCGCCTCCTTCATTTCAAAGCCGCCATGGTCCGCGCCGAAAGCGAAGTTCACGGCTTTCGTCATCTGGATTGTCTTGGTGCCGGTCAAAAAGCTGTTTTGTTCCATAAATTTTAAAAGGGCCGCGATGCCTTGCTCGATCTGGTCGCGGCATTCCACGTAGATTTCATACGGGCTGCCGATCGGATCGCTGATGTCTTTTTCATACGGCTCAAGCGTCTCGTCAAATTCCCGCAGCAGGAAAGTCTTCTCCGCCGCCGGCGGATACAGCAGCGCCACCGTATCTGCGTGGCTGTGCGTCATGCCCAGGATGAGATCCGCCGACCGCACCAGCTCCGCCGTGAGCATCCGGCTGCGCTGTGTGGAAATGTCCACGCCCAGTTCGCGCATCGCCCGCACGGAATGCGACGTCGGGGGCTGGCCGTCCATCGCGCCGATGCCCGCCGAAACCACGTGGAACTCGCCGCGTCCCTTGACGGCGCGGCGGAACAGCCCCTCAGCCATGGGGCTGCGGCAGACATTTCCCGTGCAAATGAACAGAATCGTTTTCATCCCGCGCGAAGGGTTAAAGTGATTTGTGAATGGCCGGTCGTCAATCCGAAATCAGGAGCGCGACGGGTGGACGACGGCGAGCGCCTTGATCAAATCCACCGCCCGCGCGAGCACCGGGTCGTGAATAAAGGGTTTCTGGGGCTCGGACGGCTGCGCTGGCGGGGAGTCTTCGTCCTGCTCGCCGTCTTTGATTTTTGAGCGCACCAGGTCCGCTTCGCTGGTGTGGTCGATGAACGGGGAAAAACTGTTCGTGGCCGCGGTGGCATTGGTCACGCTCTGTGCCGTCGCTTCGTAGGGATTCTTGAAAAGCGCACGCTCGTCCTGCGCGGTCACCGTCACCATGATGTCCGGCTTCAAATCCGCCGTGGCGCTGCCAAAAACCAGGCCGTCACGCGATTCCCGCAACGTCGTCGCCAAAGCCGCTGCGGCGCCGCGGGTCTGGCTGTTCACCAGGATTGCCAGCGGCTGTTTCCTGGAGGCGAACAGGGCCGCCGCGGCTTTCGCCGCCGCCAGATCATTGCCATCAGCGAACCGCAGGTCCAGCACCGTGCCGATGATCTGATTCGTGGCCGTCAGCGCATGCTGGGCCGTTCTGATTTCGGGCGTCAGTTTTTCCGCGACCTCGTTGACCCGGAGATAGGCCACGTTGCTTTCCACAACGGCTGCCTTGATCAGCGCGGAGTCGGCGGTGTCTGCTCGCAGCCCGCCACCCGCCGCCAGCAAGCCGGCGAATAGACTCAAAAAACATCGTGTCATGATGCGCTCAAATTGCGCGACAAACCCCCGAAAGTAAAGCGGCGACAGTTTTCGTAGCAGCCGAGGTGACGAGGCTCTGACCTGGCTTCGCATTCCTTCTTCAAAATGAGCCTTCTTACGTCGGCTGCTACAATTTTTCTGTCGGATTCCGCCGGTCGGCGGCGATATGTTTGTGAAAATGACAAGCGATCTGGATCTGCTACGGCAATTTGCGCAGGGAAAATCCCAGGACGCCTTCACCGCGCTGGTGCAGCGCCACGTGAATCTGGTTTATTCCGCCGCGCTGCGGCAGGTGCGTTCGCCGCAACTGGCCGAGGAAGTGGCGCAATCCGTTTTCGCCGACCTTGCGCGCGGAGCCGGCAAGCTGGCAGGTGGCGGCGACGCCCCGTCGCCGGAATGCGGCAGCGACGTCTCGTCGCAAAAACCACTGACACCCTGGCTCTATGCCGTCGCGAGGCGGACAGCCATTGACGTGGTGCGGAAGGAATCCCGCCGCCAGTTGCGCGAACAGATCGCCGTGGAGATGAATGTCATGAACGCCCAACCCCAGCTTTCACACTTTGCAAAGTGTGGAAATGACTCCGCGTGGCCGGACATCGAACCGTTGCTGGATGACGCGATGGCCGCGCTCGACGAAACCGACCGCGCCGCGATTCTCCTGCGCTATTTTGAGAACAAAAACCTCCGCGAAGTCGGCGCCGCGCTCGGCACCAGCGATGACGCCGCGCAAAAGCGCGTGAGCCGCGCCGTGGAACAACTCCGGGAATTCCTCGCCAAACGTGGCGTCACCGTCGGGGCGGGCGGACTGGCAGTTGTGATCTCCGCCAACGCCGTTCAATCCGCGCCGATTGGACTGGCGTTGACCATCACCAACGCTTCACTTGCCGCCGCCGGAACAACTTTGACCTTTATGAAAATCGCAACGATCACCAAATTGAAACTCGCCTTCGGCGCAATTGTCGTTGCCGGTGCAGTGACGGCTTTTGTCATCCAGCAACAAAACCAAACCAAATTGCGCGGCGAAAATGAAGCGAAGCAACAACAAATCGCGCAACTGCAAGCCGACAATGCCAGTCTTTCCAATCGTATCGCCACCATTGGCGAAGCCAGCCAGTTACCCGCAGAGCAATTCAATGAATTGCTAAAATTGCGTGGGGAAGTCGGCGTTTTGCGGCGGCAGCTTGGCGAATTTGCCGGAAAAAGTCCTGCGGGGCAAAATGCAAATGTTGCAACGACTGGCTCAAATACCAATCCGCCCGCGCCGCAAATCCACATCAAAGCAAGGTTCCTGACGATGCCAAACGATGTGCTTGCTGGCTTGGGTGGTTTACCCCGCTTCAACGGCATTCTTACCAGCAAAAACGCTTCAAACGTTTTGCGGGAAGTAGGATTACGCAATGGCGTTGAAACTCTGGCCGAGCCGGAAGCGGTGTCAACCAGCGGGCGACAAGTTCAAATGCGAGCAACACAGGTTATCAACGTTGTGACTAATTTTGCTCTTCAAGAATCAAACAACATATCCAGCATCATTCCTCAAACTGAAACCGTCGAAACGGGGCCGGTTGTCGAGGTGATACCGCGTGTTTTGTCCGACGGCTACACCATCGAATTGCCGGTCATCGCTTCGGTGATTGGTTTTTTGGGTTACGCGCCATCAATCACCACCACGCCGGCTTACACCGCAGCTGGACAAGAAGTTGACGTGCCGACGTCGGTTCCTCAATTTCGTGTGCAACAATCAACCAATTCAGTCAATTTGCTGGACGGCCAGACGCTGGTTTTTGCGCTGAAAGACGACCAAGTTCCGACCGACGCCGCGCTCGACGAACTCGACGGCAGTAAATCAAAACTTCTCGACCGGCAAACGCTCGTGTTCATCACTGCGACCATTGTTGATTTGGCAGGCAATCTGGTTCACGCCGGCACTGAAACGAATATTTCGCCAGCCGCCGGCCAATAATCTTTGTGGTTAAAATGCCTTCGCCGCGATGTTGCGATGGAAGTGCGCGCCGTCGAAATGGATTTGCTCCCGCTCGCCCGTAGCGGCGGGCGTCCCCGGCTGCCGTAGAGCCGAGGCGTCCCGCCCGGCGGAGAGAACCACACAACAATCCAGCGCTTCCGATCCTTTGGTGAGTCCGCGAAAGCTCGTGCGCGAACTCCGGGCGGCGGGACGCGCGCCCTCTACGGCAGGCGAGACGCCCGGCTCTACAATGCTTTCGCCGCGATGTCGCGGCGGAAGTGCGCGCTGCCGAAATGGATTTTTCCCACGGCGGCATAGGCGGCGGCTTGGGCGGCGCGTAAAACGTTGCCTGCGCGTTCCTGTCGGTTGTTGAAAAACCGTGTCGGATTTCCCGGGTCCCGGGTGTTTAATGGTAGAAATGCAAACCAAGTCCGACGCCCAACTGCTCCGCGACTATGCCGCGCGTGGCGATGAGGCCGCGTTTCGCGAAATTGTCACACGCCACACGGACTTCGTTTATTCCGCCGCGCACCGGCAGGTGGAATCTGCTGCCGTCGCTGCCGACCTCGCGCAAGGCGTTTTCACTGACCTTGCGCACAAGGCCCGACCGGTGAGCGAAAAGATTTCCAATGAATCCTCACTTGCTGGCTGGTTGCATCGCAGCACGCGTTATGCGGCGTTGAATCACCTGCGCGACTCGCATCGTCGCCGCACCAACGAAAGGCTGGCCATGGAACAACTCCTCACCAACTCTGAATCCGCCGCCGACTGGGAACGGATCCGCCCCGCGCTTGACGAAGCCCTCGATAGTCTCAGCGACGACGACCGGGAAGCCCTGCTGCTCCGGTATTTCAAAAACCAGGATTTCCGCGCCGTCGGTCGCGCGCTGGGCATGAGTGACGATGCCGCGCAAAAGCGCGTGAGCCGCGCCGTGGAACGCCTGCGCGAATTTTTCTCAAAGCGTAATGTGACGATTGGCGCAAGTGGACTTGCCGTCGTCATCTCCGCCAACGCCGTGCAAGCCGCGCCGGTGGGATTGGCCGTCACCATTTCTGCCGCTGCGCTCGCCGGCGCGACGGTTTCTGCTTCCACCGCCATCGCTGTCACCAAAACCATTGCCATGACCACACTGCAAAAAACTTTGATTACCGCGACATTGGCCGCCGGGATTGGGACCGGAATTTACCAAGCACACCGGGCCGTCCAATTGCGTGAACAAGTCCAAACGCTCCAGCAACGGCAAGCGCCGCTGGCCGAACAAATCCGGCAATTGCAACGCGCGAACGACGACGCCACGAACCGGCTGACTTTGATGGCTGAAGAAATTGCGAAAACCAAAAGCAACAATCTGGAATTGCTGAAACTTCGTGCGCAAGTCACCAGCCTGCTGCAAAGCAACCACGAACTCACAACTCTGGCAAATCCACCCGCGACCTCCACGAATGAAGGTTCCAGCATCGTTGATATGGGAAGCTATGCCATCCCGGACACCTGGTCGAACGCGGGTCTCGATACAGCCACAGATGCCGTCAGGACCTACTTGTGGTCCTTGGCCAATACGAACACGACGAAGTTAAAAGAGGTGCTGTCACTTCCGGCTGACAGCAAAGAAATGTTCGCGGGATTTGTGGAAAAAGAGGGCATGAATTTGTCAGAGGCCATCAAGGGTGCTCGCATTGTAAGTGCAAAACAAATATCGGACGACAGGAACGAATGCCTGTTCATAGTCGAGAGCTTGAGCGAATCGCCGGCAACGACAGAATCAGGTGATCCACGGCCTCCAAGTTCATCCTTGGAAACCCAATCGCTAATTGTGCGACGTATTAATGGCGTCTGGCATGTTGCCTTTCCCGGCTTGCCCGAACTGTCGCCGGAGGAGCTTGAAAAATATCGTCCTGAAGCAGCCAAAAAGGGGGGCTCGGACACCCAGCAATGATTCCCACAAGATATTTTTTGAGCGCGGCGTGCGTTGGTAGTGATTAGAATGCCTTTGCCGCGATGTCGCGGCGGAAGTGCGCGCCCTCGAACTGACTTTTCTCCACGGCGGCGTAGGCGGCGGCTTGCACAGTTCTCAAATCTTAGCCGAGAGTCTAATCCACCGTCTTTTCTTTGTCCGGTTTTGGCTTCTCCGGGTATTATCGGATGAGTGAACGACTTGACCGATAATCAACTCTTGCGCGAATACACGGTGCACTGTTCCGAAGCTGCCTTCACCGAACTCGTCCGGCGGCACATTGACCTCGTTTATTCGGCGGCCTTCCGCATGACCGGCGAAGCGCACTCTGCCAAAGATGTGACGCAGGCCGTGTTCGTGGTGCTCGCTCAAAACGCGGATCAGGTCACCGGTCATCCCGTGCTCTCCGGCTGGCTGCACGCCACCGCGCGCAATCTGGGCGCCAAAAATGTCCGGGCCGCCGTGCGTCGACAAAACCGCGAACAGGAGGCCGCCGCCATGAATGAATTGCTTGCCACTGCATCGGGCGCCAGTTGGGAACACATCGCTCCGCATCTCGATGCCGCGCTGGGTGAATTGAACGAACCTGACCGCGACGCGCTGCTGCTCCGCTACTTTGAACGCAAGTCCGCCCGCGAGATGGCCCAAATTCTGGATGTCACTGAAGAGGCGGCGCAAAAGCGCGTGAGTCGCGCCGTCGAACGATTGCGGGAATTCTTCGCCCAACGTGGCGTCACCGTCGGCGCAGGTGGACTCGTCGTCGTCATCTCCGCCAACGCCGTGCAAGCCGCGCCCGTTGGGTTGGTCGTTACCATTTCCGCCGCCGCGCTCGCGGGAACTGCTGCCACCACAGCAACCATCATTGCCGCCACCAAAACCATCGCTATGACCACGCTGCAAAAAACTCTCGTCACCGCCACCGTTGCCATGCTCGCCGGCGCGGGAATTTACGAAACCCGCCAGGCCGCTCAATTGCGCGCACAAAATCAAGCGCTCCAGCAACAGCAAGCACCGCTGGCTGAACAACTCCAGCAGT
>Ga0247688_1000013_pt1 | contig 160366 bp, 116 predicted proteins | sample CNK29_metaG_FD_182718 | JGI IMG/M metagenome (GOLD analysis project Ga0247688, IMG submission 182718) | Soil microbial communities from Purdue University Martell Research Forest, Indiana, United States - CNK29 | ecosystem: Environmental > Terrestrial > Soil > Temperate forest > Bulk soil... | reverse complement strand
CCAGTTCTGGAGTTGTGCGGGCGATGAAGGATTGATGTGTCTGGAAACTTTCTGGCGCAATCACCGTTGGCACCTGCTCTTCCCCCACATCCTTCACGGCGACCCCCGCAAAAATTGAGATGCGCCCTTGGGACACGTCATCCATGAAGCTTTCCAAGAGAAACGCGTGAAATGAACCCGTTTTAGTAATGCGAACCGAAAATTTCGTGTGCCTTTAAAACAATGCTCTTTGCACCGGACCGGTGGCGCCCCACAACGTGGTGATGATTTCGCGCTGGGGCGTGAATGGGCATTTGGCCGCGGGGATTGGCGAATGGCGAATGACGAATGACGGAGGGCTAGCTGTGCTCCGGTCATCAGGGCGGTTTGTGTCAAAATTTAGGGCTGACGTCTTTTCTTTTTTGATTCCGATTATTGCCCGGCCTTTCGGGCATGGTTGTGACGCTTTACCAGACAACAACAGCCAACGCTCTACCAGTCTGTTGCGGCTTTGCAGCCCGAATGGTAAAATTGAATAGTAAGCGAAATTATGATCGGAACTCGAGGTCTCCCCGGATCCCGACAAGTCCAATAATGTAAGTTCAAGATCATGGGCCAAAACAATAATTCGGAACGAGTGGGTTCGGATTTTTTCGAGCAATTTAATTTTATCTTCAGCCGAGAGTCGGAGTCTGTGGTAATTATCGACTATAACGACACGTTTCGACTTATCCAACTGCCGGTATTGGTTTAGACCATCGTCGCCGTAAATTTTGATAAAAACACGTTCAAGATTTTCATCGCATCTCAAAACTGTTAATTGTTGTTCAATTGCATCAACAAGCAATGGAACGTCACCGCGGCTGCGGAGTTCTAAGAATAGACGCTTTCCCAAACTTGTTTTGCCAGATAAGTCGTCTCCGACTAGAAACAGACACGGAGTTTCAGCAACAAAGTTTGGGACGAGATCACCACGAACAATCTTTGTTATTTTTTCCCCAATCAAATTGACGCGTTTCAAATCAGGGTATACAAAAATATCGGACAATTGAAGCGTGCCACGAACTCGGTGTGTTAAATTTATTTCGGGATTTTCCAGATAGGCCGCAAAGTCTGGCGTAAGGCGAAAGGTTTCGCTTAACCTCCGGGCGTTTTGCTGGAGCTCTTCCCAAAGATGATATTGCTCTGGATCCGCATTATCAAGCGGTTCGTATTGCGCGCCAGTCCAAGAAAACTCGATATGGCGCTGTTTTTTGTGAGATGCATCAATTAATAAAACATGAAATTCGCTCCTACCTGGGTCGCCTAAGTCTTGAAGAACTCCGCCCTCTAAATATGTATTGCGAGCTTCGCCTGACTTAATTTCGCGCTTGTCTAGAATGTGCTCATGGCCAGTAAGAATAAGGTCAAAACTTGATTCAAACTTTTTTCGCATAATACGACCACACTCTGGTGTGAGCCAATGTAATGGATGATGTAAAACTCCAATCGAAATAGTCGCACTTGGGTGTTTATCTGGAATGAGATCTGTTCCCGTCACTAATGTGCCAGGTTGTTCATGCAATTGTGAAAGTATCGCTGTATTACAGCAGCCGAATGTTATCATCCCATCGCTTAGCTGAAGGCAAAATTCAGTGTAAAGTCTAGGATCAGAATTGTTGCCCACCGTTGTGCGCACAGGTAGTGAATCAATGGCGCCGACAAACTCGAAGAAGCGTTCCAAAGGCGCTAAGCAGATATCTGCAAACGATTTGTCACTGAGTTTGGATGGTTCGGCGCGAACGTTGTCCATGATTACCTCTCGCGCGACTGTGGATAAATTGAGATCACAGTCGTGATTTCCCGGAATCGTAACAAAGCCAAGTTTGACACCAGATGGGATGTGTGGTGTAAGGCTCTTCTGAAGGTTGGAAACGAAGTCCAACGCAAGCAGAAATTGTTCTTCACTTCCTGAATTTGTGATGTCCCCTGATAATATACAAACAGCGGCGGCCACACTTGAATCTAAGTTTTTAATTGCATCAACTATGTGACCGTAACGGGTAAGAATTGGATCATCCTTCGTTCTGATGTGGATGTCGCTTAAATGCAATACAAGGGTGGTCATAAACAATAAGATTAATGTTAATACTTTATAATGAAAGATATGCCTCTCTGCATCCGAAGGTCTAGATAAAAGCGTTGAGTGATGGAAGGCAGCGGATTACCTCCTTGGGCACTTTGTTAACAAATCAACCTTGCCTTTATGGGAACTTGTCCGCTGTGCTACTGTTTGTGCTACTTTTAGGGTCGATATCTCGCACTGAATGACTAGGCTAATAAAGTTGCTAAAAGTGCATTCAGACCAATAAAAACAATACTCTAATGCGAGTCTCAAGCAGTCTAAAGAAGCGTCGGGAAAGTGCCGGTTTACCAATTTTAAGTCGTGCGCGTCTGGCATTTCGCCACACCGGCAACTCTGCGCCGACCGCTACTTTCGCAAATGTTTTGAACGGGCGCAAGCAGCCGATTCGCAGATGTGTGGCGTTTATATTTTATTGGCGACGAAATGAGTAATGCAAGCGGAGTCAAAACCAGGGGCGCGAAATGGAGCCAGTAAAGTTTGGTCGCGACTGCCGGGAAATTGAAGTTTTGACCTAAAGCCATTTGTGCCACATAATGTGCCACATGAAGACAGCCTCCATCCGTGAGATGCGCCATGATTTCAACCGCATTCTGGCGTGGGTCAGCAACGGCGAAGAAGTTGCGATCACCAAGCATCGCCGCACCGTGGCCCGGCTTTTGCCCGCACACGTCCAAAAGAAGGCTGACGCGCAGATGCCGGACATCGCGGGTCGCTTGCACAAGGTATTTGGCCGGAAAATTATTTCCGACAAGGCGATGGGGGCGGTTCTGGACGAAAGCCGGGGTGCCTATTGAAAGCCTACGCGGATTCCAGCTTCATGGTTGCGCTTTATCTCCAGCAACAAAGCTCAACGGCTGCCACCGCATTCATGCAACGTCACGGTGAGCCGTTGCCATTCACGCCCTGGCATCGTTTGGAAGTGCGCAACGCCATCCGGCTGGCGGTATTTCACAAGTTGATTGATCTGTCCCAGAGCAAGACGCAGTTCAAACAGATGGACGTGGACTTGCGCGATGAAACCGTGCTGGTTCATACGCCGGTGGATTGGGTCGCCACACTGCGCGAAGCCGAAAAACTGGGTGCGGCGCACGCCGGAGATTTTGGCTGTCGCAGCGGTGATCTGTTTCACGTCGCCGCAGCGGTTGAACTTGGCTTTGACCTCTTTCTGACCTTCGATGATCGGCAAAAGAAACTGGCCAAGGCAGCTGGCTTGTCGGTGAAATTTTGACAGGCAAGCAGCACAGGGGTGGCACAAATTTTCGGACGCACGGGATTGAACCTAAAATCCGCAGTAGGGCTGAACCACGAAATACACGAACCACACGAAAACAAAGGATAAAATGCCTGTTTTGTGTCCATGCCAACATTCACCCTCCGGGTGAAATAGAGAGGTTCGGCAAGGCCTTGCCTCTTTTGTGTGTTTCGTGTGTTTAGTGGTTTCAACTGTTGTTTCCAAGGTGAAAGAAAATTTCCAAACCAGCCGCTGGCCCGGCACAGGAATTTTAAACCTGCCAAGAAGCGCGGCGGTGAAGCGGCACAGGTCCTGTCTGCCGGGATGGCCGGGGTGTCCGCTTGACAGATGTAATGTCAATGGTTACTTAAAGTCATGACTTATGAGAACTAGCTGCCGCTTTGCCATGGCTGTCCATGTGCTGGCCGTTCTGGCCTACAAAGAGGGCGACCGGGTCACGTCCGCCTCGCTGGCCGGCAGCATCAACACGAATCCCGTGATGGTCCGGCGGTTGTTGTCATCGTTGCAGAAAGCCAGGCTGGTGGAAACCTGCAAAGGGGCGGGGGCCGGCTCCCGGCTCAGCCGTTCCCCCCGCCGGATCAATCTGGCTGAAGTCTACCGCTCCGTCGAGGACTGTGAATCCTTTGCCAAACCGTCACGAAAACCCAATACGGCCTGTCCGGTGGGGCACTGCATCCTGGAAGCCCTGTCCAGAATATTTTGTTCAGCTCAAAAAGCGATGGAACGGGACCTGGAGAAGACCACTTTGGCTGATGTGATTGATGCGGTGAAGGCGTCGGGTGTCTGCACCCCGAAAAAATAGTCAGTTGACGGCCGTTTTTTTTGTGCAAGTGTGTAACTGCAACGGTTACAAAAAAAGAATGAAAGGCGAACATGAAATCAACCATTGAAATCAATGAGGGAAACTTTGAGGCGGAAGTGATTCAGTCCAATCAACCGGTCCTCGTGGATTTTTGGGCCGAATGGTGCGGGCCGTGCAAGATGCTCGCCCCGGCCCTCGACGAAATTGCCGGCGAGCAGGCCGGTCGCGTCAAGGTCGCGAAAGTGAATGTGGACACCAACCCGGCCTTGGCCGCGCGTTTCGGCATCCAATCCATCCCGACGTTGCTCTATTTCGCCGGCGGCGAAGTGCGGGATAAAACCGTCGGGGTCACCGCCAAACGCGCCATCGTTTCCAAGCTGGAGAAGATCGCCGTGCCGGCTTGAACCACAAACCATCACGTGCCCGTCAAGCGGGCTGACTTGTCGAATCCAATATGAAAACGTCAACCACATTTCCAGGACAAAGAGCCACCGGACTCGTTCGCGCTCTCGGTGAAATTGACTCCGTTGCGGCGGGAGCGCCGATGGAGCCGTTGAATGGCGATGACGAATTGCTGGACGGTTATTCCAATACCATCACCCGGGTCGTGGCCGCAGTCGGGCCGGCGGTGGTGAACATCCGCGTCCTGCGTGCCGCGCAGGAAAGCCGGCGTGGACCGGAATCGGGCGGCAGCGGCTCGGGGTTCATCATTGCGCCCGATGGCTACATTTTGACCAACAGCCACGTGGTTCACGGGGCTGAACGGATGGAGGTCACGCTGGCGGACGGGCGGGTGTTTAAAGCGGTTTTGGTCGGCGACGATCCGGAGACGGATCTGGCGGTGGTCCGCATCAATGCCGCGCAGCTCGTTCACGCGCAATTCGGGAATTCCAAATCGGTCCGTGTCGGGCAGATCGCCATCGCCATCGGCAGTCCGTTCGGTTTTCAACAGACGGTGACGGCGGGCGTGGTGAGCGCCTTGGGACGTTCGATGCGCTCCCAGTCCGGCCGGCTGATTGACAATGTCATCCAGACCGATGCGGCGCTGAATCCCGGCAACTCCGGCGGGCCGCTGGTCAATTCGCGCGGGGAAATCATCGGGGTGAACACGGCGATCATCCTGCCGGCGCAGGGGATTTGCTTTGCGATCGCGAGCAACACGGCCGAGTTCGTGACCGCGTGGTTGATCAAGGAAGGTCTCATCCGGCGCAGCTGGATCGGAGTCGCCGGGCAGAATGTTCCGATTCACCGGCGGGTCGTGGTGTTTCACCGGCTGGCCGCGGATCAGGGCATCCTGGTGTCCGGCATCGAGCCGGGAAGTCCCGCGAGCCGGGCCGGTCTGCGCGAAGGTGACGTGATCGTCTCATTCGGCGGTGAAACCGTTTCCGGGATTGATGAACTGCACCGGCATCTGGTGGCGGGTGTGATTGGCGTCGCATCGCCGGTCACCGTCCTGCGGCACACGGAAAAACTGGATCTGGTGGTAACGCCGGAGGAACTGGTGATCAACCATCAACGGAATTAAACACATCATGAAAAATACGCTCAAACGAAATTCACGGGTCGCCGCACCAAAACTCAAAGTGCCACATCCGCGATTGCAATCTGCCGACCGGTCGCGCCGGGCTTTGGCGGCGCCGGTGGCCGTTGAACTGGCTGAACCGTTGCCATCGCCGGTGGTTGAAGAAGTCGTTCCCGCAGAGTCACTGCGGGGCGATACCTTGCAACTCTATCTCCGTGAGATTGGCCAGGTGAAATTGCTCACGCCGGAGGAAGAACTCGCGCTCGCGCGAAAAATCCAGCGGGGTGACAAGAAGGCGCGGGAGCGAATGATCACGGCCAATCTGCGGTTGGTGGTGAAAATCGCCCGCGACTACGAGGGGCTGGGGCTGCCGCTGCTGGACCTCATCAACGAGGGCAACATCGGATTGATGAAGGGCGTGGAGCGCTTCAATCCGGACAAGGGAGCGAAGCTCTCGACCTACGCGTCCTTGTGGATCAAGCAGGCCATCCGGCGGGCGCTGTCAAACCAGTCCAAGACCATCCGCCTGCCGGTGCATGTCGTGGACCGGCTGGCGCACATTCGCAAATCTGAAGTCAGATTGCGCGAGACGCTCGATCGCGAGCCGACTGACGAAGAGGTCGCGGACGATCTGGGACTGGATGCGCGGCGCATCCGGCGCTATCGCGAAGCTTCCCGGGCGCCGGTGTCGCTCGACTCGCCCGTCAGTTCCGACAACACCACGGCGATTTCGGAAATCGTGGCGGATGCCAACGCCGCCGCACCGTTCGACGGGCTGGTGACCGACACCGACAACGCGCTGGTGAAGGAAGTCCTGGCCACGCTGGATGCGCGCGAAAGCCGGATTCTGGCGATGCGCTTCGGACTGGACAACGGCCGGCCGAAAACGCTGGAACAGGTTGGGGCGCGTTTGGGGGTCACCCGCGAACGCATCCGCCAGATCCAGGAACAGGCGTTGCAAAAGCTGCGCGTGAAGATTGAAAAACGGGATCAACCGCTGGCGGCGCTGGCGGCTTGAGGGCTGCGGCAGGAATTTATTAGCGCTGGCCTTGATCCCAAAACGCAGCGACGGCCTCTCGCAGCCGTTCCGGATTCCGGACGCGGATGAACTGCCACCATGCGGGAAATAGACGGCGATAACGCTGCTCATTGAACCGGGCGTCAATGAGCAGCGCCACGCCGCGATCCGATTCCGAACGGATGACCCGTCCGATGGCTTGGAGCACACGGTTCATGCCGGGGAACGTGTAGGCATATTCAAATCCGGCCGAGTTCTGCTGCTGAAAATAGTCGCGGATCAAATCGCGTTCGACGCACAACTGCGGCAGGCCGACCCCCACGATGACCGCCCCGATCAAACGCTCGCCGACCAGGTCAATGCCTTCTCCGAAAATCCCGCCCAGCACGGCGAATCCCACGAGTGTGTCGCCGTGCTCCGAAGAAAAGGCAGCCAGGAAGGCATCGCGTTCCGGTTCGCTCATGCCGGTTCGTTGCGCCAGCACGGCAACCGATGGGTATCGCGTCTGAAATTCCTGCAATACGGAGTTGAGGTATTGATACGAAGGAAAATAGACGAGGTAATTGCCGCGCCGGCCTTGCACCAGCGTTCCAATCGCTTCCACCACGTCCCCGAGAGATTCTGACCGTCCTTTGAAATGGGTCTGAATCCGGTCCTGGATGAACACCGCCAGGTTTTCGGACGGGAACGGCGATGATAGTTGCAGCACGGGATCTTCCGGCATGCCGCCAAGCAGTGTTCGATAATAGTCCATCGGCGTGAGCGTGGCGGAAAAGAAAATTGCCGCGGTGCCGCGGGCCAATGCCTGACGGAGCAAGGTGGATGGATCCAAACAAAAAAGCCGCACCTTCAGCGATGGAATCGTTTCAATGATGGTTGCATAATGCTCATCGTAAAGTTCCGCGGTGCGCCGGAACGAATGCAGATGGAAATAGAGCGTGAGCAAATCCTCCCGAAACCCGGCCGGTTTGTTTTGAGCCAGCCAGGTCTCCGCCTCGGTCAGTGCGGCTTCCACGAACTCGATCAAGCGTTCGGGAACCTCGCGGCTGGTGGGCACGCCGGCTTTTTCAATCTGGACCGTCGTTGCCTGAACCGGGAACAAGTTGAGTTCGATGGACGGATCGGAAATTTCAACCGGTTCTTCGGAGGTTGTGTCGGGGCTGCCAAGTTGATTCATCTCCGAAAGCAGCTTCGCCAGGGCGCGTGCGCAACGCGGAACGGCTTGCTTGATTGCACGCTTTGCGTCGAGGATCTCCTGGCCATCCAGATCGGCGGAGAACATCTCCCGCGCCCGGTCCACCAGGTTATGCGCTTCATCCACGAGGAAAGCGTATTTGCCGCCGCCCTCGGCGAAGTGCCGGCGCAAATAAACCTGCGGATCAAAAACGTAGTTGTAATCACAGACGATCGCATCGGCCCAGACCGACACGTCCAGCGAAAGTTCAAAGGGGCACACTTGATGTTTCTGGGCCACGGTATCGAGCGTCGCCCGGTTGATCTCCTCCCGGGCCAGGGCATCACGTATCGCCGGTTTGATGCGGTCGTAATAACCGAGCGCCATGGGACAGGTCAGGGGATCGCACGGTTGACCGTCACGAACACAGACCTTCGCTTTGGCGGTGATGGTGACGGTGCGGAGTTTCAATCCGCCGCGGCGCAGGTCAGCACATGCTTTCTCGGCGATGGCGCGTCCGACCGTGCGTGCGGTCAGATAAAAGATGCGTTCCAGCTTTCGTTCGCCGAGCGCTTTGACGGCGGGAAAAAGGACGGAGATGGTTTTGCCGATGCCGGTCGGGGCGGCGAGGAAGAGGCGTCCGCCATTGGCCAGCACGCGATAGGCGGCGACGGCCAGGTCGCGCTGGCCCGGACGATAGGCGGGGAAAGGAAACGCCAGCGCGCGAATGGATTCGTCTCGGGCCAGGCACCAGTGATGGCGTTCGCGAAGCCAGTCCACGTAGATGGCGGTGGTTGCCGTGAAGAAATCGGATAACCCGGCGAACGAAAACGACTGGCGCAATTCCGTCACCTTGCCGGTGGCCAGCTCCAGATACGTCAGTTGCAAGTCGAGTGTTTCCACGGCGTGACGTTGCGCGTAGATGAAGCCGTAAAACCTGGCCTGCGCCCAGTGTAACGGATCGGCGCGGTGATCCCAGATGCCCTGCACGGTTTTGATTTCTTCCAGCAGCACCTCCGACGGTGTGACCAGCAATCCGTCAATGCGGCCGCGGATTTGCAGGGTGAACTCGTCCGCTTCCACGACGTGCTCAACCGGAATTTCCGTCTGATATCCGGCCGGTCGCGAACGTTGGATTTTTTGATGGCCGCGAATGCCGGCGAGAGCGCGGTCGGATCCGATGAACTGACGCTCGCCGCCCAGATCGCCTTGCCGCAGGACAAACTCAATCAACTCGCGAACCTGAACCGTGTGGACCGGTTTTGACTCTGAAACGTTCATCAACTTTTCCCGTCCTCCTCTTCAAACCGAAAAACGAGATTCAGTGCCGTCCGTTTTCTGACTGCGTTTTGAGCCGGTGAGGTGAAGGGCAGGGGGCGATGCGCCTGGGTCCGCATGAAACGGAGGACCGTTTCAAGATCCGCCTCGCGCAGTTCCAAATCATAAGAACGGGTCAGAGCTTTTGTTCGCTCCTCAATCCAACTGGCAAACAAATCCGTATCGCCACCAAACAGCTGCGGCAACATCGTCTCCACTCCGGCGAAACAAGATTTTACCTCCGTAATGACGGCGATGGCGCCACATCTTCCGTGCACCCAACCTTCCGGCATCGAGGCGGATCCCGACGCCGGATTCAGCGCAGACCACAGCAGCCGCACCAGCGCGGCGCGAAGATGATTCACACCGCTGCCGAACGGGCCAAACGACTGCCAGCCGGTGCCGGGCGTTTCCGTGATTGCAAACTCAAGTGTCCGATTCGAAAAACGCCAGATCAGAAAGCGAGGCGCGGGCGCCCAGACACCCGCACGATTGAATTTGGGTTTCAACGCCAGCAGCAATTCCGCTTCCCGGGCGAGCGCCGTGGTTTCATCCGGGCACTCTTGCAATTCAATGCGCGCGACCTGTCGCAACAAACGCAGATGCCGGCGTCCCAGCCGGTCGGGATTCGCCACCCGATAACTGCCCAGGCGCTGCCGCAGATTTTTGGCCTTGCCAACGTAAAGCACCACACCAGCGGCATCTTGCATCAGATAGACCCCGGGTCGTTGGGTCAGTCGCCGGAAAAAATCATTGCCCAGCCGCTCGACGAGCGGACGCGGATCGGGATACAGCAATGTTTGTGACGCCGGCACGTGACCATTTAACGCCAGCGGTGGGGACAACGGAAGTCCAACCATCCGGTTAAAACCAGAATTTCTGCGGTAACGGCGTGGCTGGCGCGGAGGGGCGTGGCATTTATGCCGCTTCAACTTCCGCACTGGACGGTGTGCTTAACTCCATGCCTCCTGCAATTATTTTGGTGAAGCGGCATAAATGCGGTGCTCCTGCCGCAGCGCGTGGAGACCAAAGGGAGCGTCCAGATTGACCTGTGATTTTCTGTCAACATTCAACATTCAACATTCAACTCTCAACTCTCAACTCTCAACTCTCAACTCTCAACTCTCAACTCTCTGTCTGGCGAGTTCAGGGAGTGAACCCGGTTCGTGTCAGTGCCCACCACCATGGAACCATGACGAGTGCCGCCAAAAGCAGCGCGGCCGCGAGGTTGATGCCAGGGCGGTGCACGAACCGGGGTGCAAACGCCAGGACCGAACCGAGCAGCAAGCCGCTGACGAATCCGCCGAGGTGGGCGACAACGTCAGTCCCGGGACTGGTGCCCAGAAACACAAACAACAGCACCCCGGCCAGAATGCCGCCGGCAAAAAGTCGGAGCACATTGGCATTCCGCTGTTTCAGAATTGCCAACGACTGGATGGTGAGCAATCCCAGCGCGCCCATCACCACGCCCGACGCCCCAAGACCGCGCTGCGTCTCATCATGAACCAGCCAGGCGATAATGTTGCCGCCCACTCCGGCAAAATACGCGGCCAGCAGCCCGATGCCCGGGCCATAACGCCCCATCACCAGGCCGAGAAACAGAAACCCAAATACGAGGTTCGCCGCCAGATGCGCGAGGTCGCCATGCAGCCATGTCGCTGTGAACAGACGCCACCATTCGCCGTGCGCCAGGGCTGTTCCATCCATGCGGCCCAGCGTCCGCAAATCGGCGCGGGCTTCGCTCCAGGCAAAAAAGAAAATGACCAGCAACACCCAGGCGAGGCAGCTCCAGTCGAAAAACAACCCCCGTTGGAAGACCGGACGACGCCAGCGCCAGTGCAAATTCTCCAGCCGATATTGGTGAATGTGGGCGAGCGCTTGCTCGTGGTCCGCTTCCGAAACGGCCAGCGACCAGCCATTGGCATCATCGTGCTCGAGGATATGTTCGATGCCTTGACTGGCGAGGACGAGGCTCCAGTCCATCGCCTGCCGGCGGTTTCTGGCGGGGATGTCTCGGGCAGCCATGGCAGAAGGGTGCGAGAAAAATTGTGGAGCAGAAAGCAGAAAGCGGCAGTCTGGTGCGATGCAGGTAAAAAAATACCGGGTCAATCTGCCAGAGGATGGCGGAGAGACCCGGTGAAGTTAATCAGTTCACGGTAGGTTCTTGAGGAACATCGGGCGCGGACCTGAACTACGGATACCGCACCGAAATCGCAGCCGGACTCAAGCCTCAACCCGGTTCGCACCGGAGTTTCTGTCTCGTTCGGCTCATAACGATTGTCCTAATTTGACGCCCGTGACTGAAAATCGTTCAAAGTTTTTCTGAAGTTGAACGGATGTCAGTCCGCAGGATTAGCAAACATGGCCAAATGGCTGGCCGGCAAACACGTTGGTGGCCAAGGCCGATTCGCCCGAATTGGAGCGCGCTGAAAAATTCCCTTGTAAAGAGTGCCCGATTGGATGTGAAATGGCTCCGTCACCGCTCCCACAACCATTCGCATGTGAAGAAGGCCTATGAAAAATTATCCACCGGCTGACATCCGCAACTTTGCCATCGTCGGCCACGCCTCGTCCGGCAAAACGATGTTGAGCGAGGCGATGCTTCGCTGCGCCGGCGTGATCTCCCGCATGGGACGCATCGCCGACGGTTCGACCGTGTCCGATTATCACGTCAGTGAAAAGCAGCGGCAGATTTCCGTCTCCGCGAGCCTGATGCACGTCGAGTGGGCGGCGAAAAAATTCAACCTCATCGACACGCCCGGATATCTGGACTTTATCAGCGAAGGTCTGGGCGCGCTGCGCGTGGGTGATTTTGCGCTCGTGGTCCTGCACGCCCAGCACGGTCCCGGCGTCGGCACGGATCGTGTGTGGCATTACGCCACCAATTATGGAATTCCGAAACTGATCGCGGTCAACGCGCTCGACCGGGAGCATGTGGATTTCGAGGCCGTGCTGAAATCCGCGCAGGAACATTTCGGCCGGCACGTCTTTCCCTTGAGCGTGCCCGTGAATGCCGGCCCCGGTTTCAACCTGGTGCTCGATGTGCTCCGCAACGAAATCGTCACCTACGCCGCCGATGGTTCCGGCAAATACACCGAGGCGCCCGCCACCGGCGAATGGGCGGACAAGGTCAAGGAACTGCATCGTGAACTCATCGAGCATATCGCCGAGTCCGACGACGCGCTGATGAACAAATATTTTGAATCGGGCTCGCTGTCGGAGGAGGAATTTCGCGCCGGCATTCACGCCGCCGTGCAAAAGGAGTTGTTCATCCCGCTTTTCGCCATCTCGGCGGAAACCAATGTCGGCGTCGCGCGGCTCATGGATTTCATCGCCAAATACGGTTCCTCGCCCGTGGACCGCAAAAATGTCCCGGCGCTGGACGCGAACGGCGATGAAACCGAAGTCCTCCTCGCGAACGGCGAAACCGTGGCCTACGTTTTCAAGACGATGTCCGAGGCGCATTTCGGCGAGCTGTCGTTTTTCCGCGTCTATTCCGGAACGGTGGCCACCGGGGCGGATTTGTTCAACAGTGATCGCACGATCACCGAACGGGTCGGCCAGATTTTTCTGCTCAACGGCCAGAACCGCGAAATCGCCGCCGCCATCGGCGCGGGCGACATCGGAGCGGTGGTCAAGCTGAAGGACACGCACACCGGGAATACGTTGTGCACGCCGAAGCATCCCGTCACACTGCCGAAAGTCGTTTATCCGAAGCCGAACATTCACGCCGCGCTCGTGGCCGGCATGAAAGGCGAGGAAGATAAAATCGCCACCGGCCTGGCGGCGTTGCGCGAAGAAGATCCGACGTTTCTTTACGTCGTGGATGGCGAGTTGCACCAGACGATCATCTCCGCGCAGGGCGAGCTGCATCTTGAAGTCGTCGCCGACCGGCTGCGCCGACGGCACAATGTCCACGTCGAACTGGGCGAGCCGCGCGTGAAATACCGGGAGACGATCAAGGGCCGGGCCGAATCCAAATATCGCCACAAGAAGCAGACCGGTGGCGCGGGGCAGTTTGCCGAAGTCTGGATGCGCATTGAGCCGAAGCCGCGCGACAGCGGCGTGGAATTCACCCAATCGCTCGTCGGCCAGAACGTGGACCGCAATTTCGTACCGTCGGTCGAGAAAGGCGTCCAGCAGGTTTGCACCGAGGGCGTCATCGCCGGCTGTCGCGTGACCGACGTGAAGATTGATTTTTACGACGGCAAGATGCACCCGGTGGACTCGAAGGACATCGCCTTTCAAATCGCCGGTTACTTCGCCTTCAAAGAAGCGTTCACCGCCGCCAGGCCGGTTTTGTTGGAGCCGATTGAGACCGTCGAAATCCGCGTGCCGGATTCGTTCATGGGCAAAGTCATGGGCGACCTCTCATCGCGACGCGGAAAGATTCTGGGCATCGAGGCCGAAGGGGCGTTCCAAGTCATCAAGGCCAGCGTGCCGACCAAGGAACTGTATCATTATTCCAGCACGCTGCGTTCGCTGACGGGCGGCAGCGGCGTCCACACCGAGGAATTCAGCCATTACGAGGAAATGCCGCCGGACGCCGCGGAAAAAGTCATCGCTGATTCCGCAAAACGAAGGGCAAATCACGAGAACCACAATTCGCACTAGATTCCCACATCCCTGCGGCCCTGCCATCGGGTGGCACCCGGGTCATGCCTCCGTCCGAAGGCAAATCGGTTAGCCGCGATAAAGCATCGCTGGCACGTGGATTTCCCGCCCGCGCCGCCGGGGCAAATCAATGCACCATGGCTTGCTCGTGCTTGCGCACGGCGGCGTAAAGCGCGTCCTTCAATCGTGCGCGTTTGAATTTCAGCTCGTCAATCTGCTGGTCGGTGGCGAACTCGATGTCCTCCTCGATGCGGCAGATGTCGTCGTCCAGCGTGTGATATTCCTCGAACATCGCGCGGAACTTTCCGTCGCCCAGCTTGAGGGAGCGGGCGGTTTCGCGATGTTGCGGGAATTCCCTTAGGAACGGATGATGCAAATCCATTGGAAGTCCTCCTGGTTGATGGTTGACGGTCGTTGAACTGTTGGCTGGATGCTCATGACCACAGGCAATTAAGCCCAGGTGAGAAAGAATTGCCAGCCCAATTTTGCAGTTCAGCCATCATTGAATCCAGTCGTCAAAACACCAAAGATGAACTCACGCTCTGCCGGACCGGACAGGATGGATCAGCCGCGCGGGATGGAGATGTGATGGAGATGGGTTGAACTGCGCGACAGCGTGCTGATTATTTTGTCCGCACTGATAAAAAAATAACAGTGACTTGCCGCTTTCACTTTTGAAATATTCCAAATCGCCAATAAAATTGAGGTTTGGTTGGTTGGCACCGGGTTTGCTAAAGGGAATGCGGTTGCAGTTTTGTTGTTGTTGTTTTGGGTGGGGAACAACCGATGGTGCCGGAAGTTTGTGGGGACTTGTTTCCGGTGGCATCGGGGGTTGAAGACAAGGGGGAGGAACACGACGCACGCGCCTGTTTGATTTGCCTGTGGAACGGATTGGCCTGCATAAGGAGGTGCCAGTCACTACAGTCTGATTTGCGGGGCGCGTGCGCAAGCGGGGCGGGGGAGATTCATCACTTCATCGGGCTTCATCACTGTTCTCGTCGTGACAGTTTGTCCGGCGTGGTTTAATTTTCGCCGATGCAGAAAACGACTTTGACCCTTGGCCATTCGCCCGATCCGGACGATGCCTTCATGTTTTACGCCCTTGCGAAGGATCTCATTCCGACGCACGGTTTTCATTTCCAGCACATCCTGCAGGACATCCAGACGCTGAACGAACGCGCCACGCGCGGCGAACTCGACATCTCCGCCGTCAGCATCCACGCCTACGCCTACGTCTCCGACAAATATGCCCTGCTGCCCAGTGGGGCGAGCATGGGCGATGGCTATGGTCCGATGCTTGTGGCCAAACAGAAATTTTCCCGCGACGAAGTTGCCGGCAAAAAAATCGCCGTGCCCGGAACCATGACCAGCGCGTTTCTCGCGTTGCAGCTCTGGCTCGGCAAACCGGCGAAGGAGATTGATTATGTCGTCGTGCCGTTCGATCAGATTTTTACCGCCGTGAAAAGCGGCGTGGCCGAGATCGGCCTGATCATTCACGAAGGCCAGCTCACCTACCAAAATGAAGGTCTCGTGGTGTGCGAAGACCTGGGCGTCTGGTGGGGACGCGAGAACGACGGACTGCCGCTGCCGCTGGGCGGCAATGTCATTCACAAACGATTTGACCTGGCCACGCGCAAACAAATTTCCGACACGCTCACCGCCAGCATCCAGTTCAGCCTGGACCATCGTCCGGAGGCGGTGCAGCACGCGCTGCAATACGCCCGCGACATGGGCCGCGACCTGGCCGACAAGTTTGTCGGGATGTATGTGAACCACTGGACGCTCGATTACGGCGAGCGGGGCAGGGAATCCATCCGCCGTTTTCTCGGCCAGGCCTTTGAGCGCGGACTTATTCCGCACCGGCAGGAATTGGAATTTGTGGTTTGATGCCCCTGGCGCATGAGCCGAAGCTCATGGCTGATGAAAACATTCCACCGCTGAACGAGCCTCCCGCAGCGGCCAAACTCCGCCGGAGCCACCGTCCCATGTTCGCGCTCCGGGCGGCGGTGCGTTGTTCTGGCCTGGCCCGGCTGGGCAGGATGCCTGGTGCCTGCGCTCTTTGATTTTCCATTGCCGATCCATTCCATCTTGCTGCCCTTCCTGATCCTCTGCGCGATTCGTTTCACGGCGGGCGGAAGAAGTTCTCACCGATGAACCGTCGCGCCCGAAGATTCCCGATGACGCTTACAAGATGTTTGAGCGTTCGTTCCCGGCTTTGATGACGGCGCTGGCGGGAAGTTCAATGTTGGTCTGGCGTCCCAGAAATTCCATCAACACCGCCACGCGTTCACGGTTGGGCATGACGCGCGTGACCACGGCCGAGAGGCCCTGAAAATTGCCGCTCGCAATCTCCACCGCGTCGCCCGGGGCCAGCTGCGCGGGGATGACGCACAGTTCGGCGGTGCCGACCGCCCGGCGCAAGTCTTCGATGACTCCCTCCTGGATCGTGGGCCAGCGTTCGCCAAAGTGAACCACGCCGCGAACCCCGCGGGCGTGCTGAACCTCGTTCAGCAATTTTTGCCAGTTGAAACGGGCGAAGAGATAATTGGGAAACAATGCCTCCGTGACCCAGACGGTTCCCCGCCGTGTGGCGCGTTTGAACCGGATCCGCGGGAGGAAAACTTCCACGCCGGTCACGTTCCGCAGGTGCGCCGCCGCGATGTGCTCGTGCTTGGGTTGCGAGCAAAGACAAAACCAGTCGCCAGGTCCAGGCGCGAAGGGTGAGGGTGACGGATTTTCAATCGTGTTCGGCATCGCTTCGTCTCCGGCAAACCGTTATTTCGTGGGGTGCGTCGAGCAATCATCCCTCTCCAGCGCCGCTTTGATTTCAGTGCCCAGTGGCTCACAGGTTTTGTCCTCCGCCATCACACGGCCGAGGCAAGGCATGTCCAGTTCGCTGGAATCCGCCACCACCAGGCTGGCCGGCGCGACCAGGCTTCCCGTGGCGGAAGTGCTGGAACCGGCGGTCGGTTGTAACTGTGCAAATGCTTGCAGCGCCGTCATCCCGGCAAATATTAGGAGATGGGAAAACAACCTTTTCATCAAAAAAAGTATTCAGAACTGGTGGGAAAAGTTCAAGCTTATTCAATCGAGGGTATTGAGGTGACTTCGATTTTTCAGGCCAGTGGAGTTGCAGTTGATTGGCCAGTCGGGTCCTTGCTTGTGGCCCAGACAACAAATCAATGGCTTGGAAAAGTGAACCCTCGTCACAGGTTTCGGGCCTGGAATGGTTTCGAGTCTGCTTCAAAGTGCCAATGAAGTGTCCTCAGGTGGTTGCTGAATGTGCTGTTTGCGGAGAGCTGCTGCAGCCAATCGTGGTTTTGGATCAACTTTGATTGGCATACGGCTCGCTGGATGGTTTGACTTATGCAGATAAGATGTGTTTTCCTCGCAGCGCTGGTGATCGTCCTGGCTGCCGCAACTTCCTTGCGGGCCGAACCTTGGCTTGGTGATGCGCCCCGGGCGCCGAAGGATGTTTCGGCTTTGCCCGGTGGCGGGCCGCATCCGAAGCTCGCCACGAGTGGCTTTATTGTGGACACCAGCTCGCGCGAACAGGTGCGCTCATTTTACAACGCGGTGTATACCTCCTCGGACGGAGTCACCATGGGCACGACGGCGAATATCTCAAGCTGCACGCCGGGAACGAATGCCGCTGTCTTTCAGCAAGCGGTTCTGCGGCGGATCAACTGGTTCCGCGCCCTGGCAGGATTACCTGCCACCATCACCTTCGATTCTAGTGAAAGCGCCCAGACCCAGTCGGCGGCGCTGATGATGTCGGCCAACACCAATCTGCAACACACCCTGATCCCACCGACATGGCATTGCTTCAGCACGACTGGCACGAATGCGGCGGCCAATTCCAACCTCGCGTTGGGTTTCGAGGGGCCGGATGCGATCACCAGTTTCATCTGGGATTTTGGCGCGAACAACTATGAGGTTGGCCATCGCCGGTGGATTTTATATCCGCAAACGCAAGTGATGGGCGCGGGCGACGTCCCGCCGCAGGGCAGTTTTTCTCCGGCCAATGCCACCTGGGTTTTCGACGCGAACTATGGCGGGTCGCGTCCGGCAACGCGCACCCCTTATGTCGCCTGGCCGCCCGCGGGCTATGTGCCTTATCAAATCGTGTATCCGCAATGGTCTTTCGGCTTTGCCAATGCCAATGCCAATCTCAGCGCGGCCACCGTGAACCTGAAAAGCAACGGCGTCAGCGTGGCGGTGACAACGCAGACTTACGTGACGGGTTACGGCGAAAATACCCTGGTCTGGTATCCGGCGGCTTTGAATCCAGCGAGTGCAAACACGGTGTTTCCCTTTAACGGGACGGACACGGTCTATTCCGTCGCGATCAGCAATATCACCACAGATGCGGGTGTGACCAATTTTTCCTATGCGGTCACCGTGTTCAATCCGGCGGTGCCGGGTGCGGATTATTTTCCGCCCGTCGTGAGCGGGACCAATCAGCCGTTCGTGAATGCCGGCAAGCTCTACACCTGCACGCCGGTGCCTGACCCGAACGTGACGGGTTATCGGTGGCTGACCGCCCAACGCCTCAGCGGCAATCTGTTCGACGGCGCGGAGGGTGGACTGGTGAACTTCACAATTTCGCCAACACCCAACTATCCCATCATCACCAATACTCCGGTGGTTTCCGGCACGCATTCATTTCACCTGACCCACAGCAATGCGGTGCCACAGTTGTTCCAGTTAAACCGGCTGTTTTTTCCAGCCAGCAATTCGGTGGTGAGCTTCCAAAGTGAACTGGGTTACGCCACCAGTTTTCAGACGGCGCGGGTGCAGGTGTCCGTGAATGGCGGAGTGACCTGGCAGGATATTTATACGCAAGCGGGGTCCGACGGACAGGGCGAAACGGCCTTTACCTTGCGCACACTTTCGTTGTCCAACTACGTTGCGAAGCCGACTTTGCTGCGTTTTAATTATGATTTTTCCACCGGCAGCTACTATTACCAAAGCGACCCGGGCGTGGGCTGGGCACTCGACGATATTTTGGTGACGAACATTTCGCAGCTGGTCAATTTCACAACGAATGTCACCGCCTCCACGAACTTCACGTTCACGCCAACGGTGGCGACGAATTACAACCTCCAGGCTTCGGCGATCATCTTCACTGATTTTCCGCTCGATGGCGGGCCCGTCAAGCAGGTCACGGGCGTGGTGGGGCCGCCGGTGATCGTGCTTGCGACACCCGTGCTTTCCGGCAGCCAGGTGCAACTCAATTTCAACCTTGCGTCGGGACTGGCGACGACATTCCATCTGTTGCAGGCTGATCAACTCGGCAAACCCTGGGTAACCAATAATAGTGCATCGTTCACCACCAACGTCCCCGGCAGTTCTTATCGATTCACCACCACGAACGGTCCGGCCACGCGATTTTATCGTGTTCAAACGCCTTGAGTTGCCGATGACCAATTTCGACCCGGAAGTTGGCCAGGCCTCGCGGAGGGTGTCACAAGCGTTGAAGTTGCTCGTCGAGCCGTTTGGATGAAATCGGAACCGCCGTGCCGAGTTCCTGCGCGAAGAGCGAGACTTTATATTCTTCCACCATCCAACGGAGTTCCTCCAATCGTTGCAGTGCCTCCGCAGACTTGGGTGGATTTTCTTGCAAGGTTTTCAACTTGGCGAGATACGGTGCGAGTTGTTGGGCGCGTTCGCGGTCTTTCACCGGATTCAACTTCGCCCGCTCCATCCGCGTGGCCAGGGCTTTCAGGTAGCGCGGAAGCTGCGCAAGCCGCGCGAAGGGAATCACCGTCAGAAAATGTCGCGGCAGCAGCGCATTCAATTCCTCCGCCCAAATGCTTGTCGCCTTCGGCGCGTCTTTCGTGGCCAGGCTTAGCTGGCTCAAATCTGAAAGCGGCCTGGGCTTCGTTGCCGGCAGGACGGGCGCCGGGCCGCAGCGTTGCTGAATTTCCCTTCGGGCGCGCAGAATCACGCCGACTTGATCGATCAGTTTCGTCGCCAGACCGGGGATTTGCAGGCGGGTGGAATGCACGGCGGCTTGAAAGTTTTCTTCATTCAGCACGGGAAAAACTGCGCCAGGCAAAACGTGGCGCTTCAAGTTTTCAAACGCCGATTCCTGCAGTTCATCCAGCGGACCGAGATTTGCCGCCAGCGCATCGAAGCGATTCAGTTCGCGCAAATCGCGATGTAACCAGGCAAAATCTTTTGAGAGTGCCAGTTCCACGAGTTTTTGGATCCCACCCAGTGTCGCCTGCCGGGCCAGATCTTCCGTGCGAAACAACCGGACGCTGACGTATTCGGCTGGAGCGCCGGGCACCGTCCCGGCGCTTTGGAGTTCGCGCTTTAGCGTGTCCCCGGCACCGGCTGAAGCTTGAACTGCGGCGGAGCGTGCCGAGACGGTGCCCGGCGTTCCTGCCGCCAGCCCCGGCCACGCGTAAGTGGGCACCGGCCCGGCTTCGCTGACCGTGATCCGCGCGGGCAGGGGCCCGAAATTCCAAGTGGTGATGCCGGTGCGTTCCCATTGCTGCGCGACGCGTGTCCACGCCGAGTCATCGGGCGCAGGTTTGACCTGTTCCAACTTCTGCCGGAGCGCGCTGAGGTCGCGACTTGCGCCCAGCGTTTTCTGGTCGTTGCCAACCACTTCAATGCGCGGACGCAGGTGGGCTGGAATCGCATCGGCCGGCCATGCGTTCAACGGAATATCCACGCCATAGCGCCGGCGAATGAACAGCGCCAAGTCAGCCTGCAATGATTCGCCCGTCGCTTGGAGTTCATTGACGATTTCCACGACCTTCGGTGGAAACGGTTGCAACTCACGCCGGATGCTTTTGGGCAGAGCGCGCAGAAGTTCATTCACCAAACCTTCGCGCAAGCCGGGCACCGCCCATTCCACGCACGACTGCGAAACGGTTTGCGCGAGGCCAAACCCCAGCTTCACCGTCGCCCCGTCGTTGTCTTCGCCCGGCGAATACGCGTAGGCCACGGCGACCGGCTGCCCGCCCAGCGGCACGGCATCGGGAAACGCCTCGTTGTCGAAATCCAAGGCCGAGCCGCCGGTCAGGTCGGCTTCCGTGGCGCAGAGAAATTCCGGCCCGCCACAATCGCGGATGAGGCGGTTCAATTCGTGAACCGACGAAATACCGCGTGCAGGTGGAGCGCCGGTCTCCGACCCGGCATGTTCCAAAACAATTTTTTTACCCGCCGGGTCGGAGACCGGCGTTCCGATCCGCTGCGCGTAAAACTCGAACAGCGTTTCATCGAGATTGCCCAGATCGTGACGACGGACGCGCGTCTGCCAGTTCTCAATTTTCTTCCGAATCCTCCGGTTGTATTCGAGGAAGGAATATTGCGGCGGCAGCGGCTGTGGCTTGTCCACCGAACGCAAGATGCGAACATCGTCCTCGTCCTCGTCCTCGCTTTTTCGGCGTGAGGGCAGCAAATCCTCTTCCACCAGCGCGGCGCGGATGAAAATTTCCGTCGCTTCGACCGGATTGATGTTGCCATGCGAGACTTTGACCTTGCGCACTTCCATCCCGTATAGCGTGGTGTGCTCCTCGACCAGCACATTGCCCGCCGCCACGCTCCAATGTGGATTGTGATGGGTGGTTTTGCAGAGATGCGGCGCGAGTTGCACGATCCACAGCGGGTCAATGCCGGCGACGGTGCGCGCAAACAGCTGCGAGGTCTCCACGATTTCCCCGGCCACAATCCACGGCGGCTGTTTGGGAGCGCCGGGCACCAGCCCGGCGCGGTGATTGCCGGCTTTGGAACGTGCCGGGTCGGAGACCGGCGCTCCACGTTTCTCGTTGCGGTCGTAAAGCGCCGAGCCGGGAAACAGCGCGAGCTGCCGGTTGCCGGTGCCTTGATACTGATTCCGCTCCTGGCGCAGCGCCACGTGGCCGAGCAGGCCGGTGAGAATCGAACGGTGGATCGCGGCGTAATCGGCGTTGCTCTCGTTCAGCTTGAACCGGCCCAGATCCTCCAGCGCGCCGTGCAGTTGCGCGTGCAAATCCTGCCATTCGCGCATCCGCAGGTAGGAGAGAAAATTGGTTTTGCAGAATTTCCGGCGCTGTCCTTGCGTGCGCAGCCGTTCCCACTGGTCGTGAACGGCGTCCCAGATTTTCAGCAGCGCGAGAAAATCCGACTGCGGATCGGCGAAGCGCTTGTGCGCGGCGGCCGCGGCATCCTTGCGGTCGAGCGGACGCTCGCGCGGATCCTGGATGCTCAAGCCGGCGGCGATGATGAGCAGTTCGCGCGTGGCGTGTTCATGCTGCGACTGGAGCAGCATCCGGCCCAGCGTCGGATCAATCGGCAGGCGCGAGAGATCGTGGCCAAGTTGCGTGAGTTCGCGGTTCTCGTCGAGCGCGCCGAGTTCCTGCAACAGTTTGTAACCACCGTCAATCGCCGAGGGCGGCGGTGGATTCACGAACGGGAACGTCTCGATGTCGCCGAGCCGATACGCCTTCATGCGCAGGATGACTTCGGCCAGATTGGCGCGCTGGATTTCCGGCTGCGTGTATTGCGGGCGCTCCAAAAAATCTTCCTCCGAATACAGCCGGATGCACACGCCGTCCTGCACGCGACCGCTGCGCCCTTTGCGCTGGTTGGCGCTGCTTTGCGAAATCGGCTCGACGGGCAATCGTTTCGTGCGCGTGCGCGGATTGTAACGGCTGATGCGCGCCAGTCCGGCATCAATCACGTAACGGATGCCGGGAATGGTCAGGGAGGTTTCCGCGATGTTGGTGGCGACGACGATTTTGCGATGTGCGCACGATGCGAAAACGCGTTGCTGATCCGCCGCGCTTAACAGGCCGAATAGGGGGATGATTTCCGCTTCGCGCCCAAACCGGCCTTCCAGCAAATCACACGTCTCGCGGATGTCGCGTTCGCCGGGCATGAAAATCAGGATGTCGCCCTGGCCGGGTTCGCACAGGGCGGTTTCCGTCGCACGCACGGCGGCGTCCACATACGTGATGTCACCGCGTTCCTCGGAGTCGGCGTCGAACGGCGCATAAATCACTTCCACCGGATACAGCCGGCCGGAGACTTCGATGATCGGAGCGTCGTTGAAGGCGCGCGAAAACGTCTGCGTATCAATCGTGGCTGAGGTGATGATGAGTTTGAGGTCATTCCGTTTGGCGAGCAGCGTTTTCAGGTAGCCCAGCAGAAAGTCAATGTTCAGGCTGCGTTCGTGCGCCTCGTCAATGATGATGCAGTTGTATTCCGACAGCAGCGGATCGCTCCGCGTTTCGGCCAGCAGGATGCCGTCGGTCATCAGCTTGATATACGTTTGCGCGCTGGAACGGTCGTCAAAGCGGATCGTGCAGCCGACTTCGCGGCCCCAGTTGACGTTGAGTTCCTCCGCGATGCGACGCGAGATGGACAACGCCGCGACGCGACGCGGCTGCGTGCAACCAACCTTCGCCTCGATGCCCAGGCCCGCTTCGAGGCACATCTTGGGAATCTGCGTGGTCTTGCCCGAACCGGTTTCGCCCGCGATCACCACAACCTGGTTCGCGCGGATGGCGGCGACGATGTCGTCCTTGCGCGCGGTGATCGGTAATTCCGGCGGATAAGAAATTTTTGGAACATTCGCCTTCCGCGCTTCGCGCAACGCCACCGAAGCGCGGGCTTGCGCGAGCAGGCGGTTCAGGACGGCGTCGTGCGTCTGCGGATGATGTTGATCGCGCAAAAGCCGGACCATCCGGCTCCCGAGCCGCGCCCAGTCGGGCAGCATGGCGCGGGGCAGGAGCTGTCGGATCTCTTCAATGCGGGCATCCTTCATGTCGGAGCCGCAGAGTGTAACCAACCCGGGCCGTCGTGCAAATCCTCTTGGCCGGAATCACGCATTTAAGATTGCGTAGCAGGGGCGGCAGGAGGTCGGTTGGGACATAAATAAATGATGCAGCTTATCCTCATGTTAGCAAACCTACCCCCTCGGCGGCGGGGCATTGATAGAAGAAACGGGCTTGCGCGGGTTGGCATTTAGCGCGTTGCTGGTGGGCGGCGGGCGGACGGCAAGTAAACCGGCCTCGTGAAAAAAAAAATCACGCCAGGCCTTTTTGTGTTGCTTCGCCTCTCTTTCCCATTTGCAGATTTCCCAATAAAAACGCCCTTCTACGCTTTAACGTAGTTTCTCATGAGGCGTCTGGTCTCCCATGCTTAATGCACAAAAATGCTGCGGATAGCCATAATCAGCATAACTGCAAACATAATGATAACTGGTGTGACCAAAAACCAAAAAATAACGCCTGATATTTTTGCGGATGTGCTCTGAAAAGAAAACCGTGCCTCACATTGGGTGCAGCGAACTCTTCTGGGGCGACTGGAATTCTGAAATATAATCGCTGGCAATCCACCGAAAAAAAGCGCGAGCAAACTGAATGACTGACGAAATTCAGGAACGTAAACCAGCCCGTCTGTCGCTCCGCATTGTGGACATATAGCTCTTGGAATAGTCGGCGTCCTAGCCACCGGCCGTGCCTCCACGCGAGCCACGGATGGGTCAATGAGTGGTCTCTGATCAATACCACACACCTCCGCATCATCGGGATGTTCCTTGCCGCAATATGAACAAATCTTCATGGTGCGAATCCGCCTGCCATTTATTATGCCGCAGTGCGTGCACGATGTCGTGCACGGCGGGCAGTATTCTAACTGCCAGCATTTTCACCGGCTTATGAAAACGGACTGGTGAATTTCCATCAAGGATTATCGCCGCCGCACCCGGATCGCGGGTTTGCAACCCGCAGCTGCTTTGTCAGGCAGAATGCGTTTGGATTCAACGGTGGCATCATTGAGGATTCGGAAGGGCTGCGGCTCACAGAGCCGCGTTCCGTTTGCACCGTTGCACTTTGTTCAACCTCGTTTAGAGTCTGCACGTGGAAATTTGTGAATCCATTCCTTGCCCGTTCTGCGGGCAGTCTTCCGAGGTGGCGATCGACACGAGCGTGCCGGACCAGCGGTTCACGACGGATTGCGAAGTGTGCTGCCGCCCGTTCGAGGTGACCGTGACCTGCGAGCCGGGTGAAATTCTGAGCTTGGACGTGTCGGGCAATTGAGGCAGCCTGCGCGGATGAATGATTTCGACCTCAAGGTTCTGTGGATTTACATCATCCTGCTGCTCGTCGGCGGATTGATCGGTTTCTTCAAGGGCAAAAGCAAGGTGTCGCTCATCATGTCGTCGGTCTTCGCCGCGATCCTGATCCTGACGACCTTGCGCGGGATTTTTGAACGGGGCTTTGCGGGCAATCTGGCGAACGTCGTTTTGCTGGTGCTGCTGGTGGTGTTCGCGATCCGCCTGGCCAAGACCAGAAAATTCATGCCCGCCGGGATGATGATTGTCGCGACGATTGCGGTGCTCGCAATTCGGAATCTGGTGAAGTAACCGTTGCCGTGTGGAAAATTTCTTGCGTGTTGGGTTTTGAAATGTATCCTGACACTCCTTTTGGCGCACCCATAGCTCAATTGGATAGAGCGGCTGACTACGGATCAGCAGGTTATAGGTTCAACTCCTATTGGGTGCACCACCTCTAAAGGGTTTTATTTATAACTTCCGGATTTCTTTCCACAACGGTTTCAGATCCGCATCCGCCAGTGCCATCGAGCGGACGGCTTTTTTTCCGCCCAATTTCATGGCTTTGCCAAGCAATGGCAGCGACTCTTTCAAGTTTCCCAGCTGGCAGGCATAACAGGCCAGATTATAGGCGATCGTGCATTCATCGGGAAATCGATCCGCCATGGGAACCAGAATATCCCACGCTTCCCGGGTCCGTTTCAATTCGTGCAGACTGAAAGCCCAGTGAATCCAGCCATGCGGATGATCCGGCATGACGCCGGCCAGAGCACGGGCAGTTTCGGCGGCCAGTTCCCATTTCTTTGCCTGTGAATACACCTTCCATCGCATCTCCAGCACAAGCGGATGCTCCCGCAGCTTGGAAGCAATGAGATCCAGTTCCAGATTCGCTTCGTCGGTGTTGCCCAGCTCCAGCCAACCTTCGGCCGCTTCCAGATGAAAGCTGTCCGGCGGTGGCAGTGATTTCAATCTATCGCTCATTTGCCCGGGTAGGGGTCTGAATGATGCAGATGGAGATTCCAGTTGGCGGTATATTTTCTGGCCAGCGCCACGTCTTGAATCACCAGCAGATTCTCGGCGTTGCTGGATTCCGCCGCCTTGGTGAAGTTGAATGACCCGGTCAGAATCGTTTTTCCGTCAATCACCATGATCTTGTTGTGCGCGATCGCGTGTTTCGTGTCGATGAACGTGGGAATGCCGGCGTGCGCCACGAAATCCGCCGAGGAATATTTTTCCGTGCGCTGCGATTTGTCCAGAATCACCTGAACTTTCACCCCCCGCTTTTCCGCAGCCACGAGGGCCTGGGCAATCGGGGCGCTGGTGAAGGAATACGCCTGCACCAGGACGCTGTTGGTCGCCTTATTCAGGTTTTCAACGGCAGCCTCGGTGCAGCCACCGTGCGGGGAGAAAAACACCTGGATGGGTTCGGCGGCGGCCGCGACACCAATCCACAGAGTCAAGACGACGGAACAACAAAACAATTTCATGAACGTGCAAGTATGCCAGACAGACTGAATCTGTCACGACGAACGCATCGGCCATTTCCAACTTCACGCGGCAAGCTTCACGAATTCCATGGATCTCCAGACGCTGAGGTAAAATATCCAAAAGCTATAAGCCAAATGTTTAAAAAAAAGACTGGTTAAGCGGGTTGTTTTTGAACTCTTTTAGTAACAACTGATACAGATGATCATGACGATTTGCGCTGCCTTTTATTCTTCGGGCCTGTCTGACGTTCCAGGCCATCGCCACTTGGCATGATCCGGCGGGCGTTTTTGATTCCTTTCCAGCAGTGCCGGGGTCATGTCCTCGTTTCATCCGACAAGACGTCATCGCACTTCGGTGTTAGTCTCTGGCCAATGACCCGCGAAATTGATGCCAGCCCGGCCGCACTGTGCGTTTCCGCCGGCGATTTTGCTGGTTTGAACCATTGCCGAATCGATTGAAAGACCCTGTGAAATCCATGACAAATCCGTCTGCCGTGCCGCCGAACCGTTCCACCACCCACTGCGCCCCGGTCGGGCGGCGGTTTGGATTCACTCTGATCGAGCTGCTGGTGGTCATCGCCATCATTGCGATTCTGGCGGCGATGCTGTTGCCGGCGCTGGCCAAGGCGAAGGAAAAGGCCAGGCAAACCTTGTGCATCTCGAATTTCAAACAGGTCGGAATCTCGCTGGCGATGTATGTTGACGACAGTCAAAACTTTTACCCGATTGTTTCTTACACCGACTCCAGCGGTAATTCAGTTGATTGGTGCAAGGAATTGAATGCGTATCTGCCGCAGCAGGGAAAGCTGGTCACGAGCGTCGCCAACAAAGTCTTCATCTGTCCGAGTGCCGAATTTCCGCAGATAGATCATAATAATCTTACCCGCACTTACGCCGCCGCAGGCACGATGTTCGGCATCAATCCCGCCAGCGCCGCCACCCCGCCCGCCTTGACCGTGGCGGTCGCCAGAAAAGCGTCGTCGTTTGTCAATTCACCGACCGACACGATTCTGGCCACGGAGGCCAAGCAGGAGGTTCCGCCTCCCGCCAACCCGTCGAGCGCCTATTCGCAGTCCAACATACCTTGGAAGTTAAGCACGGGACTGGGCCTGCAAAAAGATCTGACGCTCGCGGCGAATGCGCGGACGTATGTGGACTTCAGGCATAATTCATCCAAAGGCATCGTCGCACTCTACGGCGATACCAGCGCGAGAGCGACCTCATTTAATACCGCCAGCAATGCCTGGACACAAACTTTGTGGAATAACCAATAAATCAACTCCAAGTAACAAAACTATCACCATGAAAAATCAAATCATCGCCTTGCTGGCGCTGTTATTATCAGGCTTCTGTCTTCCGGCGCAAACCTTGAGCAATTATCAGGCGACGGTGAACAGCCAGAGTCCAAGCTTTTACTTTACCTTCGATGGAGGCAGCCTGACCGATGCGACCGGCCACGGCGTCACTCTGATCCCCAACGCTTCGATTTCTTATGTAAGCACGGTCCCTGATGCGTGGGGGAATACCACCAATTCAGTCATTTTTCCGTTTAAGAGTGATTACGCCTTTGGTGGCGGGAATGGAATCATCAGCGGCGGCGGCACGGCGGCCAACGACGCCAGCACACAAGCCACCAACGGAGCCATCTCGTTTCTTTTTCGCGCGCCGGATCCGGGAACCAATAACACGGGATATTACAACTCGGGGTATCTTTGCATTTTTTCGGCGGGCAGCAGCACTGCCAGCGGCAACAGCCTGTCCCTGTTTGTAGAAAATAATAAAGCCCTGACCACGGCCGGCAGCAACAATTTCCCGGACAGCCTTAAATTGCGTTTTGGCAATACCACTCAAGTCATCCTGCCGCAGACCAGCCTCGTGCCCAACGCCTGGTATTACTTCGCGCTGTCATACACCGAATCCACGAACAGCAACGGTGCCTTCGTGGATTCAACCGGGACGAACGTGATTGGAAAAGCCCGATGGTATCTGGGAGTTCCCGGCGGCGCGCTGATGAGTGGACTCACGACCAACTCGCTCAATTCCATGGCCGGAGACGGCACGGATTTCATCATCGGCAACGAAACTGACACCACGCACGGATTTGCCAGCGGCGCGGTGGATGAATTTGCCACCTGGACGCGCCAGTTGAGCGCGGCTGAAATCACGAACCAGTTCAACGAAATCCCCGCCAGCCTGCCGCCGCCGCGTTCAACCTACGAGGGCATCGTCACCGCCCAATCACCAAGTTATTACTTCAAGCTGGACGGAAATTATGTGGACGCGGTCAGCGGGACGCTGACCCTGAAGACGAACGGCACCAGCACGGGACTGACTTGCGATTACTTCGGCGGGCTGACCAACGCGGTCACCTTCTTCGCCGGCGGAGACGCCCTTACCAACAACGGAAATCTTCTCAACGGCGGCGGCACTTACAGCCCGACCACTCCGGGCGGCGGCAAGGGATCAATCTCCTTTTTGTTTCGAACGCTGAACTCCTATGTCAACCAAGGCAATCGGTATCTTTACCACGCGGGCGGCAGTTCCGTGACCGACAACCGTTTCGAATTGTTTTTTAATACTTTCAGTTCCGCTGCCCAGCCGAACGCGCTCAAACTGGGCTTTGGCGATTCTTCCACCACCATTCTTCCAACCAACAATTTCGTTCCCGGCAGCTGGTATTATTTTGCGATGACTTATGACGAGTCACAAACCAACAAACAGGTGACATGGTGGCTCGGATTGCTTGGCACCGCAAACCCCGCGCTGAATTCGGGAACCTTGTCCGCCATCACCAATTCGCTGGCGGGACAGGGAAACGTTTTCATCATCGGTTCCAGCACGAACTTGACCGCCAATACTTTTCGCAACAGCACTCCGACCAGCCAGGGACGCATCCAGGATTTCGCCATTTGGCAACGGGTGCTGGCCGGGACGGAAGTCACCAATCAATTCCAAGCGCTCGTCACTTCGTCGGGGACGGCGCCGGTTTTGAGCATCACCACTTCCGGCTCCAACGTCATTCTCGCCTGGCCATCGAGCACGGATCCCGGCTACGGTTTGCAGTCCACCACAAACCTGACAACAACTTCGTGGATCAGCGGGGGCACAGCTTCGACGGTCGGCGCGCAATTCGTGGTGACCAACGCACTGAGTTCCACCGCGCAATTTTATCGCCTGAAAAAATAATCTCGAACCAGCCAACCAACCCTAAACCTCAACCTGTAAAAACAATAATCTCATGGAAAAACTCCTGGTCATCGCAACGAGCATGATTTTCGTGACCGCTGCGGTTCATGCCCAGACCTTGTCCGCTTACCAAAGTGTTATTAATGGCCAGTCTCCTTTATATTATAACACGCTGGACAATACGCTGGTGCCTTCGACGGGCGCGGGAACATTCGGCGCCACCGCCGGTTCCACCTTTACCAGTGACTACTTTGGCAACGCGAACAACGCTGTCAATTTCGCGGCTGCCAGTGACCAGCTTTCATATGCCACGGGTGGTAACATTATCAACGGCAGCGGCAACACCGATATTACCGCTGATCATGGTTCGATGTCCTTTTTGTTTGAGACCCCGTCAACGCTGCCGAGCACCACAATATATCTTTTTTCAAACAACGATACGAGCCCGAATCAATTTGCAGCCACGCTGGTTAACGGTGCGCTCAACATCAAGCTAAACAACAAGACTTTCACCGCACCCACAACCGGTTCGGCTTTTCCAACGTTGGCCGGCAGCACCTGGTATTACCTCGCGCTAACCTGGGATTTAAATGGCACGGCTGCCGGCGTGAACGGTGTCAATTATTATCTGGGGCAGGCTGGTGCGGCTGGTATTGCAAATGTCGGTTTCATGCAGAGGGGCGGAACGGGCAACTTTTCCAGCAGTTCCGGCGTGCTTGGCAATGGCGGGGCATTCGTTCTTAACGGTCATCAGACGTCTCTAACTGGCGGTTCCACCGGCGGCGCAGTTGACGAACTGGCCACGTTTAATACCGAATTAACCAGCGGCCAAATTAACAGCCAATTCGCAGCGCTGATCATTCCTTCGGTTCCCGAACCATCCGCTTACGCCTTGCTTGGCATGGGTGTGTTGTTGTTGGTTGGAATACGCAGGGTTGATGGTTCCAGGATTGCCGCGAAAAATCGAAAGTAACCCACAAAGGGACGGTCACAATTCGCCCGGCGCACTGGTTTGCCAAACAGTGCGCCGAGATTGTTTAAATGGTTGTGGATTTTTAAATCGCGTTTCAATCACAGTCAATCGCCGCTTGATATTTTGCGGCCAAAGAAACACCGAGTGATAATTATGCGTCTAAATCATTTTTTTGCAGCCTCACTTTTGCTGTTCTGTTCCGCACTGTCTTCGGCCTATGCGCTCAATCCAAACCTGCCACCGGGAAGCAATTTTGATTTGAGCCATTGGTATCTGCAATTGCCGACTTCCCATGGCATCCTCACCGCCGCCAGCGGCACCGTGGACTCTGCCTCGACAGCCCAGTTGGTTGCCGGTTTTACCAACGCTTATTTTTATACCGCTGCGGATGGTTCGATGACTTTTTGGGCGCCGAATAACGGTGCCCGCACCGGCGGCTCCACCCATCCGCGCAGCGAGTTGCGAGAGCTGCTCGATCCGAATAGCACGGATGTGAACTGGACAGTCTATGGCTCAAATTGTTTGACCGCCACCTGCGTGGTGTCCAATGTGCCTTCCGACACGGGAAAGGTCTGCATCGGTCAGATCCATGAACCAAACAACAAACCGGATGGCAGCGCGAGCGCAAACAATGAACTGACCATGATCATGTTCGACCTCAACAATCAGAAGGTTTATGCCAACGTCAATCTGGATGGAGATCTTTCCAGCAGCTTCAGCACTACTTTTATATCCGGCTCCAGCGTCGGGTTGGGCAAACCAATCACCTATGGCTTGCTGGTGGTGAACGGCGTGTTGAAAGTCATCATCAATAACGTCACCAATTCCTGGGATTTATTCAGCGGCACAAATTATCAGGGGCATATCGCTCAAAACTGGGACCGGGCTTCTAGCAATACGGTCTATTTCAAAGCCGGAGATTACAACCAGGCAACCGACACCGCCCTCGCCGGAGGTGCCAGAGTCGCCTTCTCTTCTCTGACCATCTGCCATGCTCCGAGCATCACCATTCAGCCGACCAACCGCACGGGCATAGTGGGCGGCAACACCACCTTTTCTGTCGGCGCCCTCGGCAATGGCGCCTTGAGCTATCAATGGTGGCTGAACGGAGCCAGCAGTTTGGATGGCGCAACCAATGCCTCGCTCGTGCTCACCAATCTTTCCGGCGCAAACGTTGGAAGCTATTCCGTCGTGGTCGGCGACAGCACGTCGGGCTTCAACTCGGTCACCAGTTCGATCGCCACGCTCACGGGAAATTTTCCGCCGGTCATCACGAGCCAGCCGGCGAGCCAGGCTGTTTCCACGGGCAACAACGCCACCTTCATCATTGGGGCGAATGGTTCGGCACCGTTGACCTATCGCTGGTGGTTTCGCACGAACACTTTTCTGCCGTGGGCGACGGGAAATTCCGCGACGATCGCCAACGCGCAGTTGCCCGATTCAGGAGCTTACTTTGTGGTGGTGAGCAATTCCTTCGGCGTCGTCACCAGCGCCGTCGCGACGCTGACGTTGGATAATTTTGTGACGAGCACGAATGTTTATCTCTTCGACCGCTGGCTCGATGGCACCCGCGCCAATACTTTTTTTCCGGGCGACGCGGCGTGGTTCGCCTCCAGCGCCGCCTCGCTCAGCGCCGTGACCAATGCGCTGGTTGGCACGCCTGACCCCGCCAGCACGCTGACGTGGTGGACTTATTTCACGGGCAACCCTCCCTCGCTCGCGCATCTCACCGTGGGCGATACGTTGCGCGTGACGTTAAAATTCACCGCCAGCGGCATGATAAACAACAATGCGCGCGGCCTTCGCCTCGGCCTTTACAATTCCGCCAGCGGGCTGCGCACCCTCGCCGATGGCGCCTCGCCGAACGGCACGAACTTCACCGGCTATATGCTGAACATGAACTTCAGCACCATCTGGAATTTCTCCACCGGCACGATGCAATTCCTGGAACGCACGAATCTCGGCAGCGGCAATTTGATCGGCACGGTGAACGATTATATCGCCCTGGCCGCCGGTGGCCCGGCCGCCGGCGGCGCGGGGTTCAGTAACGGCGTTCCTTATACGCTCCAGTTGCTGGTCAAAAGGAATTCATCTTCGGTTGACCTGGCTGCGACGTTTACCTCAACGAACAACTGGAGCGCGTCGTTCACGGCCACGGATACCAACAGCCTCGCCTCCGACTTTGACACCTTTGTTTTTCGCCCGGCCCTCCAATCGCAGTCGGCGACGAATTTTACGTTCACTGAATTCAAAGTAGAACTCGTCGCCAGCACAAATCATCCCCCGGTGCCGGCAACGCACGCTTTCATTGTGGGACAAAACCAATCCCTTCCCGTCCTGGTGGCGAATTTGCTGGCGACAGATTTTGACGCTGACGGGGACGCGTTGTCCGTGAGGGCTGTCAGCAGCGTCAGCGCCAACAGCGGAATCGTCGCCCTCGCCAACGGCAACATCACTTATGTCCCGCCGGTCAACTTCACGGGTGCCGACAGTTTCAGCTACACGCTCAGCGATGCCCGCGGAGCCAGCAGCATCGGCTCGGTGATGGTGAGCGTTGCCACACCACCAGCGGTGACAAATTTGAGCCAAGCCTCCGACCGGAGCACATTCACGCTCAGCGGCAGCGGTCTGGCGAACCAGCCTTATGTGCTGCAAACGACTTCAAGTTTAATGCCGCCGGTGACATGGCTCCCGGTCACGACCAACAATGCCGCCGCCAACGGCGCATTCAGCCTGACCGATCCGCAGGCGGGCAATTTTACCCAGCGATTCTATCGCGTCGCCACACCTTGAATCAAAATTTTATGAAGCCAAGATTTCATTGCCTTGTAATTTGCGGATTCGTTTGCGGGGTCGTCGCCAGCCCGGAGATTGCAGGTGCAGATACGACCGGAGCAGCCGGTCTCCCAACGTTAGTGACAAACAAAGCAGTCGCAGCAGAAAAGAAATCTGAAGTGACGCCGCTCTCACTTCCCGGCAGCGAGCCATTTGTCTTTCGCAAAGCCGGCACAAATGAATTGCGGCTGCACATCGTCAAACCGTTGGGTTGGACCAACGGTGACCAGCGGCCATGTCTGGTGAGTTTCTTTGGTGGTGGATGGAATTCCGGCACGCCGGAGCGAAGCATTGTCTGGGCGAAGTGGGCCGCCAACAAAGGTCTTGTTGGTGTCGCTCCCGATTACCGGACACGCGATCGTTTTGGAGGCACGCCGGAAGATTGCGTGTCGGATGCCCGCGCGGCGGTGCGGTGGGTGGAGGATCATGCCGCCGAACTGGGGATTGATCCGAAGAAAATTATTTCCATGGGCAGTTCGGCCGGAGGACATGTCGCGGCGTGGACGGCCATACCTTCCCCTGGCCCGGGTAAAGATGATCCTGCTCTCGACACACTCCCTGCGGCCCTCGTCCTCCTAAATCCCGTGACCGACACCAAGGCGGGAGGTTATGGGGGGCCAAAGCGTTTTGGTGGAGATGTCGCGCGGGCGCTTGCCTGCTCTGTGCCCGATCAAATGCCCGCCAGCATGCCGCCGACGATCGTTTTCCACGCCACGGCCGACCAGACTGTGCCTTATGCCAATTCAGTCGCTTTTAAAGACAAGCTTGTAAGCCGCGGCAATCGTTGCGAGTTGGTAACCTTCGAGGGCCTTGGTCACTCCTATAACTCAAGCAAGTATGGCGAAGCTGGCAGCGTGGCTGATAAGAAGACCCGCGAAGATATCGCGGCCTTTCTTGCGAGCTTGGGACTGGTCAAATTTTGAACGCCTTCATGAAACCATTCCTTCCGATATCTGCGCTGCGAATCTTGTTCGCAGCCATGCTGTTTGTTTTGGCCAGTCTTGCTGACGCAGAGACCATCCAGCGACTTGATACAGGTTGGGAATTTTACCAAGGCTCACTCGGCAGCCTCTGGGAAATCTGGCGCGGCGACAAGGCCACCGACAATGTCACCTGGACGCCCGTCACCCTGCCGCATTGTTTCAATGGCCGGGACGCGGTGGATCCCGATGTGCGCTATTATCAGGGCCCGGGCTGGTATCGGACGCGCCTGAAAATTGCCAATCCGTTTCCGAATGGCCGCACGCTTCTGCACTTCGACGGTGCGGGGCAGAAGTCACAGGTCTTCGTTGGCCTGGGAAAAGTCGGCGAGCACGTTGGCGGCTATGATCAATGGGAGGTGGACATTACGGATGCCGTCGCCAAGCAGAATGAAGTTCCGCTCGCCGTCCTGTGCGATAACTCGCGCGATGCGGAGAGCATTCCTTCCGACTTGAGCGACTTCAACCGTTACGGCGGACTCTACCGTCACGTCAGCCTCGTTTATGTCCCGGCGATTTCACTGGAACGCGTTCACATCGAGCCGACGCTCAAAGCGGATGGCCAGGCCAGCGTGAAAGTGCGCGGGCGTCTTTACAATCCGACGGCGCTCCAGGACGAAACGGAACTGGTCGTCGAAGTTCGCGCTCCGGACGGAAAGGTCATTCACGCCTCGATGCAAAAATTGGCCCCGTGGCCGGGCGAAAAAGAAATTGCCGCCTTTCAGATCATCCAACCCGAATTGTGGTCGCCGAAGTCGCCTGCACTTTACACTTGTTCCGTCACGCTCAAGTTGCCCGGGGGTGAACAGCGGGTTTCTGAACAATTCGGGGTGCGTTCCGTTGAATGGGTCGAGCACGGGCCGTTCAAACTCAACGGCGAGCGCCTGCTGCTGCGTGGGACACATTATCACGAGGATCACGCCGGTGTGGCCGCCGCCGTGCCGGATGACGTCGTGCGCCAGACGCTGCAAGCGATGAAGGACATGGGCGTGAATTTTGTGCGGCTCGGGCATTATCAACAGGCGCCGCTGGTGCTGGAATTGTGCGACGAACTCGGCATTCTCGCGTGGGAGGAGGTCCCGTGGTGTCGCGGCGGCTTGGGCGGTGAGCGTTACCAGCAGCAGTGCCGGGAAATGCTGCATGACCTGATTGACCAGCATTACAATCATCCGGCCATTATCCTTTGGGGCCTGGGCAATGAGAATGACTGGCCCGGTGACTTCGAGCAGTTTGATACCAACGCCATTCGCGCCTTCATGTCCGGGCTGAACACGGAGGCGCATCAACTGGATCCTTCGCGCCAGACCATCATCCGTCGCTGCGATTTCTGCAAGGACATCCCGGACGTCTATTCACCGAGCCTTTGGGCCGGCTGGTATGGCGGGCGTTACACCGAATATCGCGCCGCCTTGGACAAGGCCATCGCCGACACACCGCATTTTTTCCACGCCGAATACGGCGGTGACAGCCAGGCCCGCCGTCACGCAGAGGAGCCGGAAAAATTTCTCGCGGCGGTGACCACCGGGCAGGGCACGGCGGAAGTCGGCAAGGCCTACAAAGCCAACGGCGGCAAAGCCCGCGCCTCGAGGGATGGCGACTGGTCGGAGAGCTACATCATCAACCTCTTCGACTGGCATCTCAAGGAGCAGGAGCAGATGACCAATCTCACCGGTTCGGCGATGTGGATTTTCAAGGACTTCGCCACGCCCCTGCGTCCGGAGAATCCCGTGCCGCGCGTGAACCAGAAGGGGGTCGTCGAACGCGACGGCACACCGAAAGAAAGTTATTACGTTTTTCAAAGTTACTGGGCGGACCAGCCGATGATCCATATTTATGGTCACACCTGGCCGGTGCGCTGGGGCAAACCCGGCGAGGAAAAACTGGTGAAAATATTTTCCAACTGCCGTGAAGCGGAGTTGTTTGTCAACGGCGTGTCGGCCGGTGTGAAACAACGCAACCTCACGAACTTCCCCGCCGCCGGCCTGCGCTGGAACGTCAAACTCAACGAAGGCGCGAACACGCTGCGCGCCGTGGGTCGCAACGGCGGCGCAGAAGTCACCGACGAAATTTCCGTCGCATATCAGACCGCAACGTGGGGCCGGCCGTTGCAGTTGACCCTGAGTGAAATTTCCCAGAGCAACGGGGTCGTGACCGTCGAAGCGCGCGTGTTTGACAAAGCTGGCGTGCCCTGTCTCGACGCCGCCAACCTGGTCCGCTTCGGCCTCACGGGCGACGGGCGGTTGCTGGACAACCTCGGCACGGTCACCGGTTCGCGTGTGGTGCAACTCGGCAACGGCCGCGCGCAAATCAGTCTGCAACTGACCGGTCAAATGGCGATGGCCAGTGTTTCCAGCGACGGTGTCAAGACCGTCTTCCTTCCGGTCGAGAACAAAAGCCAGCAAAAAATTTCACACCGATGACTCATCGAATCACCTTGATCGTATTGATCCTCGCCGCCTGCGGGCTGGCGCGCGCCGGCGAGATTTCGCCACGTTACTTTGCGGCCAGCCCGGGCGCGCTGGCCGAAGTAAAGACGCGATTGGCGGCCGGCGACAAATCACTGCAGCGGGCGCTGAAGAACCTGGTCAAAGACGCGGACGCGGCGCTGAAGACGGCGCCGCCGACGGTGGTGGAGAAGAGCCAGACCCCGCCCAGCGGCGACAAGCACGATTACATGAGCACCGCGCCTTACTTCTGGCCTGATCCCGCAAAATCCAACGGACTGCCCTACATCCGGCATGACGGCAAAGTGAATCCGGAAAGCCGCGATGACGCGTTCGACCATGGCCGGATGGGAGAGCTGGGCAGGACCGTCGAGACGCTGGCGCTGGCCTATTATTTCACCGGCAACGAGACTTACGCGGAACACGCGGCGAAGTGTCTGCGGGTCTGGTTTCTCGATCCCGCCACGCAGATGAATCCGCATTTGAATTTTGCGCAGGCCGTTCCCGGTGAAAATACTGGACGTGGAACCGGCATCCTCGAAGGCCGCAATCTCGCGGCGGTGGCGGATGCGGCGGGCCTGCTGGCGGGTTCGCCCGCGTGGACGCAGCGCGATCGGGCGGAATTCAACGCCTGGCTGGAAACCTATTTGAACTGGTTGCTGACGAGCAAGAACGGCCGCGACGAAGCGAACGCCAGAAACAATCACGGAACATGGTATGACGTGCAGGCCATGGAACTCGCGCTGGTGCTGGGCAAATTGGACGTGGCGCGGCAAATCGCCGAAGCTGCCAAACGGAAACGCATCGCCGTGCAAATCCAACCGGATGGCCGCCAGCCTCTGGAGCTTGAGCGGACGACGTCGCTGGGCTATTCGCAATTCAATCTTGCGGCGCTGTTCACGCTCGCCACTTTGTCCGAACACGTTGGCGTTGACCTGTGGCATTGCCAGCTCGCGAATGGCCGGAACGCGCCGGCTGCGGCGTTGGATTTTCTGCTGCCCTATGTGACTGACCCTTCGCAGAAGTGGCCTTACGAACAGATCAAAAATTTTAACCGGTCCAACTTCGCACCCCAGCTCCGCCAGGCGGCGGAGGTCTATCACGAGCCGGCGTATGAAAAGATTCTCTCCGGATTTCCCGACGTTGCCCGGGAACGTTTCCAGCTTCTCTTCCCCGTCTTAGCCCGGCCCAGGCCCGACGTTGCGGCGTTGGATCGGGAACGCATCCTGAAGGCCGCCAGCGCTGCGCTCGCGTTGCCGCCGGTCACCATCACCAAATTTCACACTCCGTTGAGCACGGGCAGCCCGAATGATTACTATTCCAACGGCGATTACTGGTGGCCCGATCCGGCGAAGACCAACGGACTGCCGTATATCCAGCGCGACGGTCAGTCCAACCCGGGGAATTTCAACCAACATCGGCTGGCACTGCGCCAATTGCGCGATGCGGTCGCCGCACTGGGGGCGGCTTACGAAATGACGGGCGAGGATCGTTACGCCGCGAAAGCAGCGGAGTTGCTGCGTGTGTTTTTCCTCGATCCGGCGACCCGCATGAATCCAAATCTGCAATTTGCCCAGGCCATCCCGGGAGTGTCGGCCGGACGCGGCATCGGCATCATTGATACGTTGCATCTCATCGAAGTTCCGCCGGCCATCGCGGTCATGCAAAAGTCGCCCGCGTTTCCGCCGGAGATGCTCGCCGGCCTGCAGCAATGGTTTCGCGCGTATACCGATTGGATGCTCACCAGCAGGAACGGCAAGGAAGAAGCCAACGCCAGGAACAACCATGCCGTCGCGTTCTGGTTGCAGGTGGCCGTGTTCGCCAAGTTCACCGGCGATGAAGCGCGCCTGGGCGAATGCCGGCGTCAGTTCAAGGAGGTGTTCGTGCCGAACCAGATGGCGGCGGATGGCAGTTTCCCGGCGGAGTTGAAGCGCACCAAGCCCTACGCTTACTCGATCTTCCAGCTCGATAATATGACGACGCTCTGTCAGGTGCTTTCCACGCCAGCCGACAACTTGTGGGCTTTTGAGCTGCCCGACGGTCGCGGTATCCGCAAAGCCGTCGCGTATTTGCAACCTTATCTCGCCGATAAATCCAAGTGGCCGCTCCAGCCGGACGTGATGGCGTGGGACGGTTGGCCCGCACGGCAAAGTTCGCTGCTTTTCGCCGGTCTTGCCTTGGATGAGCCAAAATATCTGGCTCTCTGGAAAAAACTTCCGCCGGATCCCGCGAACGAAGAAGTGCAGCGCAACATCGCCATCACCCAGCCGATCCTGTGGGTGGATAATGCGGTTGTCCGCCCATCCCGTTAAACCTAAAATCCGCAGTAGGGATGAACCACGAAATACACGAAACACACGAAAATAAAGGATACAATGCCTTTTTTGTCTCCAGTCCAACATTCACCCTACGGGTGAAATAGAGCGGTTTGGCAATGCCTTGTAGCTTTTGTGTGTTTCGTGGTTTCAACTGCTGTTTCCAATTTAAATGGTTCATCGGACTCGCACTGACCCGGCAGATTAAATAGAATTTCATCATGCCCCGGCGCCGGAACCGTTTCATCCCAGCATTGCTGTTACTGGCGGGATTGTTTTTGTCCCCGGCGGTGTCCGCGGTGGCGGCGGAGGAGCAGGCCAACTGGGTGTATCGCGCGTGGCAGACGGACGAAGGCCTGCCGGACAACAGCGTCACGGGTGTCGCCCAGACGAGTGACGGGTATCTGTGGGTGGCCACTTACGGCGGCTTGATGCGGTTTAACGGTGCGACGTTCTCGGGGATTCAGCTGCCCAGTCTGCTCAAAAAATCCATTCGCACCATGCTGCTGGACCGGCGCGGCCGGTTTTGGCTGGGCATTGATACGGGCTCGGTGGTTTGTCTGGAGTCCAACACCTCGCGGATTTTCGGCACCGGCGACGGGTTGCCGGCGGAACGCGTGGCGGCCACGGCGGAGGATGCGGCCGGCGGCATTTGGATCGCGTATCAAAGCGTGCTGTGCCGGATCAAAGACGATCAGGTAACCCGGTTTGGCGCTACGAATGGCTGGCCCGCCGGCATCAACGCCTGGGTCACCAGCGATGCCCGCGGCAACGTGTGGTTTTCAAAAGGCGGCCAGGTCGGCGTCGTTCGCGACGGGGAGTTGCAGGACAAACTGTCGTTCAAGGAAACCGCCATCCGGCTTTGCGGGGCGGCCCCGTCGGGCCTCTGGATCAGCGCGGGCGTCCGCTTGTTGAAATACGATGAACACCAGCCGCCGGTGGAGGTCGGGCAATTGCCGGCGAACGCCGAGTCGCAGGTTTTATTCGAGGATCGGGCCGGGGCGCTTTGGATCGGCACGGCGGCGGATGGACTGTTCCATTTCCAGAACGGCACGCTGGAGAAAGTGCCGACCTCGCAGCAATCCGTCTATTGCTTGTGCGAGGATCGTGAAGGCAATCTGTGGGCCGGCACCCGCGGCGGCGGCTTGGATCTCATCCGTCCCAGCGCGGTTGAATTGATCGGGCGCGAGGCGGGGCTGCCGTTTGAGTCGGTCGCCTCGGTGTGCGAAGACACCGAAGGCTGGATCTGGGTCGCGTCCCAAAACGGGGTGTTGGCGCGCAGTCATGATGGCCGGTGGGAAGTGATCGGTGCGGAAGCCGGCTGGACGGGCGATGCCGCCACCTGCGTGGCGGCGGACAAAGACGGCGGCGTCTGGGTCGGGGCGCGGAATCGCTCGCTGAATTATTTTCACAACGGCGTCTGGCGCACGTGGCAGCGACAGGACGGCTTGCATAACGGCGCGGTGCATTTGATTTTTGTCGCCCGGAACAATGATGTCTGGGTGGTCACCGGTTCGCCGAGCCGCCTGCAGCAGTTGCGCGCTGGAAAAATCGGCGAGGCTTACGAACTGCCCGGCGACAATCGCACGATCCGCACCATGGCGGAAGGTGCGGATGGCACCCTGTGGATCGGCACCTTGGAAGGTCAGATTCTGCGGATCACCAACTCGACCCTGGTGCGGGAAACGGCGGTGACGGAAACGAACGGGCTGCCCGTGCGCACCGTGCAAACGACGGCCGACGGCACGTTATGGATCGGTTATGCCGGCGCCGGCGTGGGCTGTCTCAAGGGCGGAAGATTTTCCCGGGTGACCACGGCGGAAGGATTGATGGATGATTTTGCGTCGCAGCTTTTGCCGGATCGCCGCGGCGGCATGTGGATTGTGGGCAATCACGGATTGTTTGAAGTGCCGGTGGCGGAACTGGCGGCGGTGGCGGCGGACCGGACCGCGCGATTGCGCTCCCAGATCTTCGGCCGCAATGAAGGCCTGCCCAATTTTCAACCGAACACCGCGAGCTTTCCCAACACCTGCCAGGGCGGCGACGGACGGTTGTGGTTTGCCACCCGCAGCGGCCTGCTGTTGGTGAGGCCGGAGAGCATCCGCAAAAATCCGCTGCCGCCACCGGTCCTGCTGGAGCGCGTGACCGTGGATGACAAGACGGCCGCGCTCTACGACGCCCGGACGCCCCTGCAAACCGAATACGGAAACGGCTGGCTCGATCTGCGTGACTCAAAAGCCGGGCTGCAAGTCCCGCCGAAACATCGCAAATTGGAATTGGAATTTTCGGCGTTGAGCTTCGCTTCCCCGGAGAACATCCAGTTCCGCTACAAGCTCGATAATTTTGACGAGGACTGGATCGAGGCCGGCTCCCAGCACAGCGCCCGGTATCCGCATCTGCCGGCGGGCGATTATCAATTTCATGTGCGGGCCTGCAACAATGCCGGCGTCTGGAACGAAGCCGGGGCGACCCTGAACATCGTTGTATCGCCGTTTTACTGGCAGACCTGGTGGTTTCGCATTTTGGTTTTGCTGATGTTCACCGCGAGCGTGGTGGCGGTCGTGCGTTACGTTTCGTTCCGCCGGTTGCGCGCCCGCATGGTGCAGCTCGAACATCAGGCCGCGCTGGAAAAGGAACGCGCCCGGATCGCCCGGGACATGCACGATGAAGTGGGCGCCAAACTCACACGCCTCTCGCTCCTCACCGAAATGGCGGGCGGCAATCCTGAAATTCCCGCCTCCGCACGCGGCGAGGTGAGGGAAATTTCCGACACGGCACGGGAAACCATCCGTTCGTTTGAAGAGATCGTGTGGGCGGTGAATCCACGCAACGACACCCTCGCCGACCTGGTTCATTACCTGTGCCGCTACGCGGAGGATTATTTCGACGGCAGTCCGGTGCAATGCGGTTTTGATCTGCCGCCGGTGATTGCGCCGGTGATGTTGCCGCCGGAGGTTCGCCAGCAGGTGTTTCTCGCGGCCAAAGAGGCGTTGAACAATGTCCTCAAGCACGCCAAAGCCCGGCGTGTGCGGCTGCGGCTGGTGGTGGGCGCCGACGAATTTAAAATCAGCATTGAAGATGATGGCTGCGGTTTTGACCCGGCTTCTCCGCCCAAACGGACCGGGGGCGGCAACGGTTTGGACAACATGCGCGAACGATTGCGCAGCGTGGGCGGCCGGTGTGAATGCACCAGCCAGCCGGGGCAGGGCACCGGCATCACTTTCATTGTCTTCCACGCGCCGGGCCGGGGCGCAGACAAATCCTGACTGCTGCAAGCACTGGATAGGACGCGGCCGCACGATCACAAACCGGGATGGTCGGGACGAACATCGCCCGTCGGTTCACTTGAATCGCAACGCCCGATGCATCCGTCGTAGCAACCGGGTTTCGTTCCTGCGGGCAAGCGCGTGTTCCCAAATCCGCAAAACACGCCAGCCTTGCGCCCGCAAGGTGCGCGTTACCAGCCGGTCACGTGCGATGTTGCTGGAAAATTTCCGCCGCCAGAATATCGCGTTACCTTTTGGCTTCGTTCCGTGCTTTGGGCAGCTATGCCAGAAGCAACCGTCCACGAAGACCGCCGTGCGCAATTTTGGAAAAACAAAGTCAGGACGCACAGCGAGTTGATAGCGGATTTGAGTTGAAGGTTGATAGTTCCGCCGCCGCGCTCCCTCTCCGCGCTGGGGAGCGAGCCGGGGTGAGGTGCGTCTTCTCTCAACTCTCAACTTCCCGACTCTCAACTTCCGCTGCCTCCGCCAGCCGGTGATTTTGTTCCGCCGGAATAATTTTGCCAGCGCCAGTTCCGTGTCCTTGTTCCCGCGCGAGCGGATGCGCGACATCACTTCCGAACGCTTCGCTTTGGAAAACACATCAGCCATGACTTCAAAAACTTGACGCGAATTCCGCGAATTTTCACGAATTCGATTCGCGATAATTAGAGCGATTCGCATCCGAAATTGGCAGGCATCGTTTCGTTGCCGGATAGCAGCCAGATCGTTCATCTGTTGCCTCGACCAACTCAACCTGGTAGAAGTTCACCGCAAGATGGCAAACGTCATATTCACAACCAAAGTAAATCCGGTCTATGACGACTTGCCAGAATTTCGCTATCACTTTCCCTCCACATACCTCAATCAGGCAAAGCAGGCCGTGGGAGACTGGATTCTTTATTACGAGCCACGACGTGAGGGCGCTGATCTAGCTGGCCGCGCAGGTCGCCAGTGCTATTTCGCAGCGGCGCGAGTCACAAAAATCGAAGAAGATAAATCTAACAGCGGCCACTACTATGCCTACGTTACTGATTACCTCCAATTTCCAAAGCCGGTTCCGTTTAGAATCGGAAAGACTTATTTTGAAAGCGGACTGCGAAAAGAAGATGGATCGACAAATAAAGGCAGATTTGGACGGTCAATCCGAATTATTTCGCTTGAAGATTTCCAGATCATTTGCCGACTCGGCTTCCAAGATGCGCAGATATCACCTCAGGATTATCAAACATTCCAGAGACTCGAGGATCAACCTGTGGAACTGGCTGGCGAGAGGCGAATGCTGGTCACTCAGCGGCCATTTCGCGATGCCGCATTCACACGCCTGATTCAGGATGAGTATGACAACACTTGCGCCATGACGGGGCTCAGGCTTGTTAATGCTGGTGGCCTATGCGAAATCGAGGCTGCCCACATCAGGCCTGTGAATGAACAAGGGCCGGATTCAGGACGCAACGGCATTGCGCTGGCGCGGACGATTCATTGGTTGTTCGACCGACACTTCCTTTCGATTTCAGACGCAGGTGAAATTCTCGTAGCGAAAAAGCATGTTCCCGAAAAAGTGTGTGCACTATTGAACCCGGACATGAAGATCAAAACGCCCCTATCGTCATTGTGTCAACCACATCCAAGTTTTCTTCGCCACCACCGGGAGCGCTTTAAAGGCAACTAGCCAGTGATGGAACATGGTTGTTTCAGCCAGTTGATTTTAATTTCCTTTTCGTCGGCCATGAACTCATCGCAGATTGCGATGAGTTCTCGGTTCCCGTGACGGACTCCATTGAGGTACGCAACGCGGCAAATTCATCGGCGTCAACGGTTCCACCGCCGGATCGGGTTGGGTTGGACGTTTCGCCTTCATTTTAATTCATCGGGTGATGCCGCTGAATGGGTGTGACTGTGCCATCCGGTTATTTCACAAGCCAGTTGATTTTGATTTCCTTTTCGACTTCCTTGAATTCCGGGTCGCCGGTGACGAACTCGGCATTTCTCATTTTAGCGAGCGCCGCGCCGAAGCAGTCGGCATAGGACATCTTCTTGGTGGCTTTGAAAATGGCGGCCTGATGTGCCTGGTGCAGGTCGGCGTGAACCAGTTCAATGGGCATGGCGGCAATCTCCCTGACCTTCTGCTCAGCCATGGCGGGAGAGGCGCCGCGCATGACGGAATAATAAATCTCGCCCCAGTTCACCACGCTCATCAGCAACTTGTGCCGGTCGGCGGTGGCCTGTTCCAGAATCTTTTCCACCGCGTCGGCGGCGGGTTCGTTGTTGAACAGCGCCATGAGCGCCCAACTGTCCAGGATCTTGGTGGCCATTACAGCTCCCTTTCCCGCTTCCGTTCCGCCATGAAAGTTTCCATCGCCTTGGTGCCTTTCAAGGAGCCGCGCAGGCTTTTGATGTAGGAGCGGGTGATGGGTTTCAGCAAAATGCCTTCCGGCGTGGAGACGACAGTGGCCTTGGTGCCGTTCTCAATTTCGAACTCCTTGCGCAAGCGGCGGGGGATGACCACCTGGCCTTTCGTGCCGAAACTCACGGTGTCCATCTTCAAGGTTGCAATCACGCCGTTAAGTTAAACTGGAATCTAAAAGTATGTCAAATATATTTTGTATTACTTTTAGCGGTTGTGGTCTTCGACGGCGAACACAGCATGGAGATGGATTTGCGTGCAGGTATTGGCCATGCGCCGAAGATGCCGCTCCGGACGGAGCCTGAAAATCCTTTTTTGTCCGGTTTCTGCAACGATGTCGCGCCGACGGCGCTGCCGGCGGCAAGTTCATTTCCACAGATGGTCGGACAGCGTGTATTTGTCCGGGACATCGGTTTCAAGGATGGATTCGAGCTTGGGCCCTGCCGCCGCGAGCTCCGGGAAATTCGGCAGCGTCGATTTCCGCTTTCGCCAGTCACAGCGGGCGGGCGGCGACAGGCCGATGGCTTGTCCACACTTCATCCGACTACCCGCCGTCGGTGGCCAGGTTTAAAGTGGAATTGAAAATGAATTCAGTTCCCGACATGGCCGTGGTAACCTCCGCGGCGACGCCCCGCGACCCGGTTGCGTCGCCCGAACCGCCCATGATCAAAGTCTCCATCGTCGAAGATGACGCCAAGCTGCGCGAAACCCTCGTGCGTTATTTTGCGGGGCAGACCGGCTTCCGCTGCGTGAAGGCGTATGCGAACGCCGAAGCCGCGCTGGAGGACATTCCGTTGCATCCCCCCGACGTCGTGCTCATGGACATCAATTTGCCGGGCATGAATGGCATCGACTGCGTGTCGCGTCTGCGGAAAGCGGCGCCCTCGTTGAAGATCATCATGCTCACCGTTTTCGAGGAGGGCGAGCAGGTGTTTCAGGCGTTGTCGGCGGGCGCCTTCGGTTATCTCGTCAAGAGCAACCGGCCCGCAAAAATTCTCGAAGCCATCCGCGAAGTGTTCGATGGCGGCTCGCCCATGTCCGGCCACATCGCGCGGAAAGTGGTGCAATCCTTCCAGGCGCACGCCGCCGCCAGCGCGGAAACGGAATCCCTCACCGCCCGCGAACTGGAGGTGTTGCAGGGTTTGTCGCGCGGTCATCCCTACAAGGAAATCGCCAGCAATCTGGGCATCAGTTTGAGCACCGTCCGCACCTACATCCAGCGCATCTACGAAAAGCTCCACGTCCACAGTCAGACCGAAGCCGTCATGAAATTCGCCCGCAAGCAGGGCTAGTGAGGCGTCGGCAGAACTGCCGGGCGGGCTTTATGACTCAAACGAATGTTCAATGGTGGAGGTCAGGTGAATTGGTAACCATCTTCCCCCAGTCACCGTCCAAAGCATTTCCATGAACAAAACCACGCTGCTTTTCACGCAAATCCTCGGCTGCTTCGTTCTCCCGACCGTCATCGCCACCGCCCAGCCGCTTCCCAAAATCGAACTGCGCCCGGCTTTTCCGCAGTTGAAGCTGGAGCGCCCGGTCTGGATTTCCGAGGCGCCGGATGGGTCCGGCCGCATGTTCGTGGTGTATCAGGACGGCAAAATTCTCATTGTGAAGAAGGATTCGGACGGCGGCGGTGCGAAGGAATTCATGGACATCGAAAGCCGCGGGCCGCATTTCAGCAACGAGGACGGGCTGATGAGCATCGCGTTCCATCCCGGCTTCAAGACCAACAACCTGTTCTACATTTATTACAACCAGAAAAATCCCGCGGATCAACACACGCAGCCGCAAAATTATCCGATCCGCAGCGTCATCAGTGAATTCAAAGTCTCCGCCACCGATCCGGACCAGGCGGATCTCGCTTCCGAGCGCATTCTGCTCGAGGTGCAACAGCCGTTTCCCAACCACAAGGGCGGCCAGGTGGCGTTCGGCCCGGACGGTTATCTTTATCTGGGGCTCGGTGATGGCGGCAGCGCCGACGATCCGTTTGGCAGCGGTCAAAGCACGGCCACCTTGCTCGCCAAAATGCTGCGGATTGACGTGAACACGCGCTCGACCGCCGGGTCCGGCAAAAACAAACGCGAATTGCAGTATGGCATTCCGTCGGACAATCCGTTCGCAAAAGAGCCGGACTTGGGCAGTCGCGGCGCCCAGAAGGAGATTTACGCCTATGGTCTCCGCAATCCGTGGCGTTACAGCTGGGATCGCCAGACGGGCGAGTTGTGGGTGGGCGATGTCGGGCAGAATCTGTGGGAGGAGGTTGACCTCGTCACGAAGGGCGGCGACTACGGCTGGAGCGTGCGGGAAGGCGCGCATCATTTCAAACCCGGCCCGCCCGGCGCGCAATACATTGATCCGGTCATCGAATATCCGCACCGGTTGAACCTTCAATCGCAGGCGATGTTTCCCGACCACAGCATCGGGCTGTGCGTGATCGGCGGCTACGTTTATCGCGGCAAAAAATTCCCCGCGCTCGAAGGGGTTTATTTCTACGGCGACTACAACCTCGGCACGATCTGGGGATTGCGTTATGATTCGGCCACGCAGAAAGTGACGGCGCATGGCACGTTGCTGGATCAAAAGAAAAACATCACCAGCTTTGCGGAAGATTTGGACGGCGAAGTCTATGTGCTCACCCAGGACGGAAAGATTTATTCCATCGCCACTAAATAAACAACGCGACTTGGAACGGCTCACGAACTAACCTCAATCCATGAAACACCTCAAAATCATCCCGCCAACCATGGTGCTGGCATTGCTGCCGGCATTCATTGCCAGCGCCGCCGGGCCGTTGACCGTGACGGCGGTGAACAAACTTCAGATTCCACGGGCCAGTCAGACCATTGAGTTATCCTCCGGCCAACTGGCCCCGCTCGGTGAGAGCAATCTGGAAAAAATTCATGTCCAGAATTCCGCCGGCAAGGAAGTGTTATGTCAGGCGGTCGACACGGATCTTGACGCCTTCCACAAGCCGGACCTGGTGATCTTTCAAGCGGACTTTGCGCCCGGAGAAACCAAATCCTTCACCGTCACGACGGGTAAAAAACAAGAATACAAGAAAGAGGATTTCAAGGCCTACGGCCGGTTTGTCCGTGAGCGGTTTGATGATTTCGCGTGGGAGAATGATTTGATCGCGCATCGCACTTACGGCAGGGCCCTGGAAACCTGGCAGGGCGAGCCGCTGACCAGCAGCGCGATCGACATCTGGTCCAAGCGCACGTCGCGTCTGGTCATCAATGATTGGTATATGGTGGACAACTATCATTCTGACCAGGGCGAAGGCTGTGATGATTATTCCGCCGGCGCCACGCGTGGCGACGGCGGCAGCGGACTGTGGACGGACAACCAACTTTGGGCCGCAAAAAACTTTGTGAACTCACGCGCGCTGGCCAATGGTCCGATCCGGGTGCTGTTCGAACTGGATTACGCTGCGTTCGACGTGGCGGGAACCAAAGTTTCGGAGGTGATGCGCGTATCTCTGGATGCCGGCAGCCAGATGGATCATTACCAGGTCACCTTCAAACCGGCAGACGGCGCGGCATTGACGCCGGCCATCGGGTTGAAAAAAGCCAAGGGCGGGGAGAAGGCATTTGACGCGGCCGCCGGCACGCTGACGATTTGGGAACCGATGGAAAAGAACCTCGGCACGCAAGGGCTCGCGGCCATCGTGGATCCGAAAAAATTGATTCAGCCGGCCGAGGACAAATCCAACCATTTGCTCGTGGTGAAACCGGGCGCGGACAATTCCATTTCCTACTGGGCGGGATTTGCGTGGGACCGCGCCGGGCACATCACCACGGCGGAAGCGTGGAAAAAATACGTGGCTGAATTTGCCCAGGGCGTGCAGTCGCCGGTGGAAGTCAGCGTTTCCAGCAACTAGCGCCGTCTCACTTTTTGCGGGCCGCATTTTTTTTGCACGCCGCGACAAAGCTGCGAAAAATCGCCCGGTAACTATCGCCTTTCTCGACGAGCCGTTCCGGGTGAAATTGCACGCTCAATAAAAACGGCATTCCCGCAGCCTTGTTGGATCGCAGTTCCATCGCCTCGACCAGCCCGTCGCGGCTGCGGGCCGTGGCGACGAACGGTTCCACCGGCTCAGCCACGGCCTGATGATGCGTGCTGTTCACCTTCAGCCAGCGTTTGCCTGAAATTTTTGCGATCAGGGACCCGCGCTGCAACGCCGCTTCATGCACGAATTCGAAGGCCTTGTCCATGCGCCGGTGGTTCAACGCGCCCGGCACCTGCTGCGCGATGTCCGCCACGAGCTTTCCGCCGAACGCCACGTTCAACAACTGGTGGCCGCGGCAGATGGCCAGCACCGGTTTCCGTTGTTTGAAAATCTCCGCGATCAAAGTCAGTTCTGTGACGTCGCGTTGGCCGTTGTCCGGCGTCGGGTTCACGGTCTTGCGGATGGAGGGCGGGAGATGCTTGTCATACAGATCGGAGTTGATGTCGTCGCCGCCGGTGAGCAACAGGCCATCGGTGCGATGCACGCTTTCCGCCAGCACCGCCCGGTCCGTCGTTGCCGGCGCGACCAATGGCACGCCGCCCGCCGCCAGCACCGCCTGCACGTACCGCAGTGACAGGCTGACAGACAAATCGCTGAATTCCACGCCGCGCAGTTCGAAACCGGGTGAAATCAAAATCAAGGGTCGCCGTTCCATGCGGTAATTTAGACACGGTTGCCCCACATGTCATGAATAAACCACCCCATCAATAATAACTGTATCGGCGGACCAGTTTCATGGCTTCAATTCGCGCGTGCAGTTTATGTTTCGGGAATTTATGATGAGCTGAATGACCGAGGCCGAGCATCTGGAATTTGTCGGTGTCAATGAAGTGCGCCTGCGCAACCGCACACTCACGTATTTTTCCGGTTGTGATTATTTTCGCCTGGCAAGGAATCCCAAAGTGGCGCAGGCCGCGCGGGTGTCGCTGGCCAAAGACGGCTTGAATGTCGCCGCCTCGCGCCGCACCACCGGCAATCATCGGATTTACAAACAGCTGGAAGCGGGCCTGGCAAAATTCTTCGGGGCGGAAACCGCACTGGTTTTTCCTGACGGCTACCTGGCCCCCATCGCGGCGGCCCAGGCGTTGGCGGGTCAATTCACCCACGCTTTCGTGGATGAACTGGCGCACGGCGCGTTGCTCGATGCGGCCCGGATGCTGGATTGCCCGGTGAAAAAATTCAAACACCGCGACCCCGCCGATCTGGCCAAGCTCATTGCCAGGTGCGGCCGCAACATGCGGCCAGTCGTGCTCACCGATGGGATGTTTTCGCATGACGGTTCCGTGGCGCCGTTGCGCGAGTATCTGAAAATCCTGCCGGCGGGCGGAATGATTCTGGTGGACGATGCGCATGGTGTCGGCGTTCTGGGGGTGAAGGGCAGGGGATCGCTGGAACATGAAGACGTGGACCGGAAGCGTATCATCCAGTGTGCGACCTTGAGCAAGGCGCTGGGGGTTTACGGCGGGATGGTGCTCACCTCGCGGGCGTGGCGGGGAAAAATTCTGGAGCGCAGCCGGACCTTTGCCGGCACCACGCCGCTGCCGCCGCCGCTGGCGGGCGCAGCCCTGGCCTCGCTGCAAATTCTGCGAAGCGAACCGGCCCGGCGGGACCGGCTGTTCCAGAATCTCAACCAGGTGCGGAGGCCGTTGCGCCAGGCGGGTTGGGAGATTTCCGAAACCCCGGGCCCGATCATTCGTTTGCCGGCGATGAGTCGCGCCCGCGTTGATGATCTGAAGAAACGTTTGCTGGCCGCCGGAATTTATCCACCTTACCTGAGCTACGGCGCGTCGGCGCAGGGGATTTTCCGGTTTGTCATTTCCAGCGAACACACCCGTGAACAGCTGGACCGGTTGATCGCCGTGCTGACGGATGTTGCCGCTCGCGCGCGATACTGACATCTCATTGTCCGCACGTGTCGCGGCGCTGATCGTCGAATCCGAAAGCAAAATATGTCCCGCCATTTGCGCCGGTTAACCAGCTCGCTCTCGATTCGTGATGAACGTTGATTTGTCTTCGTCGAGTCAGGGCTCGCCAGCCGCCGAGGGGATGTTTAGTCTCCATCCGAGACCATGACGAGATCACTGCCCATGACGCGATGGATCCGGGCCTGCTGGGAGACGCTGCTGCCGGTCAGGCTGGCAGCGTTGCCCCGCTACGCAGGCCGCCGGTTTCGGCTGGGTTTGGCCATCTTCCTGTCTGTCTGGAGCGGCGTTGCAAGTGCCGCCCCCCCGCGCGTGCTCATTGTTCATTCCTTTGGAAGTGCCGCGCCGCCGTTCACCACCCATTCGATTGCCTTTGAGAGTGAGCTGACCGAGAAGTTGGGGAAACCGGTTGATCTCGACGAGATCTCGTTGGACGTGGCGCGCTACGCGGACTCCGACACGCAGGAAGCGCTCGTCGAATACATCCGCAAACGTGTGGCCAAATGGCAGCCGGATTTGGTGGTGCCCATCGGCTCGCCGGCCGGGGTCTTCGTCGCGCAAAACCGGGAGCGCCTTTTTCCGCAAACACCCATCCTTTACACCGGGATGGACGGACGGCGGTTGCCGGCGGGCGCGCTGCAAACGAATGCCACCTTCGTGGGCGAGGATTTCAACCTGCCCGGCTTTGTGGAAGATATTCTCCAGGTGGCGCCGGCGACGACCAACATTGTGGTCGTGATTGGCGCGTCGCCCCTGGAGCAATTTTGGACGACCGCGTTTCGCCGGGAGTTTGAACCGTTCACAAACCGCGTGAGCTTCACCTGGCTCAATGATTTGTCATTCGATCAGATGCTGGCGCGCGTCGGTAAATTGCCGCCGCACTCCTTCATTTTCCTCGTCCTGCTGATGCGGGATGCGACGGGGGTGACTCACAATGCTGACGAGGCGCTCAAACGAATTCATGCGGTCGCGAATGCACCCGTGAACAGCATCTATCAACATCAACTGGGCATGGGAATTGTCGGTGGCCGGCTTTACCAGGCCGAACTCGAGGGGGTGGAGTCGGCTCACATCGCCATCCGCATCCTGCATGGCGAGCCGGCGTCGAGCATCCCGCCGAAGATTGTGGGGCCGCTCCCGCCGCAGTATGATGCGCGCGAACTCAAACGCTGGGGCATCGGTCCGGCGAACCTGCCAGCCGCCAGCTCCATCAAGTTCCGCCAGCCGGGCTTCTGGGAGCTTTACCGGTGGCCGATTGTCGGCACGATCTTATTTTGTGCGGTTGAAGCCGGCTTAATCATCGGCTTGCTGATAAACCGGGCCAGGCGTCTGCAAGGAGAGGCGGCGGCGGCACTGATTGCCGAAATCTCGTCGAAGTTTGTGAATCTTCAGCCCGGTGTGGTGGACCGCGAAATCAAGGAGGCCCAGCGCCGCATCTTCGAATTGCTCGATCTTGACGTTTCAGGGTTTTGGCAATGGTCAGCCGAGGCCTCGGGTTTTTTCAGGATCACCCATTTTTCCCGCACCAGTGAGGGGCCGCAATTTCCCGAACGGATGAACTCACAGGAATATCTTCCCTGGTTCCAACAGCAAGTGTTGGCCGGCCGCACCGTGGTCATTTGCTCGACGAATGAACTGCCGCCGGAGGCCGCGCGCGACCGGAAAACCTTCCGCCGATTCGGCTTCAAGTCGAATTTGACCATACCGCTTTCCGTGGGAGGGGAGCCACCCATTGGTGCGCTGGGCTTTACCACGCGGACAGAACGCGCCTGGCCGGATGCGCTGATCAAGCGGTTGCAACTGGTGGCGCAGATATTTGCCAACGCGCTGGCTCGGAAGCGTGCCGACCAGGCTTTGCGCGAGAGCGAGGCGCGCTTTCGCACGGTCGCCAATACCGCGCCGGTGCTGATCTGGATGTCAGGCACCGACAAGCTCTGCAATTTTTTCAACAAGAGCTGGCTCGACTTCACGGGCCGCCCGCTCGAAGCGGAACTGGGCAACGGCTGGGCCGAGGGCGTCCACCCGGATGATCTGGCGACCTGCCTGAAAACCTACGGCGAATCCTTCGATGCCCGGCGCCCCTTCACCATGGAATACCGGCTGCGCCGGCACGACAGCGAGTATCGCTGGATGTCGGACCACGGCGTGCCGCGTTACGACTCCGCGCAGATTTTTCTGGGCTACATCGGCTCCTGTCTGGACATCACCAATCGCAAATCGGTGGAAGCCGAGCTGCTCCGGCAGCGGGCGGAACTGGCGCATGTCGCGCGCGTCTCCACCATGGGCGAACTGGCGGCCTCGGTGGCGCACGAACTGAACCAGCCGCTGGGTGCCATCCTCGCCAATGCCGAGGCGGCGGAATTGTTCCTGGAGCAGAAACCGCCGGCGCTCGATGACCTGCGCGCCGCGCTCGCGGATATCCGCAAGGACGACGAGCGCGCCAGTGAAGTGATCCGCCGGATGCGTGCTTTGCTGCGCAAGCACGAACTGGAGCTGCAGCCGCTCGACATCAACTCTCTGGCGGAAGAAGTATTGCAATTGGTCAGCGCGGACGCCACGCTGCGCCGGATCTCGCTCGCCGCCGATCTCCTGCCCTTCCTGCCGAAGATTGCCGGCGACCGCGTTCACTTGCAACAAGTCCTGCTGAACCTCATTATCAACGGCATGGATGCCATGCACAACCAGCCGCGCGAACGTCGGCAAATCCTGGTGCGCACGCGTTTGGGCGGCGACGGCCTGGTGGAACTGGCGGTGATAGACTCGGGCCACGGCATTGAGCTGAATAAGTTGCCGCGCCTCTTCGAGCCGTTCTATACCACCAAGCCCAATGGCATGGGCATGGGGCTTTCGATTGCCCGCACGATCATTAAAGCGCATCAAGGGCGCATCTGGGCGGAGAACAATGCATCGAACGGCGCGGTGTTCCGCATCTTGCTGCCGGCTCTACGGAAGCAGCCGCCCGGGCACGAAGTTGAATGAGCAACGGAGATCTCAAACCCAGCGTATCATTTCCACACCATGGCTTCACTTGACACCAGATCTTCGCCGCAGTCTGCGATCTTTGTCGTGGACGATGACGCCTCGTTCCGCAAAGCCATCGGGCGTTTGCTGCACGCGGGCGGCTATGCCGTGCATGCCTTCGCGTCAGCAGCGGAGTTTCTGCAATTCGCCCGTCCCGATGCGCCGGGCTGCGTCCTGTTGGATCTGCACATGCCCGGTCCGAGCGGACTGGATTTGCAGAGCGTCCTTGCCCGCAGCGAAAATCCGCTGCCCATCGTATTCCTTAGCGGCAAAGGAGACATTCCTGCCTCGGTGCAGGCGATGCGTGCCGGCGCGGAGGATTTCCTCACCAAACCGGCCAGGAAAGAAGTCTTGTTCCCCACGATTGAGCGCGCGCTGGTGCGTGACGCGCGGGATCGCGAGCAACGCGCCCGTCGCCGTCAGTTGCGCTCCCGGTTCGACTCGCTCACACCGCGCGAGCGGGAAGTGCTGGTCCATGTGCTCGGCGGCCAGATGAACAAACAGATTGCCCTGGACATTGACGCCAGCGAGCGGACCATCAAAGCGCATCGCGCCCATCTCATGGCCAAGTTGCAGGTGCAGTCCGTGGCCGAACTCTCCCACTTGGCGCACGAAGCGGGTTTAGTCAGTCATCAGTAATCAATGGTCAGGACGCAGCGTGCGATGTCAGTGAGCGTCAGTCCAACACCGGGTCACTACTTACTGGTCACTGATTGCTGATTTCTATTCCCCCGCGCCTTTTTTGTGCTGTATCCAAAGGACATCGTCGTATTGCACCAAAGGACAATAGGCAGCCTCATCCTGTCTAGGGTAGTCTCACTCCAAATTAGACAGTGGATCCGGTGCAGATAAATCAAACCAGACATTTCAAAACCAGCTTGTTGCCCGATTTAAAAAATTCCCGAACAAAAATATTATGACTGCATTTAGAAATCAGAACCTGCCTTTACCTCCAATCTGTTCGCGCCTGCTGGCGGGAGTCGCCTCGCTGGCGCTGGTTGGTTTCACGGCCTCGGCGCAGATTGATCCGGCGCCGCGGCAGCTGCTGCACCTGGGGGCGAACGCCTCGCTGACGGACAGCGGTCCGATGGGCGCTTACGCGTTTTATTATTGGAACATGCCCAATGTGCCGACGACCAACCAGGTGCTGCGCCTGGTCATCGCGCCGGTTTATGTGGACGCCAATCTGGGTTTCCAACACCTGCTGGGCAAAAACACGGACCTGGCCGTGGGCGCCTTTGGTGGCATGTATGCCAACAGCTATCAGGAGGTGGATCACGGCCATTGGTTTAAAAGAGAGTCGTTCGACGGCGACAGCGGCGGTTTCGACGTGAGCCTCTATCAACGGTTCAACCCCGACCAGCACATTCCCCTGACCGGCGTGCTCCGCGCGACCATGGATTATAACGCCTTCGACACGACGGACAACACCGCTACTGTCAAGAATAACGGCACTGCATTCGTTCTGCCCGAGAACCAGCCGATCATGACCTACCGCGCCGGGTTCCGCTGGGGCGGCAAGGAGCCGATGCTCACCCCGATTCTGGGCATGGAGGTTTCCGGCTGGTATGAACTGGATCAGCGCACCTCGCCCGGCGGATACGGGTTCAGCAATGACCGGGAACTCGAACGGGTCAGCCAGCGGTTCTTTGCCCGTGCCCAGTTGAACTACACCACGCTGGAATCGAAACATTACGTCGTGGCCGGATTGCAGGGAGGCACGATGATCAACGCGGACCGGTTGAGTGCCTACCGTCTGGGTGGCGTGCTGCCCTACACCAAGGAATTTCCGCTGCCCATCCCCGGATATTACTTTCAGGAACTTTCGGCCAAGTCTTTCGGGCTGGCCTACGGCACTTACGCCATCCCGTTCGGGGCCGAAGACCAGTGGAACATCATGGGCAGCGCCTCAGCCGCCTTGGTGGATTATGTGGACGGCACGGGGCAACCGGGAGCGTTCAACTCGGGCGTGGGCGTGGGCGGCGGCTACAGCGCGCCCAGCAGGCGTTGGAAAATCCTCTCGCTGGTGGGCTACGGTTTTGAAGCCGAGCGTGAGCATGGCCGGGGTGGCTACTCGGTCGCGGTGGCGTTCCAATACAACTTCGGCTCAACCAGGACGGCTGGGCTTGAGGGGTATGAAGCCTTGCAAGAAATGCATACCGTGGCCAAGTGAACAGGGCGTGATGACAGCCTGACAGCGGGATTGGCGGGAATTCGGTGCGCGTCGAATTTCATTTCGGAATGTGACCGGCTGGATTTTCACCGGGTCGCCACGGAAAATATCTTTACAAGTTCGGCGCACAGTGTTTCATCTGTCTCCACGAGACTTGAAGACATCTGGCATCCTTCCGAGCTTCTGAATTCCTATTTTTCTCGTTTGCCGCAGACCCAATCGCGGATCCGTTGTCATGAAAAGTTGCCCGGTTCATTCATCCAGTCCAGTTCTGGGACGCAAACGCGTCAGCGGCGTGGTGGTGCCGAATGCGCCTTCGCGCGGCCAGGTTGCACTCGCCTGCGTGGTGGCCAATGGGATGCGCCTGCTCGCGGCCACGCTGCGTTACCGCGTCAATGGCGGCCGCGGCCCCGTCAGTCTCCCGGACGAACCCGTCATCTTTGCCCTCTGGCACAACCGGCTGGGTTTGTGCATGAAGGTTTACAAGAGCTTTGTCCGGCCGGATTGCGACCACGAGCATCTGGCGGCGCTCATCAGTGCCAGCAAGGACGGGGCGTTGCTCGCGGCTGTCCTTCGAGATTTCGGGGTGGAGGCGGTGCGCGGATCTTCCAGCCGGCGCGGCGCGCAGGCACTGCTCGAGCTGACTTCATGGGCCGGGCGCGGTTATGATCTTGCGGTGACGCCTGATGGTCCAAAGGGTCCGCGCCACGTGGTGCAGGATGGCGTGATGGCGCTCGCACAGGTCACCGGCCTGCCGATCATTCCCTACTCCTGCCGGCTTGGTTGGAAAATCCAATTGAAGAGCTGGGACCGCTTTCAAATTCCATTGCCGTTTTCACATTGTGAAATGACCTTTGGCGAACCCATCCGTGTTCCACGCGGGGCCACCGACGCTGAACGCGGCCAGTTGCGCGAGCAGTTGCAGGCCGTGCTGCAGGCGGGAACACAAGCACAAAGGATGACTGCATGAGCAACGGAAATGGGAATAAAACCAGGCAAGCCAATACTCATGTGGCGCGCACGCAGGTTTTGTAAGTAACCTCAATCAGTTTTTAGAAGCAGGCCTGTGATGTCAGTGAGCGCCAGCCAGCTTCTGGCCACGGTGGTTGATTTTTCGTTCGCCCCGTTGTCGAACGGCACCAAAGGACAAGGCCGTATTGCACCAAAGGACAATAGGCGGCCTCAGCCCATCTCCGCTAATCTCGCATCTCAGCCCAATCAGTGGAGTCAACCCGAATGAACCAAAACAAAATCAATGTCACGGTCGTGGATGACGATGAGAGTTTTGCCTGTGCCCTTGAACGGCTGCTCCGGGCCTCGGGGTTTGAAGTCCGCACTTTTCCCTCGGCCGAAATATTCCTCGCTGCCACCGTGCGTCCGCCGCCGGACTGCCAGGTGCTGGACATCCAGCTCGGCGGCATGTCCGGCTTGGATTTGCAGCGACGGCTTCATGAAATCGGGAATCAGGTCCCGATCATCTTTGTCACCGCGCATGACGCACCGGGGGTTCGCGCGGAGGCGGAACGAGCCGGTTGCTCGGCCTACTTTCTCAAACCCGTGCCCGGCAAGTTGCTCATTGAAGCCATCAACAAGGCCGTCAACTCCAGCAACCGAAAAAGCCCGGAACCAGGCGATGAACAAACCGGGACATCCCGGGGGAAAAAATAATATTCATCAAGCACTAAAAACCGGATGCAACCAACCTCTGAATCATAACAAGGTCCATTATGAACTGGCTGTTCGACACACTGCGAAATAATCCGGAGATCGCCATCTTTCTCGCGCTGGCGCTCGGGTATTATTTTGGCAAGTTCACCTTCAAGGGCATTGGTCTGGGGGCGGTGACCGCCACCCTGCTGGCCGGCGTCTTGATCGGACAGATTGGCATCACCATCTCGCCGCCCCTCAAGGAATTTGCGTTTCTCATGTTTCTGTTCGCCGTTGGCTACTCCGTCGGGCCGCAGTTTGTTCGCGGTGTCGCCAAGGATGGCCTGCCGCAGGCCTTCTTTTCGGTGGTCCAGTGCGTGTTATGTTTGGGGTTCGCCGTCGCCATCGCCAAGATGGCCGGCTACGACTTGGGTTACGCAGCCGGACTTTATGCGGGATCGCAGACCATCTCCGCTTCGATGGGGCTGGCAACGGATGCCATCAACCGGGCGGGTATGGAAGCCGGCAAAGCGAAGGCGCTGCTCGACGGGATGCCGATTGCCTATGCCGTGAGCTACATGTTCGGCACCATAGGCTCCGCCCTCGTCATCGCCTTGCTCGGTCCCAAACTGCTTCGCATCAATCTGCCTGCGGCGTGCAAGGACTACGAAGAGAAATTCGGCGGCACCAAAGTAATGGGTGGCGCCGGCTCGGCCTGGCACCGATGGGAGTTGCGGGCGTTCCGGGTGCAGAAGGGCGGGAAGGCCGTTGGCCTTCGGGCCGCCGATGCCGAGGCGTTGGTGCCCGACGCGCGTGTCTTCGTTCAGCGCCTCCGCAGAAACGGAACGATCGAGGAGGCGACCGTGGACACCGTGTTGCAGGAAGGCGACGTGGTGGCGGTCGTCGGCGCACGTGAAGTCCTGGTCAACCTGATCGGCGAAGGTGCAAATGAAGTCGAGGACCCCGATCTTTTGAACGTGCCGGTGCAAGGGATTGATGTCTATGTGACCAATAAGGCGGTTGACGGAAAGACGCTGGCCGAGCTGGGCAAGATGCCCAGTGCGCGCGGCGTATTCTTGCGGAAAATCACGCGGGGCGCCACCGCCACCACGATCCCCATTATGCCGAACACGCAAGTCCAGCGTGGCGACATCTTCACCATCGTCGGGCGCACGCAGGACACCAACGCTGTCACCAAGCTGCTGGGCGTCGCGGATCGTCCGACCGATGTTGCCGACGTCGCGTTCATCGGCGCCTGGATCGTGGTGGGCGCGCTGCTCGGCTCGCTCGTCTTCAAGGTCGGAGGGGTGCCGCTTACGTTGTCCACAGCCGGCGGCGCGCTTATCGCCGGCATCGTCGGCGGTTGGTTGCGCTCGGTACGCCCGTCCTTCGGACACATTCCATCTCCCACCGTTTGGTTCATGAACTCGGTTGGCTTGAACATCTTCATCGCTATTATCGGCATTTCCGCCGGCCCGGGTTTCGTCAACGGACTGAAGGCGGAGGGTGTCGGCTTGTTCCTTTGGGGCGCCCTCGCGACGACGCTCCCCCTGGTTTTTGGAATGTTGATCGCCAAATACCTGTTCCGTTTCCACGACGCGCTAACGCTCGGCATTGTTTCCGGAGCGCGCACAACAACGGCGTCGCTCGGCCTGGTATGCGACCTGGGCCAGAGCCAGGTGCCCGCACTCGGCTACACCGTCACCTACGCCGTCGGCAACACGCTGCTCACGATCTGGGGCATGGTCATTGTGCTGCTGATGAAGTAACAAAATTCAAGAAATGTTATGACTGCCAAAACTCAAATCTCTGCGTCAGCCACGGGGCTGAAACACGGCCTGTTCAGTGCATCCGAAGCGCGGTTCGATCGCTGGTGCGAACTTGGCCACGCCGCCGAAACTCTCGTCGCCACCGCGCAAGCCGGCAAGCCTTCGTCCGAGGCGCGGGCGCAAATCGCGCAACTGCTCGCCGCCCTCGAACCGCTGGAAACCTTTCATGCTTATCCGGGCGATGCCTTGATGACCACGCTCAAGGATCTGATCGAGCGCAGTGATTTAGCCGGTTTCTCCCGGCTCGCCATCCGGATCAGCAAGGCGTTGCTGAACGGCACCTATCGCCGCAGCGCCAAAGTGTGGAAGGCCGGCGAAGAGGCCGAAGGTGAATCGAGCGAACGGCTGTTGAAGGATTACTTCGAGGGCGACGATCTGGCCAAGCCCTATTTCGAAGTGCTCATCGTCACCGATGACGGCACGCCCGAGCAGATCCGCCAGGTCCGGAACGAATGGCGCAAACTCCGCCGGCCCGAGGATCCGTTCGTCTATGAAATTGTCGTCGCCGCCAGTTTCGAGGACGCCGTGTTGGGCGTGGTGTTAAACCCGAACATCCAGGCGATCATCATTCAGGACAACTTCCGTTTCCCGACGCGTCTCCACGTGCCGCTGCTCCGCGAATATCTGCAACAGCATCTCAAGCAGGACGCCGCCACAGTCGCGCCTCAGGATTATGGCGTCACTCTCGCCAAGACCATCCGCGCATTCCGTCCGGAGCTGGACGTTTATCTGGTGGTGGACCGCGCCATTGAAAAGCTGGCCAGCCATCTCGACTCGAAAAATATCCGCCGCATTTTTTACGGCATCGAAGACCTGATGGAACTGCACCTGGCCGTCTTCGAAGGCGTCAATGACCGTTACGACACGCCGTTTTTCAACAACCTGAAAAACTACGCGCGCAAACCGATGGGCACGTTCCACGCGCTGCCGATCGCGCGCGGCAAGTCAGTCTTCAAATCGCATTGGATCCGCGACTTTGGATATTTCTACGGCACGAACATTTTCCTCGCGGAATCCTCCGCCACCACGGGCGGCCTCGATTCGCTGCTGGAACCCACGGGCAACATCAAGGTGGCGCAGGAAAAGGCCGCGCGTGCTTTCGGCGCGCAGAAATTATTCTTCGCCACCAACGGCACTTCGACCTCCAACAAGATCGCCGTGCAGGCGATCGTGCGTCCCGGCGACATCGTGCTCGTGGACCGCAACTGCCACAAGTCGCACCACTACGGTCTGGTGCTCTGCGGCGGTCAGCCGCTCTACGTCGAGGCGTATCCGTTGATGCAGTATTCGATGTATGGCGGCGTGCCGCTCCGCACCATCAAGCAGACGTTGCTCAACCTCAAGGCGGAGGGGAAGCTTGACCGCGTGCGGATGCTGCTGCTCACCAACTGCACCTTCGATGGTCACATCTACAATGTGCCGCGCTTCATGGAAGAAGTATTGGCCATCAAGTCCGACATTGTTTTTCTGTGGGACGAAGCCTGGTATGCCTACTCGCGCTTCTCGCCGTTCCATCGCCGCCGCTCGGCCATGGGCGCGTGCGAGGCGTTGCGCGAACGTTACGCCAGCCCCGCCTATCGCGCGGAGTATGAGGCGTTCAAGAAAAAGCACGGCAAGCTCGATCCGAAGAATCCGAAGCTGCTCGACACGCATCTGCTGCCCGATCCCGACGCCGTGAAGCTGCGCGTCTATGCCACGACCTCGACGCACAAGTCGCTCTCCTGTTTCCGGCAGGGCTCCTACATCATGGTCAACGACGATTGCTGGGAGAGCACGCAGGCGACGTTCGAGGAATCGTTCTTCACCCACACCAGCACGTCGCCGAACCTTCAGATCATCGCGTCGCTCGATATCGCCCGGCGTCAGGCCGAATTGGAGGGTTATGAACTGGTGATGCGCTCCATCGAACTCGCTTTGATGCTGCGCCGTGAGGTGAACAGTCATCCGCTCATCTCGAAATATTTCCGCATCGCCACCAACGCGGACATGGTGCCGCAGGCGCATCGCGCCAGCGGCTTTGAAGATTTTCACGCGCCCGGCGTGACTTGGAAAACGTTGAATGATGCGTGGGAAACGGACGAGTTCGCCCTCGACCCGACGCGCATCACGCTGCTGTGCGGCACGGCGGGCTTTGATGGCACGGCCTTCAAGACGTTGCTCGCGGACAAGTTCGACATCCAGCTCAACAAAACTTCGCGCAACAGCATCCTGCTCCAGTCGAACATCAACAACACGCGCAGCGACATCGCCTATCTCATCAAGGTGCTCGCGGACATCGCGCGCGATCTCGAGCGGCGGCTGGCCAGGGACGCGGAGGAGAAAGCCGGCTTCGACGCCCGCGTGAAGAGCCTTTGCCACGACCTGCCCGATCTGCCGAATTTCAGCCGCTTTCACGACGTCTTTCGCGAGAACCCGAAGTCGAAGACCAACGAAGGCGACATGCGCACGCCATTCTTCCTGGCCTATGACGAGTCCAATTGCGAACACCTGACCTTGAACAGCAAGGAACTGGACGCGCGCGTGAAGCGCGGCGACGCGGTGTCGGCCAACTTCGTCATTCCGTATCCGCCCGGCTTCCCGATCATGGCGCCCGGCCAGGTGATCACGCCCGAGATCATCACCTTCATGCGCAAACTCGATGTGAAGGAAATCCACGGCTATCACGCCGCCACCGGATTGAAATTGCTCAAGCCCGGGGTGCTGAAGAAGCGGAAGAGTCGCTGACGAACTTTGAATCCAGCCACTCATGGAACTGCTGAAACACATCCTGAAAGCCGCGCCGGAGATTGCTCTCTTCGCCGCGCTGTTCTTTGGTTGGGTTCTGGGCCGGGTGAAGGTCAAAGGGTTCAGCCTCGGCGGCGTGGCCGGGTCGCTCATCGTGGCGCTCGTGATCGGACAATTGGACGTCACATTGCCGGATGCCTTGAAGGCCGTCTGTTTCGCGCTGTTCATCTATGCCGTCGGCTTCAAAAGCGGCCCGGAATTTTTCGGTGGGCTGAACCGTTCGTCATTCAAGCTCGTGCTCTCTTCGGTGGTGCAATGTCTGGCCGCCTTGATCGCATTGCTCGTCATCGCGCGGATTTGCGGCTTCGGCAAGGGTTTTGCCGCGGGCATTGGCGCGGGCGCGCTGACGGCCACGGCGATGATGGGCACGGCCGGGGATGCGCTCACGCGCCTGGGTCTCAGCCCGGAGCAGTTGACCTTGCTGACCAGCGAGATGGCGGTGGGCTTTGCCATCACCTATGTCTTCGGCACGGTCGGCGTCATCATCTTCGTGCGCAGCATCGCGCCGAAGCTGCTCGGCGTGGACATCAAGAAAGCAGCGCGCGAGTTGGAGGCCGAACTGTCCGAGGGCGGCGAAGTGACGCGGCCGGGATACATCACGCCCTTCGTGCCGGTGGTCGCGCGCGCGTTTGAAGTGGAGCAAAGCAAGGCCGCCAACCTGAGGGTTGCCAGATTGACAAACCAGTTTGAACGCGCTTCCGTGGAGCGGATCCTTCGTGACGGCGAAGTGATCGAACCGGTGCCGGATGTGATGTTGAGAGCCGGAGACATCGTCGGCCTGGCCGGAAAACTGGCCGCCGTCGTGGCCGCCGGTGAATTGATCGGCGCAGAAGTGGAGAGCAAGGAGGCGCTGTCTTTTTCGATGGAAGTCAGCACCGTGGTGATCACTGACAAGAAGGTGATCGGGAAAAAACTTCGCCAGATTCGCGATGACATTGGCTTGAAGAATCTGGAGGGCGTGTATCTGGTCAGTCTCAAACGTCAGGGACTGCCGTTGCCGATCATGCCCAAGACGGTGGTGCGGCGTGGTGACGTGGTGGAACTGGCCGGCCGCCCCAGTGAAGTGGAACGCGTGGCGGCTTTGGTGGGACACGCCGAGTCGCCGGGCGGAAAAAGCGACCTGGCGTATCACGCCTTCGCCATCGCGGTGGGCACGTTGCTCGGACTGATCACCGTCCGCATGGGCGGCATTCCGGTGACGCTGGGTGTGGGTGGCGGCGTGCTGCTGTCGGGCTTGTGCTTCGGCTGGCTGCACACGCGCTATCCGGTGTTCGGCGCCATGCCCCAGGCGTCGCAATGGATTCTTTCCGAGCTGGGCCTGAGCGCGTTCGCCGCCGCGATCGGACTTTCCGCCGGCTCGAAAGCCGTGGCCGCGATTCAACAACACGGCGTCGCCTTGCTGATTGCCGGCGCGGTGGTGACCATCATCCCGTTGGTGGTCGCGTTGTATTTTGGACGATTTGTGCTGAAGCTGCATCCGGTCGTGCTGCTGGGAGCGCTGGCCGGCGGACAAACCGTGGCAGCGTCCCTGAGCGCGGTGAACGAGGAAACCGAAAGCATGACGCCGGTGCTGGGATTCACCGTGACTTATGCGATTTCCAACGTGCTGCTGGCCGTGTTTGGGCCGGTGATTGTGGCACTGACTCCCTGAAACCATGAACCCGCAAGAACTCCATTTCAGCGACGCATTCAATGTCAGCGCAGTTTTCTTCTTCGCGTTGACCGGCGCGCTGGCGGCCCGGCGGCTGGGTTACGACATCATCGGGGTGTTCGCCCTGGCGTTCGTCACGGGTCTGGGGGGCGGGCTGATCCGCGACAGCCTGTTGGGCGGGAACGGCCCCGTTGTAGCGCTGACGGATCCGCTGTTCATGATCGCGGTTCTGTGTGCCACCTTGTGCGGATTGTTCCGCTTCAGCACCAAGATTGAAAGATTCAACCAGATCGTGGCCGTGCTCGACGCCATCGGGCTGGGGGCGTTTGCCGTGGTGGGAACGGACAAAGCGCTGCGGATGGAGTTACATTGGCTCGCCGCCATTTTCGTGGGCGTGGTGAATGCGGTGGGCGGCGGACTGTTGCGTGACCTGCTCATCCGCGCCGAGCCGTTGTTGTTGAAGCCCGGGCAATTTTATGCGCTGGCAGCCCTCACCGGCGCCGGTGCGTATGCCGCCCTGACGTTGCACTGGAAGGTTCCGGCTTTTCACGCCGCCTTCTATGCCACGCTGGCGACGGTGTTGTTTCGCGTTTTGGCCATCATTTTCAACTGGAAAACCCATGCGGTGGAAGCGCCACTCGAAAGCCCTTGAAACCATTTCATGATCACCCAGACGAGTAAAAAGTTAAAAACATAAAGCCTATGTCAAAACCAACTTCCACTTCCCGCGCCAGCCAAAAGGCGCTGTTGAAACTCAGCCCGTTTGAACTGAAGGATGAACTGATCAAGCTTGCCAAGGTCGCCGAACGCGATGAAGTCGCCCAGTTCCTCGACGCCGGCCGCGGCAACCCGAACTGGATCTGTACCACGCCGCGTGATGCCTTCGGGACGCTCCTCCGCTTCGGCCTCGAAGAATCCCGGCACGGCCTCACCATCCCCGACGCGGGCCGCCAGATTGCCCGGACTCCTGGCCTGGCCGGGCGTTTCGAGGCATTCCTCAAGGCGAATCCAAAAGCCCCCGGCATCAAACTGCTGAACGACACTTGGAATTGGGGCGTCAACCAGCTCAAGCTTGATCCGGAAGCGTTCGCCTACGAACTCGCGCAGGGCATCATCGGTGACTTGTATCCCGTGCCCGGCCGGATGCTCCGTTGTTGCGAGCGCATCGTGCATGAATTTCTCGCCCGCGAAATGTGCGACCGCCGCCCGCCGGCCGGCAAATTTGACATCTTTGCCGTCGAGGGTGGAACGGCGGCGATGTGCTACATCTTCGACACGCTCATGCAGAATGAGCTGTTGCATCGCGGCGACACCATCGCGCTGGCCGTGCCGACCTTCACGCCTTACATCGAGATCGCCCACATGGACCGCTTTGCCTTCAAGGTGGTCAACATTGATGCGGCCGCGGAATGCCGGAAGGACGGAAGCCACACGTGGCAATATTCGGACGCGGAAATCGACAAGCTGAAGGACAAGCGCATCAAGGCGTTCTTCCTGGTGAATCCCAGCAATCCGCCGTCCGTGGCCGTGAGCGGCAAGTCAATGCGGCGGCTGGTGCAGCTGGTGAAGAGCAAGCGGCCTGACCTCATCATCATCACCGACGACGTGTATGGCACGTTCGTGCCCGGCTTCCGCTCGGCGATGGCTGAACTGCCGCAGAACACGATCTGCGTCTATTCCTACTCGAAACACTTCGGCTGCACCGGCTGGCGCCTCGGGGTGGTGGCCGTCCACCAGAACAACATCTTCGACAAGATGATTGCGAAGCTGCCCGCGAAGACGCGCGCCAGGCTGAACCACCGTTACAGCCCCATCACACTGGAACCGGAAAAGGTGAAGTTCATTGACCGCATGGTGGCGGACAGCCGGATGGTGGCGCTGAACCACACGGCCGGCCTGTCGTTGCCGTCGCAGATCCAGATGATGCTGTTCTCCTCCTTCACCCTGCTCGACAAGGCGGACAGCTACAAAAACCTCTGCCAGCTCATCTGTCGCCGCCGGTGGCATGCGCTGTTCGACGGGCTGGGCCTGACGTTGCCGGAGGACAGCAACCGCGCCTTCTATTACGTCGAGCTCGATCTGATGGTGTGGGCCGAAAAGACCTACGGGCCGGAGTTCGCCAGGTTCCTCGCGAAGAATTACGAGTGCATTGATGTGCTCTTCCGGCTGGCCGAGCACAGCGGCATCGTGCTCATGCCCGGCGGCGGCTTCGGCGGACCGGCCTGGTCCGTCCGCGTGTCGCTCGCCAATCTCGCCGAGGAGACTTACCCGAAGATCGGCCAGTATCTGCGGGAGACCGCACTGGCCTACGTCAATGAATGGAAAGCGTCGCAGGAAAAATGAACCAAAACGGATTCACCCACAACCAACCGGCAAAATAAAAACAAATACCGCAATATGAAAACCATCAAACTCCTCCTGTCTCTCAGCCTGGCGCTGACGTTTGCCCAGGCTGCCTGGGCGTTGCCCAAGATCAAAGTTCTCGCCACCGGCGGCACCATCGCCGGCGCACAAGCCGCGCAATCGGATGCGGGTTACAAGTCCGGCACGTTCTCCGTGAACGATCTCATCCTGGCCGTGCCGCAGCTCACGAATGTCGCCGTGTTGTCCGGCGAACAGATCGCCAACATCGGCAGCCAGACGATGAACCACGAGGTCTGGCTCAAGCTCGCCGCCCGGTGCAACGAACTGCTCGCGCAAAAAGACGTGGACGGCATCGTCATCACCCACGGCACGGACACCATGGAGGAGACGGCTTACTTTCTCAGCCTCGTGGTGAAGAGCGACAAGCCGGTGGTGCTCGTCGGCTCGATGCGCCCCGCCACGGCGATCAGCGCGGACGGCCCGATCAACCTCTACAACGGCGTCGCGCTGGCCGCCAATCCCGAGGCCAGGGGCCGCGGTCCGCTGGTGGTGATCAACGACACCATCCACTACGCGCGCGAGGCGCAGAAGATGCACACCACGCGGATGGACACGTTCCAGTCGCCGAATCGCGGCATCGCCGGAATGATGAACACCGGCAAGGCGTTCTTCTATTCGAAGAACACCACGCGACTTGGCAAAAAAAGTGAATTCTCCGTGGACGGCAAAAGCGTCAGCGACCTGCCGCGCGTGGACATCGTTTATTCCTACGCGAACTTGGGCGGAGACATGATTGATGCGCTCGTCGCGAAAGGCGTGAAAGGCATCGTGCTCGACGGCGTGGGCGACGGCAACACGACGGACGCCGCGCTCGCCGCACTGGAGGCGGCGGCCAAGCAAGGCGTGGTGGTGGTGCGTTGCTCGCGCACCGGCAGCGGCGTGGTGGATCGCAACGTCGAAGTGAACGATGACAAGCTCGGCTTCGTCGCTGGCATGGAGTTGAGCGCACAGAAGGCGCGCATTCTGTTGATGCTCGGCCTGACGGAAACGCACGACACCAAAAAACTTCAGAAATACTTCGTGGAATACTGACCCGTTTTTCCCGCTGCAAAAACTAACGCAACCAAAACAACACAATCTATGAAAGCAAAATTCATCAACCGGGCATGCCGCTACGTGTGCGTGACCGGGCTGGCGGTGACCATGGCCGGATTGACCGGCTGCGCCAGCGCCCAGCCAGCCGGGCAAACCACCGCGCAGCCCGTCTCGACGGCCGTGGCGGCGTTGCCTGGTGCCAGTCAGCTTCAAAGCGTCGTGGATGAGGCTTACGCCAGGTTCAAGGACGACCATACGGGCAAGAATGCGGATTATATTCCGTATCTCGCCAGCGTTTCGTCCAATCTCTTCGGCGTCGCGATCGTGACAGCCGATGGCCAGGTGTTCACCGCCGGCGACGTGAATTATTCCTTCTCGATCCAGTCCTGCTCCAAGGTGTTCACCATGGCCCAGGTCATGGAGGAATCGGGCGAAGACGCCGTCTTCAAGAAGATCGGGGTCGAGCCGACCGGGATGCCGTTCAATTCCGTGGTCGCCCTCGGCATGAACAAAAACAAGGCGGTCAATCCGCTGGTCAACGCCGGTGCGATGGCTTCCGTGAGTCTGGTCAAAGCCGGCAGCGCGGCGGAACGCTGGGACAAAATCCTCGCCTATCAAAGCAAGTTTGCCGGTGAGCCACTCAAGCTGATTGACGAGGTTTACAAATCCGAAGCCGGGAGCAATTTCCGCAATCGCGGCATCGCGTGGATTCTCTACAACAACGAGAACCTCTTCTGCGATCCGCCCGAGGCGACGGATGTTTACACGAAGCAATGCTCCATCGGTGTGACCACCAAACAACTGGCGGTCATGGGGGCCACGCTCGCCAACGGCGGCGTCAATCCCCTCACCAAGGAACGGTGCCTCGAGTCCAAGCATGTGCCGCGCGTGCTGGCGGTGATGATGATGGCGGGCTTCTACGATGAATCCGGCGCGTGGGCCTACACCTCCGGGCTGCCGGCCAAGACGGGCGTGGGCGGCGGCATCGTCGCGGTGGTGCCCGGCCGGATGGCGATCGTCGGATTTTCACCGCCGGTGAATGAGGCGGGCAACAGCGTGCGCGCCACCAAGGCCATCAACTACATCATCGACTCGCTCGACCTGGACATTTTCGGCTCGACCAAGTGAACCCTCAACCTCAAAAAAAATGAAACTGACAAAATTAAAAACCGGAGTGGTCATCGGGGCCTTGCTGGTCGGCGGTGGCATCAACGGACGGGCGCAGTCGTCCGCCGACATTGACGCGCTCAAAGCCGACATGCAGAAGATGCAACAGAGCATGGCGGAAATGCAGAAGAAGATTGACGCGCTGGAAAAAGAGAAGAGTGCTTGGGCCGGGCCGGGAACCAATGCCGCGGAAGGCGTCACCTTTCTGCCTCCGACCAAACCCATCATCCCGCACGCCAGCGCCATCGTCGACCGCGACAACTTGAACGACCAGCAGGAGGCGGCTCCCCGCCTGGATGACCTCACGCTCGATCCTGAATACCGTGGTTTCATCCCCATTCCGAACACGCCGGCGCTCATCAAGTTCAACGCCAAGCCGCGGGTGGACATGATGGAGGACAGCCAGAATTCCGGCAACCCGGACCGGTTCGTCACCGCCACGATCCCGATGAACCACACGCCCTCCTCCGGTGGCGGCGAACAGTTTAACATGACCGCCCGGGGTTCATCCTTGAGCCTGGATGTGCGGGCGCCGAACATTCCGGGAAACTTCCGCTTCTATTACAACAATGACTTCTTCGGGAGCGGCAGTGGCATGCAATACCGCCTCAAGCAACTCTACGGGCAGTTCTACAATGTCACCGCCGGATTCACCTACAGCATCTTCGAGGATCCGGACGTGTGGCCCGATACGGTGGATTTCGAGGGCCCGAACTCGATGATCTTCGCACGCCAGGCCACGGTGCGTTACATGCTGCGGCTGGCAGACCAATGGCAGTTGAACTTCGGCCTTCAGGATCCGGCCTCGGAAGTGGACAACACCGGCGTGAATGCGGATGCCTCGAACGTGGATCATCTGCCCGACGGCGGATTCAACATCCGCTGGGAGGATGCCAAGCGCGGACATGTGCAGTTTGCCACCATCTTCCGCGATGTGGGCGCCAACAGCCCCACCACTGGCCAGCAGAATGTCTTCGGCTGGGGACTGAACCTGTCCACCAGTCTCAACGTGCTGGAGCATGATTCGGTTCAGGCGCAACTCACCTACGGTCAGGGTGTTTTCCACTTCTGCAACGACAACTTCACCTACACCGGATTCAACGGTGGTGATGCGGCGTATAATAACGCAGGAGATTTGAAAGCCTTGACCTACCTCGCCCCCATGGTTGGTTATACCCATCAATGGTCGGAGAAGTTCCGTTCCACCGCGACGTTTGGCTACGTGAACCTGCAGAACGAATCGGCGCAGGATCCGGCCGCCTACCACGAAACCTATTACACCAGCGGGAACCTGGTATGGCAGTTGCGCAAACGTCTGAGTGTCGGGTTCGAATGCCTCTACGGCTACAAGGACGAGAAGAGCGGCGCCCACGGGGACGTGTGGCGGGTTCAAACCGGCATCACTTACTCGTTGTTTTAATGGAGGCACCCTGCCGCAACAGAGAAACCATGTGAATAAACCTGAAACCATTTCGAGGTTCCTCCACCTCGTTCAAAGCTCGGTCTCGTTCCCGCCATGGCACACGGCGGGAACGGGACGCGAGTCTTGAAATTTCTGTTGAACGAAATTGACTATGAACACGACCGAATTTTTAAAGCAACGGGTTGCCCTTTTCAAAGACTTCTCTGCCGGACGGTTGGAGCAACTGGTGGCCGGCTCGCGCGCCGGGTCGTTCGAGGCCAGTGAAGCCATCGCCCACCATGGGGCGGAGGCAACGCATTTTGGTGTCGTGTTGAGCGGTGTCGCGTCCGCATCGGTTCTCGGCGACGGCGGCGCGCGACAATCCTTGGGACAGTTGAAAGCCGGCGACACGTTTAACGAGATGGCGCTGATGACCGGCGACACGGTGCTCGCGGACTTCATCGCCGACTCGCGCTGTGAAGTCCTCCTCATTCCAGTGTCGCTCTTCCAATCCATCATCGTGGCGGAGCCGGGCACGGTGCAGCACATCTCGCGGACGATTGCCCACCGGATGAAATCTTTGCTGCTTGATCCGGCGAAGGCGGCGGCGGCGTTGCGACAGGGTGATGACCCTTACGGCCTCAAGCTCAAAGGCGAGCGACCGGAGAAAATGCTCGTTATCAACTGCGGGTCGTCATCGCTCAAATACAGTTTTTACGACACGGCGGACGAGACACGCCACGCGAGTGGAGTGGTGGAGCGCGTCGGCATTGATGGCACGCGGCTCAAACATTGCGGGCCGAAGGGCGAGGTGAAACAGGAACTGCCGAAGGGCGGGTTCGCTGAAGCGTTCAAAGCCATGGCCGCAGTCCTCACCACAAAGGAAACGGGAGTCATCGGCGGCCCGGCCGAAATCAGTGTCGTGGCGCATCGCGTGGTGCATGGCGGCGAGCAGTTCACGGAAGGAACCCTCATCAACGACGAGGTGCTGTCGCGGATCGAGGCGCTTAATCCGCTCGCGCCCCTGCACAATCCGGTGAACGTTGCGGGGATTCGCGAAATGCGGCGGCTCTTTCCGGCCGTGCCGCATGTGGCCGTGTTCGACACGGCGTTTCATCACACGCTGCCGGCCTACGCATTTCTCTACGGGCTGCCCTACGAGCTTTACGAAAAACACCGTGTGCGCCGTTACGGCTTTCACGGCACGTCGCATCAATACGTCAATCTGCGCGCCGCGCAGTTCTTGAAGCGCCGTCCGAACGAGCTGCGGCTGGTGAGTTGTCATCTCGGCAATGGCTCGTCGCTCTGCGCCGTGGATCACGGGCGTTCGGTGGACACGACGATGGGCTTCACGCCGGCCGAGGGATTGATCATGGGCACGCGCTGTGGCGATGTGGATGCGGGTGTGCTCGCGTTTCTGGAGCGCACGGAAAAGCTCACCGCTTCGCAAAGCGAGGAAATGCTGAACAAGAAAAGCGGCCTGCTTGGACTGTCCGGAGTTTCGAGTGACATGCGCGAAGTCCTTAAGGCCGCCGCCGAAGACCAGCCGCGCGCGCTGCTCGCGCTCAAGGCGTATTGCTACCGCGTGCGAAAATACCTTGGTGCTTACGTCGCCTCGATGGGCGGGCTGGACGCGGTGGTTTTTACCGGCGGCATTGGGCAGGGTAGTGCGGAGGTCCGCGCGCTGGCATTGCAAGGATTGGAGTGCATGGGTATCCGGCTCGATACACAGCGCAATTGCGACGCGCGCGGGTTCGACGAAGTCTGCCGCATTTCCGCTGACGATTCGCCGGTGACGGTGCTGGTCGTGCCCACGGACGAGGAGCGCATGATGGCGCGCGAGGCATTGCGGACGTTGAGCCGCTCCTACATTACGCAAGTGTTGGCGGCTCAGAAGCATCAGCCGTTTCTTGTCGAGGTTTCAGCGCATCACATTCATCTCACGCAAGAACACGTTGAGGCATTGTTCGGCAAGGGTCATCAACTCACCAAACATGCCGACCTGTCGCAGCCCGGACAATACGCGTGCAAAGAACAGCTCGCCATCGTCGGGCCGAAAGGTCGCATCGAGCGCGTCCGGGTGCTCGGGCCGGCGCGGAAATACTCCCAGGTCGAGATCGCGATGACCGAACAGTTCAAGCTCGGCGTGCATCCGCCGATCCGGGAGAGCGGCGACATTGCGGACACGCCGGGTTGCACGCTCGAAGGCACGGCTGGCAGCGTGAAGCTGGACCGCGGCGTCATCTGCGCCTTTCGTCATGTCCACATGACGCCGGAGGACGCGTTGCGTTACGGTGTGCGCGACAAGTCCATCGTGCGCGTGCGCGTGGCCGGCGACCGCGAACTCGTCTTCGGCGACGTGCTGGTCCGCGTGGATCCGAGCTTTGCGCTGGCCATGCACATTGACACCGACGAGGCCAACGCCGCAAACGTGAAGACTGGCGCGCAGGGACACATCGAGGGAATTCAAAACGAAGCATGAAGTGATTTCTGGATAGAGCAGCAGCGATAGAAACAACCAACCACCAAGCAAGATTATGAACACCAAACCAAATACTGAAGACAGCATCGGGATTCCAGCCACTCCGGTGGAAACCGAAATTCCGGCGGGAATTGACCGCCGGTCGTTTCTCATCCGCAATGCCGTCATTGGCGCGGCGGCAGTAATGACCGGGCGTGTCTGGACGCCCGAAGCCCGCGCCCAACAGGCCGCGACGGAAGCGGTGGCGAGACCCTCTCTGCCTCCGTTGGATTCCAGCAACATGTCCACAGACTTGGACGTGGTGAAAAGGTCCAAAGGTCCGGTGATGACCATTCTTGAAGAGTTTTACAAGGTCGGCCCCGGCCCATCGAGTTCGCACACGATCGGGCCGATGCGCATCACCTACGACTTCTATCAGCGCTGCACGAAATTGCCGGCGGATCAGCTGGCTCAGGCGACCGGCCTCAAAGTGCGCCTGTTTGGCAGCTTGAGCGCCACCGGCAAGGGACATGGCACTGAACGCGCCTCCCTGGCGGGGCTCATCGGCAAGGAACCGGCCACCGTGGACCCGTTGTTCCTCGACGCGATGAAAGAGAAACCGGACCAATCCTATCCGCTGAAGCTCGGCGACAAGACGTTCAATCTCTCGCTCGCCGACATCATTTACGATTCGGCCAAGGGTGAATTTCCCCACCCGAACACCATGACCTGCCAGCTCATGGGCGGTGACAAACCGGTTTATGAACTCGAATATTACTCGCCCGGCGGCGGGTTCTATGAATGGAAGGGCTACACCCCGCCGAAGAAAGGCCAGCCGAAATATTCCTACGCGACCATGAAAGAACTGCGGAAACATGCCGAGGACAACCAGCTCTCGATTGCACAGGTGATGATGGCCAATGAAGTCGCTGTGTCCGGCAAAACCGAGGAGCAGATCAACGCATTTCTCGACAAGATCATTGCGGCGATGCTTGCGACCGTGAAGGCGGGCCTCGCGGTGAAGGAAGGCGTGCTGCCCGGCCCGATCAAGTTGCACTCGAAGGCTGCCGCTGTTTTCGAGCGGTCCAAAGATGACAAATACGAGAGTGACCGTGCCATCGCGCAAGTCTCCGCCTTCGCCATTGCTGCCTCGGAAGAGAATGCCCGTGGCCATCTGGTCATCACCGCGCCCACGGGCGGGTCCGCGGGCGTGATGCCCGCGATTGTCTATGCCCTTACCGAGAGCAAGCGGAAGCTGTCCAACGAGAAGGCCCGCGAGGGTCTGCTGGCCGGCGCGGCGATTGGTTATTTGTGCAAGCATAACGCCACGCTTTCCGGTGCCGAGGGCGGCTGTCAGTCCGAGATCGGCGTCGCCTCGGCCATGACCGCCGCATTCATCGCCCAAGTCATGGATAGCTCGCCCCTCGTGATTGAGAACGCCGCCGAATCGGCGCTGGAACACCACCTCGGGATGACCTGCGACCCGGTCGCCGGCTACGTGCAGGTTCCCTGTATTGAGCGCTGCGCCTTCGGTGCGGTGAAAGCCTGGATCGCCTTCACGATCGCGACCAACGAGATCGCGTCGCGGCACCGCGTTGATCTCGACACGACGATCAAGACCCTGGCTGATACCGGCCGGGACATGAGCATCAAGTATAAGGAAACGAGCGAAGCCGGACTGGCCGCGAACCTTGTCCTTTGCTGAAGATAAATAAAGTAACCGGGAAGGCGCATCCGCGCGAGCAATCGCCGGACGCGTCTCCCGAAAAAGAAAATCCATCAACCGGAGGCAAGACCTATGGGACAAACTGAAACGAAAACAAAACCCGTGCAACAAAAGCCTGAAGCGGGCGCAAAACCTGTGGGAAAGGCTGAAGCAAAAGACGCGTGGCGCGGATTCAACGCCGGGCAATGGCAGCGCGAGATCAATGTGCGCGATTTCATCGTCGCCAATGTCACTCCATATGCCGGTGGCCCGGAATTTCTGGCCAAGCCGACCAGGCGGACGCTCGCCGTCTGGGAAAGTCTTCAGCCGCTGCTGCGCGAGGAAATAAAGAAAGGCGTGCTCGATGCCGATGAGACCACGCCTTCATCGCTCACATCGCATGCGCCCGGCTACATTGATCGCGAAAACGAAGTGATCGTCGGCCTCCAGACGGACAAACCTTTTCGCCGCGCCATCATGCCCGTGGGCGGATTTCGCATGGTCGAGGCAGGGCTCAAGGCCATCGGGCGCGAGGTGGCACCGGCGGTGCGCGAGACCTTCACGAAGTATCGCAAGACTCACAATGAGGGCGTGTTTGATCTTTACACTCCCGACATCCGGGCCTGCCGGAGTTCTCACATCATCACCGGTTTGCCCGACGCCTATGGTCGTGGCCGCATCATCGGGGATTATCGCCGCGTGGCGCTCTACGGGGTGGACCGGCTCATCGCAGTGAAGAAGGAGGAACGCGCCGAACTCGATGGGCGCTGGCCTTCCGAGGAAGTCATGCGACTGCGCGAGGAACTGGCCGACCAACTTCGCGCGCTCGCTGACCTGAAGACGATGGCGACCAGTTATGGCTGTGACATCGGCAAGCCGGCCGCGAACGCCCGCGAAGCCGTGCAATGGACTTACTTTGGTTACCTCGGCGCCATCAAGGAAATGAACGGTGCTGCCATGTCCATCGGTCGCGTTTCCACGTTCCTGGACATTTACTTGGAACGTGACTTGAAGGACGGAGCGTTGAACGAGGATCAGGCGCAGGAGTTGATTGATCAGTTGGTGATCAAGCTGCGCATCGTGCGTTTTTTGCGCACGCCGGAATACGACGCGCTTTTCTCCGGCGATCCGTATTGGGCGACGGAGAGTGTGGGCGGCATGACGCTGGACGGACGCCCACTGGTCACCAAGTCGAGCTTTCGGATGCTCCACACGCTGACGAACCTCGGGCCGGCACCTGAACCAAACCTCTCCATCCTTTGGTCGAAGAATCTGCCAGAGGGCTTCAAGCGCTATTGCATCAAGGTCAGCACCGAATCTTCGGCGCTTCAGTATGAAAACGATGACCTGATGCTGCCCGTGCATGGAGACGACTACGGCATCGCCTGTTGTGTCTCGGCCATGCGCCTGGGCAAACAGATGCAATTCTTCGGTGCGCGGGTGAATCTCGCCAAATGTCTGCTCTACGCCCTCAACGGTGGACGCGACGAAATCAAGGGCAACCAGGTGGGCCCGGCCTCTCGCCCGGTTGCGGGCGACGTGCTCGAATACGAGGACGTGCTGGCGAAGTTCGACGGGATGATGGACTGGCTCGCGCGAACGTATGTCCACGCGATGAATTGCATTCACTACTCGCATGATCGTTACAACTACGAGCGGCTGATGTTCGCGTTGCACGACCGCGACATTCTGCGCACGATGGCTTTTGGCATCGCCGGCCTGTCAGTCGCCGCCGACAGCCTTTCGGCGATCAAGTTCGGAAAAGTGAAACCAATTCGCCGCGAGGACGGGCTGATCACAGATTTTGAAACGAGCGGGGACTTCCCGAAGTTCGGCAACAATGATCCGCGCGTGGACGACATCGCGGTGGACCTCGTGAAACGCTTCATGGCCCACCTGCGCAAACACCCGACCTACCGGAGCGCGGTGCACACACAGTCGGTTCTCACCATCACGTCCAACGTCGTTTACGGGAAGGCAACGGGTAACACACCCGACGGCCGTCGCGCGGGCGAACCATTTGCGCCGGGAGCGAATCCGATGCACGGGCGGGATTCGCACGGCTGGCTCGCGTCCTGTCTTTCCGTCGCGCGCCTGCCTTACGACGAAGCCCAAGATGGCATCAGCTACACGCTTTCTGTTGTGCCGCAAGAGACGCGGCAAGGCGATGATGAGACTCTCATCCGCGCATCCAATGCCCTGGACATGTATTTCGGGCAGGGCGGTTTTCACGTGAACCTGAATGTCCTGCGCAAGGAAACACTGCTCGACGCGATGGAACATCCCGACAAGTATCCCCAACTCACCATCCGTGTTTCCGGTTATGCCGTGAACTTTGTGCGGCTTACACGCGAGCAACAGCTCGACGTGATCAACCGCAGTTTTTTCCATGCCGGCATCTGAAAACATTCCAGTCGCGGTGGCGGCGGAGATTCCGGAAGGGAGTCGCCACGATTTGCGCCATGACCTGTCGCCAGACGCGCCGGAGACGGAGAATTACTCCGATGAGGCGGGCGCGTTCGGCTACGTGCATTCGTATGAGACCGGCTCGCGTCTCGACGGCCCGGGCGTGCGGCTCACGCTGTTCGTCTCGGGTTGTCCGCTGCGCTGCCAGTATTGTCACAACCCGGACACCTGGCATTTGAAACACGGCGTGCGCATCCCGGTGGAACGCGTCATCACCCGCCTCGGTCACTTCGCGCCCGCGCTGCGCGCCATGCAGGGCGGACTTACAATTTCTGGCGGCGAGGTGCTGGTGCAGACGGCATTCACCGGGCGAATTTTCCGAGCGGCCAAGGAGATGAAATTGCATACGGCCATCGAGACCTCCGGTTTTTTAGGCGCGCGCGCGACTGACGAGTATTTGCAGCAACTCGATCTGGTCATCCTCGACATCAAGTCGGGTGATCCGGAGACGTATCGCCGCACGACCAAGCGCGACCTGGAACCGACGCTGCGTTTCGCCGAACGGCTCGCCGCGATGAATAAACCAGTGTGGGTCCGCTTTACGCTCGTGCCAGGCTTGACCGACGATCAGGCGAACGTCGAAGCGGTCGCGAAGTTTGTCGCGCCCTTGAAAAATGTCGAGTGGGTGGAGGTGCTGCCGTTTCACCAGTTGGGCGCGTTCAAATGGAAGGCGCTCGGCGTCGAATACACGTTGAACGACGCCCCGCCCGCGCCGCCCGATCTAGTGGCGCGGGTAATTGGCCAGTTTCGCGACGCGGGTTGCAAGGCGCGGTAGGCACGGCATGACGCAACCTGGAATAAAGGACGGACACCAAACGATGAATGAGAACATGAACAAACGAATTACGACGGGAGCCGTGGTGGCGTGGCTGCTGGTGGCGATTTATTACTTCTACCAGTATGCGCTGCGTTCCGCCCCGAGCGTGATGATGCCGCAACTGACGGAGGCCTTCGGCGTTAGCGCGCTGGGGGTTTCCGCGATCGTGGGCATGTTTTACTACGCCTATTCGCCGTTCAGCCTCGTGGCGGGTGCGGCCATTGATCGCTTCGGGGCGAAACGGATCATCCCGATTGGCGCGGCGGTGGTCGGCATCGGCGCGCTCCTGTTCGGCACCGGCAACGTGGCCGCCGCGAACATCGGACGATTCCTGCAAGGCGCCGGCGGGGTGTTCGCGCTCGTCGGCGCGGTGTATCTCGTGACGAAAAATTTTCCCGCCTCGGTGGCCGCGTCGTTCATCGGCGCGACGCAGATGTTCGGCATGGGCGGCGGGGCGGCGGGACAATTTCTCGTCGGGCCAATCATCAAGGGCGGACTTCCCTGGGGACAATTCTGGATTTACGCCGGCCTTGTCGGACTGGCGATCAGCGCGGCGATGTTCGCGTTCCTGCCCAAAGAAGAGCGCAAACCGGGCGCGGACGCGGGCGGATTGAAGGGGCTGGTGGGTCCGTTGGGAAAAGTGTTCGCCAATCCGCAATCCATCCTTTGTGGCTTGATCTCCGGGCTGTTGTTCATTCCCACGACCATCTTCACCATGACGTGGGGCGTGCGCTTTCTTCAGGAAGCCCGCGGCCGCGAATACGAAGCGGCTGTCATGCTGGCGGCCACGGTGCCCATAGGTTGGATGATTGGCTGTCCGTTGCTCGGCTTCATTTCCGACCGGCTCGGTCGCCGCAAGCCGGTCATCATCGGTGGGACGATCATGCTTCTGGGCGTGCTGACTTGGGTTCTTTTTGGAAACCCGGAGCTCTTCCGCGGCCATGCGGTCGGGATTCTCATGGGCATCGCTTCCGGGGCGGCGATGATCCCTTACACGGTCATCAAGGAAGCCAACCCGCCGGAGTTGGGCGGGTCAGCCACCGGCGTGATCAACTTCATCAATTTCACTTTTAGCGCGCTGCTCGGCCCGGTGTTTGGCGCAAGACTGGTTCAAATGCCCGAAGGCAACAACGAACTGGCGTTGGCACATTATCAGGCTGGGTTCCAACCTTTGATTTTCGGCGTCATACTGGTGCTGATTCTAACCTGCTTCCTGAAAGAAACCGGACCCGCAATCCAAAAACGTGAGATGTCATGAAGCAAACCATCATCGGGAAACATGAATGAAAGTTAGCCTCTCCAAAATGAAACAATTTTCAAACTTGAAAGCTGCCTTGCTGCTGGCCATCACGATTCCTGCGGCGGGACTGCGTGCGGAAGATAATTCCTCGACGAACGAAACCGCCCGGCTCGCGCCCGGCCAGATGCCGTATTTCGACGCGGTCAATGATCCGATCGAAGGTTTCAATCGTTGTTCCTGGGCGGTGAACGACTGGTTGTTTCGCGGCGTGATTTATCCGTTGAGCCTGGGTTACAACACCGTCGCACCCAAGCCGGTGCGCACCACGATCGGCAACGCCGGTCACAACCTCACTTATCCGGTGCGACTGGTGAACAACTGTCTCCAGGGAAAATGGGGCGGGGCGTGGGCGGAAACCGAGCGGTTCGGTGTCAATTCCACCGTGGGTCTCGGCGGTTTGTTCGACCCGGCGACGCATTGGAAAATCAAGCGTTCGGACGAGGATTTCGGCCAGACGCTGGGTCACTGGGGTTCCGGGCCGTGGTTTTATCTGATGCTCCCCATTTTCGGCCCGAGCAACGGGCGCGACACCGTGGGCATCATCGCCGATTGGCCGTTGGACATTTGTTTCTGGATCGCCGTGGCGTATGACGACGAGTTCTGGCCCAAGACACTCCGTCCCGGATTCACGTTCAATGACATGAGCGGCGAGGCGCCGGCATTGAAACGGCAGCTTGACTCGCTGGTGGATCCGTATCAGGCGTTGCGCACGCTTTATTCGCTCAACCGCCAGCGGCTCATTCTGGATTACGTCCCGACCCAGGGCGCGGACAACAACCCCGACCCGACCATCGGCGCGGTGCTCTTCAAGCCTGCCACGGAAAATTTCGCGGACCAGGCGGACACGCGCAAAGTGCTGGTGCCGCAGACCGGGAAGAAACTTTCTTACTCCGTCTGGATGCAAAAGAAGCCGGCTCCGCTCGTCTGTTATCTTCCAGGACTCGGTTCCTACCGGCTGGATCGTTCGACGCTGGCTTACGCGGACATGCTGTATCGGCATGGTTATTCCGTGGTCGCCATTTCCAATCCGTTCCAGAAGGAATTCATGGAACGTGGCTCCACCATGGCCATTCCCGGCTACGGTCCGGCGGACTGTGACGATGTGGAGAATGATCTCAAACTCGTCCTGGCCGACGTGAAGAAATGGCGGGGCGACCGCATCACCGGCACCAGCCTCACCGGCGTTTCGCACGGCGGTTATTTTACGTTGATGATGGCGGCGCGCGAGGCTCAAGGAAAATTGGACGGCCTGAACTTTGACCGTTACGTTGCCGTCAATCCGCCGGCGAGTCTGGTCCGCGCGCTGGACGGCTTGGACGACATGTTCAACGCGCCGTTGAACTGGCCCGCCGCCGGGCGGGAACAGCGTATGAAGGACGCCATTTACAAGGCGCTTTATTTTGCCAACAACGGGCTGGATGTTTCCGGCAACATTCCATTGACCGATGACGAATCTAAATTTCTCATCGGCCTCGCGTTCCGCTTCACACTAATGAGCGCCATCGTGGACAGCCAGCGGCGTGACAATCTGGGCGTGCTGAAAGTCAACCCGGACACCTTTGTCCGGCAGAAGTCATATCGCGAAATCCGCCAGATTTCTTACGCCGAATATATGGATCGCTTCATGATTCCTTACCTCATCAAAACCGGGCATGGCACCGACCCGAAGGCGCTGCTCGCGGCCACCGATCTCAAGGAAGATACAAAATCCTTGAGCGGCAACGCAAAGGTTCGCGTGCAGATTTGCGAGGACGACTTTCTGCTGAAGTCGGAAGACATCACCTGGTTCCATTCCACTTTTGGCACCAACCTGACAGCTTATCCAACCGGCGGACATCTTGGTAATTTGCACGTCACCGCCGTCCAAGAGGCGCTGGTTCGCTTGTTTCCGATGGCGGGGGATAGGCTGGAACCAATGAGATAACCATCCGAAAATTATGATCACCACCGCCGTCTTCGACACCAAACCCTACGACCGCGAGCATCTCCAGCCCGCAGCCGGAGGTGGCGGCATCAAGTGGCACTTTCTGGAGTTTCGCCTGAGCCGCGACACGGTGCCCACGGCCAAGGGCGCGCAGGCGGTCTGCGTCTTCGTCAATGACCAGTTGGACCGGCCCTGCCTGGAGGCGTTGGCTGCCCAGGGCGTGAAACTGGTGGCGTTGCGCTGCACCGGTTTTAACAACGTGGATCTCGCCGCCGCCAAGGAGCTGAAGCCCGTCGTCACCCGCGTCCCGGTTTATTCGCCCTACGCCGTGGCCGAGCACGCGGTCGCACTGTTGTTAACCCTCAACCGCAAAATCCATCGGTCGTTCAACCGCGTGCGCGAGTTGAATTTCTCGCTCAGTGGACTGGTCGGCTTCGACCTGCATGGCAAGACCGCAGGCATCATTGGCACCGGCAAGATCGGGCGGATCGTCGCCCAGATCCTGCGCGGGTTCGGCATGAAGGTGCTTGCATTTGATCTCTTCCCCGACCGCGAGTGGGCCGCCCAGCAAGGCGTCGAATATGTGGATGCACCTGCTCTTGCCGGACTCAGTGATGTCGTTTCTCTCCACATTCCCTTGACGCCGGAGACGAAGCGCCTCATCCGCCGCGACACCCTCAACCTGATGAAGCCCGGCGCCATCCTCGTCAATGTGAACCGGGGGGCGTTGATTGACGCCACGGCGCTGATTGAAGCATTGAAGAGCGGCAAACTCGCCGGCGTGGCGCTGGACGTTTACGAGGAAGAGGAAGGCATCTTCTTTGAGGATTTGTCCGGCCAGGTGTTGCATGACGATGAACTGGCGCGGCTGCTCACGTTTCCCAACGTGCTCATCACCGCACACCAGGCGTTCCTCACCCGCGAGGCGCTGTCGGACATTGCCCGCACCACCATCGCCAACCTGGAAGCGCTCGCCACCGGCAAGCCCTTCGTTGAAGGTTCGGTGCTGACATGACCACACTCCCAAAGCGCATGAAACACAATATGAACATCGAACAAGAAGCTTGGGCCTGTGCTGCGCCGCTGCGCTATTTTGCAGACCACGTCTCCAGACCACTGTCGCCAAAGATCGTGAGGACGACATCCAAAAAATGCTTGAAGCCATATGAAACCGGTTCACACTTGTCTTCCGATATTTTCATGTCCATGGACACACCACCTATGAAACCAATGATGAAATCCTCTCCACCCCGAATATGCCGCACCGCCCGGTGGCTGTCCGGCGCGGTACTGGCACTACTGATGTTGCTGCCCGCGCCCGCCCACGCCTCCCTGTTCAAAGGCGAGGCGCTCGACAAGGCCGCCGACGTGCTCACCTGGATTGTGTTGATCATTGCGCCGGTCATTGCCATCGCCGTCTTCTGGCTGGTTCACATCCTGCCCGAAAAGATCGCAGAAAAGAAAAAGCATCCACAGGCCAAGGCGATCCAGGTGCTGTGCCTCTTGTCGCTGGCTTTTGGCGGATTGCTCTGGCCGCTCGCCTGGCTCTGGGCCTACACCAAGCCGGTGCTGCACCAGATGGCCTATGGCACCGATGTCGAGGAGGAATTGGAACACGAGAAAAAGGAAATCATCAAGACGGAAAACGAGGTTGAACAACTGCGCCGCCGGCTTGCCGAACTCGAGGCCAAGCTGGCCGGCAAATCCGCCACCGACGGAGGAAAGGCCTGACCTATGGAAATCTTACTGCTCGCCATCTACTCGTTTTTCGCCTGGCTGGTTTTCTTCAAGTTCAAATGGCTGCCATGGAACATCGTCAGCCAGGTCATCACGGTAACCATTCCGGTCATCGGGTTGACTGCGACGATTCTGCTGTTAAACATCGTGGCTCCGTCGTCGCATGACGTGCGCGTGATCAACTATGTGGTTCCCATCAACTCGCCCGTGCGCGGTCTCGTCGTCGAGGTGCCGATTGAGCCGAACACCCCGATCAAGAAAGGCGACGTGCTGTTCAAGATTGACCCGGTTCCGTATGAGATCGCGGTCAGCAACAGCCAGGCGGATGTCCTCAGCCTGCGCGAACAATTGAAAAGCGCACAGGCCGGCGACGTGATCACCACCACCAAGCTCGGTCTCGCGCGCAAGCGGTTGGGCCAGTTCACCGAGCTGGCCGGCACCGGCGCCGGCAACAAGTTTGATCAGGAACAGGCGGAAGCTGACGTGCTGAACTTACAGGGCGAACTCGACGCCTCCGCTGCCAACGAAGATGGCATCCGGGCGAAGATCGCGAGCGCCGAAGCGCAACTGGCCAACGCCAATTGGGAATTAAGCCAGACGACGATTTACGCCCCGGCCAATGGCACGGTGATCGCACTCACGCTGCGGCCCGGCGCCATGGCGGTGACGCTGCCGGTGACACCCGCCATGAATTTCGTTGAAGATGAGCAATGGATCATTGCCATTTACCATCAAAACGAAGTTCGCAAGATCAAGCCGGACCAGGAGGCGGAGGTTGCCTTTGAGATGTATCCCGGCCGGATCGTGAAATGCAAGGTGGACTCGATCATGTGGGCCACGGCGCAAGGTCAGTTGCCGATTGGCACCATGAATGTGGCCGGCGGCGTCGCCCCCATTCCGCCGCAGTGCCTCGCTGTCCGGCTGCTGAAGGATGCCAAGGACAAGGATTTGTTCCTGGCCTCCGGCGCGCACGGTGCCGGCGCGGTTTACACCGACAGTGGACACGCAATCCAAATCATCCGCAAAGTCATGGTCCGCATTACCGCCAAGCTGAATTGGCTGATCCTGAAAATGCATTGAGGCCGCCATGCGACACATCCAACTCATCATCGTCGTCCTGCTGGGGGCGATCCTGTTCGCCGGCTGCAAAACCAAAACGCCACCGACGCTGGCGGAAATCCAGCAGCAGGCGCTCCCCAACATCGCCCTCACGAACGCCTGGAAGGCGGGCGGGACGACGGGCGTGATCCAGGACGACTGGCTCGCCACGTTCAACGACGAACAGCTGAATGCCCTCGTCCGCGAAGCCGTGACCAACAATCTGGATTTGCGGGTCAGCGCGACCCGCGTGGAGCAGGCCGAACAATATGTCGAACTGGCCAAAGCCGCCTTGCGTCCGAAGCTGGCCATCGCCGGCACCGGCGGCTTCAAGGGCGGCGGCGGCAGCGACGTGAGTTCGGCGTTGCAAGGCATCATGCTCGCCGTGTCGTGGGAGCCGGATCTCTGGGGCCGGATGCGTTACGGCCGCAACGCCGCGCAGTCCACCTACGCCTCCGCGCAGGCTGATTTTGAATTTGCCCGCCAGTCGCTCGCGGCGACCACCGCCAAAAGCTGGTTCACCGCCAGCGAAACGTGGTTGCAGATGCAGTTGGCCGCCGACATGGTGAAGTCCGCGGAAGAACTGGTCGCGCTGGCTGAAAAACGCCGGCAAGTGGGCGCGGGCAGCGAGCAGGATGTCGCTTTGGCGCGGGCGAATGTGGGCAGTTTTAAGGACACGGAGAAACAAGTCGATCTCGCCCATCAGCAGGCGTTGCGGGCGTTGGAACTGCTGTTGGGCCGCTATCCGTCCGCCGAACTGGCGGCACGCGAAAGTCTCCCGCCGCTGCCCGGCCCGGTGCCGGTCGGCATGCCGCTGCAATCGCTCGAGCGCCGGCCGGATCTGATTGCCGCCGAGCGGCGCGTGGCGGCGGCGTTCCACCGGGTCGGCGAAGCCAAGGCCGCCCGCCTGCCGCGCATCGTTCTGAATGGCAGCGTCGCCGCCATTGAAAGTGATGTCCTGGATCTCAAGAAAAACTTCCAGAATCCCATTGGTGGTTTCGGCGGGGATCTGGTCGCGCCGATTTATACCGGCGGCGCGCTTCAGACGCAGGTGAAAATCCGCACGCTCGAACAGAAGACGGCCGTCGCTGAATATGCCGCCATGGCCTTGCGCGCCATCGGTGATGTCGAGAACGCGCTGGCCGCCGGCCAGAATCTGGCCGAACGCGGGCAGTTGCTGGATCAAGCCGTTGCCGACCAGCAGCGCGCCCTGGAACTGGCCCAGGCTTCCTATCGCGTGGGCAAGATTGACCTGCGCAGTTTGCAGCAACAACAGTTGAATGTTTATGCCGCGCGCCTCACGGGGTTGCGCGTCCAAAGCGAACAGTTGAGCCAGCGCGCGACCCTGCATCTCGTGCTGGGCGGCAGTTTTGAGACCGTCGCCACGCAACCAGCGCCGGTGGCGGCGAAATGATTCTGACCGGGCGAATCTATGAAAGCGATTCAACAAAACGACACGACGCAAAAGCTGATGGGCGAAATTCGTCTGGCTCGCCTCCAATTGGTGAAGGCTGACAGCCAGTTGGCGGAGGCCAAAGAACAGGCACGTCTCGCCCGGCAACGGCGCAAAGCGGCGAAGCAGGCCGCCCGTCATGCCAAGAAGCTGGCGAAGCAGGCCAAGGAGAAAGTCGCTGTGGCGAAGCTTGCGCTCGCGGAACTCCAGGCCAGGCTGGCCCGGCCGGATTCAACCCGGGTCAAGCGCAAGTTCCGGAGGATGACGGCAAAGAAAGTTGCCGTGGCGTCGCGCCGGAAAATTTCGGTGGCGCCGGTTGCGGCGCAACCCCAAAAAACCTTGAACGTCAGGAAGCCGGTGGCACGGCGGACAAGATTCAAACGGAAGCTCAGCCCGGACGGCAAAGCCGCGAAGAAGTCTGCCGCCGCTCCCCGGGGCTCGGAAACGCCCATCGTCCTGATTCCCCCGGCGGCCAGCAAGGCAGCGGGTCAGATTGTGAAGAGCGTTAAAAAAATATTCACCGGCGAAATCGCGACGGTGACGCCCGCCGAACCAGCCGTTTCGGAAAGTCTTTCCCCGCCGGAAGAAAACCCGGTCACGCCGGGCCAGACGTCAACCAATTCAACCCTCAATCCATAGGAGACACCATGAGCACAGACACCGACCCGAATCCAGAATCCGATCAGGCAAAACCAAAACTCAAGCAACGGAGCCACCAACCCGCAGCCGGGGCCAAAAAGAGCAAACCCGAACCTGACCGGGACAAGAAATTGAAAGCCAAGAAATACGAGAAGAAATTGCGCAAGCTCCAGGCCGAGTTATGCCATTTGCAGGACTGGGTGAAGCACAAGGGGCTGCGCGTGATCATCATTTTCGAGGGACGCGACGGCGCCGGCAAGGGCGGCACCATCCGCGCCATCACCGAACGCGTCAGCCCGCGCGTGTTCCGCACCGTGGCGCTGCCCGCGCCCTCCGACCGCGAGAAATCGCAGATGTATATCCAGCGTTACATGAACCATTTTCCGGCGGCGGGCGAGGTCGTGATCTTCGACCGCAGCTGGTATAATCGCGCCGGGGTGGAATATGTCATGGGCTTTTGCAGCAAAGAACAGCACCGCGTGTTCCTCGAACGCTGCCCGGATGTGGAGAAATACATCGTGGACGGCGGCATCATTCTCATCAAGTTCTGGCTGGAAGTGAGCGACAAGGAACAGGCGCGCCGGTTTGAGGCGCGCATCACCGATCCGATCCGGCAGTGGAAATTAAGCCCGATGGATCTGCCGTCCCGCACCAAGTGGTTCGAGTATTCCCGGGCCCGTGACATGATGCTCAAGGCCACGGACACCAAGCACGCGCCCTGGCGCATCCTGATTTCGGACGACAAGAAGCGCGCCCGGTTGAATTGCATTCATCATCTGCTGAAAATCATTCCCTACAAGAAAGTGGACCGTGAAAAAATCAAACTGCCCAAGCGCTCCATGAAGGGCGCCTACGACGATCAGGCCACGCTGAAAGGCCGGAAATTTGTGCCGGAGAAATATTGAACTTAAAACCACACCAACAACACAACAACCATACAAAATGAAAACCTCATTCCCATACACCCTTGCCTTGGCAACCTTGCTGGCCGCAAGCCAGAGTCCCGACCTGCTGGCGCAGGAAACCGCGGCGCCCAAAAATTCTTCGATGGGCCGGATTGAAGCCGTGCATGCCACCCTGTCCGCTGAAGTCACCGCCCTCGACCTCGCCAAGCGGGAAGTCACGCTAAAAGGACCGCAGGGCAACGAAGTGACGGTCACCGTGAGCCCGGTGGTGAAGCGGTTGGACGAAGTGAAAGTCGGTGACTTTGTCCGGGTGGACTACCTGGTTTCCGTGGCGGCAGAAATCCGCAAGCCCACGGCGGAGGAGAAAGAGCATCCGCTGGTGATCATGGAAGCCGGCGGTCGTGCGGGGGCTGATTCTGCGCCGGTTGGCGGAGTCGCCCGCCGTCTCAAGGTCGTCACCACCGTCGAAGCCTTGAATCGTCCGGAGCAAACCGTCACGGTCAAAGGCCCGCTGGGACGTTATTTCACCGCGCGCGTGGCGGATCCGGAACGCCTGACCAAAGTCCATATCGGCGAAACGATCGTCATCGTTTACACCGAGGCGCTGGCGCTCTCGCTCGACAAGGTGGACAAAAAGGCCGGCGAATGATCTGCCTGCCGATGACGGGCAAACCAAACTTAAAAATTATGTCGTTGAAACTCCATTCACTGCTCGGATTAATCGCGGCCGTCCTGGTGTCGGCCGGTTGTTCCTCCACCCCGACCAGGGTTGACACCGGCCCGATTCACGCCCGCACGTTCAGCTTCGTCAATACGGGGCAAACACCTGATTTCGCGGACAACCGTCAGGCGGCCCACGAGATGATTCAGGCGGCCATCACCAAGGATCTCGCCGCCCGCGGGGTCACGCGCGTGGCTGCCGGTGGGGATGTCACGGTGGGCTACCTGGTCATCATTGGTGATAATTGCAGCACCGAAGCCATCAATACCTACTTCGGGTATGGTGAAGGTGCCAACGCCTTGCACGAAAAGGCGCAAGCCGCCTACACCGGCAGCAAGAACCCGAATTATTTCAAGGCCGGCACGCTGGTGATCGACATCATTGACAGCCACAATTACAAGCTGCTCCGGCGTCAATACGCAACCCGGCCCCTCATCCAAAACATCACCGCCGAGGCGCGGGCCGAACGCATCCAGGAAGTGGTGGATGAAATCCTGAAAAACCTGAACGTGGAGCCGTAGGCACCCGGTTGGCGCGGCGGCGAGGCGGCGCATGGAAACGAAATCGTAAACCAAAAGGAATGTTATGAATATTGAACAACAGCGGCTCGCCGCCGCGCGCGACCCGCAAACGCCGTGGAAAAAATGGGGGCCTTACCTGAGCGAACGCCAGTGGGGCACCGTCCGCGAGGATTACAGCGACAGCGGCAACGCCTGGGATTATTTCACCCACGACCAGGCCCGCTCCCGCGCCTACCACTGGGGCGAGGACGGGCTGGCCGGCATTTCGGATGACAATCAGCGGCTCTGCTTCGCCCTCGCGCTCTGGAACGGCAAGGATCCCATCATCAAGGAACGCCTGTTCGGCTTGACCAACAGCGAGGGCAATCATGGCGAGGACGTGAAGGAATATTACTTCTACCTCGACAGCACACCGACGCATTCCTACCTCAAGTATCTCTACAAGTATCCGCAGGCGGCGTATCCTTATGACCTGCTGGTCAGCACCAATCGCAATCGGAGCCGGCAGGAGGCTGAGTATGAGCTGCTCAACACCGGCGTGTTTGATCAGAACCGTTACTTCGACGTGTTCGTGGAATATGCCAAGGAATCGCCGGAGGATATTTTGATTCAAATCAGCGTTCATAACCGTGGTCCCGAAGCGGCGGAAATCCATCTCTTGCCGACGCTCTGGTTCCGCAACCGCTGGTCTTGGGGCCGCGAAAATCCGCGTCCGACACTTCAAGCACTGGCTGGACAGACCGGCGTGGTGCAGGTAAGCGAAGCGGACCTGGGCGAACGTTATCTCTATTGCGATGGCAAGGCGGCGCTGCTGTTTACGGAAAACGAAACCAACGCGAGAAAGCTTTTCGGCGGCGAAAACCGCACACCCTACGTCAAGGATGCTTTCAATAATTTCATCGTCCACAGTCAGGCCAAGGCGGTGAACCCCAAGCAGACCGGCACCAAGGCCGCCGCGCATTACCGCGTGACCGTGCCCGCTGGAAAATGCGAAGTCGTCCGGCTGCGCCTGAGCCATGTCGCGCCGGACGCTTTGGCGGCAGCTTACGGGCCAGGGCAGGGTGCCTTCGGCAAACATTTTGACGAGGTGATGCAGGCGCGGCAGCAGGAGGCGGATGAATTCTATGCCTCAGTCATTCCACCTTCATTGGAGGCCGACGCCGCGAACGTGATGCGCCAGGCTCTGGCGGGGATGATGTGGTCGAAGCAGTTTTTTTACTTCGATATCAATCGCTGGCTCGAAGAGCGGGGTTGTGATCCTTACGTGCCCTCATCGAAGAATGCGCCCCGCAATGGATCGTGGCATCACATGTATTGCGCGGATGTCATCTCGATGCCGGACAAATGGGAATATCCGTGGTTTGCCGCGTGGGATCTCGCCTTCCATGTCCTGCCGCTGACCTTGGTGGACGTGGATTTTGGCAAGTCGCAGATTGATCTGATGCTGCGCGAAACCTATCTGCATCCGAACGGCCAGATCCCGGCCTACGAATGGAATTTCAGCGACGTCAATCCGCCGGTGCATCCCTGGGCCACGATTTTCACCTATCGCCTGGAACAGGCGCGCATGGGCCAGGGCGATGTCGAATGGCTGGAGCGCAATTTCCAGAAACTGCTGCTCAACTTCACCTGGTGGATCAACCGCAAGGATCGTTCGGGCAAAAACACGTTCGAGGGCGGCTTTCTTGGTCTCGACAACATCGGCGTGTTCGACCGCAGTTCGCCGCTGCCAACCGGCGGCTATCTGGAACAAGCCGATGGCACGGCGTGGATGGCGCTGTTCAGCCTGAACATGCTGGAGATTTCCGTGGAACTCGCCATGCACAAACCCAGCTACGCGGACATGGCGCTCAAGTTCATCCAGCATTTTGTCTCCATCGCCTCAGCCACCATTCACGCGGGCGGTGACACCGGCATGTGGGACGAGCAGGACGGATTTTTCTACGACGTGCTTCAGTTGCCGGACGGCTCGGCGCAACGGTTGAAAGTCCGTTCGATGGTCGGGCTGTTGCCCCTCTGCGCCGTCACGGTGTTCGACGGCGAGTTTCGGAAAAAATATCCCGAGCTGATGAAACGTTTCCACGATTTTATCGCGGCGCGTCCGGAGTTGAAGACGTTCATCCACGATCCCGGCCAGACGGGCCAGAACGGTCGCCATCTCGGCTCGATTCTCGACGAAACCAAACTGCGCCGCGTGCTGACGAAGATGCTCGATGAAAAAGAATTCCTGAGCCCTTACGGCATCCGGTCGCTGTCACGCTTCCATGCGGAGCATCCCTTCGTGTTCAACGCGGGCGGTCAGGAATACCGGGTGCCGTATCTTCCCGGCGAATCCGACACCGGCATGTTCGGCGGCAACTCCAACTGGCGCGGCCCGATCTGGATGCCCGTCAACGCCCTCATCATCCGCGCGCTGCTGCAATACTACGCCTACTACGGCGACACGTTTCTCATCGAATGTCCCACCGGCTCCGGCAAAAAAATGAACCTGTATCAAGTCGCCGAAAATCTTTCGCAACGGCTCACGAGCATGTTCCTGAAGGACGAGCAAGGCAGCCGGCCGGTGAACGGCGGCGAGCAGAAATTTCAGGCGGATCCAAACTGGAGCGATTGCATCCAGTTTTACGAATATTTCCACGGCGACAACGGCGCGGGTCTCGGCGCGAATCACCAGACGGGCTGGACCGGCGTCATCGCCCGCGCCATGCACCTGTTCGCCACCACCAGTGCGGATCAGGTGCTCAAGCTCGGCAAGAAGGCCGCTGCGATCACCGAATCAAGCCAGGCGACGAAACACCCGGAAAAAGCCGGGCCGGCTGCGGGCAAAGGGCAATGAAAAATTTGGAACCAACCCGCCATCCTTCGCTGTTTCAAGCCAACACTCGTGTGTGGCTGACGGAACTGGCGCGCGGCTTGGGTCGCCCCGCGACGCTCGATGACATTCCGGATGCCGAACTGGATCGGCTCGCCCAAGCGGGTTTTGATTGGATCTGGTTTTTGAGCGTCTGGCAGACGGGCGCCGCGGGACGGGAGAGTTCCCGGAGCAATCCGGAGTGGCGGAGGGAATTTCAGGAGACGCTCCCCGATCTCCGCGAGGAAGACATCGCCGGGTCCGGCTTCGCCATTACCGGCTACACCGTGGCGGAAACTCTCGGCGGCGACGCGGCATTGGCCCGTTTGCGTGAACGGCTCCGTAAACGCGGCTTGAAGCTGATGCTCGACTTTGTGCCCAACCACATGGCGCTCGATCATCCGTGGGTCGAGGAGCATCCCGAATACTTCATCCCAGGTTCGGAACTGGAACTGGCCCGCGCGCCGAAGAATTACATCTGGATCAAGCGTCAGCGCGGTGACCTGCTGCTCGCCCACGGACGCGATCCTTATTTTCCCGGCTGGTCAGATACGTTGCAGTTGAACTACGCCAATCCCGCCACGCAGGAGGCCATGGCTGGTGAATTGTTGAAAATCGCCGGCCAGTGCGACGGCGTGCGGTGCGACATGGCCATGCTTATTTTGCCGGAAGTGTTTGAACGCACCTGGGGCAGACCCGCCAAACCGTTCTGGCCGGATACCATTCGCCGCGTGCGCGAAAAAACTCCCGGCTTTTGTCTCATGGCCGAAGTCTATTGGGACTTGGAGTGGACGCTCCAGCAGCAGGGCTTCGATTATACCTACGACAAGCGTCTCTACGACCGCCTCCGCGAAGGCCACGCCCGGCCCGTGCGCGAACATTTTTGCGCCACGCCGGAATATCAGGACAAGCTCGCCCGCTTTCTCGAAAACCACGACGAGCCGCGCGCGGCCGCCACGTTTTCCGATGAAGTCCACAAAGCCGCTGCCGTGGTCACCTTCCTTTCACCGGGCTTGCGATTTTTCCATCAAGGCCAGTTCGAAGGCCGGCTCAAACGCATCTCAGCGCATCTCGTCCGTGCGCCGGAGGAAGCCGTCAACGCCGGACTGAAAACTTTTTATGCGCGGCTGCTGGAAATTTTGCGCCTGCCCGTCGTGCGACAGGGACAATGGCAGTTGCTGGAATGCGCTTCCGCCTGGGATGGCAACCACACCTCCGACGCCTTCATCGCTTTTGGCTGGCAGGATTCGTCTGGTAAGCGTCTGCTGGCCGTCGTTAATTTTGTCGCGCAGCCCAGCCAGTGTTACGTCCGGCTTCCGTTTTCCGGTCTTGCTGGAAGCGCGTGGCAGCTGCGAGACTTGTTGGGCGATGCCATTTACGAACGCGACGGAGGCGATCTCCAGTCTCGCGGCCTGTATCTCGATATGGCCCCCTGGCAGTGCCACGTGTTTGAACTGAAAGCCGCGTCCGCAAAAAATTCATGAACCCGACCTCCACTCCAACTTTCGCGCCCCTGCCGGCGGTGGCGGCATTGGCAGCCGCGCTGTTGCTGGCGGGCGGCTGCAGCACCACCGGGCCCCAGCCAGCGCAGTTGCCGCCGCTGACGACGGTTTCCGGCAGCCCGCGCCTGCCCGGCAAATTTGTCTGGGCGGACCTGGTCACCGACGACGTGTTGGCGGCGCGAAAATTTTACGGGCAATTGTTCGGCTGGACGTTCCGGGAGGTCGGCGATTACGTCATCGCCGAAAATGACCATCGCCCCTTGTGCGGGATGTTCCAACGTCCGCGCCCGAAGGATCGTGTGGCCGAGCCGCGGTGGTTTGGCTACATTTCTGTCGGCAATGTCGGTCGGGCCGAGCGCTCGGTGACGAAGGCTGGCGGGCGGGTGCTCAAGGCACCCCAGGAAATGCCCGAGCGCGGCGGGCAGGCCATCTTTGCCGATGCCGAAGGTGCCGTGTTTGGCGTGGTCAAATCGAGCGCCGGCGATCCGGAAGATTTTCTGGCGGAGCCGGGCGACTGGATTTGGATTCAATTGTTGAGCCGCGATGCGAAGAAGGCGGCGGAGTTTTATCGCGCGGTCGGCGGTTACACGATCGTGGAGAATGTCGAAACCAACCGGCTGAACGACTACGTGCTGACCAGCGAGGGTTATGCGCGCGCCACGGTGCGGACGATTCCGGGCGCCAACACCAAGGTGCAGCCCACCTGGCTGCCGTTTGTGCGCGTGAAGAACATTAATGAATCGGTGACGCTGGCGAAACAACTCGGCGGCAAGGTGCTGGTCGAACCCAGGCCCGAACTTCTGGACGGTAACGTGGCGGTCATCGCCGATCCCACCGGCGCGGCCATCGGAATTTTGGAATGGCACGAGGGGCTTTTGAAAGGAGGCCGTTGAGATGAACACCTCCCAACTTTCTTTCGCACTCGCCGCAGCGCTCCTGTTCGCGGCGGGAGTATTCACCGGTTGTGAAAGCACCGGCGGCGGCACCCACGCCGGCAGCAGCGCCTATTACAGTTCCGGATACAACGACCCTTGGTATCACGGACAAAATGATTACAACAATGTCGTCGTCACTCCACCGCCGTCAGGCAATCCGCCGGACCAGGGGTTGCATCCGGCCCATCCCATCGCGCCGCCGCCTCGGGTTTCTAGACCGTCGCCGCAGCCAATGCCCTCGATACCTTCCGCTCCCAGACCGGCGGGTCGCCGCTAAAAACCATGACCTGCCTCGCTCCCAACCCGAACCCGTCCTGAATTTATTTTTTAATCATGACCCAGACCAATTCATCCGACATCACGCGCACCACGCTGGCGGTGCTGTTCATCGGCATCCTGATCGCCGCGTGCTTCTGGGTGATGCGCCCGTTCCTCTCCTCGCTGTTGTGGGCCGCCATGATCGTCATCGCCAGCTGGCCGTTTTTCCTCAAGCTGCAAGCCCGGCTCTGGGGCAAACGCTGGCTGGCCGTGCTGGTGATCACCGTCCTGCTGCTGCTGGTTCTGATCGTCCCGATCTGCTTTGCCGTCCTGACCATTCTGGACCAGAGCGACCAAATCGTGGCCTGGTTCCAATCGCTGGCCACCGTCAAAATTCCGCCGCCGCCCGGCTGGCTCGAAAAAATTCCGATGGCCGGTCCTTCTGCCGTCGAACACTGGCAGCGTCTGGCTGCCACCAGCCCGGAGGAACTTTCCAAAATGCTGGCCCCGTATGCCACCAAGCTGGTCGCTTGGTTCGTGGGTCAGGCGGGCAACTTCAGCCTGCTCGTCCTGCACTTTCTGTTGAGCATTGGCATCGCCGCCGTGCTTTACGCCAATGGTGAAACTGCGGCCGGCGGCATCCGGAAATTCGCGCGCCGGCTCGCCAGCCAGACCGGTGATGAGGTCGCGGTGTTGTCGGCCAGGGCCATTCGCGGCGTCGCGCTGGGCATCGTGGTCACGGCGCTCGTGCAGTCCTCGCTGGCCGGCGTCGGTCTTTTTATGGCGGGCGTGCCGGCCGCCGCGCTGCTCACGGCGGTGATCCTGATGCTCTGCATCGCGCAGGTTGGACCGGGGTTGGTGCTGATTCCGGCCGCCATCTGGCTGTTTCACAGCGGCCATAACCTGGCCGGTTCCCTGTTTGCGGTCTGGTCCATTCTGGTCTGCACCCTGGATAATTTTCTCCGCCCGGTGCTCATCCGCAAAGGCGTGGAACTGCCGATGCTGCTCATCATCACCGGCGTCATCGGCGGGCTGATCAGTTTCGGCATCATCGGCCTGTTCATCGGACCGGTGATTCTCGCGGTGACCTTCACGCTCCTGCGCGCATGGGTTTCCAGAGGGGAACCTTCCGCGGCACCGGTCACCGCCGAAAGTCCGACGACGGCGGCGGAAAAATGATTTCGAGACCGTCACCGTGATCGTTCTGGAAAACTGTTTGCACAGACATAAAGTGAACCCAGTTCAATGAAAGCCATCACATCATGACAACAGGCGGACGACTCGATAAGTGGCTGCCGGGCGCGGCGCTGCTCTGGCGTTACGAGCGTGCACAATTCCGGCACGATGCGCTGGCAGCCCTCGTCGTCGCGCTGGTGACAATTCCGTCGGCCTTCGCGTATGCGGACCTCGCGAAATGTGCGCCGGCCGCGGGCTTGTATGCGGCGGTGGGGGGAATGGTGGTGTTCGCGTTATTCACGAGTTCGCGTCACATCATCGTGGGTCCGGACGCGGCGATTGCGCTGCTCATCGGCGCGGCCATCGGTCCGATCGCGGCGGGTGACGCGGGCAAAGCCGCTACGCTGGCCGCGGTGCTGGCCTTTCTCACCGCGGGCGTGCTGTTGCTCATGGCGCGATTGCGGCTCGGCATCGCGGCGGATTTTCTCTCCAGCCCCGCGATGCTCGGTTTCATGAACGGCGCGGCGGTCGTCATCGTCGGCAGCCAGATCGGAAAATTCTCCGGCATTCGACTGGAGCAGGACAACACGTTGTTGCGCCTGTGGGAATGGGCCACGCGGCTCAACGAAACGCACGCGCGAACGCTGCTCATCGGTCTCGCGTGCGTCGCGGTGCTGGCGCTGTGCCGGTGGAAGGTCCGGCAAACACCAGGAGCTGTCGCTGTTTTCGTGCTGGCCATGATCGCAGGACGGCTCGTGGATTTTTTCGCGCTCGGCGTGCCGGTGATCGGCACAGTGGATCTGCACCTGCCTGATGCGGTGCGGCCCGGCTTGCACCTCACGGACGCGACCCCGCTGTTCACCGCGGCCATCGGCATCGCGCTGCTCGTGTTTTCGGAAGGCGTCGTGCTTGGACGTTCCGTTGCCACCAAGCATGGCTACGAGATCAATCCCGACCGCGAATTGATCGCGTTTGGCGCGGCCAATGCCGCTTCGGGATTGCTATGCAGCTTCGCAGTCGGCTCCAGCCAGACCCGCACGCTGCTCAACGACGGCACCGGCGGGCGCACGCAGATGGTCAGCTTCCTCGCCGCAGCGCTGATGGCGGCGTTCGTCTTCCTGCTCGCGCCGTGGATCGCGACGATTCCTTCCGTGGCCATCGCAGCCATCCTCGTTTTCACCGGCGTGACGCTGGTGGATCCACGAGTGTATCCGCGGCTTTGGCGGCAGCACAGTTTCAGCATGGTCGTGGCCGCGGCGACCACACTGGGCGTTCTCGCGCTGGGCGTGCTTCCGGGCATCCTGCTCGGCGTCGTGCTTTCATTGCTCGGCGTGCTGGCGGAGATCGTGCGTCCACAGGATGCGTTGCTCGGGCACCAGGAAGGTTCGACCACAATGCATGATGTCGGCGATGACGATGCGGCGGAGACGATTCCCGGGCTGGTGGTGTATCGTTTCTATGGCCCGCTGATCTTCGCGAACGTGCGCTTCTTCATCGACCGCCTCGAGCGGTTCATCGCGCAGGAGCAGGCTCCGGTCCGGCAGGTGATACTCGATGCCCGCGCGATTCCGAGCATCGACATCACTGCCGCCGAGCAGATGCACGAGTATGTGGCGCGGCTGCATGACCGCGGCATCGAGTTCGTTGTGGTGAAAGCGCACCTGCCCTTGCGTGAAACGCTGGCCGCCGTGGCGGGTAACGCGCTCGACCGTCACAAACACTTCAGCCAGCTCGGGGATGCCGTAGCCGCGTTCGAGAGCCCTTCGGCGCCGTCAACCATTAAACCACAACCCAAGCCCCAATGAGCACGAATCAACCGACGACTTCTCGGTGGATCCCCGCCCTCGGCTGGCTACGCAATTATGACAAGACCTGGCTGCGGGGGGACGTTGTCGCGGGCATCACGCTCGGTGCCTACCTACTGCCGGCCGGTTTGGGCGACGCGTCACTCGCCAACCTGCCACCCCAGGCGGGACTCTATGCGTGCTTGTTTGGCGGGCTGGTCTTCTGGCTGTTCTGCAGTTCGCGCCACACGGTCATCACGGTCACTTCCGCCATTTCCCTGCTCGTCGGCGCGTCGCTGGGCGAGATCGCCGGCGGCGACACGACCCGGTTCAGTGCCCTGGCGGCGGCCACGGCGCTGCTCGTGGCGCTCATCTCCTTCATCGCCTGGCTGGTCAAGGCGGGTTCAATCGTCAATTTCATTTCCGAAAGCGTGATGGTCGGGTTCAAGTGCGGCGTGGCGCTGTTTCTGGCCAGCACGCAGTTGCCAAAATTATTTGGCATCCACGGCGCCCACGGCAATTTCTGGGTGAACAGCGGCAACTTTCTGAAACATCTGAACGAAACCAATGCCACATCGCTGCTGGTGGGCGGCATCGCTTTGGCGGTGCTGGTGCTTGGTAAGATTTTCCTCAAGCACAAACCTGTCGCCTTGTTCGTGGTGGTGGGCGGCATTCTGGTTTCGGGCTGGCTCGGTCTCGACGCGCGCGGAGTGAAGCTGCTGGGTGAAGTGCCCCAGGGACTGCCACCCATCGAACTGCCCCGGGCGATGGACTTGGGCAGTTGGGATGCCGCGATGCAGGATTTCAACAACCTCGTGCCGCTGGCGTTCGCGTGCTTCCTGCTCGCCGCCGTGGAGACGGCGGCCATCGGCCGCACCTTTGCCGCCAAGCACGGCGGACGGCTGGACGCGAACCAGGAATTTCTCGCGCTCGCCGCTTCCAATCTCGCCGCCGGCCTGGGCCGCGGGTTTCCGGTCAGCGGCGGCATGTCGCAATCGCTCGTCAACGAAGGCGGCGGGGCGCGCACGCCGCTGTCAGGGGCGTTTGCGGCGGGAATTATTCTGGTGGTGGTGCTTTTCTTTTCGCACCTGCTGGCCGCGTTGCCCCAACCCGTGCTGGCGGCGGTGGTGTTGGTGGCGGTGGCCGGCCTGTTCAATGTTTCCGCCCTCAAACATCTCTGGCGGGCTGACCGCCCGGAATTTCTCGTCGCCATCGCGGCCATCGTGGGCGTGCTCGGGCAGGGACTGCTGCGCGGCGTGATGATCGGAGCGGTCATCTCACTGGTGCTGCTGATCCGGCGCGCATCGCGGCCGCACGTTGCCGTGCTCGGTCGGATTCCCGGCACGCGGCGTTTCTCGGATGCCGGGCGTCATTCAGAAAATGAACCGATTCCCGGCGTGTTGATCTTCCGGCCGGAGTCGGGTCTGATCTACTTCAACATGGATCATGTGCGCGACACCATTTTGGACCGGGTCCGCGCGGAAGTGCCGCCGCCCAAACTTATCCTGCTGGACCTTTCCGCGTCGCCGCGGGTGGACCTGCACAGCGCGCAGATGCTGGGGGGTCTGGCGGATGAACTTGCCGCGGCCGGCATCCAGGTTCATGCCGTGGAATCGCGCGCGTCGGTGCGCGAACGGTTGCGCAGCGAAGGCGTGGACGCCCGGCTCGGCGGCATTGACCGCATCACCTCGCTGGCTGACGCGGTGGAGGCATTTCAAAAGCCGCCCATCAACTAAACGCCAGCCACACAAAATCATGAACGACCACAAAAACAGGATCATCCGCTTAAATGCCTCGCTGCCCGCGCTCGTGCGCGCGGCAACGGTTGAAACAAACTAACCAAACAACAAACCAAAGAAAGGAAACAAGTCATGAAATCATCCATCATTCTAAACCTGGCGTTCGCCGGGTGCATTGCCGGCCTTCTGGCCGGGTGCGCGTCAACCGAGGTCACCAACCGCGAACGGTTGGTGTATGAGAAGCTGCCCCGGCCCGATAACATTCTGGTTTACAATTTCTCCTCCTCGCCCGCCGACGTGCCGGCGGACTCGGCGTTGGCCGGGCAGGCTGCCGCGCCGGAGGGGACCACGACCGCAGAGCAGGCCGCGCTGGGTCGTGAATTGGGCTCGGACATTGCCGCCCAGCTGGTCGCGGAGATTCGCGAGATGGGGCTGCCGGCAACCCAGATCTCAACGACGACGACCCCACAGGTCAACGACATCGTAATCCGGGGCTATCTGGTTTCAATCGAACAGGGCAGCACCACCAAGCGCATGACGCTCGGCTTTGGCTCCGGTGGGTCCGAATTGACCACAGTGATTGAGGGTTACCAGATGACGGCTGGTGGCCTGCGAAAACTGGGCTCCGGCACCATGGGCGCCGAGGGAAGCAAGGGTCCGGGGATGGCTGTGGGCGGCGCCGCCTGGCTGATCACCGGCAGCCCGGTGGGACTCATCGTGGGCGGCGGCATGAAAGTCTATGGGGAGGCCAGCGGCAGTTCCAAGGTTGAAGGCCGGGCCAAGCAGTCCGCCAAAGAAATCGCCGATCTGCTCAAAAAACGATTCAAGGAAGAGGGCTGGATCAATTAAGATCTCAAACTCTTTCGGTAAACAAGCAACAGGACAACACGAGAAATAAACTGATCAATGAATGACATGAAAAACAAGCGCATTACCAATCAATGGACTTGCCGCTTTGCGCTGGCGGGGATTTCCTTAATGGGACTGCCCCTGTTCGCGCAGGATGTGGAAAGCCGTGACTCTGTTTGCTGATGCCACCTGGCATTTCACACCCCAAATTGATCTCGGCGCGTTTTTCGGTCTCGCCGCTGGTGGCCAGTTGCGGTCAGAAGACAGCGCCGGCAGGAAAATCGCCGAGTCCGACTACAATACGGCTGCCATTCTTGGCCTCAATGCCTCGGTCAAGTTTTGAATTCAGGCGGGCCGTTCTCGTGAACGGGGCGGCCCGCGATTTTGCAGCCATAACAACTAAAGTGAGCATCCCTTAAAAATAAAGTAATGATGAATTCCGGCGTGCTGGTTCTCATCGCGGCTTTTATGCCGCCACTTTTCGCGGCAGCCCAAAATCAGCTGTGGCCCGCCCGCAAATCAAGCCGGCCGGCATGGCGCAATCGCGGTCGCCCCCAAAACCAAATATCACCGCTCCGCGGTCATTGAGTTATGAAAACAAAAATCGCCCTCGCCGGTCTCGGCCTTGCAATGGCCTTGTCCGGCTGCCATTCCATCGGGCCGGGCAGCGTCGCGCGCGACCGGTTTGATTATAGTTCGTCGCTCGGCGAATCGTGGAAGCGCCAGACCCTGCTGAACATCGTCAAGCTGCGCTATCTCGATCCGCCGATCTTTGTGGACGTGGGCCAGATTGTTTCCGGCTACACGCTGCAGACCACGGCCTCCGCCGGCGGCGGCGTCAACTGGCCCTCGGCCGGAACGGCCGCCGGCTCGCTGTCCCTGGGCGCCCAGGGCCAATACACCGACCGTCCCACCGTCACCTACACGCCGCTGACCGGCAACAAATTCATCAAGGGCCTGATGACGCCGTTGCCGCCGGACTCCGTGTTCTTCACCATCCAGTCCGGCTGGCCGGCGGATGGGGTGCTGTTCGCCACGGTGTCGGAGATCAACGGCCTGAAAAATCAGGGCACTTCCGTCAGTGGGGTCACGCCGCCGGACCCCGGTTTCATGCGGGTGTTGCAACTGATGCGCAAGATCCAGCTTTCCGGCGCCGTCGCCATGCGCATCAGGCAGGATAGTGCCAGCCAGGAGACCACGCTCCTCACGTTCCGTTCCAAGGACATTTCGCCGGAGACGCTCGCCGACATTCACGAGTTGCGCCAATTGCTGCGGCTGGATCCGGACGCGGAAGACATCAAGCTCGTGTTCGGCTCAAATCCCACCAACGACCGCGAGGTGGCGATGATCACCCGCTCGATGATGCAGCAGATGGCCACCATGGCTTCGCAGGTGGAAGTGCCGGCGGAGGACGTGAGTCAGGGCCGGGCCACACCCGGTTGGGAAACCATGACCAACGGCGTCAGTGCGCCTCGTCTCCTCAAAGTTTACAGTTCCAAGGACGCGCCGAAGGATGCGTTCGTGGCGATCCCGTATCGTAATAGCTGGTATTGGATTGACGACCGGGATTTGAAATCCAAGCGCACCTTTTCGTTCATGATGCTGCTGTTCACGCTGGCGGACACCGGTGAAAAAGAACCCTTGCCGTTGGTGACCATTCCCGCGCAATAGGCGTTTCCATGCGCCGGCATCGTCATCTGCGGCGGCTTGTGCCCCGGCCTCAACAACGTCATCCTCTGGCGCGTGCGCAAATTGCAATCCGGCTGCGGCGCGGTGCCCGGCTGTCGCGGTCCTCGCTGCGATGGGGCAGCCGGAACGATTTGAATAGCCACCCGGCGAATTAACTTTTGGAAGCTGATTCCAAATCACAACTGAAACAAAAATAGACAATAGAGAAAAAACAATATGATCGTAACCACCGACCAACTCTTCAAGATCGCCTACGGCAAGTATGCGATTGGAGCTTACAACATCAACAACGCCGAGCAGACCATGGGCCTGTTCAAAGGCTGCCTGGACAGCCAGGCGCCGTTCATCATCCAGATTTCCAAAGGCGCGCGGAAATACACCGACAAGCGCATGCTCGAAGCCATCATCCGTTCCGCCGAGGAGATTTTCCCGGAGGCGGTCTTTGCGGTGCATCTGGATCACGGCGATGAACAGACGTGCTACGAGTGCATTGATTCCGGGTTTTTCAGCTCGGTGATGATCGATGCCTCGCATGATCCGTTCGACGAGAATGTCGCCATCACCAAGCGCGTTGTGGATCGCGCGCACGCCAGGGGGATCAGCGTCGAGGCTGAACTCGGCATGCTGGGCGGGGTGGAGGAGGACATCAAAGTTGAGGAGGGCAACGCCTGCCTGACCGATCCCGCCGAAGCGGATCAATTTGTCAAGGCCACCGGCTGCGACTCGCTTGCCTGCGCCATCGGCACCAGCCACGGCGCTTTCAAATTCAAGGGCAAACAATCGCTGCACTTCGATGTGTTGACCAAGATCAAAGCCCGGCTCCCCGGATTCCCGTTGGTCATGCATGGCAGCTCCAGCGTGCCCAAGGAGGAAGTGGATCGCATCAATGCCGCCGGCGGCACGATCGCCGGCTCGATGGGCGTGGACCCGAACGAATATCTCCCGGCCGCCAAGCTCGGCGTGACCAAGGTAAACATTGACACCGATGGCCGCCTCGTCTGGACGCGGGTGCATCGGGAATTTTTCCGCGACAAACCGGCGGAGTTCGACTTCCGCCCGCCCGGCAAGGTATTCATCGAGGAATACGCCAAGTTCATCGCCAGCCGCAATCAATTGCTCGGCTCGGCTGGTCAGCTTGCCTCGGTGCGAGCCGCCCTGAAATGAAATGAACTGGCTCTTTCACCTCGACGCCACCCAGCCGGTCGCCCATGCCATCGGCAGCCTTGCCCTCGTCTGCATGGCGGGGATGGCGCTGGGCAGTGTCAAGCTGCGTGGAGTTGGTCTGGGGACGGCGGGGGTGCTCTTTGCGGGCATCCTCGCCGGCCACTTCGGCAAGCCGGTGAACAAGGCCACGCTCGATTTCGTGAAGGAGTTTGGGCTGGTGCTGTTCGTCTTCGCGATCGGATTGCAACTCGGTCCCGGTTTCTTTGCGGCGCTGCGGCAGCAAGGCGTAAAGCAGAACGCGCTCGCGGCGGCCATCGTCATCCTCGGTGCCGCCACCGCGCCGCTCATCGGCTGGCTCGCGGGTTTCGACACGGCCGCGGTGCTGGGCATTTTTTCCGGTGCCTCCCTGAACATGCCCTCGCTCGGCGCCGCGACGCAGACGCTCGGCACGTTGTCGGACATCGCGCCCGATCGCCTGGCTTTGCCTGCGCTGGCTTGCGCGGTCACCTTTCCAACGGCCATCGTCGCCAGCATTGCCACGCTGCTGCTGTTCAAGCAAATTTTCCGCATCAACCCCGCGCGGGAAACGGCGGACTACGCCGAAAAACACCGGCGCAAGGTCGAGTCGTTGGAACGCCGCACCCTCGTCGTGACGAATCCGACTCTCGACGGCGTGCGGCTCGATACGATCCCGCGCCGCCTCGAAGCGGGCGTGACCATCGCCCGCGTGCGGCACGGCCAGGAGACGAGCGTCGCCACCGACGCGACTGTCATCCGGCACGGCGACCGCCTCGCCGTGGTCGGCACGCGAGCCGGGCTGGATGACTTCGAGCGCGTCGTGGGGCGGCGAAGCGACGAGGATCTCGTAATCGCCGAGAGCAACATCACGTTCCGCCGCGTGCTGGTGACGGATCGTCGCGTGCTCGGCCGGACGGTTGGCGAGCTTGAACTGGATGACCGCTTTGGCGTGGCCGTGACACGAATCACCCGCGCGGATATTGAGATGACCGCCGTGCCGGGCTTGCGGTTGCAGTTCGGCGACACATTGCAGATTGTCGGACGCGAGGCGGATCTCGATCAGGCCGCCACCATGCTCGGCAATTCGCTCAAGGAACTCAACGAGACCCATTTCATCCCGCTGTTCATCGGCATCTTTCTCGGCGTGATGATCGGGACGATGCCGATTGTTGTCCCCGGACTTCCGCAACCGGTCCGGCTCGGCCTGGCGGGCGGGCCGCTCATTGTCGCGCTGGTGCTCGGCCGTTTCGGGCGCATCGGACGGCTCGTGTGTCACATGCCGGTCACTGCAAACATCGCCTTCCGCGATTTCGGCATCGCGCTCTTCTTCGCCGCCGTCGGGCTGGACGCGGGCGCGAAATTTTTTGCCACGGTTTTCAGCGCCACCGGTCTCGAGTGGATGCTGGCCGGCGCGTGCGTGACGATGCTGCCGCTCCTGCTTGTTTGTGCCTTTGCGCGCATCGTCTGGAAGATGAATTTCATCGACCTGAGCGGCCTGCTGGCCGGGAGCACGACCAATCCGCCGGCGCTCACATTTGCGACGAGCCTGGCCGGCTCCGACGCGCCAACGGTTGCCTATGCCACCGTGTATCCGCTGACCATGCTCCTGCGCATTCTGTGCGCGCAGGTGCTGGCGCTCGCCCTTTGCAAATGAATCGACAATCCAAACTTTAACTCCAATTCACCATGACCAAGATGCAGAAGATCGCCGGATCCGGATCAAATGAACTCTCGCCCGCTGCCGGCACGCGCTGTGGTCTGAGTGTCGCGGACCTCAAACAAGCATTCCTCGACAACCTGCTTTGCGCGTTGGGCCGCGTGCCGATGGTGGCGACGCGCAATGACCTTTACGCCGCGCTGGCGTTGACCGTCCGCGATCGCCTGTTCAACCAAAGTGTGCACACGCTGGAGAGCTACGTGGAACGGGATGCGCGCATCGTGGCCTATTTATCCGCTGAGTTCCTGCCGGGACCGCATCTGGCCAACAACCTCCTCAACTTGGGCATCACGGAACCGACCCGTCAGGCACTGGCGGAACTCGACGTCAATCTTGATGAATTGATCGAGCAGGAGGAGGAGCCCGGTCTGGGCAACGGCGGTCTCGGGCGGCTGGCGTCGTGCTATCTGGATTCGCTCGCATCGGTGGAAGTTCCCGCCGTCGGTTACGGCATCCGCTACGAGTTCGGCATCTTCGATCAAATCATCAAGGACGGCTGGCAGGTGGAGATCACGGACAAATGGCTGCGTTTCGGCAACCCGTGGGAAATCGCCCGGCCGGAAATCGCGCATGAGGTGAAATTTGGCGGACACACCGAGACCGTCACGGACGAGCAGGGCAGGAGTCGAGTGCGCTGGATTCCCGAAACGATGGTGAAAGGCGTGGCCTACGACACGCCCATCCTGGGCTACCGCGTGAACACCTGCAACCCGCTTCGCCTGTGGAAAGCCGAGGCGATCGAGTCGTTCGATTTCACGGCATTCAACCACGGTGATTATTACCGGGCGGTCGAGGACAAAATGGCGTCGGAGAACATCACGAAAGTCCTTTACCCGAATGACGAGATGATCCAGGGCAAGAACCTCCGGCTGCAGCAGCAATTCTTTTTCGCGAGCTGTTCGCTGCAGGACATGATTCGCGTGCATCTGCTGCTGAAGCGGCCGCTCGACACGTTCCACGAGAAATGGGCCGTGCAGCTCAACGACACGCATCCGGCCATCGCCGTGGCTGAATTGATGCGCCTGCTGGTGGACCGGTATGCAGTGGACTGGGACACCGCCTGGCGGATCACGCAAAACACGTTCGCCTATACCAATCACACGCTGCTGCCCGAAGCGCTGGAGAAATGGCCGGTGAGTTTGTTCGGCAAATTGCTGCCGCGCCACCTTGAAATCATTTACGAAATCAACCGGCGCTTTCTCGACGAAGTGCGCGCGAAATTCCCAGCGGACGCCGCCCGCCTGAGCCGGATGTCACTCATTGACGAAAGCGGCGAACGTTATGTGCGCATGGCCAACCTCGCCACGGTGGGCAGTCATCACGTCAACGGCGTGGCGCAACTGCATTCGGACCTGCTCGTCAAAACCGTCATGCACGACTTCGCGGAATTGTGGCCGGAGAAATTCCTCAACGTCACCAATGGCGTCACGCCGCGACGGTTCATGGCGGTCAGCAATCCGCCGCTCGCGAAGCTCATCACGCAGCGCGTCGGCGATGGCTGGCTCCGCGACCTCAATCAACTCCGCAAACTCGAGCCGTTGGCGGATGACGCAGCTTTCCAAAAAGAATGGCGCGAAGTGAAACTCACGGCCAAACGTGATCTCGCGGCGCTCATCGAGCAGCGCACCGGCATCAAGGTGAATCCCGACTCGCTGTTCGACATCCAGGTCAAGCGCCTCCACGAATACAAACGGCAACATCTGAATGTGCTCCACATCCTCACGCTCTACCGGCGGCTGCAGCTTGCCCCGCAGGCCGATGTGCCGCCGCGCACGTTCATCTTCGGCGCCAAGGCCGCGCCCGGCTACTTCATGGCCAAGCTCATCATCAAGCTCATCAACTCGGTGGCGGCCAAGGTAAACAACGACCCCGCCGTGCGTGACCGCCTCAAGGTTGTGTTCTTCCCGGACTTCAACGTGAAGAACGCGCAGCATGTGTATCCCGCCGCCGACTTGAGCGAGCAGATTTCCACCGCCGGCAAGGAAGCCTCGGGCACGGGCAACATGAAGTTCGCCATGAATGGCGCGCTGACCATCGGCACGCTCGACGGGGCGAATGTCGAAATCCGCGAAGAGGTTGGGGCGGAAAACTTCTTCCTCTTCGGCCTCACGGCGGACGAGGTCACGGTGTTGAAATCCAACGGCTACCGGCCACGCAATTACTACGAGAAAAATGCAGAATTGAGGGACGTGCTCGATTTCATCGCGAGCGGCGCACTGGCCGACGGCGACACGAATCTTTTCCGTCCGCTCGTGGACAATCTGCTCGTCCACGATCCGTTCCTCGTGCTTGCGGATTATCAGGCCTACATCGAGTGCCAGGCAAAAGTCAGCGCCCTGTGGCGCGATCCGCGGGCCTGGACGCGCGCATCCATCCTCAACGCGGCCCGCATGGGCAAGTTTTCTTCCGACCGATCCATCCGTGATTATTGCGCGCAGGTGTGGAAGATCAAGCCGGGCGCTTCACCTGACGCTGGCAAGGCCTGACCATGTTATCGAGAGATCTCATCGCGATTGTTCTGGTGGCCGTCACGGTGATCATTCATGCCGTTGGTCTCTCAACGCTACGTTTGAAACACCAAAGGAATTAATCCCATGAAAACAAACATCGCAATCCCGTTTGGCCGACTGGTCACCGCCGGACTTCTGCTGGCGGCGCTAACTCCGGCGATGGTTTCCGCGCAGACGGCGCTGGACGAATCCTCGCCGTGGCCGCGCGTCCGCACCACGAACGGGAGCACAGTCACGATCTATCAGCCGCAGGTGGAGACGTGGACGAAGAACTCGTTCACCGGCCGGGCGGCGGTCGAGCTGAAACTGGCCGGACAAAAATCCGAATGGACCGGCGTGGTGTGGTTCGCAGCGGACGGCAAGGTCAATCAGTCCAATCGCGTCGTCAATCTGGATCACTTTGACCTCACGCGTGTGCAGTTTCCGGAAGCGAAAGACGGCGGCAGCAATGCACTGGCCGTGTTGCGCGCCGTCGTCCCGTCCGGTGCGCGAACAGTGTCGTTGGATTATCTCATCACAGCCATGGGTTTCAAACAGGCGGCGGCGCGGGAAGGATTGCATGGCTACAATCACACGCCGCCGGAAATCATCTGGGCGACGAATCGCACGGTGCTGATCATCATTGACGGCGAGCCGGCGTGGCGCCCGGTGCCCGGTGGCAATTTGCAACGCGTGATCAACACACCCGCGCTGCTGGTGAAAGCCGGGGATAAATTATTTCTGGCGGGCGACGGACGCTGGTTCACGGCCGATTCAATCCAGGGGCCGTGGGCGTTGTCGCAAATGCCGCCGCCGGAAGTGGCCGCGCTGGTGCCGGAACCGGCCACCAAGGCGATCGCCCCGAGTGATGACACAGCACCGATGATCCTCGTCCGCACGCATCCGGCGGAGTTGTTGCAGACCAGCGGCGCACCGAATTTCAAAGCCATTCCCGGCACGTCCCTGCAATTTGCCGCGGATACGGACAGCCAGCTTTTCTACGACAGTGGGAACAAAGACGCGTATGTGCTGATTTCGGGCCGGTGGTTCAAGGCGAAGTCGCTCAACGGTCCGTGGGCCTATGTCCCGCCGCAGGATTTGCCGGCGGACTTCGCCAAAATTCCGCCGAACAGTCCGCAAGCCCTGGTGCTCGCTTCCGTGCCGGGCACGCCGCAGGCGGAAGCCGCGCTGCTGGCCATCACGACGCCCACCACCGCGACCGTGAATCGCCGCGACGCAAAAATCCAGCTGAGCTACGACGGGGAGCCGCAGTTCAAGCCCATCACCGGCACGGATATGAGCTATGCCGTGAACGCGCAACTTCCGGTGATTCTCGCCGACGGAATTTACTACGCGGTGGACAACGGCGTGTGGTTCACGGCCAAGGCGGCGACCGGGCCGTGGGAGGTGGCGGTGGAAGTGCCGGAAAAAATTTACACGATCCCGCCGGACTCGCCGGTTTATTACGCCACGTTTGTCCACGTTTACGAAGGTACGAATGACCTGGTGGAAGTGGGTTACACGCCGGGTTATGAAGGCGCTTACGAGGACGACGGCACGGTGGTCTATGGCACCGGCTGCGATTACGATCCGTGGTGCGGCAATGATTATTATTATGGCTGGGGCTGGTCGTGGGGCTACGGCTACATTTATGTGCCGTGGTATCATCGGTGGGTCTGGCACGACTGGTGGGATCATCCCGGCGCACCGCGCTATGGCGTGATTGACAATGTCTATGACCGCTGGCGTGAAGGCGATCATGTCGTTCCCCATGACCGCCTCGTGACGGCGGGGTCGGCGAAACGCTCCGGCGACGGCTGGGGAAATTATCCCGCTCTTTATGGGCGGTTTCAGGGCAGCACGCGGGCGGCGGCATTGACCCCGCCGGCGAACACGCTGGCGATGAATCCGTATGTCCGCCCGCAAGGGGTAACCCGATCGGGTGAAGTTCCCCGCGGCGCGACGTTGCTGACCACTGTCCGCAAGTCGCCCGGCGGCGGACGCGATCTTTACGCCGCGCCCGATGGCCAGGTTTATCTCCGCAAGAACGACGGCTGGTATCGGCGGCAATCAGGCGGCAATTGGAACTACGTCGCTCCGCTGCAAGGCAGCGCGGATCGGAACCGCGTCGCGCCCGCCACGCAGTCCGCCCAGCGTCCGGTCAACACCGCCGCTGCGCAGAACGCGCGGGCCCAAGCCGTCGCCAACCGTCCGGACGCCGTGGCCCGCGCGCCCCGGGTGGATGTCTCGGCGTTGGAGCGGGAGCACGCCGCCCGCGAGTTGGGCCGGCAACGGCAGCAAAACGTCCGCCCGCCGGTGAACAATGTAAGCCGTCCGGCCCCGGTGAATCGCCCGAGCCCGGTCCGTTCGGGCGGCGGCGGACGCCGGCGGTGAAATATTCAATTCAACGGATTTCACTTAACGACGAAGCCATGTCAGAGATTGTTGAAAAAATTTCCAGGCGCGTGCTTGAAGCTCATGAGCGCATCTCGGAAATGTTGTCCGGGTTGATCAGGGTGCTGACCTTCACCGGTTCGTTGAAAGTTGCCGGGGCGGGGCGTTCCGAAATCCGCGTCATGCGGATCGGCGCGCCAACGGTGGCGCCGGATTGGTAAAGATCATGCAACCGTTTTCCTGCATTGCGTTGGACGCGGGCCTCGCGAGCTGCAACGCGCCGGCCCTTTCCAACGCGACGAACACGAGCCCGGCTTTAATACGGACGCCGGCGGAAAAAACATGGTTCTTCCCCGCTGCTGCTATAGACTCTGGCTCGCGATGTTGACAGGTGAACAGTTTGACCGGACGCGGCGCCTGGCGCTGAGGCTGGCGGACAGCGAACGGATGGCAGCCCTGATCTTGCTGGGGAAAAATGCTATCTTTTCCCTGTGTCAAATGTTCGCGAACGGTGTGGCCCGTAGCAAATCTTCCACCCCACGGCTCAAGGTTCCAAGTTTATGACGATTGCCAAACGCCTGATCATTTTGCTCGCGGTGCCGCTGGTGGCGCTGCTCGGGCTGGGGATTTTCGTCCGGATGCAACTTTCGGATGTCGAGGATCAAAGCCGCTTCGTGGCGGAATCGCGGATCGAAGCGATGGCCACCATTGGAAATCTCTCCCGCACTTTTGTCGAGATGCGTGTGGATGTGCGCAGTTATTTGCTGGCTCCCGATGCGTCCGACCGCGCTGTAGTCCGCGCGTCTTTTGATGAAGGCGAACGGGAGTTGAATATCCTGCTGCAGCATTACGCGGACAACTTGCTCGTCAGCAACCAAGGTCGCCGGCTGCTCGGCGAGTATCAGACGTTGAGCCGGGAATGGATCGCCAATGCCCGGCAAGTCATGGCGCAGGCCGACGCCGGCCGTCACGATGAAGCCGTCGCTTTGCTCAATGGCAAGGTCACGGAAACCGGCGAACGATTGGGCAAGGTGTCCAGTGAATGGATCAAGAACAACGAGGACATGGCCAAAGCCGCCGGCAGGGCCGCGGTCAAAGGCATTCAATCGTTCCGCTGGAAAATGCTGCTCGCCAATACCGCCGCCGTGGTGCTGACCGGCGTGCTCGGCTGGTTCACGTTGCGCCGGATTGTCAAACCGATCCGCGCGCTCGAATCCACGGTGAAGGCGGTGGCCGCCGGCGATTACGCGCAAGTGGTTCCGTTCACCGACGCCGGGGACGAAACCGGCGGATTGGCGCGCTCGATTGATATTCTCAAGCAGGGTGCCGCCGCGATGGACGAGCAACGGTGGGTCAAATCCAGCGCCGCCAAAATCACCGCGGATTTGCAGGGCGCTACGTCGGTCGAGGAATTTGGAGAGCGTTTGCTCTCGGGCTTGATGCCGATCCTCGGCGGCGGTGTGGCGGGATTTTATCTCATGGAAGAAAAATGCGATGTGCTCCGCCGCTTCGCGGGCTACGGACTTTCCGGCGCCACCGCGATGGCAACGGTCTTCGGTGTGGGTGAAGGATTGGTCGGTCAGTGTGCCAAGGAGCGCAAGGTCGTTTTGCTCGATTCGCTGCCGCCGGATTATCTGCGGATCAGTTCCGGTGTGGGAAGCGCCATTCCCGTCCGGGTGGCGGCGCTACCGTTACTGTCGAAGGACAATCTGCTTGGCGTTTTAGAGATCGCTTCCTTCCGGGCGTTTGATTCGCGGGAGAAGGCATTGCGTGAGGAGTTGCTGCCGGTCGTCGGACTTAGTCTTGAGGTGCTGCAGCGCAATTTGCGCACGCAGGAATTGCTCGAACAAACGCGCAAGCAGGCGGAAGAGCTGGCGGTCGCCAAGGCCAAAGCCGAGGAGGCCACGCAGATGAAGTCCATGTTCCTCGCGAACATGAGCCACGAAATCCGCACGCCGATGAATGCCATCATCGGCCTCTCGCATCTCGCGCTCAAGACCCAGCTCACGCCGAAGCAGCGCGATTATGTTGCCAAAGTTCACAACGCCGGCACCTCGCTGCTGTCCATCATCAATGACATTCTCGATTTCTCGAAGATCGAGGCCGGCAAGCTCGACCTCGAATCCACCGACTTCAAACTCGATGAAGTCATCAGCTCCGTCACCACGCTCACCGCGCAGAAGGCGCATGACAAGGGATTGGAATTTCTGGCTCACGTCGCGCCCGGCATCCCGGAAGTCCTGCTCGGCGACCCGCTGCGGCTCGGACAAATCCTCACGAACTTCGTCAACAACGCGGTCAAGTTCACCGAGCAGGGCGAAATCAAACTCGACATTGCCCTAGTCGAACGCACCGGCGAAAAAGTGCAGCTCAAGTTCGCCGTGCGTGACTCCGGCATCGGCATGACGAAGGAGCAGGCGGCGAAACTGTTCCAGCCGTTTACGCAGGCGGACATGTCCACCACACGCAAGCACGGCGGGACCGGTCTCGGCCTCACGATCTGCCGCCGGCTCGTCGAGTTGATGGGCGGACGCATCTGGCTGGAAAGCGAACCGGGCAAGGGCAGCACGTTTTATTTCACCGTCTGGATTGGGATCGGCTCGGCGACCGGCACCGGAAAAATTGTTCCCGAAAAACTCGCCAAGCTGCGCGTGCTCGTGGTGGACGACAACGCCGCCGCGCGCGAAATTTTGCAGGAGCCGTTGAGCAACATCGCCGCGCGCGTGGACACCGTTGCCTCCGGCAAGGAAGCCCTCGCCGCCATCCGGCAGCGCGACGCCACCGAGCCTTACGACATTGTCTTCATGGACTGGCGCATGCCGGGCCTCGACGGTTTGCAGACCAGCCGCCACATCAAGAGCGACGAGACGCTGAAACATCCGCCGCACATCGTGCTTGTCACCGCGTTCGGCCGCGAGGAAGTGCGCGAGGAAGCGGAGCGTTTGCAACTCGACGGCTTCCTCGTCAAGCCCGTCACCAAGTCCATGATCGTGGACACGCTGGTGAATGTCTTCGCCGGCAACGATGATTCCAGTCACGTCGCGTCGGGAGACTTGCACGCGACGAAACTGCGCGGCGCAAAAATCCTGCTGACCGAGGACAACGAAATCAACCAGCAGATCGCCGTGGAACTTCTGGAAGGCGCGGGCGCCACGGTGCAAGTCGCCAACAACGGGCGCATCGCCTATGAAACTCTGGCCAATGGCCCGCAGCCGCCGCCATTCGACGTGGTGCTGATGGATTTGCAGATGCCGGAAATGGACGGCTACCAGGCGACGGCCAAGCTCCGCGCTAATGCGCGCTTTGCCACGCTGACAATCATTGCTATGACCGCGCACGCCACGATGGAGGAGAAGCAGCGCTGCCTCGCCGCCGGCATGAACGATCACATCTCCAAGCCGATTGATCCCGCAAACTTGTTCGAGACCGTGGGCCGGTTTTACAAGCCGCTCCCTATGAAGGCCGGGGAAACATTGAACATTGAACATCCAACATCCAACACCCAACGATCACCAACTGCGCCGTCATTGGAGGTTGAGCGTTCAATGTTGAATGTTGAATGTTCCCCGGCAGTTCGTGCGAAGGAACCAACTCTGCCGATTGAAGACCTCCCATCCATCCCCGAACTGGACGCGAAGGACGGCTTGGCCCGTGTTGGCGGCAACCGAAAGCTTTATCTGAAACTGTTGCGGCAATTCGTCGCGCAACAGGCGGACGCGGCCCCGCAGATCGCCGCGCAACTCAAAGCGGGCGACCACGCCACCGCCGAGCGCGCCGCGCACACGGTCAAAGGCGTCGCTGGAAATCTCGGCGCCAAAAATCTCCAGTCCGCCGCGGCGGAACTGGAGAAGATCATCCGCGAAAAAGCCGGGGCCGCCGCCATTGAAACCGCGCGCCAGCATTTTGCGAGACACCTCGACACGCTGATGGCGCAACTACGCCCGGCGCTGGGCAAAGAAAAAGCGGTGGCGGCACCAGCTCCCGCAACCACCGTGGATCCGGCGCAGTTGAAACCGATCGTGGCGCAACTGTTGCAACAGCTTTCCGAATCGGACGCCGCCGCGGCCGAGAGCTTTGAATCGCATCGCGCACTATTTGCCTCGCTGTTTTCCGCCGAAGACTTCGCGCGGTTTGAACAACACCTGCAAGGCTATGCCTTTGGCGACGCCCAGGCGTTGTTGGCAGCCACGGTCAAGGCGCGCGGCATTTTGTAGCACAGCACCATGACTTCACGCATCCTCTTGATCGAAGATGAGCCGATGAACATTCAGGCTCTGTCCGCGATTTTGAAGGAGCAAAGCTATCAGATCAGCGTCGCCACCAACGGCCAGCAGGCGCTCGATCTGCTCGCGCGGATCCGGCCGGATCTGATCCTGCTCGACATCATGATGCCGGGCATGGACGGTTTCGAAACGTGCCGGCGCATCAAGGCGTCCACCACCTGGCGTGAAATTCCGCTCATCTTTCTTACCGCCAAAACCGGGACGGAGGACATCGTGCGCGGCTTCGAGGTCGGCGCGGTGGATTACGTCGCCAAGCCGTTCAATTCGCATGAACTCCTGGCGCGCGTGCGCACCCATCTCGCGCTCGATCATTTACACCGCGAGAACCAGCGCCTGTTGCTCAACATCCTGCCCGCGCCCATCGCCGAGAAACTCAAGAAGCAGACCGGCATCATCGCCGAACGGTTCGACGATGTCTCGGTGCTGTTCGCGGATATTGCGGGCTTCACGCCGTTGTCCGCACGGTTGTCACCGACGGAACTGCTCGAACTGTTGAACCGCGTGTTCTCCGGCTTCGACGAACTTGCCGGCCGGCACGGCCTGGAAAAAATCAAAACCATCGGCGACGCCTACATGGTCGCGGGCGGCCTGCCCGAGCCGCATCCGGATCATCTCGGGGCGATGGCCACGCTGGCATTGGAGATGCAGGAAAACATCCGTGAGACCGGCCGGGAATTCGGTGGCTTGAGCCTGCGCATCGGCCTGCACGCGGGCAGCGTCATTGCCGGCGTCATCGGCATCCGCAAGTTCATCTACGACATCTGGGGCGATACGGTGAACACCGCCAGCCGGCTGGAATCGCACGGCACGGCGGGCCGCGTGCAGGTGAGCGACACGGTTTTCCAGCGGTTGCAGGCGCGCTTCGATTTTGAGCCGCGCGGAATCATTGAGTTGAAAGGTCGCGGTCCCATGAACGCTTATTTTCTGAACGCACCCAAACCATGAAAAAACTTTCCGACTGCCGCGTGCTGCTGGTGGATGATGCCAAGGCGAACCTCGACATCCTGGTCGAAGGCTTGAAGGCCGACCACAAGCTGAGCCTCGCGCTGAACGGCGAAAGCGCCTTGCAAATCGCCGCGCGCACGCCGCCCGATCTCGTGCTGCTCGACATCATGATGCCGGGCATGGACGGTTACGAAGTCTGCCGCCGCCTGCGCCAGATGCCGGAAACCGCCGATGTGCCGATCATGTTTCTGTCCTCGCTCGAAGAGGTGCAGAACAAGACGCGCGGCTTCGAGGCTGGTGCGAATGATTATCTCACCAAGCCGTTCGAGATGCTGGAGGTGAAGGCGCGCGTGAAGTCGCTGCTCAAGGCCAAGGCTTACAGCGACGCGGTGAAGGAACAGATCGCCAGCGAATTGAAAGTCGCCCGCGAAATCCAGATGGGCATGTTGCCGCACGATTTCACGGCGTTCGAGCAGGCTTATGGTGTCAGCTTCGGCGCGGTGTTGGAACCGGCGCGTGAAGTGGGTGGCGACCTTTACGGCGTGTGCGCCGCCGGGCCGGAACGGCTGGTCATTTTTCTGGGCGACGTTTCCGGCAAAGGCATTCCGGCCTCGATGTTCATGGTGCGCGCGATCAGCCTGGCGCGTTTGCTGGCCAAGGAAATCGCCGAGCCGGAGCGCATTCTCGCGCGGTTGAACGATGAACTCGCCGCCGATAATCCCTCCGGCATGTTCGTGACGTTTTTGTGCGCGGTGTTCGAACCGAAGTCGGGCCAGCTCACGATGGCCAACGGCGGGCACTGTCGTCCGGTGCTGCTGCCTGCCGGCGAACCGCCGCGCTGGGCGGTGAAGAATCTCGGCACGGGGCTCGGCTTCGAGCCGGGACTGGATTTCGAGCGCACGGAATTGGTGCTCAAGCCGGGAGACACGATGATGCTTTATACCGACGGCGTAAGCGAGGCGTTCAATCCGGAAGACGAATGCTATGGCGACGCGCGACTGCTCGCCGACGTGGGGGCATTGGCCGGACAGTCGCCCACGGCTATCACCAAGGGGTTGCTGCAGAAAGTCCACGCCTACGCCGCCACCGCACCGCAGTCGGACGACATCGCCATCATGACGCTAAAGGTGAACGGATGACCATCGCGACGATAGAAATGATTTGCCGGTCTTGACCGGACGAAACACACTGCCCGCACCAATATGCCTCTCGAAATAAAAATGCAACGCCCCGCCGGCGACCAAGGTGCCGGTGCCGTGACGGTACAGCTCACCGGAAGCCTCGACACGGCCACCGCCCCCGAACTCGAACGTCAGCTATCCGCCGTCCTGACCGGCCCGGTGAAGGACATCGTCTTCGACCTGCAGCAGTTGAAATTCCTGAGCAGCGCCGGCATCCGCATTTTTGCCGCGACGCGCAAAACGCTTCAGGAGCGTGGCGGTCAGACAGCGTTTGTGAACCTGCAGCCGCAGATCGAGGTGGTCTTTGAAGTCATCAAGATGCTGCCGGGCATCTCGGTGTTCAAGGATGTTGTGGAGTTGGACCGCTATCTGGCGATGCTCCAGCGTAATCATCCCGGCAGCCGCTGAACGATGCGTCCGCAGCCAAATGAAACTGGAACTGCACGCCACGCCCGAGGAAGTGATGCGCGCCGTGGAGGCGATGCAGGAATCCGCCCTGGCGCAGGGCGTGCCGGAGAAGCTGTTGTTTGGTCTGGCGCTTGCGCTGGAGGAATGCGCGAGCAACGTGGTCAACCACGCGCTGAAGCGGGATGCCGCCAAAATATTTCATGTTGCCTTTGACCGGCAGGGCGAAGTTTTTTTTATCGAGCTGCGCGATCGCGGCCCGGCGTTCGATCCGACGGTGGCGGCACCGCGCAAGCCGCAGACGGAAGACGATGATCTGCCCGGCGGTTGGGGCATTCAACTCGTCCGCCGCTATACCGATGACATTCGCTACGAGCGCGCCGGGGATGAAAACATCTTGCGCCTCACCAAGCGCCTGCCCGTGACTGATGAGAAATGATTTGCCAATAAGGACAACAAACGTAGAGAATCAAAACATAACACTGATATGCCACTCGAAATCCAAATCCAAACAAAAGCCGGCGCTCCGCAGTCGGGCGCAGTCACCATCAACCTCACCGGCAGCCTGGATACCGCGACGGCTCCGGAACTGGAACGTCAACTGGCACCGGTGCTGTCCGGTCCGGTCAAGGACATCGTGTTTGATCTGGCCCAGCTGAAGTTCATCAGCAGCGCCGGCCTGCGGGTGTTTTCCTCCACCCGCAAGACGCTTCGGGAACGCGGCGGTCAGGCCTCATTCGTTCATATGCAGCCGCAGATTCAGGAAGTCTTCGAGATCATCAAGTCGCTGCCGGGCGTTTCCATTTTTCAGAGCATTGCCGAGTTTGACCAGTATCTGGCGAACCGGCAGCGCTCGCATACGGAAAACCCGTAGCGAAGAATTGTCCCGCCAATCATCACGTTGACGGGACAACTGCTCTTGTGTTCCGTCCAAAGCGTGATGGTTCCGCGTTCCTTCTGGAGGATGGCGGGACGCCCGACGCCACCGGCTCAGCCGGAACGGTGCAGTTAAACCACGGATGGACACGGATAAACACGGATAAACACGGATAAACACGGATGAAGACCGGAGCAAAGACCACTTGAGCAAACTTGGCGGGCGGCACCGATCGGTGAACGCATTTTCGCTTCAGGAAGCCGTTTCCAATCCGTGTTTATCCGTGTCCATCCGTGGTTAAAACTTTTTTCTACCGCATGGTTACGGCTCAGAGCCGCAGGAAAATTTTCCGCTGGTAAAGGAAGCGCGCGAACCAGATGAAGAGCAGCACGCCGACAAACGCGCTCACCAGGTCGCCAAAACCGGCGGCAACGTGCGCGTCAAAAAAACTTTTCACCGGACCGCCGACAAGTCTGCTCGCGAGTTTCTCGAAGCCGAGCCCGCCGAGAAAATTGCTGGTGAGATAAATCGTGAGCGGATTCATGCCTATCCAGACGAACGGCTGGCACCACATCCGCCATTGCTTCACATCCACGATCCAGTAAAACGCGCCGAGCAGCAGCGCGCTGAAACCGCCAGCCACCAGGACGTAGGACGAGGTCCAGATTTTTTTGATGACGGGGAATTCCAGGCCCCAGAGAAATCCGAGCGCCACGCCCGCCGCACCCGTGCCAAGCAGCCACAAAACTTTTTTCCCGTCCGGCACGGCCCGGTTGCGGATGAGCAGGCCGGCGAAAATTCCCAGCAGGCCGGTGACGATGGCGGGCAGGGTGCTCAAAAGGCCTTCGGGGTCGTAAGTGCCGTCGTATTTGCGGCCGGGCAGATATTTCTGGTCGAGGTAATCCGGCAGATTGACGCCCTGGATGTAGGAACCGCGCAGCAAATTCGTACTGGCCATGTTCAACTGCGAAATGTTTTTGAACCCGGCTTCTCGCGTGATGACCGTGTTGCCACCGGGCGCCGGCCGCACATCGGGGAAGGGGACGCACGCCAGCAGTGCCCAATAGCCGAGCAGCAGCGCGGCGGCGATGGCCACCAGCGCGCGTGTCCGGAAAAAGATGAACAGCAATCCGCCGAATGTATAGCACAGCGCGATGCGGTTCAGCACACCCATCAGCCGCATGTCCGGCCACGGATTGGTGAAGCCGCCGGAATAGATCAGGCCGACGATGAACAGTAGAATTCCCCGGCGCAGCACGCGTTTCACTGCGGCGGCGCGGCCTTCGCGCTCGATGATTTTCGTCAGCGAGAAAACCGTCGAGACGCCCATCATGAACACGAAGAGCGGAAAGATCAGATCGTAGAAATGAAAGCCTTCCCACTCGGCGTGGTCGAGCTGGGTGGCGAGAATTTTTGTCGGCGTGGTCTGGGCCAGTCCGTGCAGCGCATAGACGAGCGAATCGGCGCCGAGGATCCAGAACATGTCGAAGCCGCGCAATGCGTCGAGCGACATCAGGCGCTGGGGTTCGGGCGGTGGAGGAGTGGTCGCAGCGGGCATGGTTTTCATTTTAGCTTGGTCGCCGTAAACGTTTCGGATGATGGATGGATTAACTTTCTTGTCCACCCCAAAACTAGGACACCACCCCAAATTAGGTATGGCGTTTTCGCCGGATTTGGAATCAAACTCTCCGCCCATGGTTGTTGAAAAGAAATATGCGTTGGTTTTTTCCGCAGTGCTTTGCGTTGCGGCCTGGTGTGCCCGCGCAGAAACACCTTTGGAAACGGCGCTGCTGAGCGCGGTGCGCGACGCGCATTTCGAACGGGTGATTGATTATGGCGCGGGCAATGATAGCCGACCGGGCAAGGCGCAGCTGGGTTTGCCCGCGTCGCCAGTCGCGCATCCGCCGAACGTCAACGTCGCGGTCATCCAACTCGACTCCGCAGGACGCATGGTGGATCGTGCCTATGTTTTGCTCTCTCGCGATTATCCGGACGGACTGGTGGTGCCGCTGGACAAAAATGCCGGCGCGAGCAGCGTGCGTTTCATTCGCTGGGATATTGAGCGTTTCGACGGGGGAACTTTTGCCCGTGACGATGGCCATCAGCTCACCACGAAAGGCTGGACGAATAATCCGCCGTTGACCGCAGCGGACGACATCGTGCCGGGCCGCACGAATGTGCCGTATCAATTCATGGCGCCGTATCCGGCGTCGTTGTTCAAGAGCATGGTCGCGTTTCACGTCATGCGGATGATTGACGCCGGCAAGCTCACGCTCGACACGGAATACAGTTACGACGTCAAAGGCGCGAAGCCGGAACCGCGCAAAATCCGCGACTGGCTCGACCCGATGATCACCGTCAGCGACAACCACGCCACCAGCGCGCTGTTGAAAATGCTGCACGACAAAAATGAAATCGAACCCCTCAACCGCGAGTTTCGCGAGCTGAACCTCGGCACCTTGCAGATCAATGCGACGAGCGCGGCGAACGGGCGCACCTGGTCGCCGGGGCAGATTCACATGACGGCCTTCGACGTGGCGCGGCTGTTCTGGATCATTGATGGCGGGCCGGGCGAACTGTGGATGGGGGCGGACGGCAAACCGGTGACGGCAAATTTGCTGTCCGATTCGTCGCGCGCGTTTCTGAAAAAGCTTTTGTCCGAGCAGGGTTTTAATGACGCGCTGACCACGGCAAATTTCGCCGGCGCAAACAATGTGCGGCCCGGAATTCCCTCGCGTGTCGCGGAACGCTGGATCAATCCGACAAACGGTCATGTGGTCGTGGCCGGCGAAGATTACGGCGTGGACATCCGCGCGGCGAACGCCAAGGCCGCAGTGAACTTTGCGCACAAGACCGGGCTGACGTTCAATTACGGCTCGGATGCCGGCATCGTGACGTCGCTGCCAGGCCAGCCATTCCGGCATTACATCATCGCGTTTCTGGGCAATCTCGGTCATCGCGATGCGGATGAAGTGTTCGCTTCACGGACCAATTTCCCCGCGTTCGACAAGGTCGGGCCGATAGTCTATACGCAGCGGATTCCCGCGCTGGGCAAGGCGATGGATGAGGCGCTGGTGAAACTTTCGGCTGATAAAAAATGAAGAGTGTCATGGAAAATGGTAGTGACGTCCGCCCTCTCCCCGGCCCTCTCCCCCGGGGAGAGAGGGGAAACGGTTTCCGTCTCGCCGAACCATCAAGCGGCCGGGTTCGCAAGATGGTCGGTCGAATTTTCAACGCCGCACCGAAGCTGTTCCCTCTCCTGGGGGGAGAAGGTCAGGGTTGAGGGCGGTCGTTCCCACAAAATTCTTTCACATTAATCCAACCAGTTGACCAAATGAAAATGACTTTACTGAAACCCGAACGACTCAATTTTGGCGACACCATCGGCATCATCGCGCCAGCGAGCCCGCCGCAGGATCCGAAGGCGGTTGACTGCGCGGCGCAGGCGCTGGAACGATTTGGCTTCAAGCCGAAGCTGGCAAAAAATGTCCGCGCCCGGCACGGATTTCTCGCGGGCGGCGACCGCGAGCGCGCGGCGGATCTGATGGCGATGTTCGCCGACAAGAAGGTGAAGGCCATCATCTGCCTGCGCGGCGGCTACGGCACGGCGCGGATTCTGGACCGGCTGGATTACGGCGTGATCCGGCAGAATCCGAAAATCTTCTCGGGCTACAGCGATATCACCTCGCTGCATTGCGTGCTGGCGCAGAAAGTGAATTTGATTTCCATCCATGCACCGATGTTTAACGGCGCGCTGGATGGTTCAGACCTTCCCGAGTTCACCAAGAAATCTTTTTTCCGCACGGTCATGGAGGCAAAACCGGCGGGCAGCATCTGCGACGGCTACGACAAAAAAGGCGTTTTGACTTTGCGCGGCGGCGTGGCGGAAGGACGTTTGATCGGCGGCAACCTGTCCTTGATCTGCGCGAGCCTCGGCACGCCGTTCGCCCCGTCGTTCAAGGGAAAAATTCTGTTCTTCGAGGACATCAGCGAGAAACCATACCGTCTGGACCGGATGCTGACGCAGTTGTTGAACGCGGGAATTCTCCAGCAAGTAGCGGGTGTCGCGGTGGGCGTGAATCAGGATTGTGCGGACCCGGACGCAAAGGTGGTTAAAGAGTATCTTCAGACGGCGGCGGACGTGTTGAAGGAACGGCTGGCCTCGCTGCGTGTGCCGGTGGTGACTGGGCTGCCGTTCGGCCATGTGGATTTGAACGCGACGATTCCCGTGGGTGCGAAGGCTCGACTCGATGGCAAGCGCGGCGATTTGATCATCACCGAATCGGCGGTGAATTAGGCCGGGAATTGAACAGGAGGGAACGGAGAGAACAGAGGTGGAATTTTCTCGTGACTATGGATGATCTGATAATTATTGCACGACGGGCGGCTGATGGCGCAGCGCTCGTCCCGGTCGCGCGCCGGTGTGCTGGCTGTTCTTGATGACCATCACGCCGTTGACGAGGACAAAAGGAATACCCTCGGCGTAATGATGCGGGTCTTGGTAGGTTGCGGGCGAATTCACAGTTGCCGGATCAAAAATAGTGATGTCCGCCGCCCAGCCGGGATGCAGTTCACCGCGTCCGGAAAATTGAAACGTGTTCGCCGGCAGGCTGGTCATCTTGCGGATCGCGTCCTCCAGCCGCAGCACTTTCAGTTCGCGGACGTAGTGGCCGAGCACGCGGGCGTTGTTGCCATAGCCGCGCGGATGGGGAACCCCCTTGCCGAATTCGCGCACGCCGCTGTCGCAGGCGAACATCGTGTTCGGATGCTGCATGAAAACTTCCAGGTCAGCCTCGTTCATGCCGTGGAACACGCCGGAGCCGCCGCCGTTCTGCTCAATCTCCAAAATGGTTTCGATCTGGTCGGCCAGCGCGTCGGAACCGCGCACTTTTTTTGCCGCCGCCACAAGGCTCAATCCATCCAGCGCCGGATCGTGCGCGTAATGCGCGATGACCGCGTAGGCGAAATTAGTCGCGCCCCGTTCGTGGATCTGTTCCTCCATCTCCGTCACGAGCTTCGACTTTTGCGCCGGATCAGCCAGGACGGATTGGAACTTTGCTTTGCCGCCATCAAACGCCCAGTCGGGAATCAATTGCGACAGCGATGTGCTGGACGCGGTATAGACGTATTGATCCTGCGTGATGTCGAGGCCCTCGGTGCGGACCTGTTCGATGCGGTTGAGCACGCGCGTGGCCTGGCCCCAGGCTTTTTCGCCACCGAGTTTGATGTGGGAAATTTCCGCCCGCACATGCGCCTCGCGGGCCACGCGGAAAACTTCATCGAGCGCGGAATCAATCCGGTAGTCCTCGTGCCGCATGTGGCTGGTGTAAATGCCGTCGAACGGCGCAATCACCTTGGCCAGCTCCACAATCTCATCCGAACTGGAAAAAGTTCCCGGGCGGTAAATCAATCCCGTCGAAAGCCCGACCGCGCCATCCTGCATGGCTTGCCGGACAATGGCTTGCATTTTTTCCCGTTCGGCCGGCGTCGGTTCGCGGTCGAAGCTTCCGCCCATCGCTTTTTCCCGGACGGAATTGTGGCCGACGAGCGAGGCGACGTTTATGGAAACCTTTTTGGCTTCGATGTTGCGGAACAGTTTGCCGATGTCCAAATCCGACGAGCCGCAATTTCCGACAACGATGCTGGTCACGCCCATACGGAGAAAATTTTCCGCCGCCGGAAAATCCGCGACGTCGTCTGCATGCGTGTGGACATCAATGAAGCCCGGCGCCACGACCAAGCCCGTCGCGTCAATCTCCTCGGTTGCCGTGCCGTCAAGATTGCCGATGGCGGCAATGCGCCCAGCTTTTACGGCCACGTCGGAGTGAAAACCGGGATTGCCCGTGCCATCCACCACGAGGCCGTGGCGGATCAGAACGTCGTAATTTTCTGCGCGTGAAACCAGCGGCAGGACGAGCAGCGGCAGGAGCGGGAGGAGAAATTTCAATTTCATGGAGACAGTCATGGCCCGACGCGGGCGCGGAAGAATTGCTGCGGCGCGTTGGAGGCCGAGCCGGCGTTGAAGTTGAACACTCCATTGGCACTCGTCAGATTCGTGTAGGCGCTCCAACGGGTCAAGTTAGTGGAGGTTTCAATCGTATAAGTCCAGTAAGCGTCGCCGGTGAAGCTGATCTGCACCTTGCCGTCGGTCAGCGCGATGCCCTCGAACTCCGCGGCGACCGGCGACACGAGCGCGAGCAACGCATTCGTGCTGGTGATCAAGCCGGCGAGGTTCGTGGCCATGACAGAATAATGGCCGGTGTTCGTCGCGGCGACAAACGCGAGCGTGTAGTTGGAATTGGTCGCACCGGGGAGGTTCGTGCCATTCAAGCGCCATTGATAATTGGGTAACGGCAGTCCGCTGGCGGCGGCGGTGAACGTGACGTTGGTTCCCAGTTTCACGGTTTGCGCGATTGGCTGCAGCGTGAAGGACGGCAGGACGGCGGGCGATTCCACGCGCACATTGTCCACGAGACCGAAATTAATGATGTTGTTTGACGAGAGCGACGGGAAGGGATCCCAGAAGCCGACAAATACGTTGCTTGCGGTCAGGGTCGCGTTGGAGATCGTGGCGAAGCGGATGCCGTCCACCACCCAGTCCACCGTGCTGCCGCGTTTGGAAACGATGAAATCGTGCCAGCCCATCCCAAGCGTGCCAGCGTTCAAGTTGCCGGACTGTTGTGGATAATTCGCCAGTTGCATCGCGGGCGCGGCGGCGCCATTGGGAAGGGCGGTTTGGTAATAGGCGTTGCCGTTGCCCCGCGCCGTGGCGTCCGTGCCCGCCCAATAATCACCGGTGGCCACCAGTTGGCCGGCAGTTCCGGAATAAGCGTTAAAGTCGGCGGCGGTGGTGGTGGTGTCGGTTGAACCGCCATCGCCGTTCACGGAAAAATAATATCCGTCGGCGGCAGCATTGCCGGTCCACTCGGTATTTGTGCCGGCGGTGCCGACGCCTGCCGTGAGATATTCCGTCGAACCCAAACCGCCGCCGGGGAACGGGCCGTTCACGTTGATCCAGCCGTCGAAGCGCACGCGGTAGTCACCGGAAAAATTTTGATTGGTCGGAGAGAGCGACACCGCCGCAACGGCCCCCAGCGAAAGATTCGCCTTCAGCTGCACGCCAAAGGTCGAGCCGTTGGTGGAATTGGGCGCAGAAGGAATACCCAGCGCGGCGTAATTGTAATTGAAAGTGGCTTCGTTGTCGGCGGAACTCCTGTTCAGAATCCAGTTCGTGGCAGTGTCCACGTCGAAGTTGTCGGCGAACACCGTCGCCTGCTGCGGAAACACGAGCAGCGAAACCGGACTGCTCGTCACGCTGCCGGAGGTGTTCGTGACGATGAGCGTGTAGAAGCCCGAGTTGGTCGTCTGGGCGTTGGTGAGGTTGTAGTAGTTGGTGGTCGCACCGGCTACATAAGCCCCGTTCAACGTCCATTGATATTTGAGTGGCGCGGACCCGCTGACCGCAGCCGTGAAACTCACGCTCGCGCCGGTGTCAACGGCACGATGGAGTCGGGGCGAGAGGCTGAAGGTCGGCGGTAGCGCATTGGTGCTGAGCGTCGTGTTGCCGATGGCGGGCCATTTGTCCGGCGCCACGCCATGATGCTGGCAACTCCACCAGCTGACGCCGCGGTAGCCGCCGGCCGTGGCGGCGGGTGAATTCGTCTTCAGCGCGTTGATGAAGTTGGTGATGGACAAGCCATCCACCGGGCCATTGACGGAATTGTAACCCTGGCCAATGGGCGCGATGGGTTTGATGGCATTGGTGTTGAAGCCGGTCAGGCCGTTTTGCCAGTTTCGCCACTCGGTGTTCAGGCGCGTCACCATTGTGACGGCGTAGTTGGTCCCGCCGATGTCCGCCCAATACGCCTGCGGCATCACGGCATCGCAATTGGTCCCGAACGCGATGTAGGGAAAACCGGAGTGTGAACTGATGATCGGATATGGCGCGTGGGCGAGAAAGCGATTCGGGTAAGCCGCGCGGATGCCCTGGCAATACGCGGTCGCCGCGGCGGAGTTGTTCGCGAGGACTTCGTATTCGGTTTCCGCATCGATGATAAAGCCGTCCGCACCGAGGCCGAGGCAATTGGTGGCGACGGAGATTTCCCCGGGGACGTTCGCGCCGTAAGCGTAGGCCCAGCCGAAAATCTTCAACCCGGCGGCGTGGGCACGGTTGACCAGGTCGGCGGTGAATTGCGGCGCGGCCGCCGAAGGATAGATGCTGCCGCCGTCGCCGCATTTCACGGTGATCCACTGCATCCCTTTGTTCTTCTCGTAATTAATGACGCCCTGGATGTCCGCCACGCCCAGCGAGGAAATGCAGCTCCCCATCTGCCAGATCCAGTCGCCCTTGCCCAGGTTCGCGGCATCCACGCCATTGTCCAATGTCAACTGGGACTGGAGGTCCGGGGCGGGACTGATGGTCTTGGGGATCGGAACCGCGCTGGCGGTTTCGCCGGAATGATCCGAGGGATTGACGCCGGGCGACGGCAATAGTCCTTCGTGCGTGCGGCGGTAATACAGATAGGCATCGTCCGGCAAGGTTTGGGCGAAGATTGAAAACGAGGCGATGCAAACGAGGGCTGCGCCGACCAGACGGAAAAGCCACGGGCAATTCCGATGGAAATGTTTTTGCAGCGTGGTGAACATGCCGGGTATATCTAGCACATCGGCAGTCCGTGCGCCTCGGCCACCGCTTTGCAGGTGACCTTGCCGTCTTTGACATTGATGCCGCCGGTCAGGGCGGGGTTTTTCAGGCAGGCCTCCTCAACGCCAAGGTCAGCCAGGGTTTCCAGATACCGATAGGTGACATTGGTGAGGGCTTGCGTGGCGGTGCGCGCGTAGGCGCCGGGCATGTTGGCCACACAATAGTGCGTCACGCCTTCTTCGACATAGACCGGATTATGATGCGTGGTGGCGCGTGACGTCTCGGCGCAGCCGCCCTGATCGATCGCGATGTCCACCAGCACGCTGCCTGGGCGCATCTGGCGGAGCATATCGCGGTTGATCAGCTTGGGCGCCTTTGCTCCCGGCACCAGCACCGCGCCGATGAGCAGATCCACTTCCGGCAACAAATCAATCAAATGCGCCTCGCTTGAAAACAGTGTGTGCGCCGTGTGCAGTGTGATGTCGAGGAAACGCATCCGTTCCAGGTCCACTTCAAGGATGGTGACGTTCGCGCCAAGTCCCTGCGCCATGCGCGCGGCGTTGATGCCCGCCGCGCCGCCGCCGATGACGACAACCTTGCCCGGCAAAACGCCCGGCACGCCGCCGAGCAACGTGCCGCTGCCGCCAAAATGTTTCGCCAGAAAATAGCCGCCCACCAGCACGCTCATGCGTCCGGCGATCTCACTCATCGGTTCAAGCAGCGGCAGGCGGCGGTTCACTTCAATCGTTTCATACGCGATGCACGTCGCGCCGGATTTCATCAATGCCTCCGTCAACGGCTTGCTCGCGGCGAGGTGCAGGTAGGTGAACAGAATCTGTCCGGGCCGGAGCAGGGGAAGTTCGCCGGGCAACGGTTCCTTGACCTTGATGATCAAATCCGCCTGCTCAAAAACGGCTGCGTGCGTGTCCACGAGCTTCGCGCCCGCCGCCACATATTCAGCATCGGGATAGCCCGCACCGACGCCCGCACCGCGCTCGACCACCACTTGATGGCCGCGCTTGATGAGTTGATATGCACCGCTGGGCAGCAACGCCACGCGATATTCCTGCTCCTTGATTTCCTTGGGAACGCCGATGGTCATGGAAGTTTTAAAAATTCAACCGATGCTGGAAACTAACAAAGCGGCTCGTCGTGTCAACGGCCCGTCGACAAGACCGTGGGGGCTAGTTTTGGGGGTAGCCATTTTTCATTTATGCTTACAAAATCGCCGGGTCAGTCGTCCACGCCAATGGTAAAACTGGCGGCATAACCGAAACCGATCTTGAAAAAAAATAAATTTCATCTGGCTCTCTGGGAGTTGCTCGCGGCGGGCTGGCTCATGGTCAGTCCAGCGCACGCGCTTGAAACCAACGGTGCGGCTGCGCTTGCGGAATTGACCGGCCAGATCGAAAGTCATCTCGCGGAACCGCGCTTCCATGGCGCGTTGTGGGGTGTTAAAATTGTTTCCCTCGCTTCCGGAAAAGTCATTTTTGAAGATCATGCCGACCGGCTGATGAGTCCGGCATCAAACAGCAAACTGTACACCGGTGCACTCGCGCTCGACCGCCTCGGACCGGACTACCGCATCATTACGCCCATCCTGGCCACTGCCAAACCAGACGCCGATGGCACGCTGCGTGGCGATCTGGTGATCGCCGGTCGCGGGGACCCAAGCTGGAACGCGCGTCATGCCGGGACGAATTTTTGGGATCTCTTCACGCCGTTCATCGCCGCGTTGACCCATGCCGGAGTTCGTCATGTCACGGGTGATTTGATCGGCGACATCACTTTTTTTCACTCACCACCGAACGGATCCAGTTGGACGGTCGAGGATCTCGAAGATTCCGAAGGCGCGGAAATTTCCGCACTGACTCTCGCGGACAATTTTACTCAAATTCGCGTAACGCCGGGTGCGCATGTCGGCGAACCCGGTGATCTGACTTTGATCGACCCCTTCACCGGTCTGCAACTCGACAATCAAACCGTCACGCTCACCAACGGTGCGGCGGGGAAAATCGTATCCCATCGTTTTCGTGGCGAATCGGTGGTCCATCTTTTAGGTGCACTGCCAGCCGGCGGCGAACCGGAAATCGTGGACATGCCGGTGCTGCGTCCGGCGGAGTGGTTCGTGGCCGCGCTCAAGGAAGCGTTGCGCCAGAATGGAATCATCGTGGATGGCACCCCTCGTTCCGTGGCCTGGCCAGCGCCGTCGCCGGTGGCGGGCGTGAAATTGGGTGAAATCGTTTCGCCGCCATTGAGCGAACTGGTTCATGATTTCATGAAGCCCTCGCAAAACCTGGAGACAGATTTGATCTTTGATCACACGGGTGAAATGAGCCGCGCCACAAACACGCCTTCATGGTGGACGTCGGAGGACTGTGCCTTGGCCGCGCTCGAACAGTTTTTTGTCACCAACGGCCTGCCTGCAGGCGACGTGCATTTTGACGAGGGTTCCGGACTTTCACGAAATAATCTGACGACAGCGAATGCCACTGTCGCGCTGCTGCAATTCATGGCGAAGCATCGTGCCGCGAAGGATTTCATCGCCGCGCTGCCCGTTGCCGGCGTGGACGGCACGTTGCGGCGTCGCATGAAGGACACGCCCGCGTTTCAGAATGTCCACGCCAAGACCGGCACGTTGCGCTGGGTGAATGCGCTTTCCGGATTTGTCACGACGGCGGCAGGCGAATCGCTGGTGTTCAGCCTGATGCTGAACCGCTACGATTCACCGCCGGACCGCAAACGCACCGCGGAACTGGACGATATGGCGGTCATGCTCGCGCGTTTCACCGGCCGTACCGATGTCCCGCTCGAAAGCCAATACGCTCCGTTCGGAACGTTGCTGGTCACGCAGTTCGTCGCCGCGCCGTTTCCGCATCCGGCGCGCGCCGAAGGCCACAAGTATCACGACGAGTTTTTTCCGGCCGCGGAACATTATGCCAACAGCACCGTGGCGATATTCATCCCGAAAAATTTCCGGGTGGCGGACAAAATTGATTTCGTCGTCCACTTTCACGGCTGGCGGCACACGGTCGCCGGCACGTTGCCGGAATACCAATTGATCGAGCAATTTGCCGCCAGCGGCAAGAACGCCGTGCTGATCGTGCCGCAAGGCCCGTTCAACGCGCCGGATTCCTTTGGTGGCAAGCTGGAGGACACCAATGGGTTCAGAAATTTCATGGCGGAGGCCGTGGCAAAGCTGGGTGCGACCGGAGTTCTGGGGAAGTTGGAGCGCGGGCTTCAGCCCGCTTCGACGTCTGATTTACAGCCCCTGCCGATGCGGCCTGAAGGCCGCGCTCCTGAGATTGGCGACATTATTTTATCCGGTCACAGCGGCGGCTATCATGTCATGTCGGCGATTGTGGATCGCGGCGGGCTATCCGAACAAATCAGGGAAGTGTGGCTCTTCGATGCGCTTTACGGCGGCACCGATGAATTTGTCGCGTGGCAGAAAAAGGAAAATGGGCGGTTGCGGGACATCTACACCGACCACGGCGGCACCAGGGAGGAAACGGAAAAATTGATGGCGTTTTGCCAAACCAACGGTGTCAGCTTTTTCGCCGCCGAAGACACGAACGCCCTGCCGGATAATCTGCGGACGAACCGGCTGGTTTTCCTGCACTCCGACATGATTCACAACGACGTGGTTGCCAAGCGCGGCACATTCGGACAATTTTTGAAATCCAGCTGTCTCCAAACCAAATGAGCGCCCGACAACTTTTTATCACCGCTTTCGCCGTGCTCCTCGCCGGCTGCCATACCATGCCCAAAAAATCTTCCGCCCGTCCGCCGGTGAAACTCGGCGTCGAAGTCCTCTTTGAAAAGCATGCCGAACTTGTGCGGGGCAAACACGTCGGGCTCATCACCAATCCCACCGGCCTCGACAGCCAGTTGGACAGCATCATCGAAATTTTCCGCGCGCATCCCGACGTGAAGCTCACCGCGCTCTATGGTCCGGAGCACGGCGTGCGTGGCGATGCGCAGGCGGGCGAATACGTTGCGTTCTATTACGACGAACATTTTCAATTGCCCGTGTTCAGCCTCTACGGCCAGACGCACAAGCCGCCGGCCAACATGATGACGAACATTGACGAATACATGCGCACGTTCGACACGAAGCATGAGGGCAAGCAGGTCGAAGCCGGCATGATGCAATCCGTGGATGTGATGGTGTTCGATCTGCAAGATGTCGGCACGCGCGTTTATACTTATATCGCCACGATGGCCTACGCGATGCAAGCGGCGGCGGACGCGGACATTCCGTTCATCGTTTTAGACCGGCCCAATCCCATTAATGGCATCGCGATGGAAGGGCCGATCCTGGAATATCCGCAGCACAGCTCGTTCATCGGGCTGTATCCGATTCCGTTGCGCCATGGCATGACCGCGGGCGAACTCGCGCAGTTGTTCAACGAAAAATTTCTGAAGAAGAAGGTGAAACTCACCGTCGTGCCGATGGAAAACTGGACACGCGACGAATGGTTTGATGAAACCTCGTTGCCGTGGGTGCTGCCCTCGCCAAACTTGCCGACGCTGGAAGCCGCCACGGTCTATCCGGGGCAGGTGATGATCGAAGGCACCAACCTTTCCGAAGGGCGCGGCACAACGAAACCGTTCGAGATGTTCGGGGCGCCGTGGATCGACGGATTTGAGTTGGCGAAAAAACTGAATGCCTTGAAACTGCCCGGCGTAAAATTCCGCGAAGTCTGGTTCACCCCGACCTTTTCAAAATTTTCTGGCCAGCAATGCGGTGGTTGCCAATTGCACGTCACAGACCGGAACGCCTATCAATCCATCGTCACGACGCTGACGATCCTGGCGGTCGTGAAACAAACCTATGGCGACAAACTGGAGTTGCACGCTAGCTACTTTGACAAGGTGTTGGGCACATCCAGTGTGCGCGAGGCGCTGGAACGCGGCGAGCCGACGGAGAAGATTGTCGCTGGCTTTGCGCCGGGCCTGGCGGAGTTTGCCAAATTGCGCAAACCGTATTTGCTGTATCACTAAAATTTCATGCGTGCCAAAACCGAAGCTGGAGCGCGGGCTAAAGCCCGCTTCGATGCCGGCAACGAAGACGGGTCTAAAATGTCCGGTTCGCTTTCATTTGGCACGTTGAAGCGGCGTAAACGCCGCGCTCCGATCGCGGCCATCGTTCTTCTGTCGGTTTTATTTTGGGCGGTGCCACAAACGTTCGCCGAAGTTTTTCACGCGGACAAGCTGGCGGAGATGGATTCGGCCATCCTCAGCGCCATTGCGAGCAATAAATGTCCCGGCGGTGTGCTGTGGGTGGAACGCAATGGCACGGCGTATCACAAGGCTTTCGGCAACCGCGCGCTGGTGCCGACGCGTGAGCCGATGACCGGGGACACGATTTTCGACGCGGCATCTCTCACAAAAGTTGTCGCCACCACACCGGCGGTGATGCTGCTGGTCGAACGCGGACAGGTGAAACTGGATGCCCCGGTAACGAATTATATTTCTGAATTCACTGGTGGTAGTAGGGAACTGATTACCGTGCGTGAACTGCTCACGCACACGTCCGGTCTGCCACCGGACGTCGAAACCAAAACCGACTGGCATGGTCAGGCGGAGGCGGTCAAAAAAGCCTGCGCCATCAAAATGCAATCCAAACCGGGCACCGCTTTCAAATACAGCGACGTCAATTTTTTCCTGCTTGGGGAAATCGTCCAGCGCGTGAGCCGGACGCCGCTCGAAATTTTTGTCCAACGCGAAATCTATGCGCCGTTGAAAATGACGGACACGGGATATCTGCCGCCCAAGGAAAAATTGCCGCGCATCGCGCCGACGGAGGTGGTGGTGGAACGCCGGGCACCGTCCCGGCAAGCTGAAGGAGCGCCATCGGAACCTGCCGGGACGGTGCCCGGCGCTCCGTGGCGCGGCGTGGTTCATGATCCCACGGCGCGACACATGGGCGGCGTGGCGGGACACGCGGGGCTGTTCACAACGGCATCCGACTTGGCGCGTTATGCAAGAATGCTGGTGAATCTTGGCGGGCTGGATGGCGTCCGGATTTTCAAACCGGAGACGGTCAGATTGATGACGAGTGTGCAGACGCCGCCGGAAATATCCACGCGGCGCGGATTGGGCTGGGACATTGACTCCAGTTTCAGCGGGCCGCGCGGTGAGATTTTCCCGGTCGGTTCCTACGGTCACACGGGTTGGACGGGCGGGTCATTATGGATTGATCCGTTCTCCAAAACCTTCGTGATTTTCCTGTCGAACCGGAATCATCCGACGGAGACCGGCAGCGTGATTGCGTTGCGGCGCAAGCTGGGAACGCTCGCGGCGGAGGCGGTGGAGCATTTCACTTTCACAAATGTTCCCGGTGCATTGAAGCAAAATAATCGCGATGCAAAATAAATTCGATCCCATTCCCGGCCCGCTGGCGACTGCGATGATTGACGAGCTGGCGCACTATGTGATCACCGAAGTGCAGCCGGTGGTGGTGGACCTGGCGCGGTGCGAGGGCATGTGGCTCCTGACCGTGGACGGCCAGAAAATTTTCGACTGGGCGGGCTATTACGCATCGAAGCTGCTCGGGCATAATCATCCCGGGCTTTATGAGGCGGATTATCTCCAGCGGCTCGCGCGGGCGGCGAACAACAAGGTGGCGAACCCGGATTTTCTGACGGCGGAATGCCTGGAATACTACCGCACGTTGCACCGCCTCGCGCCGCGCTGCATGCGCAACCCGCAGCTGGAGGTTTATGCCGTGAACTCGGGCGCGGAGGCGGTCGAAAACCTGATGAAGTATTTCATCAACCTTCACCATCAGCGCAGCGGCGGATTCGCTCAGCGGGGAGAAAAGCTGCGGTTCGTTTATTTTGAGAAGGCGTTCCACGGGCGCACGATTTTTGCGCTGAATGTGACGCAGACGCTGGATCCGGTGGCGACCAAAGATTTTCACGGCCTGATTCCGGGCAATATCCAGGTGCCTTTCCCCGGCATCAATACCTCGGAGCCCAAGGAGAAAAATCGCGCCCGCACGGACGAGGTGCTCCAAACGATTGAAAACTTCCTGCAGCGCTACGCCGGCGAAGTGGTGGGGATGGTGGTGGAGCCGATCCAGGGCGCGGGCGGACATCGCGTGGCGGAACCGGAATTTTTCCAGGGCTTGAGCCGGCTGGCGCACGCGCATGGAATTTTCCTCGGCTTCGACGAGGTGCAGACCGCCGGCGGGCCAACGGGCGACGTGTTCATGGTGGATCAACTGGATCTGCCGCATCCGCCACAAGCCGTGGCGGTGGCCAAAAAATTCGGCTGCGGCGCGGTCTATATGCTGCGCCCGATGGAAGACAAGGGGGTTTTGGATTCGACGTGGGGCGGGCCGCTGGTGGACATGGTGCGGTTTGTGCAGGAGATGAAAATCGTCGGACGCGAGAATCTGGTGGCAGCGGCAAAGGTCAACGGGGAAAAGCTGGCGGCGGGATTGCGGGCGCTGGAAAAGAAATTTGCCGGCCTGATTTATAACGTGCGGGGTCAGGGATTGTATCAGGGGTTTTCCCTTGGCTCGCCGGCGTTGCGGAACCGGCTGGAGGCAATGGCGCTGCAAGATGAGCGGTTGCTGTTGCTCGGCGCGGGCAGCGACAGCATCCGGCTACGACCCAACCTGAACGTCACGGACCAGGACATTGCGCAGCTGTTGGAACTACTGGAGTGTTGCCTGCGGCGGTTGTGACCGCAGCGCCCCCCCAAAACTAGGGGGCTGGTTTTACTTGAATAATGCGGGTGAATGAAGTTAATTAGGCGCCAAGGAAAACGATTCTTGGTCGCCACTGAAAAGCAACAAAGAATTTACTTTAGAGAACCCAAACCCAGTTACAGGAGTAAAAAATGAACCAGTCACAAATTCGTCAAATCTTAGCCATGGCCGTTGCCGTTCTGGCGGCGGCTTTTTCCATTCAAACCCTGCGGGCGTCTCCGTATGCGTCCGAATTGAACTATAATTCAGGTGCTGGCACGGTTTCCTTTTATTTGAATGAAAGTGGTGGCAATGTGAAGGTGACGTATGAGGATGGGACAACTAATGCCGCGTTTGATGGTGTTTCCGCCACGGCTACGAACCTGACCAAGGGTTTGAAGAGTTTCAGTATGGGCGGACATACGGGCTATGCGATTGCTGTGACGAAAACTGGCAACGGCCTGCCGGCGCAAATCAGTGTGGATACGCCGGCGAATGCGAACTCATTTACCAATTACACTTACTGGAATTCGCCGCGCGGTGTGGCTATCAACAGCAATCCCAAGATTGGCAAGTTGTTTGGCCGCGTTTATGTCGGCAACTCTGCTGCTTCCACTTCGGGCAATCCAAGCCAGGGTCTTTATATTCTTCATCCTGACTTGAGTCCCGAGCTTACCAACACGGCGGTGGCAACTAGTCCGCTTCTCGCCGGCAATGCGAGCAGCCCGTATCATCTGGGGGTTAATCCAGACGACGGCAGTGTTTCTGTGAATGACTTTTCTGGAAATGGCGCGTTATACCTTTTCTCACCGAATTTGGATTCTTATGTTACGATTTTTTCGAAGACTAACGGTATTCACGGTGATGGTTTCGGCACGGCCAAAGTCACCGGCTCGATTGCCAACAGCAATATGGTGGTGTGGTTCCCGGACAGTGGCTTGGCTGTTCCCGATCCCGCTGTGTATCCCAACCTTCATCTCCCCTCCGGCACGGAAAAGGGTATGTATAACAACATTTATCGCTATGACATCGGCGCGGGTCCGTTGCCCTACACGAACGCGCCCGACTTTGCGTTCAACTACGGTTTGGACTCCATCGCCGAGTTGGTGGTTCAAGGCGATGTTGCGCCGGATGGCAAGGTTTTCACCGGCTTTGGCCGTGCCAATCTTTCCAATCCTGATGTGGTTGTTTTTGACCCTGTCACTTTTTTGCAAAACGCTACGCCTCTTTGGAGTTCATGGATAACTTCAAAAGGTTTGAGCGACCCGTTTGTTCCCGCAGGCGGTAATCAGCCTTACGGCGGTGTCCGCGTTTCGTCGGACGAAAAGTATTTTGCCACCATGGGTATTAACAACGGTTTCATGATTACCAAATTGACCAATGGCATTCCTGACATCAGCACGATTTTTGAAATCACCAATACGCCCTCCACAGGGAATGCGCGCGGCATGGATTGGGATGCGGCCGACAACATTTATGGCGTCAGCTCCGGTCAGGCTCAATTGCGTGTGTATTCTTTAGGCAACACGATCACTTGTGTCACCAGCAATGACATCACCGGCACGAACGGAACATTTGTCGTGCTGTCGCCGCCGGTGACGGCCACGGCTGTGACGACTGTTCAGACGGCTTCGCAAAATTACGGCAGTCCGATTGACGGCGTGATTACGGTTTATCTAAACACGAATGTTTTGGCTGCCCCGACGGTGGTCGCCTACGCCCGCAGCGGCACGGCGACGTATCCCGCCAATTACACGCTCAATCTCGGCACGAATGCCGATGGCGTTATTATTTCATCGAACAGCGTTACCTTTCCCGCTGGCACATGGCCTCATGCGGGCAACTGGTCGGCGGATGTTCATTTGACGCCGACGGCGACGCCGGCTTCCGGCCCCGCTTTGGCAGCGACCTTCACCTTACTTGGGGGCGTCAATTACGGCGTCGTGACCCCGTTGATAGCGTCCATTGCCGTTGTCAATACCGGCCCACAGTTGTTGTTGCTGACTCCCGCTGGCACTGCGTTCAGCCGTGCCATACCGAATGACTATGTGACATTTGTTATCACGCGCTGGGGTGATTCCTCAGTGGCGGATTATACTATCACCAACATCAATTACTCCGGCACGGTGTTTCCGGCAGATTTCACGGCGGGCGCACAAAGCTTCTCCGGTTCACTCTTGAGCGATGGCTCTCCCGGCATCACTATTCCATCGGGCGCTACCAGCGTTACGGCCGCCATTGGCAATCCAGTGTTGCGGGCTAATCTCAATGTGCCGCCCACGAACGTCACGATTGTCATTACGTTGACCAACTCGCTCGGCACTAATTTGGTGGCCAACAATGGCTTTGCGTATGTCGTGTCTGCGACAAACTTTGTCAGCGTGGCGGAAAACGATAACGCTCTCGGCGGCAATGGCGGCGGCGGCGGCGTGACACTCTGGTCCGATCCGCTGACGAATGCGGCTGCCAGCACGAATTGGACGCTCACCTTTGCGACCCAAAGGTGGCCGGGCGTTGCTAATTACTCCTATACGACAAACTACAGTTATGTGACAAACAGCGGCGTTATCACCACAAATATAGCTGGTGTTATTACAAACGTGGCCTCCTATAGCGCCGCACCGCCCCTGGTGATTCCGGCTTATACCAACGGCGCGACGACGATTGCCGCAGGCAGCACGAACGACTTTGATGTCACGTTCGGTTATACTTTGCCGTCCGATTTTCCGCTTTCGCCAGTGATGATTGCGAATGGCTGGTCGAACGTGCTTAGGATGACGGTCAACAAAAATGTTGGCTCGCCTGCCGCTGTCAATCTGTATCCCACAAGCAAGCAATTCTACGGCAACTACGCCTTGAAGTTCTCCATGTATCTCTCACTGTTGCCGGACGCGATTCACACGATCAGTCCGCTGGGCAACTTCAGCGGGCGTTTTCCGAATGAAAATGCGATCGCCGGCATCAATCACTACGGCACGAATATAAACTGGCGTCAGGGAGCGACTCCCGCCACCTCAACGGCCTCCCAGAGCGGTGTCGCCAACTCGGACGGTATCTGGCTTACATTGGGCGCATCCGACGGCGTGGGCACTCCGGCAGACTTCGATGTTTTCCGTCCGCCCGCAATTCCCAACGCAGGTATGTATAACAGCGGCAGCCCGACAGCCAGCGACTTGGCCAGCGATGCCGGTTCCAGCCATCGCAATGACTACCCGAATACACTGTTCCCTGAAACGGCGAACGTCGCCGGCGGCGAGCCGGTGCGCAAATGGGTGGATGTCAGCGCGGAAACCACCGACCAGACCAACTTGGTTTTCAAGGTGAACGGATTCCCGGTGGCTACAGTGGCCTTCCCTGGGCAGGGATCCGGCAACACCATCTGGCTGGCCAGCAACAACGTCCCATTGACGCCTTACACCAGTGGTGACATCATGCTCGGTTATCAAGACCCGGATAAGACTATCGGCGACCCCGATACGCAGTTTGTGTATTACTCGAACGTCCGCGTGGTTGAGCTTTCGCCTTACATCACGGGTCAACCGGCCGGCGTGATTCTCACCAACGGCTCAAGCGCATCCTTCACGTCGTCTGCGGCGTATGCGACCGCCCCGCTGACCGGCACTTGGTATAAAGCGGCCAGCCGGACCGCGCCAATTCTGGCTCTGAAAACGGACATAGGCGGCACAAACCTGACCACCACCTTGGCGCTGACCAATCTTACAGTGGGCACCAATTACGTCCTCATCTACAACGACGCGGCGGGTTCCGTGACCAGCGGCGTGGCGCGCGTGGAAGTCATTACCGCACCAACAAGCATCTCCACCAATTCCGGTGTTGATGTTCAGTTCACGGTGATTGCCAACGGCCCGCTGACGCCGACTTATCAATGGAGCACGAATGGCGTTAACCTCGCCGACAGTGCCCATTATGGCGGAGTGACCAATGCCACGTTGACCATTACCAATATCCAGCCATCGGATGCAGGCACTTACTCGGTCACGGCGGTAAATGCCGACGGAAGCGTGACCGTATCAGCCGCCCTGGCGGTTATTTTAACGCTGCCGCCCACCATCTCGTCCGTGTCGCTGGTGGGCACCAACGCCGTATTGGGGGTGGCGTCACCGAACGGGGCGGATACCACCGCGTCGTTCACGTTGCAAAGCTCGGTGGTGGTGCAGGGTCCTTACACCGATACCACCAGCACCGTGACGGGAGCCAGCGGAACGTTCGTGATCACCGCACCGCTGACGACCAACAACACCATGTTCTATCGGGTGAAGCATAATTGACGATCCGCAAAAGCATTGAGCGGCACCGGGTGATGGAATTTTGCCACCCGGTGCCGGCTTGAATTTCAGTTAAAAATATAAATATGCGAGAATTAAACCGTCACCGAATTACACTACTATGAAAGATTCATCCATTCGATTGCGTTCACAGTCCGGAGTTGAAGGGCGCGCGGGCTTCACGTTGATTGAACTGCTGGTGGTCATCGCCATCATTGCCATCCTCGCGGCGATGTTGTTGCCCGCGCTGGCCAGTGCCAAGCAAAAAGCCCTGCAAACCGCGTGCTTGAGCAACAAGAAGCAAATGACCCTTGCTTGTGCCATGTATTGCGGCGATTTCCAAGACTGGCTCGTGCCTGCTGCTCTGTTAGGCGCTAACGATGGCTGGTGCAACGGTAACGCCGCTTCTGTGGATTGGAACACTGCTACTGGGAACACTAGTTTGGATGCTTTAAATACAAATTGTTTGGCGCCTTATGTCAACGGACAAGTGCGCGTCTATAAATGCCCGGGCGATAGATTACCTTCGCAAAACGGCGACCGCGTCCGCAGCATTTCCATGAACGGTTATATGGCTGGAGTTACATTGGTTACGCATCCCGGCTTGTATCAAACTTACATCAATGGCCCTATGGGACAAGGCGGTATTTGGAAATTTTTCCAGAAAGTGACCGAGTTCAATGGGGGGTTTCCTCCGGCAAACGCTTGGATTTTTTGCGATGAATCCATGTTCACTTTGAACGACGGATGGATGCAAATGGATCTTACGCTTGCCGGAATATTTCCCGATGTTCCGGCCAATTATCACGGCAAATCGAACGGTTTTACTTTTGGTGACGGCCATGCGGAAGTTAAAAAGTGGAAAGAAATATTAACAACTACTCCGTATACTGAAGGTGTGACACATAACACACCTGGGTATTCTACGATAACGACACTCAACATCAAGGATCAGGACCGGGCTTGGTGGTTGCAGCACTCATCCGTGAAACAATAGTGATTTTTGCTTCGATAACTGAAAGAAAAGCGCGGACTGAAAAACCAGTCCGCGTTTTTCTTTTTTGGAATCTTGGCGGGGACAGCATAGTGCTGTCCGTCGGATAGTCCTTACCGCAGCGTCACTTGCAGTCCGAATTTTCCCTTTGTTTGGGCAAAGGAGAGAATTCCCTTTTCCGCTGTCACTCCCGCAAACGGATCGTTCGTGATGAGCAGACTGCCGTCAATATCCAGATAGTCGGCCAGTTCGGCCAGGTGCGCGGCGGCGCTGATCAGCACGCTCGTCTCGATCATGCAGCCGATCATCGTCTTCAGCCCGGCCTTGCGCGCGGCTTCAAGCGTCTCCTTCGCCATACTCACGCCGCCGGTCTTCACCAGCTTCACGTTGACGCCGTGAAAGCATTCCGCGCAGCGCGGGATGTCCTTGACCGTGTGGCAGGATTCATCGGCGAACACCGGCAGCGGTGAACGTTCCTTGAGCCAGACCAGATCCGCCGCGCTCGCATCCCGCGGCATCGGTTGCTCGATGAACTGGATGTTTTTATCCGTGGCCACGAGCCATTCCAGCATCCGCAATGCGTCCTCCCTGGTCTTCCAGCCTTCGTTCGCATCCACGCGCACCGGTTTGTCCGGCGCGGCCGAGCGCAGCGCGGCGAAGTTTTCGCAATCCTGTGCAGCGCCGACTTTCAATTTCAAGACCGGATAAATCGCCGCATCCAGGACTTTTTGGCGGATGACGTCCGGCGCGTCAATCCCGATGCTGAACGAGGTGACGTGATGCTGTTCGCGGAAACCGAGGCCGAGAAAATCATAGAGCGGCTTGCCCGCCCGTTTGGCCGCGCCATCAACCAGTGCGAGGTTCAGCACACATTTGGCGGCCATGGGAATTCCCGGGATGGACTCCAGAAAGGCCATGCTTCCCGGGATGTCAGTGAATGAAATCCGATTGGCATCGAGTTGGGCGAGAAATTTCAGCAGGCCGTCGGCGGATTCGCCATACAGCGACGAGGGGGCTGCCTCGCCGATGGCGGTCACGCCGTCCGCATCGGTGAGTTCCACGATGACGGTGCGGTGGGTGCCGGAGCCATTGGAACTTTTTGAGCTGGCGATTTTCCACGGGTTGGCGAGCGATAATTCATACGGACGGGCAGTTAAAATCACACCCAGATTCAAACAGTTATTTACAGTTTTGCAATCCGATTGAATTGATTGTGACCACCCTAAATTGGCTATATGCTGCGGTCGTGCCTGGCTTGCAAAACCTCGTGGACGATGCTGTCGCAGCAGCGCTGGAGAAATTCGCACCGCTCAATCTGCACGTGGATGAACTGGCTGTGACGCTCATTGACCTGCGCGATCCAAATAATCCCGACCGGGCCGAGTATCGCGGTAATGCGCCGGTCTATCCCGCCAGCATCGTGAAACTCTTTTACCTCGTCGCGGCCCACCGGCAAATGGAGGACGGGAAAATATCCGACACTCCCGAACTGCGCCGCGCGTTGCACGACATGATTGTCCATTCCGGCAACGAAGCGACCGGTTACGTGCTCGACGTGCTGACCGGCACCACCAGCGGGCCGGAACTGCCGCCGGCGGAACTCGCGGCGTGGGGCGAAAAACGCGACGCGGTGAACCGCTACTTTCAGTCGCTCGGCTACACCGGCGTCATTGCCAGCCGGAAGACGTGGAACGACGGGCCCTATGGCCGCGACAAACAGGCGGTGGACCAATTCAACCCGGCAAAGAACTCTTTGACGGCCAACGCGACGGCGCGGTTGCTGGTGGAAATTGATTCCGGCAAATGCGTTTCCGCCGCGCGCTCCACGCAGATGCTGGACCTCATGAAACGCGATTTCACCGATGCGAGCCGCGCCGACCACCAGGCTTGCGACTTCATCGGCGCGGGGCTGCCCGCCGGAGCGAAACTCTGGTCCAAGGCCGGTTACATGAGCGTGGCGCGGCACGATGCGGCGCTGGTGGAAATGCCCGGTGGCGCAAAATTGGCGCTGGTGATCTTTACGACGCGGCCTGATGAAAAAGAATTCATTCCGGCCATCGCGCGGCGAATTGTCGGCGGATTCTAAATCTGAGATCGTTGAGCTTGGACTAACCCCTAATTCAGGGGGATGGGCGGCGCAAGCGCCGACGTTACTATTCCGGATGCATTGTGGACGGCCTGAAATATTATGACTGACACGACCGGTGAAAAACCCAGGTCCGGCTACAATCGTTTCCTCCTGCTCGTCGCCGGTTTGGGCGGGCTGTTGTTCGGAATTGATGTCGGCATCATTTCCGGCGCGCTGCCGTATCTGGAAGCCACATCCGGTCTGAACGGGAACCAGCTTTCCTTCATCGTCGCCGCCGTGCTCCTGGGCAGCGCGGTCTCGACGTTGTTCGCCGGCGCGCTCGCGGATTTTTTTGGGCGCAAGAAGATGATGACCTTGAGCGGCATCTTGTTTGTCGTCAGCGTGCCGGTCATCGCGCTGTCCCACAGCTACGGCGCGTTGATTTTTGGACGGCTGATGCAAGGCGTCAGCGGCGGGCTGGTCGCGGTGGTCGTGCCCCTGTATCTGGCGGAGTGTCTTGCGGCCCCGGATCGCGGCAAGGGCACGGGGATTTTTCAATGGCTGCTCACGCTCGGCATCGTGGCGGCGGCGTTCATCGGATATTTTTTCAGCAGCCACGTGGACGCGGTGGCCAGACTGGGCGACGTGGCAAAGCTGTTTGCGGTCAAGGACACCGCGTGGCGCAGCATCTTCTGGGTCTCGCTGCCGCCGGGGATTGTATTTGTCATCGGCAGTTTCATGGTCGCGGAATCCCCGCGCTGGCTGTTTCGGCGTGGCAAAAAAGACGCCGCCCTCCGCGCCTTGCTGCGGTCGCGAACGGAGGCGCAGGCACGGCTTGAATTGCAGGAGATGGAAGCCATCGCCGCCACGGAGAAGGCCAATTCCGTCGCCGCCGGAAAAAAGCGCGAGCCCTTGCTCCAGCGCAAATACGTCATTCCGTTCATGCTGGCGTGCATCATCCTCGCGTGCAACCAGGCCACGGGCGTCAATTCCATCATCGGCTACAACGCGATGATCTTGATCCAGTCCGGCCTGGACGACAAAGCCGCGCACCTCGGCTCCGTCATCCTCACCGTCGTGAATTTTCTGATGACCATTGGCGCCGTCCTGCTGGTGGACCGCAAGGGCCGGAAATTTCTCCTCTCGCTCGGCAGCGCCGGCGTCATCATTTCGCTGCTGTGCGTGGGAACCATTTTTCACCAGACCGAGGCGCAGCGGGTGGATGTGAAGGAGGCCGTGCAGGCGACGGTGATTTCCTCCAATCAAACGGCCTTGATCGAATTCAGTGGCGAAACGGCTTCGCAGTGGTTGTCCGGCAAAACCGCCGGGGCGGACGCGCAGCCGAAGTCGCTCGTCGTGATTTATTCCTACGGTGATTTCAAAGCCGCCACGAAAGTCGTCCGCTCCGATGACCTCGGGGCGAAGCTCACCATTGATCGCGCCGGCTGCGTGCCGGACACCGGCGTGGAAGCGTTCTTCAAAAATCCGTTCGCCGACCTCGCCGCCGCGCGCACCGCGCCGTTGAAAATTGAAAATGCGCTGATCACGCCCGTGCCGTCCACGCACAACGGCTGGCTCACGGCGATTTTGATCTACTGTTTCATGGCGTCGTTCGCCATCGGGCCGGGCGTCTGCGTCTGGCTGGCGCTTTCCGAACTCATGCCCACGCGCATCCGTTCCAACGGCATGAGCGTCGCGCTGCTCATCAACCACATCATCTCCACCACCATCGCGGCGACGTTCCTGCCGACCGTCGGTAAATACGGCTACTCCACCATGTTCTTCAGCTTCGCGGGTTGCACGGTTGTCTATTTCATCACCGCCGCCTTTTTCCTGCCGGAAACCAAGGGGAAAACGCTGGAGGAAATTGAAGAGCACTTTGAAGGGAAAAAGCAATGAATCTGAACTGTGTCAAAAAATACTTGGCGCTTGAACTGCGGACGCTGCCCTCCGCCTCACCCCGGTCCAACATGAGGTTGCCCCGTCTCGGCGCACTGGCCGAGGTGGACTGGTCGCCAAAAGAAGCGCGTGACTGGGAAAGTTTCCATGCCCGCGCCGCGCTCAATGAAACACGTCTGGATGCGCTGGACGTGAACTATCGCCCGCTCTCCAAACCTGATTAACATGCTCGCCGCATCCAATAGTCTTGCCAGAGCAAGGGAAGTGGTGGTTAATCGTCCGCTCACCGTCCTTGATTGATATGAAAGCCAAACTATTTTTGACGGGCCTTGCCGCAGCCTGGTTCGTTTGCGGTTGCCACACGCCGCCGCGCACCGGGCAGCTGGAGCCGCGCAAAGGCGACGAGATTGTCGCCGCCGGACAATTCTTTCACACCGGCACGCCGGTGGTGTTGTGGATGGATCCGGGCGGCTACGATGCGTATCGCGTGGAGCGACGGTTCGCACCGATTGAAAAATCCGACTGGTCCAATTCCTGCGCCGAAGTCAGGACCCTGAAAACCCCAAACCGTTACGGCCTGCGCGAGAACACGCTGACGACGAACCAGGTGGAACAGGTGCGCGGCGGCGGCTGGGATTTGCCGCTGTTGCAAAGCGTGGTGGACCAGTTCGTGATCCACTTCGACGTTTGCGGCACGAGCCGGACGTGTTTTCTGGTGTTGCAGGACGACCGCGATTTGAGCGTGCACTTCATGCTCGACCTGGATGGAACGGTTTACCAAACGCTCGATCTGAAGGAACGCGCGCGGCACGCGACGATTTCCAACAACCGTTCCATCGGCGTGGAGATCGCGAATATCGGCGCGTATCCGGTGGGCGGAAAAAATCCGTTCGCGCAGTGGTATCGGACCAATGCCGCCGGCGAGACCATCATCGCCCTCCCTGAAAGGTTCGGCGACGGAGGCATTCGCACAACCAATTTCGTCGGCCATCCCGCCCGCAACGAACCGGTGCGTGGCATCGTCCAGGGCGAGGACCTGGTGCAATACGATTACACCCCGGAGCAATACGCCGCCTTGACGAAATTGACGGCGGCGCTCTGCAAAATTTTTCCCAAACTGAAATGCCGTTACCCGGTGGATGCGGAGGGTAAATTGATTCCGCACCAACTCCCCGATGACGAATTGACGCAATACGGCGGTGTGCTCGGGCATTATCACATCCAGAAAAATAAAAACGATCCCGGTCCGGCATTTGACTGGGACCGGGTCGTTGGCGGGGCCAAAGCGATTCTCGACCAAGAGTCCGCCTCAAAATTTCCACCCCACGGAGCGGAAATTAACCATCCACCATCAACCGCTGAATAATTTCTCATGACAACAACGCAACAGAGGCCAGAAGCCGGCGCCCGCATCGCGGTTTGCAGCTGGTCGCTGCAGCCGGTTCATCCGGGCGAGCTGGTCGAAAAACTTGCCGCCACCGGCATCCGTCGGGTTCAACTGGCGCTCAATCCATTACATGAGCTGCCTGCCGTCTGGGGGGAAACAGAAGCGATGTTTCGGGCAAATAAAATTGAAATCGTCTCCGGGATGTTCGGCTGCATGGGTGAAGACTATTCCACGCTGGAAACGATTCGTGCCACCGGCGGCATCGCGCCGGATGCGACTTGGGAACATAATCTCAACTCCATCCGGGCGAGCGCCGGTTTGGCTGCGGAGTTGGGCCTGCCGCTGGTGACATTTCACGCGGGTTTTCTGCCGCACGAAAAATCCGATCCGGCCTTCCCGAAAATGCGGGAGCGGCTCCGGGCGGTTGCGGATATTTTTGCCGGGCACCAAATCGGACTCGCATTGGAGACCGGCCAGGAAACTGCCTTGGCGCTGGCGGCATTTTTGACGGAGTTGAACCGGCCGGATGTCGGCGTCAATTTTGACCCGGCCAATATGATTCTTTACGACAAGGGCAATCCCGTCGAGGGACTTCAGGTGCTCTCGCCGTGGGTGCGGCAGGTTCATATCAAGGACGCGGAGCGCACCAAAATTCCGGGAACCTGGGGCAGGGAAGTCGTGGTCGGATCCGGCGAAGTGGACTGGCCCGCCTTTTTTGCGGCGTTGCATGATTTCAATTTCACCGGCGACCTCGTCATCGAGCGCGAGGCCGGTGGCCGGCGTCCGGCGGACATCGTCGCCGCGCGCGAACTGGTTTTGCGTCATCTGAAAAAATAAAGTGAGCATCTCCCCCAAAAAATCCCGGCGTGTGAATGTGGCCGTTGTCGGCCTTGGCTTCATGGGCGTCACCCATCTGCGCTCTTACCTGAATCATTCCCAGGCGCGCGTGGTGGCGGTGTGTGGCTTGGGCCGGCTGCCGGAAAAGGGCGTGCTGCGCGGCGTCGCCGGCAACATTAAAAAATCTGGCGACATCCGGCTGGGCGCGCAGATGAAAGTCTATCGCCAGTTTGATGAGCTGCTGGCCGATCATGACGTGGAACTCGTGGACCTCTGCACGCCCACGGCGTTGCACCCCACGCAGGCCATGGCCGCGCTCGCGGCGGGAAAGCACGTGCTATGTGAGAAGCCGCTGGCGCAAAATTCTGCCGACGCACGGAAGGTTTTAAACGCGGCCGCCGCAGCCCAACCATTTCTGATGCCGGCCATGTGCATGCGGTTTTGGCCGGGGTGGGGTTGGTTGAAAAAAGTTGTCGCCGAAAAAACCTACGGTGTGGTGCAGGCGGCCAGTTTCCGGCGGTTGTCGGAAATGCCCGCGTGGGGCAGGGCGGGGTCGCATCCGGGTGGTGCGTTGTTCGACCTGCACATCCACGACACGGATTTTGTGAATTATCTTTTTGGCCGCCCGCAAAGCGTTTTTTCCACCGGCGTGACCGGTGCCGGTGGCGCGATCAATCACGTTGTCACGCAGTATCATTTTCCCGGCGGCCCGGCGGTTTGCGCCGAGGGCAGCTGGCTGCTGGCGCGCGGTTTCAACATGGGCTTCACGATCCATTGCGAGCGTGCGACGCTGGAGTTTGATCTCGCGCGGGGTCGCGACGCCTTGCGCGTGGATGAGGCCGGAAAAACATCACGGATCATGAGCCTGGCCGGCGGCGACGGCTACGACGCGGAGATCCGCTACTTCGTCGATTGCGTGGCGCGTGGCATACGCCCTGAAGTCGTTACGGCGCGCGACGCGGTGACGGCCTTGGAAATCTGCGAGGCTGAGGAAAAATCGGCGCGGTCGGGTCGGTTGGTTAAAATTTAAAGTCAGAAGACCAAATCAAAAATGAATACACGCTCGAAACTTTTCGTGATGATGGTGCTGGAATTTTTCATCTGGGGTGCGTGGCTGCCGCTGATCTTCGGCTATCTGCCCGGGCTCGGCTTTTCGCCGGCGGAACAATCCTGGATCCTCAATGCGTTTCCGCTCGCGGCCATTGTGGGCATGTTCTTCAGCAACCAGTTTTGCGACCGCAATTTCGCTGCCGAAAAGTTTCTTGCCTTCAGTCATCTCATCGGCGGATTGGCGATGATCGGTCTGGCGTTCACGAAGACGTTCTGGCCGTTCTTTGGTCTGATGCTCGTGCATTGCCTGCTGTATGTGCCGACGATTTCCATCGTGAATTCCATCGCGTTCGCGAACATGAAGGATTCGCAGAAGGAATTTGGACTGGTGCGGATGGGCGGGACGATCGGCTGGATTCTCGCCGCATGGCCGTTCACGTTCATTCTGGTGGATTGGGACAAGGTTCAGGCGGCGGATGCCCACGGACTGGTGGCCTGGTTGGGCGCGGTGCTGGGATCCGGGTTGACGGGCGAAAAATTGAAGGCGGCGACGGCCTGGACCTATGCGGTGGCGGGGATCGCGTCGCTCGCGCTGGCCGCATTCAGTTTTGTGCTGCCGCACACGCCGCCGAAAAAGTCCGGCGCGGAAAAGCTGGCCTGGCTGGAGGCGTTGAAACTGTTGAAACATCCATTCGTGCTGGTGCTCTGGTTTGTGACGTTGGTGGATTCGTTCGTGCACAATTGCTATTTCAACTGGACGGGAAGTTTCCTCGGCACGGATCGGGCGGCGGGCGGCGTGGGCATTCCCGGCAACTGGATCATGCCGGTGATGAGCGTGGGCCAGGTCGCGGAAATCCTGACGATGTTCATCCTCGGCGCGACGCTCAAGCGGCTCGGCTGGCGCGCGACACTGATCGTGGGCGTTCTCGGGCACGCGGCGCGATTCGCAGTCTATGCCTTCCTGCCGGAACATCAGGGGCTCATCATTGCCGTGCAAATTCTCCACGGCATCTGCTATGCGTTCTTCTTTGCAACGGTCTATATCTTCGTGGACGCGTATTTTCCAAAGGACGCCCGGGCCAGCGCGCAGGGCCTGTTCAACGTGATGATCCTCGGCGGCGGGGCGCTGCTGGCGAATTCGCTGTGCCCGTATCTTGGCCAGAAAGTATTCACGCACGACGGCGGGACAAATTTCCACGGCCTGTTTCTGGTGCCGATGTTTTGCGCGCTGATGGCGGTGGCGGCGCTGGCATTGTTCTTCCATCCGCCGAAGCAGCAGACAACGGGTTAAGCGCGGAAAGCCGGGTGTTTCATCCTAAATGATACTCTGCCGGCGGCCAGTCGGGCGAGTTGGTGATGCTCGTTTGGTTCCGTGTCGTCACCAGCCAGCCAAAAGTGGACGCCGCGCCAGACGCGATTGTGAGCAGCCCAGTCTGGCCGCAGTGTGACATGGGCGATGGAGGACCGCAGCTGCGCACATTCCTTCAGCAACATCAACAGTGCGAGCGAACTTATGTCGAGGCAGACTGCGGTTGGAATTATCGCATGGAAACTTTCAAGCGGCTCCGGTTTTGGCATCACGATGGGTTTTGGCATCAATATCTGAAGTCTTTGAGCGTCGAAGGTGGCGGTTGAAACCCCCCAATATGGGGGGATTACTTGCCGCCGCCCTTCCAGTAGTTTAACCGGCAAGATTCATGGAAGTCATCATTCAACCAGACGCGGAGAGGGCGGCGCAGGCGGCGGCGGATTTCATCGCGCTTGCGCTGGTCGCCAAGCCGGACCTGGTGCTCGGTCTGGCCACCGGCTGCACCATGGAACCGGTTTATGACCGGTTGGTGCAAAAGCACCGGGACGAGGGGCTGGATTTTTCCCGATGCCGCACGTTCAATCTCGATGAATATGCCGGGCTGGCGGCGGACAATCCATGTTCGTATCACTATTTCATGCGGCAGCGTTTTTTCGCCGGGGTAAATATTGATCTGCGCAATACCCATCTGCCGGACGGCATGGCGCCGGATCTTGAGGCCGAGTGCGCCAATTATGAAAAGCTCATCGCGGCCAACGGTGGCATTGATTTGCAGGTGCTGGGCATCGGCCTTAACGGCCATCTGGGATTCAACGAGCCGCTCTCGGCGTTCCGCTCCCGCACCCGTTTGCAGACGCTCTCGCGGATGACCCGTTCGCAAAATGCGCCGCTCTTTCCGAGCCTGAACCGGGTGCCGCACTGCGCCATCACCATGGGGGTGGGAACCATTTTGGAAGCGCGCCACTGTCTGCTGCTGGCAACCGGGGCGGAAAAAGCCGGCATCGTGGCCGGAGCCATCGAGGGACCGCTGACCGCGATGATCACCGCCACGGCACTGCAACTGCATCCGGCCTGCACCATCATTCTGGATGAGGAGGCTGCCAGCAGTCTCCGCCAAATCGACCATTATCAGCGGATGTCCGTCGGGCAAGTTGCGGTGCCAAAGACTTCCCAAAATAGTCTGGTGAAAAATGGCGACGACAGCCGGCAACCGTCGGCCGCACCGCAAAAACCGTCGCTGGCCGGGAAACCCTGAAGGCCGGCCGGAATTTTTTCCCGCGCGACAACGCACGTGACCATTGACAGCCGCCGGCAAATGGAGTTTTTTATTGCCGATGTCCAAGCAGCGTCCAAGCGCGGTGAATCGCGCGCGAAAATCCTCCGCCCCGTTGGCGCCCCGGAATTTCTGGACCAAACGTCTTTTCAAAAACACCTACACCCGCAGCGGGCGGCGCATGAAAGTGGACGGCTGGTCGGTGAAGATCCAGCATCAAGGCCGGCGGCATACTTTTTCCCTGGGCATGCCCGACAAGGCAACCGCCGCCATCGAGGCCCAGGCCATCTATGAAACCATCGTGGCCGAGGGCTGGGACGCCGCGCTGAATCACGCGAAAAACCCGAGCGGTTTTCCCAGGACCGACCCGCGTTTTTGGCAGGAGCAATTGCTCCTGCGCCGCTACCGTTTTCCCGCTTCCGGCGAACCGGAGAAATCTTTTGCCGCGCGGATCAGTCATGCCGGCAGCGGCTATTTTTTTCCGCTCGGCACCGGCGAGATGGAGGCGGCCGCCCGGATTGCCTGCCGGATTTATTGCACCATCGTGAAGCAGGGCTGGGAGGCGGCGTGCCGAGCCTATCCCCGTGAACTCATCGTGGCGTTTGAGTGGTCCGCCAATCCGATCATGTGGACCTACACCACGGTCCATACGCTGGTGGGACGGCTCGCCGACGTGGAAACCGCGCCGCCGCCGATGCCGGCCGGTTTGCAGCGGGTGTTGATAGTCGAGACCGACGCCGGTCTGCGCCGGGCCCTGGAGTGGTGCATCAATCGTCAGCCGGGATGCGGCGCCATCGCCTGCGAATCGCCGGAAAACTTTGCGTCGGCTGCCGCCACGCACAAGCCCAGGCTGGTCCTGTTGAACCGCAGCCTGGCGGAGCGCATGGGCATTGAGTTTTCCGGCGGTCTGACCTTGCTCAAGTCCGGCGCGCTGGCGCTGGCCTATTCGGTTTCCGTGGACGGCGACCAGATGTTTGTGGCCACTCCCGGCGGTGCGGAGGGCTACCTGCTCGAGCGCGTCAATCCGGCGAACATCCTCGACCAGATGTTTCAGGCGGGAAATTTCCCCGGCACCAGCGCCGAAGACAATCTTGCGCCCGTTAAACTTTTCTTCAAGGGGCTGCTGCGTCCCCGTTCCGGGGAACACACCGCCGCTCTTTCCAAGCTGACGCCGCGTGAAAACGAAGTGCTGATGCTTTTGAGCAAGGGTTGTGTGGACAAGGAGATCGCCCAGGCCATGGGCATCAGTGTGTGGACCGTGCACGGACACATCAAAAAAATCTTTGAACGCTTGAGTGTGCGGACGCGGACCGAGGCGGTGATCCGGTATCTGGAAAAATAACCGGCGCTGGAAACCCCGTCCCCCCGAAACGGGCTGTGGCACAGACCGGGAAGGTGACGAAAGTGACATCAATATTGCGGCGCCGGTTTTATCGCGTCCATCAACCGGCAGTGAGTTGAGCCATTGACGCTCCTGTCGCGGAATCCGCACCCTTGACTTCGCCGGTGGACTTGTAAAAATTCCGCCGCAAATGAAAGCGATTCACGGGGCCGGGTCAGCCGTGGATGCGCCAATCATGCGTTGATAATCCCTGTCCGAGCGCCCGCTGAATCAAGGGTCAAGCGGGTCATTCAACTGCAATCCCTGCCGGAACGAAATGCAGCGGAGATATGAAGAATTCAAAACTCGAACGAAATATTGGCTGGATCATTCTGCTGGTGCTGGGCGCCGGCTGCCTGCTGGTGCTGCGCCCATTTATCTCCGCATTGCTCTGGGCGGTGGTGCTGTGTTCTTCCAGCTGGCCGATCTATCACCGCCTGCTTGGCTGGCTCGGCAACCGGCGCACGCTGGCGGCCCTCGTCATGACGCTGGCGATGGTCCTCATCGTCCTGATGCCCTTTCTCATCGTCGGCACAACGGTCGCGGACAACGTCAAAGAAGTGACGGCGGCGACGAAGCGCATGATCGAAGCCGGACCGCCCGCGCCACCGGCCTGGCTGCTCAAGGTGCCGGGGGTTGGACAGCAGGCGACGGAATACTGGCAAAGTCTGGCGGCTGACACCTCCAAAATCTGGACGGAAACCCAACGCCTGATTGAGCCAGCGAGTTCCTGGTTGCTCAAAGGCGGCCTGGCCCTGGGCGGCGGCCTGATGCAGCTGGCCTTGAGTATTTTCATCGCGTTTTTTCTGTTCCGCGATGGCGTTGCCGCGGCGGAGCGATTAGTGACGGCGGTGGAGCGCATCGGCGGCGAGCGGGGCAGGCATCTCCTCGAAGTGGCGGGCAACACCGTTCGTGGAGTCGTCTACGGAATTCTCGGCACGGCGCTGGCGCAAGCCATCGCGGCGGGAATCGGCTTTCTGATCGCGGGTGTTCCCGGAGTGGCGTTGCTGGCATTGTTGACATTTTTTTGTTCCGTCGTGCCGGTCGTGGGCACGGCGTTGACCTGGCTGCCGGCGGCCATCTGGTTGTTTCATCAGGGCTCGACCGGCTGGGGCATCTTCATGCTGGTCTGGGGCGTGGGGATCGCCAACATCGACAACGTGGTCAAACCCTGGCTGATCAGTCAGGGCAGCAACATGCCGTTCATCCTGATTTTCTTCGGCGTGCTGGGCGGAGCGTTGGCCTTTGGTTTCATTGGTGTTTTTCTCGGCCCAACGCTGCTCGCGGTCGGCTACCGGTTGGTCACCGAATGGTCGGCGGCCAAAATGGCTGAACCTGCGGCCGTCACTGATCAAGAATAAATTTCATTGCGCTGGCTGGCCGGATCGGAATCCCGGTAAAATTCGGAACGCCGCCTTCAGGCGGCAGCGTTGTTCATGGCCACGCTCCTGCCGCCTCAAGGCGGCGTTCCGAATGCGTCAAGGTCATCATAAACGGCCATCGTCCGGCGCGGGGAAAACTTGATTCGCGCTGGACTTCATCTTTTAATCACAGGCAGCAAATGGATGGATCACCAATATGAAAACTAAAATCACACCACTTACCCGGCGCCCGGCGTGGAAGGCGCTCACGCGGCATCACAAAAAGATCAAGGGCGTGCATCTGCGCAAACTGTTCGCCGCCGACTCCGCGCGCGGCGAGCGCCTGACCGTCGAGGCGGCGGGGCTGTTTCTCGACTTCTCGAAAAACCGCATCACGAACGAAACGCTCAAGCTGCTGCTCAAGCTGGCCAACGAATCCGGCTTGCGGTCGCGCATCAAGGCCATGTTCAGCGGCGAGAAGATCAACATCACGGAAAATCGCGCCGTCCTCCACGTCGCGTTGCGCGCGCCCAAGGAGGCGAAGATTCTCGTGGACGGAAAAAACGTCGTGCCGGAAGTCCACGCCGTGCTCAACAAGATGGAGGCGTTTTCGAAGCGCGTCCGCAGCGGTGCCTGGAAAGGCCACACCGGCAAGCGCATCAAGAACATCGTCAACATCGGCATCGGCGGCTCGGACCTCGGCCCCGTGATGGCTTATGAGGCGCTCCGGCATTACACCGAGCGCAGCCTGACGTTCCGCTTTGTTTCCAACGTGGACGGCATTGATTTCGTGGAGGCCGTCCACGACCTCGATCCGGCCGAAACGCTCTTCATCGTTTCGTCCAAGACTTTCACGACGCAGGAGACGATGACCAACGCCGGCAGCGCCCGCGACTGGCTGCTCAAAGGGCTCGGCGGCAATCCCAAGGCGGTGGCCAAACATTTCGTGGCGGTCTCGACGAATGCCGAAAAGGTGTCCGCGTTCGGGATTGATACGGCGAACATGTTCGGCTTCTGGGACTGGGTGGGCGGGCGTTACTCGATGGACTCGGCCATCGGTCTTTCGACGATGCTGGCGGTCGGGCCAAAGCATTACCGTGACATGCTCGCGGGCTTTCACGAGATGGACGAGCATTTCCGCACCGCGTCGTTCACGCAGAATCTGCCGGTGCTCATGGGACTGCTCTCCGTTTGGAACACGGATTTTCTCGGCGCGGAGACCGTGGCCGTCCTGCCCTACGAACAATACCTGAAACGTTTTCCCGCGTATCTCCAGCAGTTGACGATGGAGAGCAACGGCAAGCACGTGACCCTGGACGGCAGGAAGGTGGATTACCAGACCGGCCCGGTTTACTGGGGCGAACCCGGCACCAACGGCCAGCACTCGTTTTATCAGCTCATCCACCAGGGCACGCGGCTGATTCCGTGCGACTTCATCGCGTTCGGTCAGGCGCTCACGAAGCTGGGCCGGCATCACGACATTCTCATGGCGAATGTTTTCGCCCAGGCTGAGGCGCTCGCGTTCGGCAAGACCGCCGGGGAAGTCCGGGCCGAAGGCACCAAGGGCGCGCTCGTGCCGCACCGCGTGTTCGAGGGCAATCGCCCGTCCAACACCATTCTGGCCGGCAAGCTCACGCCAGCAGTGTTGGGCAAACTGGTCGCGTTGTATGAGCATGTCGTCTTCACCCAGGGCACCATCTGGGGCGTAAATTCATTTGATCAATGGGGCGTTGAACTGGGCAAGGCGCTGGCGCAACGTATCGTTCCCGAACTGGAAAGCCAGAGCTCGCCCCGGCTCAAGCACGACAGCTCGACGAACAATCTGATCCGCCGTTACCGGACTTTGAAGGCGGGCAAGTGATCCGTTTCTGATTTGTGGGAAATTAAAATTCGGGCCGAAGCCGATGCCGTGACGGTGCGCGGGGGCATGGCCGTCACCGAGGGACACTCGCCGAAACAGAAGTTCCGGGCTTCACCAGCAAGGCTGTGATTCAGCCGGTTGTTTTGAGGGCTGGCCGCCGTTGTCCAGCGTCGAGCGGATGACTTCAAGCAGCCGCGTTGTGTCGAACGGCTTTTTAAAGGTGGCCACCACGCCGCCCGCCAGTGCGCGATCCCGGTATTCTTCCGGGTCGGCCCCGGAAATGACGATGATGGGAGTTTTGGCGGCCCGGCTCATGCCGCGCAACCAGGCAATGATGAGAAAACCGTCTTCCAGGGTGCTTTGGTGATTCTCCGGACAAGGGGGAAACTTCAGGTCGAGCAGGATCAAATCCGGTTCGAATTCATTCACGCGGCTGACCGTTTCCGATCCGCTGACCGCCGTAGCCACTTCGTAGCCGGCCTCTTGCAGGGTCATGGACAAAACTGTCAAGATGGACTGGTCATCGTCTATCGCCAAAATTTTCCAGATTCTCGGCACAATTTGTGATTACGGTATTCCAGACACCTTGGCAAATTAAAAATGAGGTTTCCGAAAACGTATCGAGCTGGATAACGCCTTCGCATTCCTGCCGGGAAATTCACCCCGCCGCCGGTTTCTCAACATCGGCAAACCGAAAAGTGCCTGCGATAATTCTTGCCGCCAGAACCGTTCCAAAACAACATACGCCTGCAATGACAAGAAGCGTACTCCTCAAACCAAGTCTGCCGGTTTTAGCACTGGCCTTGCTGACGCCGCTGCTTTCCGGCTGCAAGAAAGCTGAGGTCCATCCGGCGATGGCGCCGGAGGTTCAGGTGGCCGCCGTCGAGCAGCGCGATGTGCCGGTTTACCGCGAGTGGGTGGGCACGCTGGAGGGCGAGGTCAATGCCACGATCTCCGCGCAGGTCAGCGGCTATTTGCTCACGCGCAATTACGAGGAGGGCAGGTTCGTGACGAACGGCCAGGTGCTCTTTCAGATTGATGCCCGCACCTACAAGGCCGCGCTGGATCAGGCGATGGCCAAGCTGGGAAAATCCGAACTTGATGTGAAGCGCTACACGCCGCTGGCCAAGACGCAGGCCATCAGCCAGCAGGAATTGGACGATGCCATTCAGCAGAATCTGGCCAACGAAGCCGCCGTCGAGGCGGCCCGGCTCAATTATGACTTCTGCAAAATTCTTTCGCCGATTGACGGCGTCGCCGGGATCGCGCAGGCGCAGGTGGGTGACCTCCTCGGTCCCAGTTCCGGCGCGTTGACGACGGTGGTGCAGATCAATCCGATCCGGGCTTATTTTTCGGTGTCCCAGCAATTGTTGACCGAGATTCTGGAACGCATGCTGGCGGACGGCAAAAAACTGCGCTACGAGGGCGGAGACTATCAAGGGCCGTCGCTGGAATTAACCCTGGCCTCCGGCTCGGTTTATCCGCTGAAAGGCCGCGTTGCGTTCGCCAACAATCAAGTGGATGTCAAGACCGGCACCGTCCGGGTGGTGGGGGAATTTGACAATCCGCAGGGACTGCTCACGCCCGGCATGTTTGTCCGCGTGCGGGCGCTGATGGACACGGAGAAGGGCGCGCTGCTGGTGCCGCAAGCGGCGGTGATAAATATTCAGGGTCGTAATTTCATCGCGGTCGTGGGCGCGGACAACAAGGTCGGCATCCGGCCGGTGACGGCGGGCGAAACCGTCGGGCAACAGTGGGTGGTTCAAGGCAACTTGAAGGCCGGCGAACGCGTCGTGGCCGAGGGCGTGCAAAAAGTTCGTGACGGCATGGAAGTGAAGCCGGTGCCGTATACCGGAGACATGGCCACAGTTCCCGCGGCGCAGGCGGAGGAGAAGAAGTGAGAAACTCCAAGCCCCAAGCTCCAAGCTCCAGAGAAATTCCAAGCTTCAAGCTCCAAACCAATGCAGAACGGGTGCAGGTGGGGCGGACGAATATTGGTACTGGGTGTTTAAAGCTTCTCTGGAGCTTGGTGCTTGGAGGTTGGTGCTGATCCAACACGCGCTGACGTATGTCAAAATTTTTCATCAATCGTCCGATTGTCGCGATGGTGATCTCCATCCTGATGGTGATCATGGGTCTGGTCGCCATGTCCAGCCTGCCCATCGCCCAGTTTCCCAACATCGCCGATCCGCAGATCCAGGTGAACGCCACGTATCCGGGCGCGGATGCCACGACCATTCAACAATCCGTGGCCACGCCCATCGAGCAGCAGATGTCCGGCGTGGACAGCATGGAATACATGTATTCCCTCAACGCCAACAACGGCACGATGAAGCTGACGGTGGATTTCAACATCAAGACCGACCCGAACACCGACCAGATTCTTGCGCAGATGCGGCAGAGCCAGGCGGCCTCGCAGTTGCCCAGCGCCGTGAACAACCAGGGCGTGACCGTCCAGAAATCCACCGCCGCGCCGCTCATCATGTTCGCGCTGTATTCGCCGAGCAACACCTACGACGGCGTGTTCCTCGCCAATTATGCCGTCATCAACATCAACGACCTGATGACGCGCGTGCCGGGTATCGCCAGCGTCTCGGTTTTTGGCGCGGGCAATTATGCCATGCGCTTGTGGGTGCGGCCGGACCGCCTCGCCCAGATGGGCATCACCGTTCCGGAAATCATCAACGCCATCCAGGCGCAGAACACCGTGAATCCCGCCGGCCAGGTTGGCGGCGAACCGATTCCCCAGGGCCAGCAATACACCTACGCCGTGCGCGCGCCGGGCCGGTTGGACACGGCGGCACAATTTGAAGAAATCGTCCTGCGCGCGTCGCCCGGCGGCTCGATTCTGCGGGTGAAGGATGTCGCCCGCGTGGAACTCGGCGCGCAGAATTATAACATGATGGCGCGCCTGAACGGCAAGCCTTCCGCCCTCATCGCCCTCTACCAGTTGCCGGACTCCAACGCCGTGGATGCCGCCAACGGCGCCAAAAGCATCATGGAAAAACTCAAGCAGAGTTTTCCGCCGGATCTCGATTATGTGGTCGCGCTCGACACGACGCTCGCGGTCACCGCCGGCATGAAGGAAATCGAACACACGCTCGTTGAAGCCATCATCCTGGTCATCATCGTGGTCTTCATTTTCCTGCAAGGCTGGCGGGCGACGCTCATTCCGCTGCTCGCGGTGCCGGTGTCGCTGGTCGGCACGTTTGCGCTGTTTCCGCTGTTCGGTTTCTCCATCAACACGCTGTCGCTGTTCGGACTGGTGCTGGCCATCGGGTTGGTGGTGGACGACGCGATTGTCGTGGTCGAGATCGTGGAGCATCACATCGAAAAAGGATTGTCGCCAAAAGACGCGGCGCTGAAAGGCATGCAGGAAGTGGCCGGGCCGGTCATGGCCATCGCGATCATTCTCGGGGCGGTGTTTTTGCCGACCGCATTTATTCCCGGCATCACCGGCCGGCTTTACCAGCAGTTCGCCGTGACCATCGCCATCTCGGTGGCGATCTCCGCGTTCAACGCGCTCACGCTGTCACCGGCGCTCGCGGCGTTGCTGCTCCGGCCCAAAAAGCGCGGCACCGGCCCGTTGCAAAAATTTTACGACGTGTTCAACAAATGGTTTGGCAAGGCGACGGACGGTTACGTCGGCACCTGCCGCCTGCTGATCCACAAAAGCGCCTTCACCTTGATTTTGCTGGCGGGCTTTGCGGTGCTGGCCGGTCTGATGGGCAAATCCGTCCCCACCAGCTTCCTGCCCAATGAAGACCAGGGCTACGCGTTCGCCGGGGTGCAACTGCCCGATGCCTCGTCCGCGCAACGCACCAGCGAAGTGATGCGGCAGGTGGAGGAAATCCTCAAGGAGACGCCGGGCGTGAAGTATTATTCGTCGGTCGTCGGCTACAGCATGTTGAGCGGTGTGCAGAACACTTACAGCGGCTTCTTTTTCATCACGCTCGAAGACTGGGACAAACGCAAAAAGCCGGACGAACAATTCCGCGCCATCATGATGCACTTGCAGGCCAAGATGGGGGAGATTCCCGGCGCGCTGGCCTTCCCCTTTTTGCCGCCGGCGATTCCCGGTGTGGGCGCCTCGGGCGGTGTCACCTTCATTCTCGAAGACCGCACGGGGCAGGGTGGAACTTTTCTGGCGGACAATCTGAAAAAATATCTGGCGGCCGTGAACAAGCGCCCGGAGCTGGCCCGCGCCTTCACCACCGCGCTGCCGTCCGTGCCGCAGGTGAAGGTGAATGTGGACCAGGACCTGGTGCTCCAGCAGGGCGTGAAGCTTCAGGATGTTTACCAGACGATGCAGTGTTTCATGGGCGGCGCGTTCGTGAATTACTTCAACCGTTTTGGCCGCCAATGGCAGGTGTATGTGCAGGCCGAGGGCGACTATCGCACCGAAGCGCAGAATCTCGGGCAGTTCTATGTGCTGAACAATTCCAGCAACATGGTGCCGCTCGCGGCCCTGACGAGCGTGAAGTCAACCCAAGGCCCGGAATTCACCATGCGCTATAATCTGCACGATGCCGCGCAGATCAACGCCTCCCCCAACCCCGGCTTTAGCTCGGCGCAGGCGATGAAGGCGATGGAGGAAGTCTTCGCGGAAACCATGCCGCCGGGAATGGGCTTTGATTACATGGGCATGAGCTATCAGGAACAGAAGGCACAGCAGGGCATCTCGCCGATGGTCATCTTCGGGTTCTCGCTGCTGTGCGTGTTTCTCATTCTGGCGGCGCAATACGAAAGCTGGAGCCTGCCGTTCAGCGTGCTGCTCGGCACGCCTGTCGCCGTCTTTGGCGCGTTCGCGGCCATGATGGTGGGGCGTTACGAAAACAACGTTTACGCCCAGATCGGCCTGGTCATGTTGATTGGTCTATCTGCCAAGAACGCCATCCTGATTGTCGAGTTCGCCAAGATGGGTTATGAAGAAGGCAAGCCACTGCTGGACGCCGCGCTCGAAGGTGCGCGCTTGCGTCTGCGTCCCATCCTGATGACGAGCTTTGCGTTCATTCTCGGTTGCGTGCCGCTGGCCACGGCCACCGGTGCCGGCGCCGTGTCGCGCCGGGTCATGGGTTGCACGGTTATCGGCGGCATGCTGGCCGCCAGCTGCATCGCCATCTTTCTGATTCCGGTCATTTTCTACATCATCGAAAAATTGGGCGGCGAAAAACATTCGGCAATCAAGCCGGCTGAAAGCAAGCCGGCCCCGGCCGCGCCGCAAGGAGGAGGACACTGACATGAAATCGCGTTTTCTAGGACTGGCCGTGCTGGCGATTGTGACCGTTGTCGGCGGTTGTGCCGTCGGGCCGAACTACAAACGACCGGTCGTCCAGTCGCCGGAGAATTTCCGTTTCGATGAAAACCAGACCACCAATTCGCTCGGCGATCTGCCGTGGTGGCAGGTGTTTCAAGATCCGGTGCTGCAAGGTTTGATCGGCACCGCGCTGACGAACAACTACGACCTCAAGCAGGCCGTGGCGCGGGTGGAGCAGGCGCGCAACCAGGCGGTTGCGGCGAATTCGGCATTCTTTCCCCAGATCGGTTACAGCGGCGATGTCGGACGCGGCCGCAACGCACTCTACAACACGCCCACCCCGGCGCCGAACAGTCCCACGCTCAGCTCCGCACAGCTCAGCCTCAGCGCGGCTTGGGAGATTGATCTTTGGGGCCGCATCCGGCGTTCGAGCGAAGCCGCCCGCGCCCAATATCTCGCCACCGACGAAGCCCGGCGCGGCGTGATGATCACGCTGGTCAGCGATGTCGCCACGACTTATTTCCAACTATTGCAACTGGACCAGGAACTGGCGATCGAACGCGAGGCCACCAACGCCTACACCGGCAGCCTGCGCATTTTCAACGACCGTTTGATCAATGGCGTGGCCTCCAAGCTCGAGACCGACCGCGCCGCCGCCGCGCTGGCCAATGCCGCCGCAACCATTCCCCAGTTGGAATTGCAGATCGCGTCCACGGAGAACCAGTTGAATGTGTTGCTCGGCCGCAATCCGGGACCCATCGAACGCGGCTCACTGACGAATCAAGCGATGCTGACGCCGGAGATTCCGGCGGGCCTGCCGAGCGAACTCCTGCGCCGCCGGCCCGATGTGCTGCAGTCCGAACAATCGTTGATCGCCGCCAACGCGAACATCGGTGTGAGCGTGGCGAATTTTTTCCCGCAGATCGGGCTGACCACTTTCCTGGGCCGCGCCAGTCCTGAACTGTCCTCCTTCACCAGCGGCGCGGGCAACCTGTGGGATCTGGGCGGCACCATGTCCGGTCCGGTGTTTCAAGGCGGCAGACTGCGCGCCGGTTATCGCGCGGCGAAGGCGCAATTCGACGAGGCCAAGGCCGCGTATCAACAAAGTGTGATCACGGCGTTTGCGGAAGTTTCGAACGCGCTCATCACGCGCCAGAAACTGGACGAGGTTTATGTTTACAACGGGCAGGCGGTGGTGGCGCTGGCGGAATCCGTGGAACTGGCCACACAACGTTACCTGAACGGCAAGTCCAGCTACTACGAAGTCTTGCAGGCGCAACAGGAACTTTACCCGACACAACGCGCGCAGGTGCAGACGCAGGTGGGTGAATTGAACGCCGTCGTTCAACTTTACAAAGCTCTCGGCGGCGGCTGGCAGGAGGACACGAATTCTCCGAGCCATTGATGGAGCATTCTCTCCCTCGCCCCTCCGAGGGGAGAGGGCCGGGGTGAGGGGTGTGATTAACCACGAAATACACCAAGCACACGAAAACATTTTGACACGGATTCCACAGATTATCACGAATCGGAAACGGCCATTACTTTTTTGGATTTAATCCGTGTCAATCCGTGGAATCCGTGTACTCCTTCAGTAAACCAGCACCAGCACCGCCGCGTCCTGTGCCGACTTGACCACGTCCGAAAACTTTTCTTCGCTGCGGCCGGGGGACCGGTCGCGCGCGTGCGCCTGAGAAGGCGAGAAGACAGAGCGGTGGAAGTCCGCTCCTGTGCGGCGAAGAGCCGTGCGGTATCGAACCGTAACTGCGTTGCAGCAATGCGGGGTGGAGAGCCACGGAACGAGAACGACCAGTCAGTAACCGAGGATGGCCGCGAGGCCGTCCGCCGTGAACTCGATTCGGTCGGCGTGGACGGGCGAGCTTTCGAGAGACTGGCCAAGCCTGTCGGGGGGGGCGTCAATCCGCTGGCAGCCGGGCGATCCCCGGTCGATGCGCCGATGGTTGGAGACGGAATGGCCGGAAGTCCTCCCGCAATAATCAGGGAGACCCGCCGGGGCCAAGCGGCGTTCAAGGCGATGGCGCCCGAAGAACCGCCCGGCGGGAGACAGAGCGTCCGTAGTCGCGGGGAAGCGGGTAACGACCGTGGAGCGAAGGGACGCAGGAAAGCGGATGCGTGAAAGACCGGAACGACGAACAAGAACTGGCGACAGTGGTGGCAGCACCTAAACAAGCTGGAGAAGCCGGCGACCCGTGGTGGTGGGTGGAACGTTGCGTCTGGACGGAGCGCATGTTGACGCGGCTCACGCCGGGAGAGCCGGCAAACCGGGTCTGGTTCGCACTGGCGGACAAGACCTATGCGCCCGCCGAGCTGCAAAGCGCCTTTGAGAAGGTGTGGCGCACTGGCGGGAGCGCGGGAGCGGCCGCCCAGACCGTGGGGCATTTCGCGCGGCACGCGGAGGCAGAACTCCGGCAGCCAAGAGAAGCGACCGCTGGGGATACCGGCGGTGCGGGACCGCATCGTGCAAGGCGCGCTGCGGCACGTTCTGGAACCGATCTTCGAGCGGGACATGGCTGAACACAGCTACGGTTTCCGACCGGGACGCGGGGCGAAGGACGCGCTGCTGGCCAACGTGTATCTCAATCCGCTGAATCATCAAATGGAAAAGGCGGGCTGGGAGAGGGTGCGCTATGCGGACGACTTCGTGATCCTCTGTCGCAGTGAAGCCGGAGCCCAAGCCGCGCTGGAAGCGGTGCGGCAATGGGTGAGCGAGGCGGGACTGACCTTGCATCCTGAAAAGACCCGCGTGGTGAACGCGACGCAACCCGGAGGCTTCGACTTCCGTGGGTATCACTTCGAGCGGGGCTGGAAATGGCCGCGGCGGAAGAGCCTGCTGAAGGTGAAAGACCGGAAAACCTCGCGGCTGGAGGGGAGGCAGCTGGCCGCCATCGTGACGGACGTGAACCGGGCGTTGCGCGGGTGGTATGGCTACTTTCAGCACAGCCACGCGAGCGTGTTTACGCAGGTGGACGGCTATGGGCGGCACCGGTTGCGAAGTCAGCTGCAATGGCGGTGGGATGGCGTGGGCCAAGGGATGGGAGCCGCCCACCACCGCTGGCCGAATGAATGGTTTGCCCACCGTGGGCGGTTGAGCTTGAAAACGGAACACGAATGGACGCGGACAATCGTAGGACTACGAACCCACGGACTGGAGAGCCGGATGCGGGAAATCCGCCCGTCCGGTTCGGAGGGAGGGGCAAGCTTCAATCCCTTGTCCCTACCCCTATCG